>OLHE01000753.1_pt1 | contig 24022 bp, 23 predicted proteins | sample 1605821 | NCBI WGS metagenome assembly OLHE01 (sample SAMN03283250) | human gut metagenome | biome: human-associated habitat; material: feces | host: Homo sapiens | place: USA | collected 2013
CTATTTTCATTTTCTAAGTTAAAATTATTTAATGAATTATTTTTATTTATTATTTTTTTGCCTTTTATGTAATTGATAACATCTAATAAATTTGTTACTGGAATAATATCAATACCTTTTATAATTGAAGCTTCAACTTCATTTTCTTTTGGAATTATTACTTTTTTTATCCCCAATTTCATTGCTTCTATACACATCGGAAGAACCCCATTTATACTATTAATTTTGCCATCTAAAGATAATTCTCCTAAAAATATGGTTTTTTCAAAATCCTTTAATGTGGTTTTATCTAGCTCTTCTATTGCAATCAATATTCCTATTGCCATTGGCAAGTCAAAAAAAGTACCTTCTTTCCTTATATCAGCTGGTGCCAAATTAATAATAATTTTTCTACTTGGAAAATCAATACCAGAATTTTTTATTGCTGCTTTTACTCTTTCTTTTGCTTCTTTTACTCTTGTATCTGGAAGCCCAACAATATCAAAACTTGGTAACCCTCCTGATACATCACTTTGAACCTCTACTAAATATCCATTAAGTCCTTCTAAAGACATGCTCTTTACTAATGAAAACATAAAATGCTCCTCCTTCTAGTTAATAATTTTTAATAAATATATTGATTTTTAACTTTAATTACTATAAAATAAATGTATTAAATTTTAAGTATGGTGATTTTAATGAATAAAAAAGGAAAAAAAATAGCTAAAAAAATAAAAAATAATGTTTTAAAATCTAAAACAGATACTAAAATAGCTCAAATGAAAAATAATCTTAATATAGAAAATGTTATTTCAACTAAAAAGTTAAAAATTTTTTTAGGATTTATAATTTTTGTACTGATATTATTAATTTTAAGATTATTTTATTTACAAATATTTGACGGCTCGCACCTTTCTTCTCTTGCAAGTAAACAACAAGTAATTAATGAAGAAATAAGTAGTAAGCGTGGAAATATTTATGACTCTACAGGTGCTTCTCTTGCAATTAGCGAAACTGTTGATACTGTTTCAATTAACCCCAAAAAAATAAAAGGTAAAACAGATGAAGATACAAAAAAGTTAAAAGAAAAAATTGCAAAAGGTCTGTCAGAAATTTTTGAATTAGACTATAATGAAACACTAAATAAAGTAAATAGCAATTCTTCTACAGAAACAATAATAAAAAAAGTTGAAGAAACTAAAATAGATAAACTAAAAGCATGGATGAAGGAAAATAAGGTTACTGCGGGAATTAATATAGATGAAGATACAAGGAGATATTACCCAAATTCCACTCTAGCTTCAAATGTAATTGGAGTTTGTGGTACAGACAACCAAGGTTTATCAGGTATAGAATTTTCTTATGACTCTATTTTAAAAGGTACATCTGGTAAAAAAACAACGTCTACTGATGCCTCACAAAGTGAAATTCCAAATTCTCAAGAATCTTTTGTTCCTGCTGAAAATGGTTATAATATTGCTTTAACAATAGATGTTCATATTCAATCAATTGTTGAAAGATATTTAAAAGAAGCAGTTGAAAAAAATTCTTGTTCAAAAGGTGGTAATTGCATAGTAATGGATCCTAAAACTGGCGACATTTTAGCAATGGCTTCTGTTCCAGATTATGATTTAAACTCACCCATGACACCAACATATTTTTACGCTGATAATTGGGATAATTTATCTAAAGAAGAAAAAAATTCACGCATATATGAAATGTGGAAAGTTCGTTCAGTTTCTGAAACATATGAACCGGGCTCTGTTTTTAAATTAATTACGGCTGCCGTTGCTCTAGAAGAAAACATAACAAAAACGGATGTTGCAAATGATTTTTACTGTAATGGTTTTGAAGATATTAGTGGTACTATAATTCAATGTTGGAAATACCAAGCTCCTTATTATTCTTCTCACGGTCCAGAATCTTTGCGTGAAGCATTAATGAATTCTTGTAACCCTTCTTTTATGCAACTTGCTAAAAGAATTGGTGCAAAAACACTTTATAAGTATTACAATGCTTTCGGATTTTTTAATAAAACCAATATTGGACTTTCAGGAGAATCTTCAGGTATATTTTATGACTTAAATGATGTTCATCCTGTTGAACTTGCAACTATGTCTTTTGGGCAAAGATTCACAATAACACCTCTTCAAATGTGTACGGCGGTTTCTGCTTTAGCTAATAATGGGTATTTAGTTCAACCAAAAATTGTAAAATCAATGACTAATACTGATACTGGCGAAGTTACAGAATTTGAAACAAAAAAAATTAGACAAGTAGTTTCTAGCCAAACTGCAGCAAATATAAAATCTATGATGCAATCTGTTGTAACAGATGGTACAGGAAAAAATGCAAAAGTTGAAGGATATACAATTGGTGGTAAATCTGGTACTTCTGAACCAATTGCTGCTGATAAAGGTGCGGGTTATACAACTTCTTTTGTTGCCATTTCCCCTGTTGAAAATACTCAAGTTGTAGTTTTAGTAACTCTTTATAAACCTACTGGTGATACTCACCAAGGTGGACAAACTGCTGCTCCTGTTGCTTCACAAATTCTTTCAGAAGTGTTACCTTATTTAGGTATTGAACCTAACAACAAATAATTTATATGTAATTTTTTGCACCAATTTTATAAAAAAATTGGTGCAATTTTTATAACAATCCTTATTTTTTATAAATATTTTTCTTTATATTCTTGCAAAGCTTTTGAAATTTGGTCTGGACAGGATGTCTCCTTTGAACCACATGGTATCCCTTTTAGCATCTGAATTATTTCATCAATGTTTTTTCCCTCAATTAATTTAGATACACCTACAGTGTTTCCGGGACATCCTCCAATTATTTTCAATTTTTTTACAATATTCTTTTCTATTTCAAAAATCATTTTCATTGAACAAACTCCGACTGGGTTATATTCATATATCATATTAAATTCATCTCCTTAAAATTTATTATAAACAAATTATAATAGATTTATGAAAATAAATCAATATGTTTTCTTGGTTTTAATTAGTTTTGAAATCAAAAATTATTTTTTGTACTTGAATAATCTAATTCTTTTCTAGTTTTTCCTTGATTTAAAAATTGTTATGCTATTTAAATCAAGCGAGGAATAAATTGAATATTTTTTAACATTTTTATTTAATTTTTTTATTTAAAATTTATTTTGTAGTTTTTTATTTTTCTTTTGTTATATAATTTTTATCACCTTCCTTCTTGAATTATTGATTTAAAATTCTTTTTGTAAAAAAAAGATTAAAATAAGTTATAACTTTTTTTGATTAAAGTAATATCTTAAATGTTTAATTTAAAATATCACAAATTGAAATTATATAATTACAAAATAGAGTATAACCTCTTTTACATAATTTGTCAACATTTTTTTTATAATTTTTTATACTTTTCATCGCAAATTTCGACAAAGTTCGAGTTTTGCGTTAATATCATTTAAATTACTACAATCTTTTCACACAATCTTCACAATTATAGTGTAGTATATAAATATAAATAAAAGTGGGTATTAATAGCTTTTCTACTTGCAATAATATTAAACCCGCATCTTTATTTGAGCACGAAATTTGCTTTAAGCTAATTTTTGTGCAAAGTATTACTATATGAAAGGAATGTGATATAAATGAATGAAAATGAATTTAAAAATGTAATTCATAGTCCCCAAAAAAATTATTCAGGAGCTTTTAGTAAAAACTTTTTAATTCCATTTTTAAGTGGAGTTTTAGGTTGTAGTTTAGTTGTAGGAACATGTTTTGGTATTCCAAGTATAAAAGAAAAAATTTTAGGTACTCAAAAATCTTCAAATGTATCAAGTTCTATAACAAATAGTTCTGGTACACCAAATACCAATTTAGTTTCTCTTTCAAACTATTCTGATACAGCAGTTTCAGCTGCAGGTAAAATTTTACCATCTATTGTTGGTATTTCAATAACATATAATGTTACTTCAAATATGTCTTCATTTTATGGCTTATTTGATAGAGGTACTCAAAGTTCAGAAGCACAAGCTTCAGGCTCTGGAATTATTATAAGTAAAGATGGATATATTGTTACAAATAACCATGTTGTTGCTTCATCTTCAAGCAATAGTTTTTATAGTATATCTGACGCAACTTCATTAAAAGTTACCTTATATGGAGATGATACCCAATATGATGCAAAAATAGTAGGAAAAGATGCTCAAACAGATTTAGCTGTTTTAAAAATAGAAAAAGATAATTTAACTCCTGCTGAATTTGCAGATTCTGACTCTGTAAAAGTTGGTGAATTTGCTATGGCTGTTGGAAATCCTTTAGACCTTGGTACAACAATTACATGTGGTGTTATAAGTGCTTTAGATAGAGAAGTTAAGGATTCTGACGGCTCTGCAACATATAGATGTATTCAAACTGACGCAGCTATAAATTCTGGTAATAGTGGTGGTGCTTTAGTAAATAGTCAAGGTCAGGTTATTGGTATAAATACTTTGAAAGTTTCAAGTACTGGTGTTGAAGGTATAGGATTTGCAATTCCTATTAATTCTACAACAGATATAATTAACCAATTAATTACTTACAATACTGTTAAAAGGCCATATATTGGTATTTCTGGAAGAGATTTAGATGAAGCTACATCTAAAAGATATAATTTAGTTGTTGGTGTTTATGTTGTTTCTGTTTCAGAATATTCCGCTGCTGAAAAAGCTGGTTTAAAGGTTGGAGATGTTATTATAGAAGCTGATGGAACTAAAATTACTACAATGAATGAATTAAATGAATTAAAAAATAAACATGCAATTGGAGATACTATGAAATTAAAAGTTAACCGTGATGGACAAGAAAAAGAAATTACTTTAACATTAGGTGAACAAAAATAGAATTTCTATTGCAAAAATAACTTATATATGATAATATTATAAATAATTAAGGGGCAAAGAAATAGCAAGGGAACTTGCTTTTCTTTGCTATTTCTTGTGTAAAGGAGAGAAAATAAAATAGAAGAAAAGTATTATAAAATATGGTTAAGCTTAATTAAAAATTTAGGTTTAAAAAGATATTCAAATTTAATTAAGACTTTTAAAACTAATAAAAAAATATTTAATTCATCTTATAATGAATTTATTAAAATACCCTTAATAACTAATACTATCGCCAAAGACTTAACTGATTTAAGTATTAAAAATGAAGCAAAAGTTCATTTTAATTTTATGCTAAAAAACAATATAGATATTATTAGTATACACGATAAAGAATATCCTGCAAATTTAAAGCAAATATATAATCCTCCCATACATTTATATATAAGAGGAAACAAAAATATTTTAAATAATATTAATATTGCTATTGTTGGTTGTAGAGAGTGTTCAACATATGGAAAAAATGTTGCACAAAAATTTGCATTTGATTTATCAAAAAACGGCATAAACATAGTTAGTGGATTAGCAAAAGGAATAGACTCACACTCACACTTGGGTTCAATCTATGCCAAAGGAAAAACTATTGCTGTTTTAGGTTCTGGTCTTGATATTATTTACCCAGAAGAAAATAAATATTTAGCAAACATGATGCTTGAAAAACAAGGTTCTATCATTAGTGAATACCCTCTAGGTACAAAACCTACAAAAACAAATTTTCCAGCCCGAAATAGAATTATTAGTGGTATAAGTAAAGCCGTAATTGTTGTGGAAGCCAAAAAGAAAAGTGGAACATTAATTACTGTTGATTTTGCTTTAGAACAAGGTCGAGATGTTTTTGTTATACCACGGAAATATTACTTCTTTAAATTCCGAAGGAACAAATGATTTAATAAAACAGGGAGCAAAATTAGTAACAAATTTTTCTGAAGTTTTAGAAGATTTATAATGTTTTTTCTTTTTCTTTTAAATATTTCAATTTAGTAGCCATCCCTCCTCTTAAGTGTCTTTCAGATTTATTTTCATCTAAAATTTCTCTTACTTCTCTTGCTAGAGCAGGATTTATTTTAAGTAATCTGTCAGATACGTCTTTGTGTACTGATGTTACTTTTAAGAACGATAGAATTCTTTTCATTATTATTGGTATCTTTGTTTTCTGTGTCTTCTCCATTTTGGTAAATGTCTTCAAATTTTGTTATTACTGGCTCATTTGTTCCTATTTCATTTAGTAGTTTTAGTCTTACTTCTACATTTGAATCTGAATCTACTTCAATTACATCAATTATTGTTTTTAGCATTGCATTTGTTATTGTTTGATTATTTAATATGTCATCTACTGTTTTTATTGTTTTATTAAGTTCTTTTTCTAGTACATCTTTTTCTTTTATTTCTGATGTTATTAGTTTTAATTCTCTTTCCAGTCTTGCTATATCTTCATTTATTGGATTTGTATATTTCTTTAATTCTTGTATATTGATTATTTCATTTTGAAACATTTCCATATATTTTTGTTTTTTAACTGTTACTTTTTCGATTTCTTTTAAAAGACTCTCTTCACTTCTTGCATTGTTTTCTCTTAATTTTGTAATCTTTTCAAATTCTTTTTCAACAGCTTTCATAAAATCTTTTTTATTTTTTATTATACTTTTTAAATAGATTTTTATTGCATTTAAAAGTTCTTCTTCATCAATAACAGTTGTATTTGGACAATGGTTTACTCCCATTGAATTTCTTCCACTGCATACCCATCTTATATATTCTGGTCCATCAGCTGTATATTTTCTTTTTATTCTTCTAAATGAATAACCACAATGTTTGCAATATATAAGTGTACTAAATACATATTCTGTTTTTTCTCTTTTATTGTTTAGTTTAAATTCGTTTGATCTTTGTTCTAATAGCTCTTGTGCTCTATTAAATAGTTCGTCTGATATTATTCTCATTTCTGGTCGGTGGACAACTATCCATTCTTCTTCTGGTAATTCTTTTCTTGTTCCTGTTATAAAGTCTGTTACTTCTGATTTTTTATTTGTTACTCTTCCTGTATATATTGGATTTTTAAGCATTCTTACAATAGATGTTTGTACCCATTTTGATTTTGTTTTTTTAGTACGTATTCCTCTGTCATTTAAGTTACATGCTATTTTTGTTGTACCTATTCCTTTATATACGTAACTTTCAAATATTTCTTTTACGATTTTTGCTTCTTCTTCATTTATTTTTAAAGTATATCTTTCATCTGGAATTTTGTCATATCCAAATACTAGGTTAGGCACTCTTCCTTTTTTAGCTGTGATGTCTTTTCCGAATTTAACTCTTTTAGACATGTTTGCACTTTCTTGTTGTGCCATTGCTCCTAAAATTGTTAATATAAATTCAGAACCACCTTCCATTACTTCACCATTATTTAAGAAATCTACTTGTACTCCATATGATTTTAGTTCTCTTACACTTTGTAATAAGTCTACTGTATTTCTTGCAAAACGGCTTACATCTTTTACTACTACTTTACCGAATTTTTTTGCTTTGGCATCTATCATCATTTGTTGAAATTGTTTTCTGTGTTTTATTTGCTTTCCCGATATTCCCTCATCTGCATATAGCTTGTACAATTCATATCCATTCTTTTTTATAAATTCATTAAAGAACTCTATTTGTTTTTCTAATGAATCTATTTGTGCTTCCTTTTCAGTTGATACTCTACAATATGCCGCAATTTTCATAACATCACTACTTTCTTTTTGTTTTTCTGTTTCATCTTTTTCGTTCTGTTACATTTTAGCATATCAGTTTCAAAAAAGCAAGAAAAACTACTCTCTTTTTGAGAATAGTTTTTTGTTTAATATTTTAATTATCTATAAAAAATTGGATAATTGCATAAAGTCCATTATCAGATATATTATTTATTGTACCAATATTGGCTCTAATTAAATATGGATGATGCACTATCATATCCAAATAATCTTTTGTTGAAGTATTGTCATTAAAAGTTTCCCAACATCTTAATGTATTTTTATCAAATAAACTTGACTTACGTTTTTCTATCTCTCTAATAATCTGCTCTAATTTTAAATCCTTATTAGCATATCTTCCTTTTAGTTTGTCCCACATATTTTTATTTATTAAAAAGTAAATAGCACTTTGTTCCAATAATGCTCTTACCAAGAAAGAAAATGATATATTATACTTTTTATTATGACTATTTATGCACATTTGTTGTATTTCATAGCATAAATCTTTGATTCCTATAGTCCTTGGATTATCTTCTTTTAACTTTTTTATATTTATTCTAATAAAAATAGAATTACTTTCTCTTTTTATTAATTCATAGGAATTAGGTTTTATAAAAGATATTTGACTATCAATAACTTGTACTTTTGTTTCATTATTTTGTTCAGTTTTATTTATATCTTTAGTTTTTTCTAAATTATTAACACTTGGAACTATAACATCTTTTTCTTCTATACTTATCGTTTGTTCTTCTTGTCCATAAAGATATTTTTTCATTTCAGTAGCATTTTTAATATTTTTGTTTTTTAATGTTCCATCATTAATATCTTTTATAATTTTTGATAGCTTTTCTTCTAATTCTTCTATAGAAGATGTATGTGTTAATATATTATCTGTATTATCTATTTTAAGATATTCTTTACCCACTTTAGAATTTGCAATTTTCTCGAATTTATTAACAGAAAAATTATCTGATATGCCCTCAAAAGGTTTACTACAATATTCCTTTAATTGCGAAAACATATTTTTAATACCTAATTTATTTTCAAATCTTTTTATAGCAACATCATTCCATGGTAGTGCTCCAGTATCAGTAGTATGTATTGTTCTAATATAATCTGCACATTCTTCAAAAGATGTAGCAACATAACAAGAAACTTCATAAAAAGATTTATCATTAATTTGCTTATGCATGTCATTTATTTTGTTTCTTTGTGCATATGTAAAGTTAGGTAAAACATCTAATATTGTTGGATTTTGCAATATCTTTAAAGCAGTTAATCTACGATTGCCATCCCAGGCTATATATTTTTTCTTTTCTTCATCATACATAACAGTTACTATAGATTGCGGAAACCATCCTGCATTATAAATATCGCATATTAATTTATACATTGCTTGTGAATCTTTTTTTGTTTTTACAAGCTGTTGCATTACGAAAACCTCATCTAAATTTATTACTATATCATGTCTTGGATTTTCTGGATTTACACATATTTCATTTATTGATACTTTTATAATATCTCTTACTTCTAAAGCACTCATTTCATATCTCCTTTTATTTTATACCACCTTCTTTTTTCATTAGTTTCTTACTACTCTTATCAAATTATTTTAAAAGTATATTTTTCATTTCAATTATATCATAGAATGGAATATGGAATCCTTTTTTAGCTAGTTTTATAACATTCATAGATGTATCTATAATTTCTTGTTTCAAAGTTTCAGCAATTTCTACATCTTGCATTTTATTTTTGTATTTGCTTTCTATGTATTCTTCAGTTGTTGGAAAAATGTTTTGTATTAAAAATGCTTTTTCTTTTCCTAAGACTTTACCAAAAACAAAGTTATAAACTTTCTTTCTAGTTTTCTTTTTATTTTCATATATAAATTTGTATTTATCAACTTTACTTGATATTGGAACAAACCAGATTATTTCTTCATTTTCTGGATCATTAAAACAAAAATAGCATGGTCTTTTATTTCCATTTTCTTTGTTCTCCATTAATTTATAACCTTTGAATAAATCAAAAAATTTATCTTTTATAAAATAAAATTTTCCGTTTTCTACTTTCATTTTTACCTCATTTCTAACAAAAAATCTACCTCCGAAAAGGTAGATTTTTATTAACATTTGTCCACCTACGCATTTATTTGTCGCAAGTAGGGTTGCGAGTAACATTTGCACACCTATGCACTTGTACCCCGCAAATAGGGTTGCGGCTAACATTTGATTTGGACAAGATACATTTTGTATCTATATTATTATATTCATTATAGTCTATTTTATTAACAAAAGTCAAGTATTTTTCAATATTTTCTCAATTTTTTACAATTCTAATTCTTCTTCTATACTGTGAGAATTTTGATAAGCATTCGAATTGTAATCAAATATTATCTTATTGTCATTCTCAACTAAATTATAGGCCAAAACACCTGCCATAGCTTGTACAATTTGTTTTTCTGTATTAGGATTTATAAATGTAATATTCAAACTCTTTTTCAAAATTCTCACCTTCTTTCACTTCAATACTATTATTAAAAGTTTAAAAATATTACTTTAATTTTAAAACTACAAGTGGTATTTCTACCCATATGAGATTTGCCCTCATTTCACCTTTAGTGAATCGCCCCTTTACATCACGTTAGCCAGACGAAAGTATCATTATATGTCTTGTAGTTTGCTATTCAATTTTCAATGTACTATAATAGAAAATAGATGTGTTTAAGTACTATTTTCTATTTTTTAAATCTATTGTACTCTCCTTAAAATAAGTTGTACAGAGCTTTTATAAAGTCTATAGATAAATTTAAAATCGAAATAGCTATATTCTACTCAAAAAATGGAGGAAAGTATTGATATGTTAAGTAATTTTACAATTAGAAATAACAAAATTGTTTTGAAGAATGATAGAGAATATTTTGGTACTTTAAAAGATTTTGAATACCCTATTGGAGATAAACTATATAAATTTACTTGTTTATGCTAAACTAAAAATGATCCAAATAATAATTGAAAACTGATCCGCCTAAATAGTATAATTCCTCTTAAAGAAAAATTGCTTTCCAACAATCACAAGCATTATTTTTTGAACATATTGGTGGAATATATAATACAATGGTTTATGATAATATGAAAGTAGCTGTTGCTAAGTTCGTTGGTCATAATGAAAAACAACCTACAAAAGGATTACTTACACTTTCTACATATTATGGATTTAATTTTAGGTTTTTAATATACGTTCATGAAATGAAAAAGGTCATGTTGAAAGAAGTGTTGAATATGTGAGAATAAAGGCTTTTACTTTTAAAGATACTTTTAATTCTTTAGATGAAGCAAATAGTTATTTACTGTCAGTTTGCACAACTTTAAATAATAAACCTTTAACAACAGATAAAAATATAATACCTGAAAAAACGTTAAAACAAGAATCACCATATTTACTCCCAAAACTACCAATGCTTGATTGTGCTGATATTAGAGAATGTAGAGTAGATAGATATTCTTGTATAATGTATAAACAAAATAGATATTCTGTTTTATATAAATATGTGGGACAAATTGTTTTAGTAAAAGTATATGCTAATAAAATAATTATATTTTCTGATAATATTAAAATAACTGAACATGTAAGAACTTTTGGACTATTTAATTGGAATATTAAATTAGAACATTACTTAAATATACTTCATAAAAAAAGTGGTGCTTTAGAAAATAGCACAGCAATGCTAAAATTAGGCAACCACATAAAAAACATTTATAATAAATATTTTACACTAATACTATAAACTTTTAATACAGTATAAATCATTAGTTCCAATCTCTAATGTACAATTTGTTAAACAGAAGGTGATGATTTAGATGTTAGACTATCAAAAAGAAATAAATAATTATTGCAAAATATTAAAAATGCCTGCGATTAGAAAAACTTTCAAAGAACAAATTTCAGATAAAATTTCTTTTGAAGAATATTTATATAACTTACTTAAACTTGAATTTGAATCTAGAGAAGAAAATGCTAAACAAAATAAACTTAAACTAGCAAAAAGAACAGGCAGAAAAAGTATTGTAATTACAATAAATTTATCTTTTGAAAGATGAAATGAAATATTTAAAGATCCAGTATTAACAGCTGCAATGATAGATAGATTAACTCATAAAGCATATATAGTTAATATGAATGGAAACTCATATAGACTTAAAGAAACCCAAAATATGTTAGAAGAAAATGAATAATTTTTTATCCAAAAGTGGATCACTTTTCAATTATAATATGGTTCAATTTTCACTTAACAAATACACCTGCTTGCAATTCATGATTTACTTTACCGTCTTTTTTAATATTTCTTTCACTTTGCATAAATTTTCTTACTTTCCACCAAAATATATAAATTATTTGTATTCTCTTTCCAACAGTTTTATCGACCTTTCTGTTGGCTCTAATCCATATTCATAACTCTCTTTAAATACTCTAGGTAATTTCTTTAATCTAAAATTCAAATCCTCTAAATCACATATATTTAAATCTAAATTTTCAGTTCCTAACCAGTTAGAATACATTTCGTAATCTTCACCCTTCTTTATTTCAAAAGCTTTTTTAATATCTTCTAATCCTATTATTCCACCACAATCTTCAATTATTCCAAATCTTTCCCCTTCAATTACTCTTGGTAAATCTCTTCCACTTATACTTTCATCTTCGAATATTTTTTCTAGTACTACATTAAATCTCCAGTTATCTCCAAAATCATATTGAAATTCCATCTTTTCATTTACTTTATCTAATATCCATTTCAATTTCACATCTTTTGCATCTTTTAATTCTCTATATCTTTTATCCAATCGTGGAATAATATCATCATCTTCAAATATACATCCATATTGTCCAATTTTAAACAAATCATCATTTTTAAAATCTTCTATGTGTTTATTATAATGTTCTAAATTATTGATAATAAAATTATTCAATTCATCTACTTCAAATAAGTATAAATGACTTCCTTTCATCTCAAAAAGTGTCATTAATATATAAGCTAATCTTGCCATTGTTATATCATTCATCACTTGAAATCTTCTCCATATTTTTGGTTCATAATCTTGTAATTCTGCATATATTTGATATATTGGTTTACTTGCCATAATTTCATCTCCTTCATTTTAACTTATTTTATCACATATCATAATAAAAATAAAGCAATTCACACTTTAAATATGTAAATTGCCTATATTTTTATTTAATTACCAATCCCAATTTCACAACTGGATTTTTCTCTGCTAGGAAAACCTTTTTTATTTCAATACTTTCAGGAATAACTTGTCCTATTTTCTTACCGTTCTTGAATGTTACATCTTTGTGTACTGTGCTTTTTGAAACTCCAAATTTTTTAGCTGTGCTTCTTACAGTATCTTTTGTTTCAATTATATAATGTGCTAAAGTAATTGCACGTTCTTCTATTGATATTTTTTTCATTTAAAGCAACCCCCATATGAATAACTTTCGTTTAATTTTATTCTTATGAGGGATTAATTATGCATTTTATTTTAGCACAAAAAAGAATAGTTCAATGCATTATTGTCACAAAATATTAATTATTGATAGAAAAAATCAATAATTCCATTATAAATTCCCCAAGCTAATTTATTTTGATACCCATCTTCTAACAACATTTTTTCTTCTTCTGGGTTTGATAGAAAGCCACATTCAACAATTGTTGTAGGAATTTCAACATGCTTTATTATATATACATTATCTATAGTTTTTGCTATCCTATTATTTTCTCTTTGTATTGCCTCATTTAAATTAGTTTGTATTGATTCGGCTAGTTTTTTTCCTTCCTCACTTCCCTCTTTATAAAATGTTTGCCATCCATCATATTGTGATTGAGGAATCTTGTTCAAATGTATTGAAACAAAAATGTCGGCCTGACTTTCATTTCCAATTTTTACTCTATTTTTTATATCTGATATTTTTTTCTGTCTTAAAGTTTTAGTATCAATATCATAAATTGCATTTTCATCAGAACGCGTAAGCACTACAGATGAACCACTTTGTTCTAGTAGATTTTGTAATTTTAGTGCTATTTTTAAATTAGTCTCCGCTTCTGTTGTTCCATTTGAACTTTGTGCCCCTTCATCTGGAACTCCATGCCCTGCATCTATTACTATTGTTTTTCCTGAAACTGGCAAACTAACAGTTTCAACATAATTATTTTTTCCTCCTAAATTACTAGAAGTTAGCATAAAAATAAATATCGCTAAAAAAATGCTTGATGAAACTAATATAATTTTCTTTTTATTTAAAACAATCATAAAAAAACTCCCTACATATAAATTTATTTAATTATATGTAAAGAGTTTTTTATTTAGTACTATTCTATTCTGCTTTAGCTTGTATCACTAATCTCATATCATTTGCTGCATCTGTACAAGTAGATAATGTTATTTCCATTGCACCATCTGTACCTCTATTATAGCAAGATGTATCATTTTGTTGAGTTTCATATATTTTGTAAATTACATATGTAACTTTTTTATTATCTAACCCAGTAATATAAATTTTATCTCCATTTGATAACTTTTTATTATTTGAGAAAAATAATCCATTTCTATAATTATGTCCTTGTAAAACTATATTTCCAGGTGTATTAACATCTTTATTTTCAGGATATAATGCAACAATAGAAGTATCTAGTTTTTTAATTGATGGTGGGAACTCTAGTATTGGGTAATTTACATTTGTTTTTGGTATTTGAATTGTTCCTATAACATTAAATCCTTTGTATGTTTTTTTCTTTTTAGTTGATGTTGAAGAATTAGAAGAACCATTTCCTTCAATTCCTTCAATATTAGTATTTTCGTCTGTTGTTGTATTTTGAGTTGTATTTTCATCTCCAGCCTCTTCAATAAATGTTGATACATATTTATCAGAATCATTTTTTGTTTTATAATTATTATAATAGTTGTATCCTAAATAACCTAATAATCCTATAACTGCAACTATAATTATTACCAATAATACTGTTAAAAATTTGCTATATCTTGATTCAAACATATTTTATCCCTCCGTTTCTTTTCTTCTTTCATTATACCATAAATTAATTTTCTTGTATAGCTTTTTTAGAATTATTTTTTAATATATGTTAGTCGCTCTTTTCATTCTATAAATCTTATTTTGTTTTAATACAATATACCATAAATAAATAATAACAACAATTAATGCAATATTTTTAAAATAATAAATTAAAATACTAAAAATAAAACTTATAATAAATAAAACTATATTTGATATATAATATATGTATTTTTCAGCCTTTCTCTTATTAAATTTTAGAGCTAAAATCGATTTTAACATCCTTCCACCATCTAGTGGGAAAATTGGCAGTAAATTAAAAATTGCAATTAACATATTAGCATATATTATAATATTAATATTTTGATTTACCTTAAAAAAATTTGCTATAACAATAATTAAAATATTTATTAAAGGACCCGCACTTGCTATAATCAGCCTTTTTACCTCTAACCTATTTGAATTTAGTACTTTTTTATTATAATCATCAATTCCAAGCTTAAAATTAATTGAAAGCCCCATTGGCATAAGAGTAATTTTGTCCACCTTCATTCTTAACAACACCCCAGCCAATAAATGCCCAAACTCATGAAGCATTGCAAAAATTAAAATAATACAATAAAGTTTTATTTGTCTTGTAAAATAAAACAATATTAAAAAAATAAAAATTTTTAAATCTATCCTAAAAACCATAACCAAACCTATATATTTAATATTAATTGAGGATCTACCAATCTCTCTTCTTTTCTTATCTCAAAGTGTAAATGCGGTCCTGTAGAATTACCTGTTGACCCAACTTCTGCTATTTCTTGCCCTTGAGTTACAGTATCTCCTTCTTTTAAATACAATTTACTACAATGTGCATAAACTAAAATTATATCATTAATTTGTATTTTATAATGTTTTCCATAATCTCCTTCAGAAGAAGCCATTATAACAGTTCCATTTGTTGCAGATTTAATAACAGTTCCTGTATTTGCTGCAATATCTAAACCAGTATGGTACTTTGGAACACTTGCAGTAGTTGGGTTTCTCCACCCAAATGTTGAACTAATTTTTCCTTCAATTGGCAAAATAAAATTCACATTATTTTTTATATTTTCCACATCAATTTCCTCTTGAGATTTTTGAGCTTCACTTTGTTCTATTACAACATTTTCCTCTGCTCCACCAATATTTTCATTTTCCTTTATACTACTTTCAGTTACAATATTTTCATCTGTATTTTTATTTTCTTCTTTTTTCTGTTCTTCTTTTTTCTGTTCTTCTTGTTTTAGTTGCGGAAAATATTTACTTAAATATGTAACACAATTATTATATATTTTATTTAAAGTTTCATTTTGCTCTGCAACACTTTGAACTTTCATTTTAAAGTCATCTGACAAAAAATATTCTCTATTTGAAACAACATAAAAAATGCCATAAATTATTAGGCAAATCACAATTTGTTTTACTAGTCTATATGTCAAGCTTGGGCCTTTTTTTTCTTTTTTTTTAGAATATGTATAATTTTCTCCATTTCTTCTATTATAAATTTCTTCTGCTCTTCTTATTTTTTCTTCAACAGACAATGTTCTTTCCATAATCTATCTCATTCCTTTCCACTAGCACTAATTCATTTACTTAATCTATATGTCCATTTTTATTTTTTTATTCCAAAAAGAGACCTGCCATTTAAAACAGATCTCTCCTTTTTTATATTATTATAATTAAGCTAATTATTAAAAGTACAGTAGTAATAGCACTATAAATTTTTAGTCCTTTATAAACTTTATTTGATTTGTAACAATTATTTTTCGGTTGTTTTTTTTGAGTATTATTAATATAATTGCAAATAACATTTTCCGCTTCGCTTATAATATAGTCCTTTGGAGCTTTACTATTTGCTTTTTTCTGCACTTTATCATTTTTTTCTATGTATTCTAACCTTTTAGCTGTTTTTCTTGATTTTAATACAACAAAAGCTTCTTCTATTAAATTAGATGGTAAATTTTTTAAAATAACAATATTTTTCATTTGACTTTTTTCCATAGTATCCTCCTGTAAATTAATCTATTTACAGTTTTTCCAAAATTTATAAATTTATACCTAATTTCATAGAAAGTAATTTTGAAATTCCCTTTTCTTCCATAGTAATTCCATAAACAGTATCTGCAACCTCCATTGTTCCCTTTCTGTGAGTGATTATTAAAAATTGTGTTTCAGAGGCAAACTTCTTTAAAAATTGAGCATATCTGTTAACATTTACATCATCAAGAGCTGCTTCAATTTCATCTAATACACAAAATGGTGCTGGATTCATTTTTAATATTGCAAATAAAAGTGCAATTGCTGTAAACGCTCTTTCTCCACCAGACAAGAGTTGCATATTTTGAAGTTTTTTTCCTGGTGGTTGAACTTCAATATTAATGCCACATTCTAAAATATTATTTTCATCTTCTAGTTTTATTCTAGCTTCTCCACCGCCAAATAATTCTTTAAAAGTTTCTTCAAAATTTAGATTTATTATTTTCATTTTTTCTTTAAATCTTTCTTTCATCGTTTCAGTAATTTCTGAAATCATATCTCTTAATTTTGCCATTGCTGTTTCTAAATCCAATCTTTGCTCACACATAAAATCATATCTTTGCTTTTGAGTTTTATATTCTTCTATTGAATCTACATTTACAGGGCCCAATTCTTTAATATCTTGTTTCAAATTATTTACTCTTCTTACAGTAATAGCAATATTAGCTGGTTTTTCAAAACCATCTGCTGTATTTGGAGTAAGCTCATATTCATCCCATAATGAAGAAATAGCATTTGTTAAATCGTCTTCTACTTTTGTTTTTCTAACATCTATTTTTACAACTTGAGCTTTTAATTCTTCTATTTGCTTAAATTCTTCCATTTCTTCTTTTTCTTTTAAAGACAATTTTTCACTTTTTAATGTTCTTTCTTCTTTCATTTTTACAACATCTTTATCACTTTTAGCAACTTTTTCTTTAATTTGTTCAATTTGTAAATTGCTATTTTCTATATCTTTTTTAAACTGCTCTTGTTCACTTGTCATTTTATTAATTTGGAAAATTTTATTTTCTTTTAATTTATTTTGTGTTTCAATTTCCTCTTTTATCATGCTCGCCATTTCATCAATAGAACTTTCACTTTCTTTAAATGAATTTACAGAAATTTTTAAATTTGTTATCTCAAAATTTAAATCATCCATTTTTCCTTGTGTATCTTTATTTAAATTAGAAACAGACATTATTTGTTCTTTTAAAGCATTATTTTGTTTTTCTAATTCTAAAATTTTAACATTATTTTCATTTATTATTTTTTTACATTCTTCTTTTGAATTTAAAATTTCCTGTTTTTCATCTTTTAATTTTTTAAGCTTAATAGACATTTTTTCTATATTCTCATTTATTGATTGAAGTTTTTGGTTTTCAACATTATATTTTATTTCTATAGTTTGAAGTGTATTTTCAAGCTCTTCAGCCTTTTTTAGAATATCACTTGAATTTTTTATTATTTCTTCTTTTTGATTTTTTAATTCTATTTGATATTTTTTTATATTTTCAACATTTTTTTTCAGTTCTTCTATTTCCTTGCTTCTTCCTAAAATTTTGACTGTTTTCTTTGAAACTGACCCTCCAGACATTACACCAGAAGAATTTATAACGTCTCCTCCTATTGTAACAATTTTAAATGAATATGAATTTGATTTTGCAAGTTTAATTGCAGTACTCATATTATCAACAATAACAGTTCTTCCAAGTAAATAAAAAATTATTTGTTCTATTTGCTTATCATATTTTATTAAATCTGTTGCAACACCTAATACTCCATTTGTTTTTTCTTTTATGTTATCCACTTTTTTTCCCTTAATTGTGGATAATGGTAAAAAAGAGGCTCTTCCTAAATTATTTTGTTTTAAATATTCTATCAATCTTTGTGCATCTTGTTCTGTATCTGTTACAATATTTTGAATACTCACACCAAGGGCAATTTCTATAGCTGTTTCCATTTCACTTGGAACCTCTATAAGTTCTGCTAAAGCTCCTTTTACACCTTTTCCTAATTCTTTTTCAGTTTCACACTTTTTTAAAAGCTCTTTTACACTTCTTAAATATCCTTCTTTTTCTTTTTCAGTTTCAATTAAAAAATTCAATTTAGATTGCTTAAAATTCAATTCTTGAATGCTATTATTAAATTTTATATCTATATTTTTAATTTCATTTTCAATTTTTTGTTTGCTTTCTTTTACTAAAACCTGTTCTTTTTCAACTGAATTTTTATCTTTTTGAATTTCATAAAAACCTTTTTCTATTTCCTCTTTTGTAAATTTTGTATTATCTAATTCTGAAATATTATTTAAAATTTCGTTTTGTATTTGATTACTTCTTTTTTCTAAATTAGAAATATTAGTATTTTGTTCACTTATTTTCGATTCTATTTCATATTTTAAATCTGTATTTGTTTCTAATTTTCTTTTATTTTCTTCAATTTCTAATTCTTTTTTAGATAATGTTTCTGTTATATTCTTTAATTCAATCTCTTTTTGCTTTAACTCATTTTCGTATTTTTGCTTATTTTCTTTTAAATAATCTTTTTTTCCTAATTTAATGTTCATGTCTTCTTGTGATTTTTGTATTTTTTCTTCAATTTCATTAATTTCTTCTTCAAACCTTTTTTTATTTTCTTCATTATTTTCTATTTTAGAATTTAAAACATTTATATTAGATGTTATTGTTTCAATTTCTTTTTGGCTTGTAAATCCAAGATTTTGTGTACTCTCAATATTTTCTGTAAGTTCATCTATACGTTCTTTCAATTCTTCTTTTAATATTTTTATTTTTTCTAATTTTCCTTCTTCTAAATTACAATTAGAAGTCATTACCTCCATATCTTGTTTTAAAGATTCTAAATCTAATTTATATTTTTCTATATTATGCAAAAAAAGTCCAACCTCAATATTTTTGAGCTCTGATTTTAAATCAACATATTTTTTTGCTTTATTGGCTTGTTGTTTTAAAGGTTCTAAATTATTTTCTATTTCTACTAAAATATCATTTATTCTTAAAACATTAAGTTTAGTATGTTCTAATTTTTTTTCTGCTTCTTCTTTTCTAGACTTAAATTTAACAATTCCTGCCGCTTCTTCAAATACATTTCTTCTATCTTCAGATTTATTGCTTAAAATTTCATCAATTTTTCCTTGGCCAATTATAGAATACCCATCTTTTCCAATTCCTGTATCCATGAATAGCTCTAAAATATCTTTTAACCTGCAAGGTACTTTATTTATAAAATACCCTGTTTCTCCAGTTCTATATATCTTTCTTGTAACAGTAACCTCACTATATTCAATAGGAAGCTTACCATCTGAATTATCAAATACTAAAGAAGCTTCTGCAAAACCTAAAGATTTTCTATTTTGTGTTCCTGCAAAAATAATATCACTAGACTTTCCACTTCTTAATTCTTTCATACTTTGTTCGCCTAATACCCAACGTATGCTATCTGCGATGTTACTTTTTCCCGAACCATTTGGCCCTATTACACTTGTGATACCAGGCATAAATTCTAATATTGTTTTATCTGCAAATGATTTAAATCCTTGTAATTCTAATCTTTTTAAATACATCTCATTCCTCCGTTTATAGTCCTTCTCCAACTTTATATTCAATGTCTTCCATGAAGGGGTAAATCTCTTTAACTCTTTTTAATGTTAACATTGTCATTTTCGGATGTGGGCTTTTTGTATTGTCACTTAAAAGTTTTTGTGTATAACAATTTTTTGCTGTTCTAAATAATAAATATCTATTTCTAACATAAGTATAATAAATTTGATACCCATTTCTTAAATCTTCATACATCATTTCAAAAGTATATTCTTTCATAATTATTACATTCCTTCCCTTGTCCATAAATTATTTTATCATATTTTTAAATTCATCTTCACTTATAACCGTAACCCCTAAATTTTGTGCTTTAACAAGTTTACTTCCTGCATCTTCTCCTGCTAGCAGATAATTAGTTTTTTTAGATACAGAACTAGACACTTTTCCTCCAAGACTTTCTATTATATCACTTGCTTGCTGTCTTGTAAAATCTGCTAAACTGCCAGTCAAAACAAAAACCAAACCATTAAACCTTCCATCTCCTAAATTATCTTCAGTTACAGTCATATTAACTCCATATTCTTTAAGTTTTTTTATTAATTTTTTCGTTTGGTCTTGAGAAAAAAATTCAACTATGCTATTAGCCATTATAGGTCCAATATCTTCTATTTCAGCTAACTTGTCAAATTGAGCTTTCATCAAATTATCCAATGATTTAAATTCTTTTGCTAAAACTTTTGAAGCCTTTGTTCCAATATGATTTATTCCTAATGCCACAATTAACCTATATAATTCATTATTTTTACTATTTTCTATAGCATTAATAAGATTAGTTGCAAATTTCGTTCCATTCTTTTTTAAAGATACAACATCTTCAAAAGTTAATCTATAAATATCTGCCACATTTTCAATTAATTTTTTATTTAATAATTGCTCTATTATACTTTCTCCTAAGCCATCTATATTCATTGCATCTCTTGATACAAAATGTACTAAATTCCTGTATAGTTTTGCAGGGCACTCTGTTCCCGTACATCTTAAAGCCGCTTCACCTTCTATCCTTTTAGCCTGTGCCCCACATACAGGGCAAACATTTGGCATAACAAAATCTTGTTCCTCTCCTGTTCTTTTTTCTTTATTCACTCTTACAATTTCAGGAATTACATCTCCCGCTTTTTGTATTACAACCATATCTCCTATTTTAATTTCTTTTTCTTTTATAAAATCTTCATTATGAAGAGTTGTTTTAGAAATTTTAGAACCCGCAACTCTTACTGGCTCTAAAATTGCAATAGGTGTAATTACACCTGTTCTTCCAACATTACAAACAATATCTATAAGCTTCGTTTCTTTTTGTTCAGGTGGATATTTATATGCAATTTGCCATCTTGGGTTTTTAGCCGTAGTACCTAATATCTCTCTAAATTTAAGGTCATCCACTTTTATAACAGCACCATCTATTCCAAAAGACAAATTTTCTCTTTCTTCTCCAATTTTTCTAATCGCATTATTTACATCTTTTTCCGTATTGCAATGTATTCTAATTGGATTTACATTAAATCCCAATTTTTCTAAATAGTTCAATGCTTCATTATGTGACAAAATTTCTTTTCCCTCTATTTTTTGAATATTATACACATATATATCTAAAGGTCTTTTTTTTACAATATTTGTATCTAATTGCCTTAAAGAACCAGCTGCAGCATTTCTTGCATTTGCAAAAGTTTCCTCTCCATTTTTTTCTTTTTCTTCATTTAATTTTTCAAAATCCTTAGTACTAATAAAAACTTCCCCTCTAACGGTTATTGTAACATTTTCTGTTAATTTTTTTGGTATATTTTTTATTGTTTTCAAATTTTCTGTAACATCTTCTCCTATTTGCCCATTACCTCTTGTTGAGCCTCTTACAAATATTCCATCTTTATACTCTAAAGAGGCTGTCAAGCCATCTATCTTTGTTTCTACAACAAAACTTTTATTTTGTATTTTTTTTTCTTTTGCTTGCTTTTTTATTTTTTTTACATAATTATCTATTTCCTCTATGCTAAAAATATCTTGCATACTCAAAAGTGGTATTTCATGCTTTACTTTATTAAACCCCTTTTTTACATCTCCACCAACATGTTGAGTATAAGATTCTTTTTCTATAAATTCTGGATATTCTTTTTCTAAATTTTTTAATTCTAGCATTAACATATCATATTCATAATCACTTATTTCAGGTTTATCTTCATCATAATATTTTTCTGCATAATAGCTTGTTTTTTTTACCAGCTCTTGTATCCTTTTTTTTGCCTCTGATTTATTCATTTTTAATATCATTCCTTTCACTTGAGCTACTTAAAAATAGTAAAATTTTAATTTCTTAATAGTAATATTATATACTAGAGAATAAAAAAAATAAAGGAATTTTTAAAATTCCTTTATTTTTTTATTTTACTTACATAGCTTCTTCTACATTTTCTGTATGTTCTGCTTCGTTGCTATCTTCAGATTCTCTTATTACTTCTAAACTACCAACTGAAACTTCGTATGCAACTTTTTTTACAATTGTTCCATCTTCATATTTCTTTTCATAATTTCTAGATTGAATTCTACCTACTATTTTAACTTCAGTTCCAACTTCTAAATTTTGACAAAATCTTGCATTTCTTCCCCATGCAATTGAAGGTATATAGTCTGACTTGTTATAAGCTCTATTAACAGCTAATAATAAGTCTGCAATTTCTCTTCCAAATGGTGTTTGTCTATAAATAGGTTTTTTACAAATATAACCTATTAAAATAACTTCGTTTGTAACTGTTTCTTTCTTGACAAAGTCATTTACTTGAACTTCTTCTCCTTCTTCATTTACTTCTGTTTTTGGAACTTCTTCTTCTAATTTTTCAATGTCTTTGGCAAACACTGTAAGTATTAACCTATTTCTTTCATTTTCATAACTATTATAAGATCTAAATTGTCCTTTAATTAATAGTTTTGTTCCTATTTGCATCATTTCATCAGTTATTAATCTTTCTGATACTGTAACTGGAATGATGTCTGCATTACCACTTAAACGTGGTACTGAAAGATCAAATGAATAAAATCTTTCTCCATAAATTTCGTGACTGAATTGTTTTTCAGATGTTACCTTTCCTACTAATGTTAAGTAGTTGTTTTCTAAATAACCTGTATCCAATTTTTATTCCTCCCTATTCTTTTTTGGATTTATCGAAAGTAGCCTTCTATTTTTCTAGCATTAAATCTCACTTTCCATATTATACAACACTTTTTCCGATTTGTCTACATAAAAAGTTAAAATTTTCTAAATTTTTTTCAAATTTTCCCCAAAAATAGCTAAAATAGTAAAAATTACTAGTGTATTATAGAGTTTTTTTATATTATTTTTCTCAATTTTAATATTAAATTCTTGTTCTTCAATAATTTTTCCATTAACTCTTTTTATATTTCTTTGAACACATATTAATGTATCTTCATCTTTTATGCTTGAAACTGTTATTGTACATTTAGCATTAAAACCGTATGTAATAATATTTAATTTAGTATTTTTTAGTAAAGATAGATTATTTTGTATATCTGAATTAACAATTATATAGCCAGCTTGACTCATAATATCTTCTAAATATTTTGAATTATTCAATATTTCAAAATTATTTTCATTTATCACTAAAACATCAAATTTTATATTTTTTATATTTTCCATGCAATTCATACAACTTTTTTCTTCAAATCGT
>OLHE01000763.1_pt1 | contig 23849 bp, 17 predicted proteins | sample 1605821 | NCBI WGS metagenome assembly OLHE01 (sample SAMN03283250) | human gut metagenome | biome: human-associated habitat; material: feces | host: Homo sapiens | place: USA | collected 2013
ATCCGACATATCCCGGAGGCGCTCCGATCAGACGGGACACGGAATATTTCTCCATATACTCACTCATATCAAGACGCACCATATTGGATTCGTCATCAAAAAGACTGGCTGCCAGAGCCTTTGCAAGTTCTGTCTTACCGACACCGGTAGGTCCTAAGAACAGGAACGAACCGATCGGTTTGCTCGGATCTTTGATTCCGGCTTTGGAACGGATGATGGCCTCTGTCACTTTTGTGACACCCTCGTCCTGACCAATGACACGTTTATGCAGCTCCTCGTCCAGATGCAGTGTCTTGTTACGTTCACTCTCGGTCAGCTTTGCGACCGGAATACCCGTCCAGCGGGAAATAATACGTGCGATCTCTTCCTCACTGACGTTCTCATGTACCAGCGAAAGATCTTTATTCTTAACTTCCTCTTCCTCAACTTCCAGCTGTTTCTGCAGCTGTGGAAGTTTTCCATACTGCAGTTCTGCCGCTTTTTCCAGATCATAATTCTGTTGTGCAGTCTTGATCTCATTCTTGACCTGCTCGATCTCTTCACGAAGTTTCTGGACTTTTTCAACCGATTTCTTTTCGTTTTCCCATTGTACTTTCTTTGTGTTAAATTCATCACGAAGTTCTGCCAGTTCCTTCTGAAGATCCGCAAGACGCTCCTGACTCAGACGATCCGTCTCTTTTTTCAGAGCTGTCTCCTCAATCTCCATCTGCATGACACGACGGTTTAACTCATCCAGCTCTGTCGGCATGGAATCCAGTTCCGTCTTAATCAGGGCACACGCCTCATCCACGAGGTCGATTGCCTTATCCGGCAGGAAACGGTCGGAAATATAACGGTTTGAGAGCACTGCCGCAGATACCAGTGCCGAGTCTGTAATTTTTACACCATGGAATACTTCGTAACGCTCTTTCAGGCCACGCAGGATGGAAATGGTATCCTCAACGGTCGGCTCATCCACCTGTACCGGCTGGAAACGACGCTCCAAAGCAGCATCTTTTTCGATATATTCACGGTACTCATCTAAGGTGGTCGCACCGATACAGTGTAACTCACCACGGGCAAGCATTGGTTTTAACAGCTGGCCTGCATCCATCGCACCGTCTGTTTTTCCTGCTCCCACGATGGTATGAAGTTCATCGATAAACAGGATGATCTGTCCATCGGAATTTTTGATATCATCGAGAACCGCTTTCAGACGTTCCTCAAACTCACCACGATATTTGGCGCCTGCAACCAGTGCGCCCATATCCAGTGCAAATAATTTCTTGTCTTTTAATCCCTCCGGGACATCACCGCGGACGATCCTCTGTGCGAGTCCTTCAACAACAGCCGTCTTACCGACACCCGGCTCACCGATCAGAACCGGGTTATTCTTTGTCTTTCTGGAAAGGATACGAACCACATTACGGATCTCTGCATCACGTCCGATCACCGGATCAAGCTTCTGGTTTCTCGCACGCTCTACCATATCGTATCCGTATTTTTCCAATGTATCATAAGTTGCCTCCGGGTTATCGGATACTACTCTCTGGTTTCCTCTTACCGTTGACAACGCCTGCAAAAACCGTTCACGGGTAATTCCATACTCCTTGAAGATTTCCTTCATTGCCTTATTCGGATATTTGATCAGGCATAAAAACAAATGTTCCACGGAAACATATTCGTCTCCCATTGCTTTTGCCTCATCCTCTGCATGGACAAGTACCTTATTCAGATCCTGTCCTACATAAACCTGTCCGCCGGATACTTTTACACGGGCAGCTAAATGGCGCTCTGCGTTATCCACAAAATGTTCTTTCTGGATCTCCATTTTCTCTATTAATTTTGGAATCAGTCCATCTTCCTGACGTAACAGGGCGACTAAAAGGTGTTCCTGCTCGATCTCCTGATTTCCATATTCATAGGCGAGCTTTTCACAATCGTTAATGGCTTCTACTGATTTCTGAGTAAATTTCTGAATGTTCATACGCTTACCTCCCTCGTATTTATCTCTGTGATCTATGTGAAAAAGAAAAACCTTCTGAAAAACTTTCTGATGGAAAGAAAAGACCTTCCCACCTTGCTGGCTGGAACGTCTTCTGTCAGTTACGAAATTTCTTTCGCAGTGGTTTTCCTTTGTTACGAGTATGTTATATCACGAGTTGTTAGCACTGTCAAGAGGTGAGTGCTAATATTTTGTGAAGAAATTGTGAACTGTGGATGGAAGGTAATCTGCGCTGATAATCTCCTCTTATTCTCCGAGCAGCAGCTCCCTGACTCTCTCCATGTCCATTCCATCTAACACAAAGTCTGCATCCGGCATGACCTTCCGTTTTTTTTCAGTGCCATCCGGTAATATGACGGTCTCTTCCGGCAGCTTTGGAGAAATGTTCGAATGAATATAAAAGGTATCGAGTCCGACACTCTTAGCTCCTGCGATATCGCTTATGCCATCGTTTCCAATCATGACGCTTTTTGTTATATCAAGATTATATTTATCAATCAATAATTGAAAAAATCTGCTGTCCGGTTTTTTTACCCCACAGGTTGAAGAGATAAAAATATCGTCAAAATACTTTGCGATTCCAAGCGTGTGCATCTCATACTCTGTAAAAATGCGCTGTGCATTCGAAAGCAGATAAATCTTTTTGCCCTTCTTTTTTAATGCTTCTAACAAATCTGTCACTCCATCATAGAGTTTTACATAATCGGTAGAGAGAATCCGGAAGAACTGCCCTGCATGAACGGCAAGTGTAGGATCTGCCTTCACGCCTTTTTCCTCAAAAAGCTTCTGAAAGACCTCTTCAATCTGAACTTCCGGATGTGCTTCATGAGCATCATCTTTTTTCTCAGATTTCATCTTAGACTCCTCGCCTGCAATGATTGCAGCATATCTTTCTTTCAATTCTTCCGATGAATAATCGGCGTCATAATAGCCATAAAAAAGCGCCAGCTTTTTCCATACCAGAGGATCATTCTCCTCGGTATGGATATCAGCCAGCGTTCCATATAAATCAAAAATATAATTATCGTAAGCTTTCACGTTATTATGCCTCCTGCTTTGTAAGTTCGATCAACTGCTGCATACGATCCGTGATCTTGTTCAGTACATCCGAATTATCTTCCTGTGCACTCATTGTCTCATTTGCGTGTGCAGATACCTCCTCTGAGATTGCCGAGATTGTTTCAATCGAATGCACGATCTGTTCATTTGCAGTTTTCAATTCCTCAATATTGCTGTTTAACTGCTCCATGTTGCCCTGGATATCAAGCGTATTGCTCTGGATATCCGAAAAATTATTGGCAGTATTCTCTGTGGACTGTTTTTCCTCATTAATTGCACCTATCATCTCGCGCACCACCGAAACCACCTCGCTGATCGCATTGGAAATATTCTCGATCAACTCTGTAATATGTACCGTTGCCTCTTTGGTCTGTGTTGCCATACCGGAAATCTCTGTCGCAACAACAGAGAATCCTCTTCCTGCCTCACCTGCTCTTGCCGCCTCAATACTTGCATTTAAAGCTAAAAGGCTTGTCTGCGAGGTAATACCGGAGATCAGCTCCACGATGGAATGCATCTCTTCAATGTATTTGTCTAATGTCTCTAGCTGTCCTGCAACGCTGTCACCTTTTTCTACGGAATGATCTACCTGTGATACAAGCACATCCATATCTTTTCCTGCGCTCTCAAGTACCTGCAAAGTCTGCTGCATACTCTGGTTAATGCGTTCCGCAACACTGCTGACCATCTCAACTTTCTGCTGGATTGCTTCTGTCTGCTGCATCTGTGTCTGCACAGCGTTTGCGGTTTCCGTCGTACCACTGCCAACCTCTGACATTGCATCTTTGGTCAATTTAGAAGCACTGTTGAGGTTCTCAACTTTTCCATAGATATCTTCCATTCCACTCTGCATCTGTTGTGACATATTGGAAATATCGGACAGCAAAAGCTCTGTCTTGCTCTGCGCTTCCTTAATATTCTCCATTTTCTGCTGATTGTTTGCATTCGATGTCTGCGCTGCATAGATAGAATACACTGCGACAAGTATCATGGCTGTCACCTGCACGATTGCCTCATCGCTGCCCTGATAACCGAACTTTCCGGTAAAAGCTCCACCAATCGTCATGATCAGGCTTAAGATAACCGTTCCTATATTGATCTGCACGGAAAATTTTACATCATTAAATACACTTACAAGTAAAATCATCGGTATGACAAGCACATAAATGTTCGCTTCCTCGGTCGTCAGCACCATGAAGGAATACGTAATGGCAAATCCGATTCCTACCGTGTGTTTGATCATACCTGTCTCTCTGTCCCTGAAAAAGAAAAACTGTCCCAGCATGACCGGGATCAGTGCCAATGCCGTGATCACCAGAAAATATCCAAGACTCCGCTCTCCCCTGATAAATCTGCACGCATAAAAGACAACCACGATCAACGCTTCTATGGTATGCCCTGTCAATGCGGTTCTGTTATTCCTCTGTGTATCACTGATCTGTGTTCCATTCATCTGCTCTTGTACTCCCTCTCTCCTGACGCTCTGTCAGTCTGCTATCACTGCCGGTTATTGTTTGAGTTTCCTCCTTTCACTATATCATTGATGGTTTCGCTCTTCAAGATTTTCTTTCCGGCAAATGACGTTATAACTCCAGTTTTGCCCGGAGTTTTGCAAGGATTTTACGCTCATTCCGGCTGATCTGCACCTGTGTCACTGCAAGTATTCCTGCCACCTCGCACTGCGTTTTATTTTCAAAATACCGCAGCCGGATGATCTGCTGTTCTGTCTCGTCGAGCGTATCCATCAGCTGCCTGATCACCATTTTGTTTAAAACAGCCTCCTTCTCCGGCTCCTCATAGACATCGCTCTGATCTCCAATCTGGTCAATGAGTAAAAGTTCATCTCCATCTGAGCCGCAGACCGGCTGGTAAATGGACTCCACCCCACGGTTAGCGTCCAATGCCATCACGATCTCCTCTGTGCCAAGTTCTGTCATGGCAGACAGCTCCAAAAGACTCGGATCTCTCCCCAGCTCTGTTGTGAGAACTTCTTTTGCCCTGCTGATTTTGTATCCATTTTCTTTTAAACTCCTGCTCACTTTCACCATGCCATCGTCACGCAGGAAACGCCGTATCTCCCCTGTGATCATAGGCACTGCATAAGTGGAAAATGCAAGGTTTAACGACAGATCAAAATGATCGATTGCCTTGATCAGCCCGATACATCCGATCTGAAACAATTCCTCCCTGTCATGCCCTCTTTTTTCAAATCTGCGGACAATTGCGTGCACTAATCCAAGGTTGTCCGAAACGACTTTGTCCCTGGCTTTTTTATCCCCATCCTGTGCCTGTCTGATCAGTTCCGCCTGTCGCACCATAGGCTAGCCTTCCTGATTTCCCAGTCTTCTTACCATATGTACGCTTGTCCCTTTTCCCGGCTCGGATACTACCTCAAGCCTGTCCATAAACGCTTCCATAAAGGAGAATCCCATCCCGGAACGCTCTAACTCCGGTTTTGTCGTATAAAAAGGTTCCATCGCTTTTGACACATCCGCAATGCCTGCTCCTGTATCCGAAACGGTGATGGAAACCTCATCCCCACAAATCTGACACAGGAGTTCCACTTTCTGTTCCGGTTCATGGTAACCATGAATGATTGCATTCGTCACCGCTTCGGACACGGCCGTCTTGATATCCGCAATCTCGTCTAACGTTGGGTTTAATTCTGCTATAAATGCCGCCACCGCCACCCTGGCGAAACTTTCATTCACCGACCTGGCATCAAATATCAGTTTCATCTCGTTCTGACTGCTCATTTTTACTTCCTCCACTATCTCCTATTCTTTTACCTGAATGATTTTTTTCAACCCGGATACGGTAAATATCTTGTCCACGCGCTCGTTCAGATGGCACGCACTCACATCCCCACCGGAATAGCCTAAGTTTTTGCACCGCCCGATGATCACCCCAATCCCGGAGCTGTCCATAAACTCTGTCTCTGTAAAATCAAACACAAGATGTCTGACATGGTAGGTGTCGATCAGAAGATCTGTCTCCGTGCGGATGCGGTTTGCCTGATGATGGTCTAACTCACGCGGCACATAGACAACTAAACATCCTTTTTCCATAATATACTGGCTTTTCATGCTCTTGTTCCTCTCTTTCCATTCTGCTTATGATTTTCAACAATAGAATGCTCGCTCCGCAGACATTTTATTGTCATGAATAAAAAAAGAAGGAGTCTCCCCGGAATTTCCGGTTCGATCTCCTTCGTACTTTTTAATATCAGTTTGTCTTTTTATTAACGGGCGGTGTCTGTCTCACTCTGATCCAGATAGTTCTGTGAGTTTGCAGCGCGCTCTGTATTTGGATACAATTCTACCACTTTCTGATAATAGATTTTGGCATTTTCCATATCCTCGTTCTTGCGGTATGCCTGTGCAAGATAGTACAGTGCATTTCCATTCTCATAGTTTTCATCCATCTCGACGACTTTGGAAAGTGCACTCACGGCATCGTCATACTTTTTGCCGGAATATGCATCATAACCTTCCTTATATAATGCAGCCATGTATTCGGCATTCACCTGTGCATTGATGGTATCATAAATACTCTTTGCATCTGCACTCAGGTCATCCACATTGACTCTGCTCAATGCATCTCCTGCCTTCTCAATGTCTCCTGTGGTGTATGTCTCATATGCAGTCAGAAGTTTGTCATAGCTTTCCAGTTTGTTGGCAGATTCTTCCTCGCTGTTCTTCGCATCCGTAATCTGACTGGTAAGGTCATCCACCTGACTCTGCAGGCTTGTGATCGTCTGATTCTTGGAAGAAATCGTATTATTTGCATCCAGCACTTCTGCTTTCGTATTGTTCATCACGGTTCTTCTCACGCCAGGAACCACAAGGAAACAGGTGATTGCAATTCCGATTGCGATTCCGATCACCATGTTAATGATCGTACCGACTGCAGAATTGTCCTTCAGATATTTTGGCTGGATGATTGTCTCATTGCCACTCTGATAGGAAATGAGTTCATCATTCTTCTGCTTCTTGCTCGGATTCTGCTCTCTTAAGGCTGCATTGGCTTCTTTCAGATAGCGCAGTGTCACAGTATTATTGGCATCAATTTTTCCGGCATTCCGCAGTGATTTCTTCGCAAGATCATAGCGTCCTTCCTGAATATATAAAAGCGCCAGAAGCTGATGTCCACTCACCAGCTTTGGATTCAGCGACAATACTTTTTTCAACTGAATGATTGCAAGATCACGGCTGTTCTGCTTGCAGTAAAGCAATGCCTGATTGTATTTCTTGATCGTCTGATTGACAGAATCCAGTCTTGCCTGATTCTTCTGCACTTCATCTAAGTACCTGCTCGCAAGATTATCCTTCGGCTGATAATTCTTACTGATCACCCACTCCGTGAGGGCAGTCACCACTTCTCCCATCTCGTAGTAGATCAATCCAAGCAAATTTCTTGCATCAATATTTAATTTATTAAAACGCAGACTGATTTTCAGGCTCTCAATTGCCCCTGACAAATCCCTGACACCGGCTTTCTCCAATGCATCATTGTAATAGGCATTGGATGCCATCAAAATCTTTTTGTATACTTTTACATTCGTTCCGCAGTTCTGGCAGTTATCTCCCTTGCCAAGCTCTGCACCGCAATTATAACATCTCATGAAAAACCTCTCTATCTGTCATGCCACTGTGCATGTGATCTACCTGTTATCTGTTCTGCTGCTTTAATTCCTGCAGCATTTCCTGCATAACATCCGTCATGTCTGTCAGCTCATGATTATAGATTGCCTGCTCTGCCTCTTCCACTTCCAGACTTGGTTTAAAGTTTTTCAATTCTTCTTCAAAATTTATCATATTAATTCCCGTACCTTTCCTGTACTGACTGATCATTTCTCTCCTGATCCGCCTGTACATGCTTAACTGCAGACTGGCTGATCATTTCTTTCTCACTGATTGATTATAATATAGGAAGAATTCACTTTCAATGTCAAATTATGAAATTTCCATTAAAATAAAGTAGTTTTTCGTCAATAATATAAAATATAAAAATAGCATTTCAGGAAATTTACGGTTGTAACCCGTTTCTCCTGAAATGCTATCTTATCTTTTTTACCTTCTGCCTGTTATTGTCCGTTAATCCTCAGCTGTTCTCGTACAGATCTTTCCGTTCAGATGATAGAACTCCACGCATTTTGCATTGTTCTTCACATTTAAAACCTGATCCCTGATCGCTATGGATACCCCAGGGAATACATCTCTTGTCACACAGACCGTTGCATTCGCCCCATCTGAAATCATGCGCTCAAGCCGCTTCACTTCGCCCTCATCTCCTGCAAGTGTAGCCGTATTCTGGATTCTGGTACGCAAGAGTGCCACTCTTCTCGGATCTTCCTTATAGCTTACTCCGCGCTCCTTCTCCATCTCTTCGAACTTGGCAAGTCCCTGTTCGATCTTATCAAGTTCCATTTTGGTAATATCCATCTTCTTCTTCAGCAGATTCAGTCTTGAAATACAGTCCGCACTTACTCCAACGGTCACAGCTGTCCGCATCTCTGCGTCATTTCCGATCGTGGTAGCCCTGATTCCCTTGACTGCGCTGACATCTCCACCGATGATCTTCGCTGTTCTGCCCTGGATCAGAATAGATCCTCTGCACGCAACTGTGCAGTTGAGCAATACGTCTGCCTCCATATCTCCCTCTACCTGGATGACTGTATACTCAATAAACTTTGCATACAGATTTCCTTTGGTTCTGACATGTGCCTTGTTCCCTCCGACCATTCCACTTCTTAAAATGATATCCTTACCGGCTTCCAGATTACAGGCTTCCACGTTTCCATCAATCGTGATACTTCCGGTTGCCTTGATCGTAACTCCGGATTCCACACTGCCGTGGATCACAATATCTCCTGTAAAATCTATGCTTCCGGTAGTAAGATTCGCATCTCCGCTCACCTCATAGATTGGCTGGATCCTGATCTTATCATTCTCAATATCAATCTTCCCATCCATCAGCGAAAAATAGGTAAGGAAATCCTCACTTCGTCCAAAACCAGTTCCGCGAAGTGCTCCCTGTTCTCTGGCAACCCTTGCGGCAATCGGTTTTCCGGAAACTCCGGTTCCATCTGTTCCCTTTACAGCCGGATGATATATCGCAATGACCTGATCCTTCTGAACCGACTGTACACTGTACATGGACCAGTAATCTACGGATCCGTCCGGCAGTATCTTTGGCTTTTTCTCAAGGTTCATATTCACCTTATACTCATAGAATCCATCCTGTCCCTCTACTGCCGGTATGCCTCTTGCCACCAGTACGTCCTGTTCATAGATTTCTTCATCGAGGATCTTCTGAAGCTGTGCTTCATCAATTCCATAAGTAATCTGGTTCACCCGTAATACATCGTGCAGATACTCGATCGTATAGTGTTCTCCTTCTTCCAGTGCAGGGAGTCTGATCCATGCCTCTAAGTCTTTATTCACGATCTTCACTTTTGGTGTAGAAATACTTGGTAATGCCATTCTTCCAACTCCCTTCTTCCTACAAAAAACGTATATATACTATATAATACTCGTTTCCAGTCTTTTTTTCAAGCAAGTTTTCTGCTTTTTCGCACATTTTCGCTCTGTAATTTGTGCATGTTGAACAAACCAATGACACACCCTGCCATAAAAATAACCGTCCACGCCACCGGCTAGGGAGACTGGACGGTTATTGTTCTATTTCATCTGTGCAAGACGCTCTTTGACCTGAGCCATCATCTGCTCATAGCCTGCAAGCTTGTCTTTCTCTTCCTGCACTTTTGCTTCCGGAGCTTTGCTTAAGAACTTCTCATTGGAAAGCATTCCCTTAGAACGCGCGAGTTCTTTCTCCAGACGTGCCTGTTCTTTTAACAGACGTTCTTTTTCTTTTTCAAAGTCTACTAAATCTTCCAGTGGAAGGTAAAGTGTTGCTCCAGGAATTACAACGGAAACAGCATCCTCCTCGATTCCTGTCTTATCTGCCTGTACTGCGATCTCACTTGCACCTGCAAGGTTTACATAAACTTCTTTGTTTGATTCAAACGTGTCTCTAATTTTCGCATCGTCAGATACAATGAAAATCTTTGCTTTTCTTGATGGTGGAACATCCATTTCAGTACGGAGGTTGCGAACACCTTTTACAAGGTCTTTGCAGTGCTCTACCATCTCTTCCTCTGCTGCAAAGTTCCATTCTGCTTTGTATTCCGGCCATTTTGCGAGCATAATGGTGTCTTCTTCCGGGTGAAGCGTACAGAAGATTTCCTCTGTGATAAACGGCATAAATGGATGTAACAGCTTTAATGCCTCTGTCAGTACCGTCTTTAAGGTCCAGAATGCTGCATTTGCAGATGTCGGATCATTCTCTTTGTTATAGGTACGAACTTTTGTGATCTCGATGTACCAGTCACAGAATTCATCCCAGATAAAGTCATAAACTTTCTGTACGGCGATACCCATCTCGAATTTATCCATGTTCTCTGTCACATCTTTTGCAAGTGTGTTCACTCTGGATAAAATCCATTTGTCGGCTGCCTTTAATTCATCGAGAGCAGGGGTTTTGATCTCTGCGCCCTCTAAGTTCATCATGATGAAACGGGAAGCATTCCATACTTTATTGGCAAAGTTTCTGGAAGACTCTACTCTCTCCCAGTAGAAACGCATATCGTTACCAGGTGCATTGCCTGTGATCAGTGTCAGACGAAGTGCGTCAGCACCGTATTTGTCAATAACCTCTAACGGATCGATACCATTTCCAAGAGACTTACTCATCTTACGTCCCTGGGAGTCACGTACCAGACCGTGGAATAATACGGTATGGAACGGTGCCTTGCCCATCTGCTCGTAACCGGAGAAGATCATACGGATTACCCAGAAGAAGATAATATCATATCCGGTTACTAAAACATCATTTGGATAGAAGTAATCTAAGTCTTCTGTTTTTTCCGGCCAGCCAAGTGTTGAGAATGGCCATAAAGCAGAGGAGAACCAGGTATCTAAGGTATCCGGGTCCTGTGTCATATGGGTGCATCCACATTTCGGACACTTATGAGGTGCTTCTTTGGCAACTACCATCTCGCCACACTCATCACAGTAGTATGCCGGGATTCTGTGTCCCCACCATAACTGTCTGGAAATACACCAGTCACGGATATTGTCTGTCCAGTTGAAGTATGTCTTCTCCATACGTTTTGGAAGTAACTGGATATCACCATTTTTTACGCCTTCAACTGCCGGTTTGATCATCTCGTCCATTTTCACGAACCACTGCTGTTTGATCATTGGTTCAACGGTTGTGCCGCAGCGGTCATGTGTACCTACGTTGTGGGAATGTGGAACAACTTTTACTAAAAGTCCCGCTTCCTCTAAATCTTTTACTAATGCTTTTCTGCACTCGTAGCGGTCCATTCCCTCATATTTTCCTGCTAACTTGTTCATGGTTGCATCGTCATTGATGACAACGATTTCTTCCAGGTTGTGGCGTTTTCCAACCTCAAAGTCGTTCGGGTCATGGGCTGGTGTGATCTTCACACATCCGGTTCCAAACTCTTTGTCTACATATGGATCAGCGATCACCGGAATCTCACGGTCTGTCATCGGAAGTTTTAACATTTTTCCAACGATGTCTTTGTATCTCTCATCATCCGGGTTTACAGCAACAGCGGTATCTCCGAATAAAGTCTCCGGTCTTGTCGTCGCAATCTCAACGAATCTTCCTTCCTCGCCAACTACCGGGTAGTTGATATGCCAGAAGAATCCGTCCTGCTCCTCATGCTCTACCTCCGCATCGGAAATGGATGTCTTACAAACCGGGCACCAGTTTACGATACGGGAGCCTTTGTAAATGTATCCTTTTTCGTATAATTTGATGAAAACTTCCTGTACGGCATTGGAGCATCCTTTATCCATGGTAAAACGCTCTCTCTGCCAGTCAGCAGAAGATCCCATTTTCTTTAACTGGTTGATGATACGGTTGCCGTATTCCTCTCTCCACTCCCAGCATTTCTCTAAGAAACCTTCTCTTCCGAGGTCTGCCTTGTCGATTCCTTTTTCTTTTAAGGACTGGATCACTTTTACTTCGGTTGCAATGGAAGCATGGTCAGTTCCAGGCTGCCATAATGCATTGTAACCCTGCATTCTCTTGTAGCGGATCAAAATATCCTGCATGGTATTGTCTAATGCATGTCCCATGTGAAGCTGTCCGGTAATGTTTGGTGGAGGCATCACAATCGTGAATGGTTTCTTGCTGCGGTCTACTTCTGCATGGAAGTAACCGTTGTCTTCCCATTTTTTATAAAGGCGTTCTTCAATGCCCTTTGGGTCATAGGTCTTTGCTAATTCCTTCATTTGTCTTTTTCCTTTCTTAAAAAAATAAAAGCCCTTCACATCCATACGGATGCAAAGGGCGTGTCAACGCGGTACCACCTTTGTTATGTTGTAAAAACAACATATCTCTGCCGGCTCATTCCTAAGCCACTGTCCGGTAACGGGGACAACTCGTTCTCGCTTACTTCTGACTGCTTCTGGCGATATACGAAAATTTTCTCCGCATGATCAACTTGCAAGTTCTGCCACTTATCTGCAACAGACAGGTTCAGCGCGACGGTTCAAAAGCTACCTTCCACACAACATGTTCTGGTGACATCTCTCAGCCGGTGAATGTCATTCTCTTTCAGGTGTCTGTGTGTACTCCTCTTTCTCATCACCTTTTTATATCTTTTTTCATCATAAAAGCTAAAGTGGCATTTGTCAACTGATTTTTTATATGTGATTTTAATTTATTTGTTCCTTCTTTCTATCCTAATAATTTCAATATATTCTGATAGATATATTCTCTCAAAGAATCTGCCTCCAGGTCAAGCTCCATTTTTTTCTCTGCTGCGATGCGGTACATAAAATAGACCGAAAGCTGGGTTTCGACCGCGGCTCTTCGCAGGAAAACATTCTCCTCCCGGATCAGACCTTCGCGGACACCCTCCTCCACAATGCAGTCGATAATCTCGTTTTTCTCCTTATCACAGCACTGCTGTTTCATACGCTCATACTCATCTTTCAGATTCTTTGGTATCTCGTATGATTCCAATACCATTTTTATCAGGAAAAAGACACCCTGCTTTTCTTTTACATGCTCATCAATAAAATCCATGACCTCATTAATTTTCTGTTGAAACGTTCTGTTATCTGTAGAAATTACCTGCAGTTTTTCAAAGCACACTTTCACATAATATAAAATTGCAGAAGAGATTATCTCTTCCTTTGAAGAAAAATATTCGTATGCCGTTCCTTTTCCAATGCCTGCCCGGCCTGTGATATCAGCTACTTTTAAAGTGTTGATATCACAGCCTTCATTAATGAACTCAATGACTGCCTGATACAGGGCAAGCACTTTCTGTGGTGGATCGTGGATCAGTTTCTGCTCATCCATTATAAGTCCTCCTCGACCATGCTCTTATTGCGGTTGAATGCATCATAAATACATGGAACAACGATCAGAGTTAACAGTGTACCATATAACAAACCGCCAACCGTTACGATCGCCATTGGCTGCATCATTTCTGAACCTTCTCCAAGTCCAACTGCCATCGTGGACATGGACAGGATCGTGGTGAGTGCAGTCATAAGAATCGGACGAAGCCTTGTTTTTCCGGATTCGATAATGGCATCTTTTTTTTCCATTCCGCCACGGCGGAGCTGGTTGATAAAGTCTACCATAACGATACCGTTATTTACGATAATTCCGGCGAGCATGACAAATCCGATCATTGCCACAACGCTGACTTCGTTACCGGTAAAGTAAAGTGCGAACAGACCGCCTGTAAATGCCAGCGGAATCGTAAACATAATGATAAACGGCGACAACAGCGACTGGAACTGTGCTACCATGACCAGGTAAATGAAGATTACCGCCAAAAGAAGCATCAGATACAACTGATTCATCGCATCTGCGATCATCTCGTCCTCACCTGCCATCTCAATGGAGTATCCTTCCGGCAGATCGATCTTATCTAACTCTTTCTGGATCTCATTACTCAGCAGACTGACATTATGGTCATCATCCACTCCTGCGGTCACACTGATATATCTGGTCTGCGCATCACGGTTGATCGTTCCTAAGGTGTAACCTTCCTCAAACTGTGCAATATCAGAAAGCGCTACTTCTGTCTCGTTTCCTTCTCTGTCTGTATAGGTAAAGGTCAGTTTTTTGATATCATCCAATGTAACATCGGACTGCTCCTCGCTCTGTACATAAACCTGATAATCATTTACATCGGTAGAGATTGTCGTTGCAGATGTTGAGGATGCCATCTCACCGTAAACAAGCTGGAATACCTGTGCAACGGTCATGCCGTATTTTGCAGCTTTTTCCTTGTCTACAGAAATGGTGAAAGACGGTGTCGTATTGGCAAGTCCATCATCCACATCCACAGTTCCCTCGGTGTTCTCTACGACTTTTGCAACTTCGCCTGCAAGTTCCTGCAGTTTGTCAAGATTATTTCCTTTTACATTGATCGTCAGTCCACTTCCCATAAGTGATGTCATATCAGAAGCAGAGGTGTCTGTTGTAACTTCGCAGTCCATGTCTTTGGTCAGTTCATCCAACTGTTCGATTACATCTGCACTGCTCACTTCAGATTCTTCATCCAGAATCATATACATGGAAATACTGTCTGTAGAACTGCTTCCCATCATGGAAAGAGCACTTCCACCTGCCATGGCACCAATGGTCTCAATGCCATCGATCGTCATTGCTTTTTCCACGACTTCATCTGCCATTTCTGTCAGTTCGCCAAACGTAAGTGTCTGATCCTCTTTTGCTGAAATCGTCGCACTGATCTGGTTTGTCTCCATGTTCATATCCATGAAAGAATATCCTCTGGAGAATGCTGCCACAACACTTGTTCCAAGCAATACGATCACTGCGATAAATACGATTGGTTTGAAACGCAGACATACCGCTAAAATTTTTCCATAAAAATCTTTTACTTTATCAAAGAGATTATGCCTGATCTCTTTTGTATTTTTTAATAATCCTGCTGCCATCATCGGCACGAAAGTCAATGCCACGAGAAGACTCGCTGCAAGCGTAAATGCAATTGTCAGCGCAATATCCACAAATAACTGTCTTGTGATACCCTCTGTAAAAATAATCGGTGCAAATACACAGATGGTTGTAAGTGTGGATGCTATGATCGCCCCTGTCACCTGTGAAGCGCCTTCCACGGCTGCTTTCCGGATGGAATACCCCTCTCCCCGCAATCGATAGATGTTCTCGATCACGACAATGGAGTTATCCACCAACATACCAATTCCGAGTGCCAGACCCGACAGCGAAATGATGTTTAACGTAATATGCGTAAAGTACATCAGTACCACTGCAAAAACAACACTGAGTGGGATGGAACATGCTATTACAAGTGTAGGTTTGATATCTTTTAAGAATAATAACAATACAATAATTGCAAGGATGGCTCCCACGATCATGTTTTCTACGACTGATTTCACGATCATGTCAATGTAAATACCCTGATTCATGAGAACGCTCAAATGTAACGCTGTATTTTCTTTTTCCAGACTGTCAAATTTTTCCAACAGTCTGTCTGTGACATCTCCGGTGGAATATCCGGTCTGCTTTTCAATGGAAAGCATAACGGCTGCATTGCCATTCACTTTCGAATAAGAATCACCGGAGTTGTCAATGTACTCGATGTCTGCCACATCCAACAGTCTGACCGGTTCGATACCATCCATACCAAGATCCATCAGAACGAGATTTTCAAGATCTGCTTTGGATGTCACCTCATCTCCTACCCGCACCAGATACTGCTCGTTCCCCTCTGTCACATAACCTGCCGGCATGGAGAAGTTCTGCGCTGTCAGAAGATTTTTTAAGGTATCCATTGTGAGGATCGTGTTCAGATCCGCTGAATCTTTTGCCTGTTCTTTTGCATCATCTAACTGGCTCTGTCCCTCTTCGATCTTATTTGCTGCAACAGCAAGATCCGCATATCCCTTGCTCATCTCCATGATACCGGATATCTGGGATTCATTTAAAGTCACTAATGCGTCATCTAAAGATGTTTTACCGTCTGCCACCTGTGTCTGGGCGGACTCGATTGTCGCGATTCCCGCCGCAATCTGTGTCTTGCTCTCACTCAATTTTGAGATTGCAGCCGGAATGTCTTTGTAAGAAGTCAGCGTCACACCTGCATCTGCAAAAGAGGATGCCTGACTCATCAGCATCACATTGATATCATCCAGTTTGTACTGTAATGTCACGATCTGGCTGGCAATGTCACTCTCACTTGTATAGGAAGTCCCTGCCTGTGCATTGATCTGGGCAATGGCTGTGGATTCCATGTAGGCGACGAAATCGGATTCGCTGGCCGCATTTTTATATGCTTCTAACATTTTAGGATCTGCCTGTAAAGTTGAAATCACTGTTTTCAACTGATTCGCCTGTTCCTGTGTCATCTGACCATATTGAACCGCTGCTGCAAGCGCTTCCTCCACTGTCATGTCTGCACCTGTCATTGGATTTTTTGCTGTTAAAATTGCCATTACACCATCGTGCGCCTGATATAACTGCTTTGCCCCACTCTTCGCCTGGCTGACACCGTCTTTTGCTTTCTGTAAACCGTCAATCGCGCTCTGTAACTGCGTTGCTCCATCATAAGCTGACTGTAACGACTTGATTGCACCATCCATGGACGACTGTGATTTCTGAAGATCTGATAATTGTGTGGTCAGATCTGCTTCGGTGTTAAACAGTTGGATTTTATTATTAATGATCTCATTTTCACCTGCTCCAAGCTGGCTTCCCATCTCTTTTTCACCATCGGAAAGCTTCTTTTTCCCACTGTCGATCTGGGAAGATGCCTTGTCTAACTCTGCCTGTGCATCTGTAAACTGGGCATCTATTTTGCTCAGAATCTGTTCGTTTAAAGCATCTATTTTCTCCTGGTTCATAGTGACCTGAAGATCCGTATCAAGCACTCCTGTTGCCGTCACAGATGCCACACCCTCGATACTCTCAAGCAGTGGTAATAATTCATTGTCCACATAATCAGATACCTCTGCCTGATCCATACCATCCACATCCGCAGATGCGATCATGACCGGCATCATATCCGGATCGATCTGCATAATGATCGGTGAGCCCGCTGAATCCGGGAACTGTCCGGTCAACTGATCCAGCTGCTGCTGAATCTCAATCATAGCAGAATCCATGTTCGTGCTCTGCTCATACTCCAAAATAACCATAGAATAGTTATCATAGGACATGGAACTTACGTTATTAATATTGGAAGTCGTTGCCATTGCCGCTTCGATTGGCGATGTCACATCCTTTTCCACTTCCTCCGGACTTGCCCCCACATCTGTTGTGACAACGATCACATACGGCAGATTCATTGCCGGCAGCAGATCTGTTGTCATCCTCGTCAGCGAAACAACTCCTAAAACGATCACCAGTACAACAGCCACTAACACTGTGTACGGACGTTTTACACTATACTTTGGGATCATTCTCGTTCCTCCTGAAAAATTATATGTCTGATTGGCTATTGCATTCCCGCAAGCCAAAACCGACCGGTCGGTCGGCAAAAATCAGTTTACTCCTCTCTCATCAAAATGCAAGGAAAATCGGACAGAATTTAGAATTATTTTAGAAATGGAACAAAATTTCCTATTTACGCAAAAATGGAGTACCTATCGGTACTCCATCCCACGAGACTGTATCTTTCCAATATATAATAACAGAGGCTTTACTCTTTTTTGTTTATGACTGTTGTTCTACCAATTTCTGTATTGCCTGCTGCTCTGCTTCCGGCATCAGCTTTGATACCTCAATCAGAACGATCAGTTCTTTTGCATAGGAAGCAACCTCATCAAAACAATTTTCTACTGCTTTCATAATGACTGGCATGGAAATAACCTTCTCATCCGGGACATCAATAATCTCATCCACGTTTCCAACCTCAAGCCCAATCTTTGTACCATTCATGGATGCAACGATGATATTGTTGATTTCCTGTTCCGGATAATGAAACTGTTCTGCCAGACTGTACACTGCAATAACTTCTCCGTGCAGATTCATGATCCCATGAACCTGTGGCAGTGAATTTGGAATATTCACCACATTCATTCTTGTTTCAATGGATTCCACATCATTGACAGGAATACCAAACTTCACTCCATTTAACAAAAATGTAAGTAACTGCATTATAATCTCTGTCTCCTTTCTTATGATTCGATCTCGGGACATTTCGCAGTATCCATAAGACCTGCAAAAAGGGGACTGGCACAAAAGTACCGCCCCACTATTCTGTTCTCACCCTGTTCTATTCATCTTCGCTGTCTTCATCATCAACGATTGCTGCTGCCGCACCTGCCACAGATGAAACAACCGCTATCACAACAACGATGACAACCAAAAGTAATAAAATTCCCATGAAAACTAAAAAACCGCCTTCTGTCATGTCTTCCTCCGTTCTGAAAGGATTGTGCAGATTCACTTCTCAACCATTTCTTTTTTTCCAAAATCTGTGCCTATTATAGCACATTAGCAACTGGAAAAAAAGAGCCTATGTTTGATTATTTCAGATAATTTTTCTGATGTTTTTTAATATTGTAATCTTTTTCTGCTACATCAAAGGAGAACCGCCGTGATATGGGGAATCACGACGGTTCTCAGGGAAGGTTTTTTCATTTGCAGTTATATTCTAATTTATCCTTTTACACTGCCGAGGGCAACACCCTGTACGATGTGTCTGGATAAGATCAGATAAATGATAATAACTGGGAAGATAGAAAATGCGATCATCACATAAACCTGACCCATATCAAACTTCAGCCAGTCAGCTGCACGAAGCTGTGCGATTAAGATTGGCAGTGTCTTTTTCTTGTCATTGTGTAAGATCAAAGCCGGTACAAAATAATTATTCCAGCTGCTTACAAATGTAAAGATTGCCTGTACTGCAATGGCAGGTTTCATTAATGGAAGTACAATATTGTTAAATGTATGGAACTCACCGGAACCATCAATTCTGGCTGCCTCGATCAGAGATACCGGCAATGTACTTTCCATGTACTGTTTCATGTAAAAGAATGTGACCGGTGCAGCGATCGTTGGGACGATCAAAGGGATAAATGTATCTTCCATTTTTAATGTACCGACTAATTTTACAAATCCAAGTGCAGTTACCTGTGTAGGGATCATCATAACTGCTAAGATAAATGCATAGATGTATTTTTTCAGTTTAAAATCATATGCATGGATCGCATAAGCTGTCATGGTTGAAAAATAAGTACATAACGCTGCTGACAGTACCGATACGATCAGACTGTTTATCATACCCTGCCATACCGGAAGTGTTCCGTGTACCAGATTGTTCCAGTTTTCCAGCAGATGTGTGCTTGGCAGTGGTGTAAATCCGGCCTGCAGTTCACCGTTCGATCTGGTCGCGTTAATGAACAGCACATAGAACCAGAACAGGCAGGCAAATGTAACAAGAATCAGGACTATATAAGCGATAAATCTTCTTGCATGGATTCCAAGTCCTTTTTTCAGATTTTTATTTTCGTTCATAATAACACCTCACCTTTCTATTCTACTCATGCTTTTCTCTTATCGTTTCCAGTTACCTTAAAGACAATAAGACTTAAAATTGCGGTGATGATGAACAGGATTACGGATACTGCACCAGCCATTCCGTAGTTCTTGCTGTACAGATGTTTATTTAAGAACATGATCAATGTCATGGTCGATCTCATTGGATCACCGGTACCATTGGTCAAAATCTGTGGTACATCGAATAACTGTAATCCACCGATCAGCGATGTGATCACAACATATACTAAAATCGGCCGGAGCAGCGGTAATGTAATTTTGTAGAATACCTGTGTGGAAGTTGCTCCATCCACTTCTGCCGCTTCAAATAGGGAAGTATCGATACCCATCATGCCTGCCATTAAAAGAATAGTCGTATTACCAAACCACATCAGGCAGTTCATAAGGGCGATCAGCCCTCTCGCACTTCCTGTGTTTGCCAGAAACTTATATGGCTCTGAAATGATTCCGATCTGCATTAAAATCGAGTTGATCGGTCCACCATCTGAGAACAGTGTAAAGAACAACATGGAAAATGCGGATGCCATGATCAGGTTTGGCAGATAGATCACGGTCTTGAAAAATCTGCTTCCTTTTAATTTCAAACGCACATCAGAAAACCATGCACCTAACAGTAATGACAAAATAATCTGTGGCACAAAACACATGATCCATAAAATCATGGTATTCTTTGCGTAAATCCAGATATCGCCCTGTGTAAACAGCGTTTTGTAGTTCTCCAGTCCCACAAAGTTTGGTCCGATCTGTGTCAGACCTGATAAATAATTTTCAAAAAAGCTGTTATAAATGGTATTAAACAGTGGTATAAGCTGGAATACAACATACACCAGAATAAAAGGAATCAGAAAAATGTAACCCCATTTGTTATATCTGACTGCTTTACTGCTTTTCTTCTTCATAACGCCTCTTGCCCCCTTCTTTTTATTTTTCACAGAGTTCACAGCATCCCTTCACGGACATCTTTTTGTGCAAATCTGCTGTCAGCTCTGCGCTTTACGCCGCTGACTGCTTTCTCTCCGTCCGGAGATAGATATAAAGATAGCCGCACCCGCCGGTCTGGCAGGCGCGGCTTATTATTTTAGTATGTTAAGTCCGGATATTTCTCAACAACTGCTTTGTAGAATAAGTCAAGTGCATCATCAAGTGAAGCATTGCCTTCAAAGTAGTTCTTCATTGCGTTCTGGAACTCTTCGTTACATCCCTGATCGTATGCAGAAAGGTTACTTAAATCAAGTTTTTCTACACTTGCACAGTACATAGCCAATGGGTTCTGTCCGCCTAATACTTTACTCTGGTAGCTTGTATCTGCTGCCATTGCTTCCATAGCTGGTTTATTGTTAACGAAATCATCATCTTTTACTACGATATCTTTCATGATTGTCTCATCTGTTGTCATCTTTAAGATGATATCTTTTACGAGACCTGCGTTATCTGTACCTGTTGCTCCACAGATCCATGTACCGCCCCAATAGAAGCCCTGAGGTCCTGGTGTAGCGCCCCATCCACCGTTGTAACCGATAGATCCTTCGGTGTCAGCTGCCATAGAGAAGTTCACGAACCATGCTGGTCCAAAGTAGCAGAATACTTTTCCTTCCGGATAGAAGCCTTTCTTCCAGTCATCACTCCAAAGTTCATATGTTTCTGTCTCGCCTGCATCATAAAGTTCTTTTGAGTCAGATACCCATTTCATAATGTTATCATCAATATTGATCTTGCCATCTTCTACCCACTTAGAAGTAACGTTGTTAGAATATACACGGTAAGTATCATTGACGGAAGATGTCATCTTATATCCGGCAGCTTTCATTGTCTCTGCTGTATCATTGAATGTATCCCAGTCAGAAACATATTTCTGAACTTCGTCAGGATCATCTGTTCCAAGAACCTCTTTTGCTGCATCACGGTTATAGAATAATACACCCGGGCAGCCCTGCCATGAAACACCTTTTAATACGCCGTTAGAATCTGTAACGATATCTTTTGTATACTGATACTGATTTGCAAGATCTGCATCTGTGATTCCAAGATCTGCGACTGGCATTGTGTAATCTGTATCAACATATTTCAATGCGTAGTCTGCTTCTACTAAGAATAAATCAATCTTGTCATCGGCTGCTGCTGATTCCTGTTTTAATAATGTCGCATCCAGATTGTTCTGATATGCGTTGTCATCGTTTGGTGTGATATTCCATTTTACGGTAACATCCCCAATCTTACCTGATGTAGCATCCACTTCCTCATATCCAGGATAGTGATCTGTCAGACGGCTCTTAAACTCTTCATTCCAGCAATAAATGTTAAGAACTTTTCCCTCATCACCTGTTGTATCTGTCTCCGCTGCATCAGATCCAGATTCTGTTGCCGGTGCTGCTGCACCTGAGTTGCTGTTGTCTGTGGATGTTGTGTCTGATGATCCACCACATCCTGCTACCATAGTTGCTACCATGGATGCACATAATAATGCGCTAATGATTTTCTTTTTCATAGAAAACCCTCCTCCTTAATTTTTTGGCTTCCGCCTTGTTTGCATTGTTATTTTTGTTCCGGAATCTTTCCTACCGATTGTCCCGGTATGAGGATTCCTTCTATAACGACTCTCTCTATGAGAGTTGTTTTTGGTTTTTCAATGGATCCGATCAGCCGTTTTGCAGCCTCTCTGCCAATCTCTTCTGTGTCCTGCTTAATTGTGGTAAGCTTCGGATGCAAAAGCTGTGACATCCTTGTTCCGTCGTATCCTGCTACCGAAATGTCTTTTGGTATCCGAAGTCCCATCTCTATAATGACATTTCTTCCACCGATCAGTGCGGTGTCATCAGGATAAATGATACAGGTTGGCGGATTTTCCAAATTCAGAAGTTCCTTCGTCTGTTTTGCCGCTTCCCTTGTCTCCAGGTAATCTGCTGTGCGGATGTACTCATCCGGGACTTCCAGCTTCAGTTCATCCATTGTCCGGTAAAAACTGGTCAACCGGTCTTTGGTAACTGCCGAACCATTCTGCTGTCCGTGGATGTAAGCAATCCTCCTGTGTCCCTGAGAATAAATATATCTGACCAGATCTTCCATGCCCTGAATGTTGTTCGAGCTGACCGCCGTGCAGTTGTGATGCAGGTAGTCGATGGTAACAACCGGTACTTCGCTATTCATCAGTTCCATGACGCCAGCGTCGTTAAAATCCGCACACACAATTGCAACTCCTTCAAAATTCCGGTATTTGCAATGTTCCAGATAAGACATCTTCCGGTTTTCAAAACAGGTATTGATAAATGTAATGTCATAACCCTGCTTCTCCGCCTGAACTTTCAGACCATTTAATACTCCTGAAAAATATTCATGCTGTAAACCACTTCCTGCTTCCTCTTCAAATAGAACTCCGAGGTTGTATGAATGGTTGGTCTTAAGTGATCTTGCTGCTGCATTCGGAAAATATCCTAATTGCTCTGCTACCGTCCGGATACGACTCTTTGTCTCTTCACTGATATCTTTTTGATCATTTAATGCCTTACTGACGGTGGCAGTTGATACTCCACACTTTTCGGCAATTGTTTTTAAAGATACCATTGAATCCTCCAGGTACTTCTTCCAGACTTTATTATGTATGACCTGTTGTCTTGCTGCTTAAGTCTTTCGAAGTTTTTACTTAATCGTTTTCGCATCTTTAATATAGCTCTTATGCAAACTGATTGCAATACTTTTTTGACATTTCGGCTAATTTTACATTTTTTTCTCTGATTTTTTGTGCATTTTTTTATGATTCTTTCTGTTTTTTAACAGTTTGTGCAGCAAAACCTTATACGTTTTCGTATTTTAAACTTAATCATCCAGCTTAACCCTCTTTTGTTGCTTTCTTCCATATTAGGCTGTAATTTTTGTTAAAAGTGCTATTTTTGCTTATTTCAAAGGATTTTTTGTTGATTTTTATAATTCTGCAAGATATAATTTCAGATAAGGAATATTTACTTAATCGTTTTCGTTAAGTAATATGCAAAACAAGGAGGCTAAATCATGCACAGCTTGCTGGGCGTTGCTCCTGTAAGAACGCATGCTATGCACGCATAGCAGACATTTTGCTTCGCAAAACAAGGAGGCTAAATCCTCTGCTCCTGTATGGACAGTCGCATTTTGCTTCGCAAAACAAGGAGGCTAAATCCTCTGCTCCTGTATGGACAGTCGCATTTTGCTTCGCAAAACAAGGAGG
>OLHE01000772.1_pt1 | contig 23643 bp, 20 predicted proteins | sample 1605821 | NCBI WGS metagenome assembly OLHE01 (sample SAMN03283250) | human gut metagenome | biome: human-associated habitat; material: feces | host: Homo sapiens | place: USA | collected 2013
TAGGTCCGGCTGAACCGATTGGTCTTCCTTCTCTTGCAGGTGATGGTCCCATATAGTATATGGTAGCGTTTTCTATTTCGATAGGAAGCTGCTCCCCCCGGTCTAAGGCTTCTATCATCCTTTTATGTGCTGCATCTCTTGCAACATAGATGGTTCCGGTGATGTAAACATAATCTCCTGCTTTTAAATCTTTTGTTATTTCTTCTGTGATCGGTGTTGTTATTCTTTTATCCATCTTCAACCTCTTCTCTGATTATTTTTCTTCTATAATATATACTAAACTGGATTCTCAGATTTGTTAGATTTCTCTTACGACATGACGGTTTACATGGCAGCAGATATTTACAGCTACCGGCAGTCCTGCAATATGTGTCGGATAGGTATTGATGTTGACAGCTAAAGCGGTTGTTGTTCCTCCCAGTCCACCCGGTCCGATTCCAAGACTGTTGATCTTTTCTAACATTTCTTTTTCTAATTCTCTGACATATGGAATTTCGGAAGGCTCTTCTAAATTTCTGGTAAGAGCTTTTTTTGCAAGAATCGCACATTTTTCAAATGTTCCGCCGATTCCGACTCCTACGACCATTGGAGGACAGGCATTTGGTCCTGCATCTTTTACGGCTGTTAAGATTGCATTTTTTACACCTTCAATCCCATCTGCCGGCTTTAACATGAAAATGCGGCTCATGTTTTCACTTCCAAATCCTTTTGGTGCAACGGTGATTTTGACTTTATCTCCCGGAACAATGTTATAATGGATGATTGCAGGGGTGTTGTCTTTTGTGTTCTCACGTTCGAACGGATCTTTTACAACGGATTTTCTAAGATATCCTTCTGTATATCCCTGACGGACTCCTTCGTGGATTGCTTCTTCCAGTTGTCCACCCGTGAAATGAATTTCCTGTCCGATATCCACAAATACAACTGCCATTCCGGTATCCTGACAGATCGGTATTTTTTCACTGTCTGCTATCACTAAGTTTTCCTGAAGCTGGTTCAGTATTTTTGTTCCAAGTTCGGATTTTTCTTCTCCTGCTGCTTTTTTCATGGCTTTGTCCATATCCGGGGACAGGGTATAGTTTGCTTCGATACACATTTCTTTGATGTTTCTGGTGATTTCTTTTACATTAATTTCTCTTATCATCTGATTTTCCTCTTTTTTCTATATATGTTTTTAATCTTTGAAGTGTCTCGTTGTGGCTATCGGAGGTCATTTTCGGGAATGCCTTCATCAAACGGTTATGTCCATTGATTTTTTCTTCTAACATATTCCGGTACTGTTCTTTCAGACGCTCTATTTCCATTCTGCCTTCGATCTTGCGGACTTCTGCTCCTAATCTGATATTTTCTTTCTTTTCCGCTATCTTTACGATCTGCTCTTCATGCTCTTCCTCGAATTTTTCTTTTTTCTCAAGGGCTTCTGTTACGTTTTCGTAGATATTTTCGCCAACCTCATCGGACAGATGATGTATTTTCTGAGCTATTTCATTCATTCGTTTTAACCGCTCATTGAATTTCATTATGGTTGCAACGGTGATTCCGCAGTCTATTGCAAAAAATACCAGCACTACTGCCAATATGATGACTCCTATCAGAAACGGAACGATTTTTATGATTCCATAGATAATAGGATGAAGGATTAACACAATAAAAGTACAGGCAAATCCCCAGAACAGTGAAAATTTTAAACATATGTACCCTTTGATGTTGTATGGTTTATCGGAATAGTCCCACCATTTGTTGTGGAATACTTTTTCTAATAAATATCCTGTGATGTATTCAATGACGGATGTCAATATCACGGAACCGAGATACAGGATTAACAGGTTGTCTTTTAGTGGTGTTAATACTACGATGACCAATGAGATTCCAAATCCGTAAATTGGACAATATGGTCCATTTAAAAATCCGCGGTTTACAAATTTTCCGGTATCTAATGCAGCATATGCTACTTCGGAACACCAGCCGATCACTGCATATACGATAAATATCCATAATACTTCATAGATTGTCTGTGGCATAATTTCTCCTTTTTATAAATTTTTATAAAAAAATATATTTCTTTTAAATTCAAAAAGTTCCCGCTTTTCAAGCAGGAACTTTTTTATGTTACTCTTCCTTTGGAACTTCCTCGGAAACTTCCTTATTTTCTTCTGAAGATTCCTCTTCTGCGGACTCTTCTTCATTCTGATTCTCTATTATGGATTTATCTTCTCTTACTTTTGCCATACTTGCAACCGTAACACCTTCATCCAGATTCATCAGTTTGACACCGGAAGTTACTCTTCCAAGAAGTGCTGTGCCTTCTACGGAAATACGAATGATGATTCCCTCTGTTGTGATCAGGAGAACTTCATTGTCTTTGTTTACTGCTTTTGCTCCGATAATATTTCCTGTTTTATCTGTGATCTTGTAACATTTTACACCTTTTCCACCACGATTTTGTGCCGTAAATTCGGAGATTAGTGTACATTTTCCAAGACCTTTTTCAGAAACGATCATCAAAGAATCGCCCTGTGTATGAAGCTGCATTGCTACTACTTCATCTCCGGCTGTTAAGTTCATTCCGATCACGCCCATGGAGGTACGTCCCGTTTTTCTGACATCTGTCTCATGGAAACGGATACACTGTCCATATTTTGTAACCATCAGGATATCTTTTCGGTTATCCGTGATCTTAACTTCTATCAATTCATCTTCTTCACGCAGATTGATTGCAGCAAGTCCTGTCTTTCTGACATTTGCATATTCTACGATGGAAGTCTTTTTTACGATTCCGTTCTTGGTTGCCATGAAGAGATATTCGTCTTCTTTGTATTCTTTTATCGGAATCACCGCTGATATTTTTTCACCCGGCTGGAGCTGAAGGATGTTGATGATTGCTGTTCCTCTCGATGTCCGGCTTGCTTCCGGTATCTCATATGTTTTGATACGATATACTTTTCCGGTATTGGTAAAAAACATCAGGTAATGATGTGTCGTTGTCATAAACAGATCTTCGATGTAATCATCATCTATGGTATCCATACCTTTGATTCCTCTTCCACCGCGATTCTGGCTCTTGAAGTTGTTGACACTCATTCGCTTGATGTAACCAAGGTTTGTCATGGTTACTACGGTATTTTCTAATGGAATTAAATCTTCCATGGAAATATCATATTCATCAAATCCGATGCTGGTTCTTCTCTCATCTCCGTATTTATCGGAAATAATCATGATTTCTTCTCTGATGACTCCGAGTAATTTTTTCTCATCTGCTAAAATTGCCTTTAATTCTGCAATTTTTTCCATGAGTTCTTTATACTCTGTCTCTAATTTTTCTCTTTCTAAGCCTGTCAGTGCACGCAGACGCATATCTACGATTGCCTGTGCCTGTACATCGGTCAGCCCGAATCTTTCGACTAAACGCTCTTTTGCCTCCTGTGTGGTACGGCTGGAGCGGATGATCTGAATGACTTCATCGATATTATCAAGTGCGATCAGCAATCCCTGTAAGATATGTGCACGTTCTTCGGCTTTATTTAATTCATATTTTGTTCTTCTTGTCACTACATCCTTCTGATGAAGAAGGTAATAGTTGAGCATTTCACTCAGATTTAAGACTTTTGGTTCATTGTTGACAAGTGCTAACATGATGACTCCAAAAGTATCCTGTAACTGGGTATGCTTGAACAACTGGTTTAATACTACGTTTGCATTGACATCACGACGCAGCTCGATACAGATTCTCATTCCCTGACGGTTGGACTCATCTCTTAAATCCGTGATTCCATCGATCCGCTTATCGCGTACCATTTCAGCAATCTTTTCTATGAGTCTTGCCTTATTTACCATGTATGGAAGCTCTGTGACTACGATCCTGTTCTTTCCGTTTGCCATAGGCTCGATATTTGTCACGGCACGCACGCGGACTTTTCCACGTCCTGTCCGGTATGCCTGTTCCACTCCGGTGGTTCCAAGGATCATTCCTCCGGTTGGAAAATCAGGACCTTTTACGATATTTAATATTTCTTCTAATTCTGTTTCTCTGTCTTCTAATATCTGATTGTCGATAATTTTTACAACTGCTGCAATGACTTCTTTTAAGTTGTGCGGCGGAATGTTTGTTGCCATTCCTACAGCAATTCCGGTGGTTCCGTTGACTAACAGATTCGGATAACGGGATGGAAGCACTACAGGTTCTTTTTCTGTCTCATCAAAGTTCGGCATGAAGTCTACGGTATCTTTATTGATATCCGCAAGCATCTCCATGGAAATTTTACTCAAACGTGCTTCGGTATAACGCATTGCTGCAGCACCGTCGCCATCCACAGAACCAAAGTTACCATGTCCGTCTACAAGTGGATAACGTGTCGACCATTCCTGTGCCATGTTGACAAGTGCTCCATAAATGGAACTGTCACCATGCGGATGGTATTTACCCATGGTATCTCCGACAATACGCGCACATTTACGATGCGGCTTGTCCGGTCCGTTATTTAATTCGATCATGGAATACAGAACTCTTCTCTGTACCGGTTTTAAACCGTCTCTTACATCAGGCAATGCACGGGAAGCGATAACGCTCATTGCATAGTCTATATAAGAGGTTTCCATTGTTTTTTTCAGGTCTATATCATGAACCTGATCAAATATCTTATCATCCATTTTCTAATAACTCCTCTTGTTATCTATACATCAAGATTCTTTACATATTTTGCATTTGCCTCGATAAATTCACGTCTTGGCTCTACTTTATCTCCCATCAGAGTGGTAAAGGTTAAGTCTATTTCGGAAGATGTCTCATCATCCATGATGACTCTCTTTAAGATTCTCCGCTCCGGATCCATGGTTGTTTCCCATAACTGTTCTGCATCCATTTCTCCTAATCCTTTATAACGCTGGATTTTATTGTTGCCGTCACGTCCGATTTCCGTGAGGATATTGTTTAACTGCTCGTCACTGTATGCATACCAGACTTTTTTATTTTTCTCGATCTTATAAAGAGGCGGCTGTGCTAAATAGACATATCCCTCTTTGATCAAATCCGGCATAAAACGATACAGGAATGTCAAAAGAAGCGTACTGATATGTGCTCCGTCGACATCGGCATCCGTCATGATGATGATCTTGTGATATCTCAGTTTTGATATATCAAAATCTTCATGGATTCCTGTTCCGAATGCTGTGATCATGGCTTTGATTTCTGCATTTCCGTATATTTTATCTAATCTTGCTTTTTCTACGTTTAAGATCTTACCGCGAAGCGGAAGGATTGCCTGTGTTGAACGGCTTCTGGCTGTCTTTGCTGAACCACCGGCGGAATCTCCCTCTACGATATAGATTTCGCAATTCTTTGGATCTTTGTCTGAGCAGTCGGCAAGTTTTCCCGGAAGTGACATGCCTTCTAATGCTGTCTTTCTTCTGGTCAGATCACGGGCTTTTCTTGCTGCTTCTCTTGCCCGCTGCGCAAGCAGCGATTTTTCACAGATTGTTTTGGCAATTGCCGGATTCTGCTCTAAGAAATAAGTAAGCTGCTCGCTGACGATACTGTCTACAGCTCCTCTTGCTTCGCTGTTTCCAAGTTTCTGCTTGGTCTGTCCTTCAAACTGCGGTTCTTCTATCTTGATACTGATGATTGCTGTTAAACCTTCGCGGATATCATCTCCTGAAAGCTGTGCATCACTGTCCTTTAAGATCTTATTATCTCTTGCATAAGCATTAAAGGTTTTTGTTAAAGCATTACGGAATCCGGTCAGATGTGTACCACCTTCCGGCGTAATGATGTTATTTACAAAACTGTAAGAAGCATCGTTGTAGGAGTCATTATGCTGCATTGCCACTTCTACATAGACGTTATCCTTTGTTCCCTCACAATAGATGACCTCAGGATAAAGTGATTCTTTACTCTTATTCAGATAAGTTACAAATTCTTTGATTCCTCCGGCATAGTGGAAATCATGTTCCCTGACAGGATCTTCTCTTAAATCTTTTAGGATGATACGAAGTCCCTTTGTTAAAAATGCCGTCTCGCGAAGTCGCTGTTTTAAGGTATCATAATCATAAACTGTTTCTTCAAAGATATCCGGGTCCGGATGGAATGTAACTTTTGTTCCATGCTTATCTTCTTCACAGGTTCCGATCACTTTTACGTCTTCATCCGGTTTTCCGATATGATAACTCTGGAAGTAAATTTTTCCCTCTTTATAAACTTCTACACAGAGCGTTGTGGATAACGCATTTACTACCGATGCACCTACTCCATGAAGTCCTCCGGATACTTTGTATCCTCCGCCGCCGAATTTTCCTCCGGCATGTAATACGGTATATACGACTTCAAGTGCTGATTTTCCTGCTTTGTGATTGATATCTACCGGTATTCCCCTACCATCATCTTCGACTGTAATGGAATTATCTTCGTTGATCGTTACTTCTATTTTGTCACAGTATCCTGCTAAGGCTTCATCGACCGCATTATCTACAATCTCATACACTAAATGATGAAGTCCTCTGGACGAGGTACTTCCAATGTACATACCCGGTCTTTTGCGGACTGCTTCGAGTCCCTCTAAAATTTGTATTTGGTCTGCTCCGTATTCAGTGCTCATTGAAATCCTCCTGTTCACATGCAAAAATACTGCCATCTATTACTTTAAATACCTTGTTTATTTCAAATCGGTTACGAATAAATTCATCCAGTCCTGTACAAGTTATAATTGTCTGGATGTCATGGATGCTGTTCAGCAGATAATTCTGTCTGTTGCTGTCAAGTTCTGATAATACATCATCCAGTAAAAGAACCGGTGTCTCATGAATACTTTTTTTCACAAGCTCTATCTCTGCTAATTTTAAAGAAAGCGCACTCGTTCTCTGCTGCCCCTGGGAACCATATTTACGGATATCTATTCCCGATACATCAAATAACATATCATCCCGATGTGGTCCTACCGAAGTCTGGCAGTAACGCAGGTCTTTTTCTTTTGCACGGTTCAGCTCGTCCTGAAAAAATGCATCATCTATATTTGGTTCGTATTTTAGTATTAATGTTTCTTTACTTCCTGAAATATTTCTATGAAGTTCATAGACGATTTCGTTTAACTCGTCTATAAATGTCTTTCTTCGTCTGATTATCCGCCTGCCGTATTCCAGTAACTGTTCATCCCAGATAGGAAGTGTCTCTTTTAAGTCAGGACGATAGATCATGTCTTTTAGAAGTTTGTTCCTCTGATTTAAGATCTTATTATATTTTGCTAAATCAGAAAGATATATTTTATCTAACTGACAAAGTTCGGAATCTAAGAATCTTCTACGCTCGGAAGGACCGTTTTTGATGATGTTTAAGTCCTCCGGTGAAAAAAGTACAATGTTTAATATTCCAAACAGTTCGCTTGCCTTTTTCAAAGGAATCTTATTTACGGCAATCCCCTTTGTCTTATGGCGTTTCATATGGATGTCTATCTGATACTCCATATTTTTCTTTTCCACAACTGTCTTAATATGGGATTCCTCCATCCCAAACCGGATCATCTCTTTGTCTTTGCTTCCTCTGTGTGACTTTGTTGTCCCGCTGACACAGACTGCTTCTAAGACATTTGTTTTTCCCTGTGCATTGTCGCCATATAAAATATTGGTTCCATTGTCAAACTGAAGATTAAGATTCTCATAATTGCGAAACTGGTTCAACTCTATGGATTTTATAAACATGTCTCTACTTGAAAAGATTCTCCTTCGTAAGTTACTACATCTTTGTCGTGGAGTTTTTTTCCACGCTGATACTCGGTCTCACCGTTGACTTTTACAAGCCCGTCCTGTATGACCATCTTTGCATCAACGCCGGAACCCACCAGACCTGCTAACTTCAACGCCTGTCCGAGTCTTATATATTCATCTTTTATTCTTATTGTTTCCATCTGTTCACAGGCTCCTTAATTTGCAACATTGTTAAAGTTGACTGGAAGAATCAGATAAATATAACTTCCCTGGTCATCTTTGATAAAGCAAGGTGCTTTCGGATTTACCATGTAAAGTGTCACTTCCTCATCGTCAATTACACGAAGTGCATCTATGAAGAATTTTGGATTAAATCCGATCAGAATGTCTTTTCCTTCTTTTTCGATATCAATATCTTCATTCATGGAACCGATAAAGGACTGGATCTTTAATTCCATATTTCCTTCCGTTACATTCATGATGATCGGTTTTTTATCTCCCTCTTTTACTAAAAGGGTTGCACGGTCGATACAGCTTAATAATTCTCTTTTATTGATCTTGATCTTTGTCTCATAATCGGAAGAGAGCATCTGCTCAATTCTTAAATATTCACCTTCGATCAGTCTCGATACTACGGTTGTCCGGTTAAATTCAAACACAATGTGGTTGCCTGTCAGGAAGATATCCACATTTTCATCGGTTGTTCCAGGGATAATCTTGCTGATCTCCTGTAAAGTCTTTCCCGGTACAACGACTTTTTTATAATCGTAGCTGCTGTTTAACTGTATATTTCTGATAGACACACGGTGTCCGTCTAAGGATACCACCTTAAGCTGGTTTTCATTGATCTCAAACAATTCTCCGGTCATCAGTTTATTGTTGTCATTGTCTGAAATAGAAAAGATGGTCTGACGAATGACTTCTTTTAAGGTAAACTGAGACATAGTGATCGGTTCTTTTCTTTCTATATATGGGATATAGGAAAAATCTTCTCCTGATTTACCAACAATATTGAACTTTGCTTTTTCACAGGTAATGGTTGTCTTAAAGCTGTCGTCCGTTTCGATCACAACATCATTATCCGGAAGTTTTCTTACGATATCGGAAAAGATCTTTGCATCTAACGCAATGATTCCGTTTTCTTCTATAGTACCGTCTATTACAGTCTCAATTCCAAGTTCCATATCATTTGCAGTTAATTTAATTTCATTTGAAGAAGCATCTATTAAAATGCATTCTAATATTGCCATCGTAGTTCTGGTAGGAACTGCTTTTGATACAGTATTAACACCATACAATAAATTCGATTTGGAACAGATTAATTTCATTTTGTGAATAACTCCTTCCTGCCTATAAATATATAATATAATTTAATAATTAAAAGTCTTCTTCGTAGAGGGTGTTAATAAGTGAATAACTCTCTAAGGCTTGAAAAATCAAGGGCTTAAAGAAAATTATGAACTTCATAACCCTGTGAAAACTCTGTAGATTCCAACCGGATGATTTGTGAATAACTTAATTCGGGTTGATCTTTTTCTTTATGGTATCGATGGAATTGTGGATATTTTCGTTCGATTCGTACTCATCCGTAATCTTATTAATTCCATGGATAATGGTAGAGTGGTCTCTGCCTCCTAAAAGAGAACCGATACTATCTAAGGATGCATCCGTCATATTCTTAGACAGGTACATGGCAATCTGTCTTGGCTTTGCAATATCGTTACTTCTGCTTTTGGATTTGATCTGGTCTAAGGTAATTCCAAAATGTTCGCAGACAACATCAATGATAAGCTGTGGTGTGATCTCCTTTGGCTTATCCGGTGAAATGATGTTTTGTAATTCTTCAATTGCAACTTCCATGGTAATCTGCTTGTGTTCTAAGTTAGAGTATGCCAGTAATTTATTTAAGGCACCTTCCAGCTCACGGATATTGGATTTGATATTGGTTGCAATGTAATCTAAGATTTCATCATCCAATTCAAAGTCATCCATATCTTTTTTTCTTCTTAAAATAGCCATTCTCGTCTCATAGTCCGGAGAACCGATATCGGTGATCAGTCCCCATTCAAAACGAGAGCGGATACGTTCTTCGAGTGTTTCCATATCCTTCGGTGGCTTATCGGAAGATATGATAATTGCCTTTTTTGCCATATGAAGCTCGTTGAAAGTGTGGAAAAACTCTTCCTGTGTACTTTCCTTACCTATAATAAACTGGATATCGTCGATCAACAGTACGTCGATATTTCTGTATTTATCACGGAACTTATTCATCGAGGAATTGTTTCCGTTACGAATAGAGTCGATCAATTCATTTGTAAATATCTCAGAAGATACATAAAGAACCTTCATGCTCGGATTGTTCGTCTGGATAAAGTGAGCAATGGAATGCATCAGGTGGGTCTTGCCAAGTCCGACTCCTCCATATAAGAAGAGAGGGTTGTACACCTCGCCCGGAGATTCTGCTACAGCTAAAGATGCTGCATATGCTAACTTATTGTTATTTCCAACGACAAATGTATCAAAAGTATAATTTGGATTTAAGGCAGAACCGGTTCCTCCACTTTCTGTCATCCCGATATTTTTTGCTTTATAAGGTTTGATTTTCTTTGTCTGTTCCGGAAGAATAAACTCAATCTCATAATCGGTTCCGGTAATCTCTGCAACCGACACACGAATCGGGAGCAGGAATTTCTTGGTGATATAACTAAGTCCAATCTGCTCGTCCGGTACTAAGATATATAATTTGTTATTCTCTACAGCAAAGACAGAGAGAGGTTTTAACCATGTATTGAAAGAAACTTCGGAAATCTCATGTTCTTCTTTTACCGTATTTAAGATTTCATCCCATTTTTCAATAATCTGTTCTATTTGTTCCATATAAATCTCCAATAACTTTTTAGTCTGTGGATTTTATTATGTATATAATAGGAAATAAGTCTGTCCTAAAAAAATCCACACTTACTATAATAAACTATATCGCCTAAATAATCAATGAAAAAAATGGAGGCGTATAGGGGATAGCAGGGAACGTTATAAACGTCTTATACAGTTTATATCCACATTTTATAGACAGGTTTTCAACATGTGGATATTCATTGGATAAAAAGTGAATAACTATATCTTGTGGGTATGAGTTTCTTCCTTATATATATAGTAGGTAAAAATTTCTAATTATAAAAAAATGCCGTAATAGCTTGACTTAGAGCACATTTTTGTTATAATTGAAGAGATGTTTTTTAACATAGAGGAGGTGGATACTTATGAAGATGACTTATCAACCAAAAAAGAGACAGAGATCTAAAGTGCATGGTTTTAGAAAAAGAATGAGCACAGCAGGCGGAAGAAAAGTATTGGCTGCAAGAAGATTAAAAGGAAGAAAAAAATTATCAGCATAGGCCACGCTTCGTGGTCTTTCTTCTTATTTTAATTATTTTAAGAGGATATGTGACAATGCAATTTTCGGAGTCATTGAAAAAAAACAGAGATTTTCAAAAGGTGTACAGGCTGGGTAAGTCTTATGCAAACAAATACCTGGTCATGTACATTTTAGAAAATCATACAGAAAGAAACCGTATTGGAATATCAGTTAGTAAAAAAGTAGGAAATAGTGTTATAAGACATCATTTAACAAGATTAATCAGAGAAAGTTACAGATTGCAGGAAGACATGTTCCATAGTGGTTGGGACATTGTAATCATCGCAAGGGCATCGGCAAAAGAGGTTGGGTTTCATCAGATAGAGAGTGCTTTGATGCATCTTGGAGGTCTTCACAAAATAACGAAAAAGAAGATGGAATCATTTTGAAAAAAATTTTAATTACTTTAATTAAATTTTATAGAAAATATTTATCTCCGTTAAAGAAAACAAAATGTCCTTATTATCCGACCTGTTCTACTTATGGTTTAGAAGCAGTGGAAAAGTACGGAGCTTTTAAGGGCGGTGCTTTAGCGGCATGGCGAATATTGAGATGTAATCCTTTTTCAAAAGGTGGATATGATCCTGTTCCATAGCGTAGGAGGTTTTTCATGGATATTATTTTAACACAATATTCAGGTGCAATCCTCGGACCAATCGCAAAGCTGTTAGGCTGGGTAATGAACGGTATTTATATCGTGCTGGATAAAATAGGAATCCAGGATATTGGTCTGACGATCATCATTTTGACAATGATCATTTACCTGTGTATGCTTCCGCTGACGATCAAGCAGCAGAAATTTTCAAAGCTGTCACAGAAGATGCAGCCGGAGCTTCAGGCAATTCAGAAGAAGTATAAGAATAAAACAGATGCTGTTTCAAGACAGAAGATGGGTGAAGAGACTCAGGAAGTGTATAACAAATACGGAGTATCACCTTCGGGAACCTGTTTACAGTTATTCATTACATTCCCGATCCTGTTAGCATTATATCGTGTAATCATTAACGTACCGGCTTATGTAAACGGTGTAAAAGGTGTATTTTCAAATCTGGTCAATGCAATTTATACGACGGATGGATTTGATAAAATTTTAACAGATTATGTGGATGCCGGAAAAATTAACAATCTTACATCCAAGATGGTTGATTTTTCTGCAAAGGACACAACGGCTGTAAAGAATAATATCGTAGATGTTCTTTATAAAATGCCTTCTGACGGATGGAACTTTTTACAGGACAAATTCGGTTCTTTAACAGATCTGATCCAGACAACACATGATCAGGTAGAGCCAATGGTTACCTTTTTAGGTTTAAATATTGCGGATTCACCATTATCCACAATTAAGTCCAGTTTTGCATCCCATTCATGGCTGATGTTGATCGGAGCTTTATTGATCCCGATTATCTCTTATGTAACACAGGTGATTAACATTAAGATGATGCCTCAGCCACAGCAGACACAGACAGGTGATTCTAGTACCGATGCAATGGCAGCTCAGATGAAAACAATGAATATCATTATGCCGTTGTTCTCATTTGTTATGTGTTTTACGGTTCCTGTAGGTCTTGGTATTTACTGGATTTCAGCCGCAGTATTTCGTGCAGTACAGCAGTTCTTCATCAATAAACATATGGAAAAAATTGATTTAAATGACATTATTGCCAAGAATCAGGAAAAGATGAAGAAGAAACGTGAAAAACTCGGAATTTCTGAGGAAGACATGAAGAAAGCTGCTAAGATCAAAACAAAGAATATCAGTTATGAGGCTTCTTCAAAAGAAAAAGAAGAGAAGTTAAAAGAAGCTGATGAGAAGAAGAAACATGTAAAAGCAGACAGTATGGCAGCGAAAGCAAATTTAGTTCGCGAATTTAACGAAGGTAAAAGGCAGGAAAAATAGGGGGCAGGATTCATGGAATTTATGAAATTTACAGGAAAAACAGAGGAAGATGCTCTTACAGAAGCAAAGATTGCTCTCGGTGCTACAACCGATGAAATTGAATATGAAGTCCTTGAAAAAGGAACCAGCGGTTTTCTTGGAATTGGAAGCAAGCCGGCAGTGATTCAGGCTCGTAAAAAATGTTCTGTAGAAGATTATGCAAGAGAATTCTTAAATAATGTATTTGCGGCAATGAAATTAGAAGTGGAGATATTGATCAAAGTCAATGATTCCGACCGTGTGATCGAGATTGAATTAAAGGGCGATGACATGGGAATTCTGATCGGAAAACGCGGACAGACACTGGATTCTTTACAGCAGCTTACAAATCTTGCAGTAAATAAAAAATCTGATGTTTACTATCGTGTAAAGATGGATACAGAGGATTACAGAAAGCGTAGAAAAGAAACTCTTGAAAACTTAGCAAAGAATATTGCTTATAAAGTAAAGAGAACAAAACATCCGGTTTCTTTAGAGCCAATGAATCCTTTTGAGAGAAGAGTTATTCATTCTGCTTTGCAGAATGACAGATATGTAACAACACACAGTGAAGGGGAAGAACCTTACAGACATGTAGTTGTTACTTTGAAAAAATAACGATGATACATAGAGAGTGTTCTAAAGAACACTCTCTTTTGTACTAATTGATTTGTATGATAACCTAAGGATAAAAATTTTTTGTTTTTATGTTATGACACAAAGCGTACTTAAAGGAGTATGAAATTATGAAAACAGATACAATTGCAGCAATTGCCACAGCAATGACAAATTCAGGGATCGGTATTATCAGGATCAGTGGTGAAGATGCTTTTACGGTGATTGACAGGATCTATCAGTCGAAGAATGGTAAGAAAAAGTTATCAGAAGAAAAAAGCCATACCGTGCATTATGGATATATTGTGGATGATACAAAGGAAAATAAGATCATTGATGAAGTAATGGTTTTGATCATGCGTGCCCCAAATACTTATACCAGGGAAGATACGGTTGAGATTGACTGTCATGGCGGCGTACTTGTTATGCAAAAAATCTTAGATACTGTGGTTTGCCATGGAGCAAGACCTGCAGAACCGGGAGAGTTTACAAAACGTGCATTTTTAAATGGAAGGATTGATCTGACACAGGCGGAATCAGTTATGGATGTCATTTCTTCTAAAAATGAATTTGCATTAAAGAGTTCAATTTCCCAGCTTCAGGGTTCTTTGCAAAAAGAGATCAAAGAGCTGCGGGAAAAGATCATTTATGAGATTGCTTTTATTGAATCTGCTTTGGATGATCCTGAACATATCAATATTGATGGGTATGGGCAGAAATTAAAAACAGTAGCAGAAGAGTGTAAAGAAAGAATTGAACATCTCCTAGATACCGCCGACAATGGAAAAATTTTAAAAGAAGGAATTGATACGGTCATTGTAGGAAAGCCGAATGCAGGAAAGTCTTCTTTGATGAATGTTCTTTTGAAAAAAGAGAGGGCAATTGTTACGGATATTGCCGGAACAACGAGAGATGTCTTAGAAGAGCAGATGAACCTGAATGGGATCACTCTTAATATTATTGATACTGCCGGAATCCGTGATACGGAAGATATAGTAGAAAAAATAGGAGTAGATAAGGCAAAAGATTATTTAGTAAATGCTGATTTAATAATTTATGTTGTAGATTCGTCCACTCCGTTAGATGAAAATGATGAAAAGATCATGGAGATGATAAAGGATCGTACAGCTCTTGTACTTTTGAATAAATCTGATTTAGATACGGTAACGACGGAAGAGATGATCGCTTCTCATTTAGACCAGAAGATCATTAAAGTATCGATGAAAGAGAATCAGGGAGTCGATGAATTAGAAAATGCGATCAAAGAATTATTTTTCCATGGAAAAGTAGAGTTGAATGATGAGGTCTACATTACAAATGCGAGACATAAGGCAGCTTTAAGTAATGCAAAGGACAGCCTGAATATGGTGCTTGACAGTATTGCGATGGAGATGCCGGAAGATTTTTACTCGATTGATCTGATGAACACTTATGAAGAACTTGGAAATATTTTAGGGGAATCTTTAGGAGAAGATTTGGTCAATGAGATATTTTCAAAATTTTGTACCGGAAAGTAGGAAAGAAGGATTGTTATGGATTTTGTAAAGGAAAACTATGATGTAGTGGTAGTTGGTGCAGGACATGCCGGATGTGAGGCAGCACTTGCCTGTGCAAGACTTGGACTTGAAACAATTTTATTTACGATCAGTGTGGACAGTATTGCAATGATGCCTTGTAACCCGAATATCGGGGGAAGTTCCAAGGGGCATCTGGTCCGTGAGATCGATGCACTCGGTGGAGAGATGGGAAAAAATATTGATAAGACTTTTATTCAGTCAAAGATGCTGAACCGTTCTAAAGGACCGGCAGTACATTCTCTTCGGGCCCAGGCAGATAAGGCTGCTTACAGTATGGAAATGCGAAAAACTTTGCAGGATACCGAACATCTTACGATCCGTCAGGCAGAGGTTGCCGAAATTATAACCGATGAAGAAAATCATATTACCGGAGTTAAAACTTTTTCCGGTGCGACTTATGAATGTAAAGCTGCGGTTCTCTGTACCGGAACTTACTTAAATGCACGTTGTCTCTATGGAGATGTCATCAATTATACAGGACCGAATGGTTTACAGGCTGCAACGCACCTTACGGATTCTTTAAAAGAACATGGAGTAGAAATGTTCCGCTTTAAAACCGGTACTCCGGCAAGAATGGATAAACGTTCTCTTGACTTTTCTAAGATGATTGAGCAAAAAGGAGACGAGAGGATTGTACCGTTTTCTTTTACAACAAATCCGGAGGATGTTCAGATTGAACAGGTTTCCTGCTGGCTGACTTATACAAATGAAGAGACTCATAAAATTATTCGTGAAAATCTAGACCGGTCACCAATGTATTCCGGTGTGATCGAGGGAACAGGACCAAGATACTGTCCTTCGATAGAAGATAAGGTTGTAAAATTTGCAGATAAGAACAGACATCAGATATTTATTGAGCCGGAAGGTTTGAATACCAATGAAATGTATGTCGGAGGAATGTCAAGTTCTCTTCCGGAAGATGTACAGTATCGGATGTACCGGACTTTACCGGGAATGGAAAATGCAAAGATTGTCAGAAATGCCTATGCAATTGAATACGATTGTATCAATCCAAATCAGTTATATCCAAGTCTGGAGTTTAAGAAAATAAAAGGACTTTTCAGTGGTGGTCAGTTCAATGGAAGCAGTGGCTATGAAGAGGCTGCAGCGCAGGGATTGGTTGCCGGAATCAATGCAGCAATGTCAATTTTGTTAAAGGAACCTTTAATTTTAGACCGTTCAGAATCCTATATCGGAGTATTGATCGATGATCTGGTGACAAAAGAAAACCATGAACCTTACCGAATGATGACCTCAAGAGCGGAATATCGCCTCTTATTAAGACAGGACAATGCAGATTTACGTCTTTCTAAAAAAGGATATCGTGTAGGACTGATTTCTCAGGAAAGATATGACTGGATTTTAGAAAAAGAGAGATTAATTGAAGAAGAGATTGCCCGTGTGGAAAAAGTAAACATTGGAGCAAACAAAAAAGTTCAGGCTTTACTGGAAGAGTATGAGAGTACACCTTTAAATACAGGAACCTCTTTGGCAGAGTTAATCCGAAGACCGGAATTGAATTATGAAGTCTTAGCACCAATTGATGAGGACAGACCGGAGCTTCCGGATGAAGTTGCGGAACAGGTAAACATCAATATTAAATATGATGGATATATTAAACGTCAGATTAAACAGGTTGAAAACTTTAAAAAGTTAGAGGTAAAGAAAATACCGGAAAATTTTGATTACGATGATGTTAACAGCCTTCGCATTGAAGCAAGACAAAAGTTGAAACAGTACCAGCCGGTGAACATCGGACAGGCTTCGAGAATCTCAGGAGTATCACCGGCGGATATTTCCGTGCTTTTAGTTTATATGGAACAGATGCGACAAAAGAACAGCAAAAAGGAATCATAGAATTTATGAAAAAAGAGATTGTGTATTTCAAGGACTCTGCTGCGAAGATGGGAATAGAATTGTCAGATTTGCAATTAGAGCAATTTAATACTTATTATGAGATGTTGGTGGAAAAAAATAAGGTAATGAACCTGACTGCCATTACGGAATTCGAAGAAGTAGTCCAAAAACATTTTTTAGACAGTATCTCTTTAATAAAAGTAGAAAAATTAAATCAAGATATATCAATTATTGATTTAGGCACAGGTGCAGGATTTCCGGGAATCCCATTGAAGATTGCTTTTCCTGAATTAGAAATCTGTCTTGCAGATTCTTTGAATAAAAGAGTTCTTTTTCTAAATGAAGTCATAGAAGAACTGGAATTGAAAAAAATATCTGCAGTACATGGAAGGGCAGAAGAGCTTGCAAGACAAAAAGGATATCGTGAACAATTTGACCTATGCGTGTCTCGTGCCGTGGCAAATTTATCAACTTTAAGTGAATACTGTCTGCCGTTTGTAAAAGTAGGTGGAAAGTTTATCTCCTATAAGGCAAATGAAGTGGAAGAAGAGACAAAGCAGGCAGAACATGCTTTAGAAGTGTTAGGTGGGGCATGTGTGGATATCCAGAAATTTCAATTACCTGATTCAGAGATGAACCGTGCATTTGTTATTATCGAAAAGAAAAAAAGGACACCTGCAACTTATCCAAGAAAAGCAGGAACACCATCGAAGAAACCTTTATGATAATGAAAATAATAAGATAAGAATACCGACCTTGAAAGTTAGAATAGATCTAACAATCAGAGGTCGGTATTTTTAAGTTAAGAGATTACTGGTTATTTAAGAAAACCTGAAGAATCTCATTTACTTTATCCGGTGTCTCTAACTGAGGCAGATACTTGGAATTGGATAAGTAAGCTGTTTCAATATTGTGATTACATTCTGTATACTCGTCTAAAATCTCTACGGAGTGAGGACGTTCTCTGCTTCCGATAATGCAAATCTTATTTTCAATATTTTTTAAAGCATGAGTAATACTGATGTTTGTATAGTCACTGATGATACTTGCATAGAGATATCTGCCGGCACCTTCACCTAAATGTGCAGCTTCAAAATAGACATCCTGTGCCTTGGTAGAAATCAGTTGTTTCTTATAATAATATTTTTCACGGAACATCCGGTTGATCTTTAATTCGTGTACCGTTGTATTATATAAGAAGGTTCCGATGACAGGAAAATCAAGCAGGAACTTTGCAACATTTTTCTTCTTATCAGGAGTTCTGTTTAATACACTCATTTTTTCTGGATTGATCAAAATGATTTTTTTGAAAAGATTCTTTTCCATATTACATGCCATCACAGTAAAAGAAACAGAACTTCCGGTTGCTACAACATCTGTCTTTTCTTTAATAACATCTTTGATAAAATTATCAATTAACTGTACATACAGATAATTGGTATAGGTAATATTTGGTTTATCACTTCGTCCACATCCAAGAAGGTCAATGGTATAGACCGTATTTGTTTTTTCGAGTTTCTTCATCATTCTAGACCATTCATAAGAAGAGCTTGCCGGATGAAGGTCATGGATCAGTAAAAGCGGTGCACCACTTCCTGTCTTGGTATAGTAAATTCTTCCATGTTTCCAATCATAGTAATGACCCGGATGAGAAGAAAGAATTTCTTTCATACATGCAGTTCTGTTGACAGTTCGGTTCATAAGATGAATTCCTGTTCCGGCTGCTGCTGCAAGAAACAGAAAATGTTTGATGTTTTTCTTCATATATAATGACCCCCTTGTTTTATTATCTAAGTTTATTATAGACGAAATTCTATTTTTATACAATTCAAATTTAAAGAAAAAGATCTGCCTTTTCTTTTGCAAAAAATTAGTATAAAATAAAGATAATAAATAAATTACAAACATATGTTCTTGAGGTTATTATGTTAAAAGAGTTTTTAAAAAATTATCAAAGTGAGCAGGAAGCAAAGAAAAAAATGCTGCAAAATAAGCAGGATGAATTACATATCCGAATCCGTGAGACAACACAATTTATTTTGTATTTAGAAAAAGAAGATGAAAATGATTGTGAACCGTTTACACCCAGAACAATCTATCCACATCATAAGGAAAGAATATCAGATTTAAAATTAGAACAAAAGAATCTGTTGGATGAACAAAAAAAGGTCGAAGTAGAATTAGAAGATGTAAATTATCGTTTGACACAGATATCAGATATTATAAAAATTGTGGAGCAGAGTGAGAGTACAGATCAGGTATCGATTCCAAAAGATACTTATGATATGGTTATTTCTGAACTGAACAATACTATTCAGTTGATAGATAAATGTGTGAGATTAATGGATGAAGAAAAAGAAAAGGGTAGTAGTAATATGCAGTGCAAGAAAGAAATGAAGTCTGCATTGGATTGTCTTTATAATGTTATTGGGTTGTTATAGATTGAGTTTTTGAAATAAATATTATGATAAATTTATGTAATGAAGTTTTGAACTTTTTTGATTGGTAATATACAAAGCCGGGTCTATTTTGTTCCGTTGTACGAAAATAAGAAAATCTAAGTCTGCCTGAGTTGGGGTTACTAATTTTCTTCCAAAGTCACAAAAGTACTCCCGGTTTTGTTCTACTTTGCTTACTGGCGGTTATGCAAATTCTCTGTAAATAAAGTATTTATTATTATGTGCAAAACCAGCATATGCTCAATATATGTCACCCGTTAATTATGCAAGTATGTAAGTATATTAAGTCGCTTGCATTCACTATATCATAAGTATCACTTACTTAATAATTTCACTGTTCGTCAAGAATAAGAAATTTCTCTCTGATATATTTTTAATTATTAGATTATACGCAAAACCAGCATATGATCAACGTTTGTCGCTTGTTAATTATGCGAGCATATTAACTCACTCGCACTCATTGTGTTATGTACAAAACCATTACATAATAAACGCTTATTACCTATTAATCATGTAAGATGTTAACTCGTTTGCACTTACTACATCACATAAGATAAAAAGTATGAAATAGAAAATGTTTCACGTGAAACATTTTCTATTTTTTTATAAAATTTTTTACAAGATATTGTATTAAAAAAATATAGTAACATCTATAAATTGTGATTTTTAAAGCAAATCAGCAATAATGTTTCACGTGAAACATTTTTTACTATAGAAATAAAAAAGAATAAATGTTATAATGTTCTAGGTATTCTATATTACTGAAAAATGTAGAATTATATCTGTACAAAGTACCAAAATTACATAGATTTACAGGAAAAGTACAGAGGATAAGTGTATAGTAGAAAGGAAAAAACATGGGAAGAATTATTGCAATAGCTAACCAAAAGGGCGGTGTAGGTAAGACAACAACAGCAATTAATCTGTCAGCCTGTCTTGCGGAAGCCGGAAAAAAAGTACTTACGATTGACTTAGATCCACAGGGAAATACAACAAGTGGACTGGGTATTGATAAAGATGAATTAGAAAATACAGTATATGAATTAATGTTGGATGAATGCAGCATTAAGGAAAGTATGAAGAAAACAGATATAGAAAATCTGACAATCATACCGGCAAATGTAAATTTAGCAGGAGCAGAAATAGAGTTACTGGATGTAAAAGAAAAGGAATATGTATTGAAAAATTCTGTAGATTATATCCAGGACGATTTTGATTTTATTATTATTGACTGCCCACCATCCTTGAATATGCTGACGATCAACTCCATGACAACAGCAAATACAATCTTAGTTCCAATTCAATGTGAGTATTATGCGTTGGAAGGTTTGAGCCAATTAATGCATACGATTCATCTGGTACAGGAAAGATTGAATCCAAATCTAGAGATGGAGGGAGTAGTCTTTACGATGTATGATGCCCGCACCAATCTTTCAACTCAGGTTGTAGAAAATGTAAAAAATAATTTAGACACAACCATTTACCAGACAATTATTCCGAGAAACATTCGTCTTGCAGAAGCTCCATCACACGGACTTCCAATTACATTATATGATTCAAAATCAGCAGGAGCAGAAAGCTATCGTGATCTTGCAAGAGAAGTAATCAATAGAAAGGATGTGTAAGAGATGGCAGCAAAAAAAGGAGGACTTGGCAAAGGTCTGGATTCTCTGATTACAGACAAAGTGAATAAACCGGGAGCTGCAAAAGATACTTCACTTACACCAACAGAGGATCAGGCAGTTATGGTTCCTATTAATAAGGTAGAGCCAAATAAGGAACAGCCGAGAAAACATTTTAATGAGGATGCACTTTTAGAATTATCCGAATCCATTAAACAGATGGGAATTATCCAGCCAATCGTAGTTCAGGATCGAAATAGTTATTATGAGATCATTGCAGGAGAAAGAAGATGGAGAGCTGCAAAGCAAGCAGGTTTGAAAAAGATACCTGTTATCATAAAGAACTATACGGAACAGGAAATTGTAGAAATATCCTTAATTGAAAATATCCAGCGTGAAGACTTAAATCCAATTGAAGAAGCATTTGCTTATAAGAGATTGTTAGAAGAATTTAATCTGAAACAGGATGAGGTAGCAGAGCGTGTATCCAAGAGCCGTACCGCAGTAACGAACTCCATACGTCTTTTAAAATTAAATGAAAAAGTTCAGCAGATGGTCATTGATGATATGATACAGACCGGACATGCAAGAGCACTTCTTGGAATAGAAGACTTAGAAAAACAGTACATGATGGCACAGAAAGTCTTCGATGAAAAACTCTCCGTAAGAGAAACAGAGAAGCTGGTCAAGAAGGTACAGAAGGAAAAAGAAGAAGTAGAAAAAACAAAGATGGATAAGCAGCTTGAAATCGTATATCAGGATCTGGAAGAAAAAATGAAACAGATTCTGGGAACAAAAGTATCCATCAATGCAAAAGATGAAAATAAGGGAAAAATCGAGATCGAGTATTATAATAAAGAAGATTTAGACCGATTAATTGACATGATATTAAAATAGAACAAACGTTCTGGAAGGAGAAAATATGATATCTGAATACTTAGGAATTGATTCTGATTATATCGTGATCGGATTGGCAGCACTTGTACTGATACTGATCATCGTAATGATCGTGAATGCAGCAAAAATGCATTCCCTGAAAAAAGCCTACAACAATTTTATGACAGGAAAAGATGCGAAAAATTTAGAGGACACCATTTTAAAAAGACTGGATCAGGTAGAGCAGCTGATGGACTCCAATGAGAAAAATGAGAAAAACATCAACCGTATTTTTTCAAACATGAAATATACCTTCCAAAAAGTGGGACTTGTAAAATACGATGCTTTTAACGAAATGGGAGGAAAGCTGAGTTTTTCACTTGCACTCTTAAGTCAGACCAACGATGGATTTATCATCAATGCAATGCATAGCCGTGAAGGATGCTATACATACATCAAAGAAATTATTGATGGAAATTCTGTGATCACTCTTTCCGAGGAAGAGCAGGAAGCATTGGACATGGCATTAAATTCTAATAAAAAATAAAAATTACAATCTATACCTAGAAAAAAGTAATAACATATAATATAATAAGATTAATTTCAAAAGAAGTGAGGAGGAGTTCTATGCATGATTTTTTAAGAGCAGTTGGATTTAAAAATATAAAAGATCAAAAAGAGTTAGACGAACTTCTCCAGAGCATCGTATCCTCTCCGACAAACTATATGTCAGCGAGAGATTCGGAAGGAAACGAGTACGCAGAATTCACAAAAGAATTTGCGGATTCCATGGGAATTATAGTTCGTGGAGAATTTACTGACCACGACAATTTCAGAATTGAATATTACATTCCGTATTTTTACGGACATGGAATTACTTCACAGGAACAGACAGAAGTACAAAAGCATGCAGAAAAAGAATCTTATGCCGGAATCTGTGATGAGGTTCGTTTAGGTGTGTCCCTGATCTTTTATCTGCAAAATGTAGCGGAGTATTTAAACGAGGAACATTTTCCAAGAATCGTCGGAAGAAGTGTTACACTTTCTGCATTGTCCATCAGCGGTAAGATTATTCTTCCGATGATGAAAAATGAAAAGCAGAAAAAAACGATCCAGAAAAATATGCAGAACCGGAACCACCTGATTGCAGCAGCAAGAGATGGGGATGAGGATGCAATCGAAAATCTGACTTTAGAAGATATGGATACTTATTCCATGTTATCACGCCGGATCGCTTATGAAGATGTTCTGTCTATCGTGGACACCTGTTTTATGCCATATGGTGTAGAGAGTGACCAGTATTCCGTAATAGGAGAAATCCTTGATTACAAAAAGACTGTGAATAAAATAACAGAAGAAGAAATTTACATTATGAAGATTGATACAAATGGTCTGGTTTATGATGTTTGTATTAATAAAGAAGATTTATTTGGAGAGCCTCAGATTGGAAGAAGGTTCAAAGGGAATATTTGGATGCAGGGATGCATCCGCTATATGAACTAAGCTGCCAATATTGAGTTCTATAGATTACTTTGTTCCCATAGTTAAATGGATATAACAAGTGCCTCCTAAGAGAAAGCCGAGGCATTCCCCAAAGGGAAAAAATGAAAAACAACTT
>OLHE01000794.1_pt1 | contig 23038 bp, 15 predicted proteins | sample 1605821 | NCBI WGS metagenome assembly OLHE01 (sample SAMN03283250) | human gut metagenome | biome: human-associated habitat; material: feces | host: Homo sapiens | place: USA | collected 2013
GGCATAGTTTCTGGGATGCTCATCCTGCTCCAGCTCGCTCTCCAGCTCCAGCGTGGACGAGGTCATCCAGCGCCGTGTGCTCGAGAAGACCGCGCCGGCGGCCGATATGCTTGCACGGGTCTACGAGCAAGACACCGCCGTGCTCAAAAACAACTTTACCTTTGAGGGTGGCTCTCGCTCCGACCTTGCCGGCTACGCCAACTCCAAGGATTTTGTGGCCAGCTACCCGTTTGTGGGCTATCAGTTTAAGCTCCTGCCCGACGTGATGACCGAGGTGCGCAAACACGGTGTCAAGGCTAAACACATGTCCACAGGCGAGCGCTCCATGCTGAGCGCGTTCCAGGAGAGCGCTCAGGCCATCCAGCATGACCAGACCGGTGCACTCGTGCCGTTCTGGCGCTTCTTCAACACTATCTCCAAAGACCTTGAGCACGGCATCATCCAGGTGGTCGATCGCGCGGTCCGCGCGGCCGAGGACGCAAAGGGCCTTGAACCCTACGACGTTCAGGTGCTCAAGCTCCTGTACCTGATTCGTTACATCGGCTACGTCAAGGCCACGGTCGAGAACATCTCCATCTTCATGATAGACGGCCTCGACGTGGACAAGCGCGCCCTCAAGGACCGCGTCAAGGAGTCCCTTGCCCGTCTGGAGCGCGAGAACTACGTGGCGCGCCAGGGCGATACCTATAGCTTCCTCACCGACGAGGAGCAGGAGATAGCGCAGGAGATCGCACACACCCCGATCGATAACGCGCAGGTGATCGAGTCTATCAAAAAGCGTCTGTTCGACAGCATCTATACCGCGCGCAAACTCAACCGCGGGGCCAACGACTTTCCGTTTGACCGCTATGTGGACGGCTCAATCCACGGTACCAGCATGGGCGGCATGGAGCTTTACGTGGCGACTATGGCGAGCGACCTGGGCCGTGCGGACGATACCGAGCTGGCCTTGGCTTCTTCGGGCAAAGCCATCGTGGTCTTGAGCGACGAGGCGGATTATTGGGAGACGCTCGTCAACGCTGCCAAGATCCGTAAGTACGCCAAGACGCGAAATCTCCAGGAGCTTCAGCCGAGTACGCGCCAGATCGTCGAGTCCAAGATGCGCGAGGCGGCCTATAACGAGAAGGAGGCCGATACCCTTTTGAGCGAGGCTGTGCTCCACGCACGTTGCGCAGTCGACAGCCGCATGGTTGAGGTCCGCGCGGCCAAACCCGCCCAGGTCTTTGAGCAAGTGCTGGCGCAGCTGTGCGATGTGGTCTTTGAAAAGGCCGACTATATCGGCGCGCCGGTCACGAGCGATTCCGATATTCGCTCCACGCTGGCGGGCAACGTTCAAGTGGGGCTCGCTGGCATGGATGCAGGTAACGCGCGTGCGCTCAAAGAGGTCGAGGACTACCTCAAAGTTCAGCACCAGCGCCACCTGGATACCGCTATGGGCGATATCCAGCGCCAGTACCAGCAAAGGCCCTTTGGCTGGCGCGAGGTCGACATCGCAAATGTGGTGGCGCAGCTTGTGGTGGAGCAGCGCGCACAGGTGCTGTTTGGCGGTCAGACGGTTCAAGCTAACGACAGCCGCATGGTGGCACTCCTTCGCAAGGATGCCGATAAGGCCCAGGTGCGCTTGCGCATGCGCATGAGCGACCGGTTGCTGCGCGCCACGGGCGAGCTCATGCGTGACCTGTTTGATCTCAAGACCGTGCCCTCCAACGAGGATAAGCTCGTGGCCGAGCTCAAGGAGCGCCTTGAGGACTTGCGCGAGGCGTGTCTCGCCATAGCACGCGACTACTACACGGGCATCAAGCCGGCCTACCCGTATCCCGGCGAGAACGAGTGCGAGAGGATGCGCTCGGAGGTCGCCGACGTCCTTAAGGACCAGAGTGAGTCCGAGGCGTTTTTGACTACGTTTACCAAGCATGAGGACCGCTTGCTCGATGCCAAGGAAGACTTTGACAAGGTGGTTGAGTTCTTCGAGTCCAACCAACGAACAGCGTTTGACCACGCCAAGGATTTCTTGAGCCGCACCGAGGGTATCGAGTATGCCTCCGATGACATTCCCAGCGCGGTTGAGAACGTGGCAAAGGTTCGCGAGATCCTCAAAGATCCCAAGCCCTACGGCCGCATTAAAGACCTGCAGCCGCTTATGAATCCCGTCGAGGACGACATGAAAAAGCTGCTGGGTATCCGCCGCAATGAGTTTTTGTGCCGCATCGAGAGCGATCTGCAAGACCTGCAGGCGCAGGCTGAGAGTCAAAAGGGTTTTGTCAATCAAGCCAAGGATGCCATAGCGGATGCAGGTGCCAAATACGAGTCGTTCAAAAACCGTGCCCACAGTGCTCAAAGCCTCAACGAGCTGAGCGTTGCTGCGACTAACTGGGGCGACTGGCTCAGCGCGGCGGCCAACGAGATGTACGACGCCGCGGATGCGGCCCGCATGCGTATGGACAACGAGCGCCGCACCACCGAGGTCACGAGTACGGGTGAGGTGGTCAAGAAGATCTCCAACAAGGCCGTTGCGTCGTCAGCGTCCACGCCTGCACCCGTGCCCCAGCGCAAGATCAAGACTGTGCGCCGCGCCGATCTGGCCAAGCCGAGTCGTCTCTTGTCCGCAGGGGACGTGGAGCGCTACGTGGACGACCTGCGCTCCCGCCTTATGCAGGCGCTCGCTGCAAACGACGAGATCCGTATCAACTAACCCGCGGAGCCGCCGGTGCCAAAGCGCGCACCGGTGGCTTATGGCGTTTAGAAAGGCTCATCAACCATGAACGATTCTGCTCTTAAGAGCTTCTGCACCTGGGCCCGTACGGAGCTCATCAAAGGCGTGGAGGCGCAGATGGTGCGCTACGGCATCACCGAACCTGCACCCGCGCCCGTTGGGTCCGAGACCGTCAACGGCCTGCCCCTAAGTCCGGCTGAGATTGAGCAACGCGACGAACTGCTGCGCATGCAGGCGGAGGTGGGTCACGAGGCGCTGCGCGACCGTGCGGCCTACACCTGGTTCAACCGCATCGTGGCCATTCGCTTCATGGATGCACGCGGATGGCTTCCCAGCCGTATGCGCATGCTAAGTCGTGCGGACGGCAGCCATGGCAGCGAGGCCGTGGAGAACGCACTGGACGTGGGAATAACGACGGCCGATACCGATCGCATAGCCGAGCTCAAGATGGCGGGCTTGGATGAACCGTTGTGGCGCTACCTGTTTGTTGCTCAGTGCGAGGAGCTTGCCGATTGCCTGCCGGGCGTCTTTGAACGCGTGGGCGGAGCCATGGAGCTGCTGTTGCCCCAGGGCCTCATGATGGCTGACAGTGTGGTGGGGAAACTCAATACCGTCCTCACTGACGAGGACTGGCGCGAGGGCGTGACCGTTCTGGGCTGGATGTATCAGTACTACAATGCCGACGTTAAAGACGAGTTCTTCAAGTCCAAGCGCAAGGCAGCGGCGGCGGACATCGCGCCAGCCACGCAGCTCTTCACCCCCGAGTGGATCGTGCGCTATATGGTCGAGAACTCGCTCGGCCGTCTGTGGATGCTCAACAATCCGGGGAGTTCGCTACGCGAGCGCATGGAATATTACATCGAGCCCGATGCTGAGCACGAGGACTTCATCCGCATTTCGAGTCCCGAGGAGATAACCCTCTGCGACCCCGCATGCGGCTCGGGCCATATCTTGGTCTATGCGTTTGAGCTGCTCTTCCATATGTACGAGGAGCGCGGCTATCGTGAGCGCGAGATTCCCGAGCTCATTCTTACTAAAAACCTTGCAGGTATGGAAATCGATTCCCGCGCGGCACAGATCGCGGAGCTGGCGCTTGCCATGTGCGCCCGCGAGCACGACCGTCGCTTCTTTAGGCGTGGCGTTCGCGCCGACGTTACCGTGCTCTCGAGCATCCCGCTAGGGGAGGACGAGCTGCCGGGTAACAAGAGGCTCGCCGAGGAGCTGAGTCATTTGGGCGAGATCGGTTCTCTGCTCAATCCCTCAGAGGACGAGATCGACGAGCTCAAGGCTGCCGCTGCGAGTTGTTCCGATGACCTTTTTGCCGCTACGGCCAAAACTAAGCTCGAAAGCGCTGCCGCCATCTGCGAGAAGCTGTCCCGTCGTTTTACCTGCACCGTTGCGAATCCTCCGTATATGGGCAGCAGCAGCTTTAATCCATTCATGAGCAAGTGGATCAAGAAGAACTACCCCGACGTGAAGAGCGACCTCTGCACGTGCTTTATCGAGCGCGGTTTTAACCTTGTCGAGGATAAGGGCTACGCCGCAATGGTTACCATGCAGAGTTGGATGTTCCTGGGCAGCTTTGAGAAGATGCGCGCCAAGGTTATCGACAACAAGACAATCGTTTCCATGGCCCATCTGGGACCTCGCGCGTTTGATGCTATCGGCGGCGAGGTCGTCAACGTTACAGCTGACGTGATCTACAACCAGCATTCGGACGCCGAGGGCGCCTATGTGCGCCTTGTTGATATCAACGGCTCTGAGGCCAAGAAGCTCAAACTGGTCGAGGCCATCCAAAACCCCGATTGCGGCTGGTTCTACCGCCGCGACGCCGACACCTTCAAGCAAATTCCCGGCACCCCCATAGCCTACTGGGCCAGTGACGCTCTTCTGGATGCGTTTGGAAACGCAAAACAGCTCAGTGAGTATGGCAAGCCGCGCCAAGGGCTTGCTACTGGCGAGAACGCTCGTTTCGTTCGCGAGTGGTGGGAAGTCGATGATTGCAAGAGCGTCTATTCCTGTGGATCTATTCAAGAGTCGATTGAAAGCGCTTGCAAGTGGTTCCCCTACAACAAGGGCGGCGATTTCCGCAAATGGTACGGAAATAATAGCTCAGTTGTTAACTGGGAGAATGACGGACAGGAGATCCGTAATTACAAAGACCAGAATGGTAGATTGCTTTCCAGGCCACAGAATACAAACTGCTTCTTTAGCCCATCGATTACCTGGTCGAAGATTTCAAGCGGGTCCATTGCGTTTCGTTTTAAGCCTGCTGGGCATATCTTTGATGTGGCGGGCACGAGCGTTTTTAGCGACGAGGAGTCACTCAAGTATCTCCAGGGAGCTTGTAACAGCTCCGTGATCATGCGTGTCGCAAGCATGCTCTCGCCGACGCTTAATTTCGAGGTAGGCCAAATCGCAACCTACCCGATCATTCAGAACGAGGAACAGGAGCCGTTGGTCAACGACATGGTCGACTCGTGCCGTGAACTATCAAAAACCGATTGGGATTCGTTTGAAACCTCTTGGGATTTCAAACATAACCCTTTGGTGTAGGTGCTGGTTATGGACAAAGCCTGTATATCTTCATTTCATATGTCTCTGCATGAATCTAGCTATTGGACTCCGGATGAGATTTCTTCTATTTGGGATTTCTTTGTGACTAAATCTGTAGCCAACTCTGCTTCTCAAAGAAGAACCGCCTCTGATTATGGATTGAAACAATTGCCATTCGATACTCTTCTTGAGTATGAAGGGGTGCCTTCCGGGAAGCGTGAATTACTTATGGCTGATAATCTTGGAGATGTGATTGAGGAATATGGATTTAAAACAACTGTAAATCAAAAGTCGGCTGATGGAGTTAAACAAGAGATTGAAGCTCCGATTGATATCGTTAGTCCGAGGGTCCTCTGTATTCAACCTTATACAATCTCTGGTCGCAAGGGTCCCGAACCTAAAGACTCAGGTAAAGGAATGACTTTACTAACTCATATCCGCAATTCACTTGCACATGGGTGTACGTATTACTTCCCTAATGGAATGATGCTTCTCGAGGATAAAGCTGGTGGTTCAAGTGGAAAAACGACTGCCATGATGCTTCTGCCTCAAAAGGCGTTTACCGACTGGATAAAGGCGATTGATATTGACGCTCGTTTTTATTTTAAGGACGCTGGCAGAGGCGAATTTGAAAAGCTCATTCATAGAAAGAGCAACAAACACTAGGGAATTAATAAACGACGCGCTTTAATCCGTAAAGAATTTAAATCTGTTAATTGTTTAGCTGGCTAGTGCAAATTTTAAATTTGCATAGCCACACTTTTCAACAAAGAAAGGGCGGTCTGTCATGGCCACTTTACTTCAAGATAAATACGAGGCTCGTAAGGCCGAGGTCAATGCTCGCTTCGAGCAGCTTCGCACTAACGAGGAAGAGCTCAACCGAATCTTTGCCAAGATCTACAACATGGAGGGTGAGGTGCCCATCGAGGTCGAGGATAAGTTCGTTTCGGTGGCGCGCATCTTCGATACCGCAGATGAGATTCCCGAGAGCTATAAAGGCAACAAATACGTGCGTACCAAGCGCGACGAGATCACCTCGCTCATAAGCTATGCCGTGGGGTGCATGTTTGGTCGCTATTCGCTGGATGTGGACGGACTGGTCCTGGCCGATCAGGGCGCCACGGTCGACGACTATCTGTCAAAGATGTCTGATCCCGCGCACGTTACCTTTATGCCCGATAGCGATAACGTGCTGCCCATCACCGACGATGAGTACTTTGACGACGACATCGTGCGCTACTTTATCGACTTTGTGCGTACCGTGTACGGCGAGGAGACGCTCGAGCAGAACCTGGCCTTTATTGCCGAGGCGCTCGGCGGCAAGGGCACCTCGCGTGAGGTAATCCGCACCTACTTTTTGAAGGACTTCTTTAAGGACCACTGCCAGACCTATAAGAAGCGTCCCATCTACTGGCTGTTCGACAGTGGAAAAAAGAACGGCTTCAAGTGCCTTGTTTACATGCATCGCTATCAGCCCGACCTGTTGGCTCGCATCCGCACCGACTATGTGCATGAGCAGCAGGAGCGCTATCGCTCGCAGATCGGCTATGCCAACGATGCCCTTGCCAGTGCCGAGCGCGGCGAGCGCGTGCGCTTGGATAAGCGCGTCAAAAAGCTCAACGACCAGCTCAAAGAGACCATTGGCTACGAGGAGAAGCTGCATCACTTGGCAGACCAGATGATTAAGATCGACCTGGATGACGGCGTCAAGGTCAACTACGCCAAGTTTCAGGATGTGCTGGCAAAGATCAAGTAACTGCAGATACGGTAAGGATATTCATGCCCAAGATCGATGTAGAAGAACAGCTCAAACTGCGGTTTTTGCAACCGTTGCCCGCATGTATGCCCCGCCGTGTGGTGGTTTGGCACGATGCGGACGGCGAGTTTGCCCCTGAGTTTGAGCGATTGGCCGCCGAGGGTTTCGACGGCGCGGGGGCCGATGCTGGCGTTATGCCCGCTCACGGTGACTTTGAGCGCCCGGTGCGGTTTGTTGAGGCCTGCGAGGGCCGCATGTTTGCCGTTAAGAAGCTTGTCAACCGCGATGACCTTGCGAGCGATATCTTGCTGTATCGCCGTTGCCCGCGCGGCAGGCTTGAGGGCGATTGGCTTGCCGATGTCGAGCTGTATGCCGATCGGTTCCAGGCTGACTATCTTTCGCTTTTGGCCGATCAGCTTGGTATCGAGAACATCGATGCCGTGCGCGAGAGTCTGCGCGACCACAAGGCGTTCTTTGATGCCAAGACCCGCTGCGCTAAGTTTGCCGCGTGTGTTCCGAATGCCTCGGGCGCATCCGATATCGAACTCGGCATCCTTACGGTGATTTTTGGCGGTAAAGAGCTTGGTGACGCGCGCCCCGCGTTTGTGCTGCGTGGCTGTATGACCATGCTGCTGCACGAGGGTCCCGAGGCGCTGGCCGAGTTGATGGACAAGTACTGCGTGCGCGATGTGCTCTCTGCCTTTATGCTTCGCTGCTATGGGTTTGAAGGACCGCTGTATGAGCGCGACTCATTGCTTATGCTTTCATCCTATGTGCTCCTTACGGCGGCGTCTACCGCGCTTCCCGAGGGGGCGCTCAAGGGACTCGAAAGCTATGTGGCTCCCGCCTACGGCCCCTATTGCCTTGAGGCGGTGCGCACGTGGGACCAGGCCGCCGATACCCAGGCATCGAGCGAGGACCTATTTGAGATTTGCCGTTTAGTCGAGGACGCCCGCGGGCTCTTTGCGCGGTTTGAGGCCCTGCCGATCGATGCGCTTGCCTCGCTTGATGTGTTCCCGTGCGTCAATGAGGCCGTGCTCTCGCAGCTGTTCTGCTCGTTTGCCCAGGGTGCGGACCGCGTTGAGGACGCACACGCCTTTGTGGCGCGTCGCTGCGACCTAAGCTGGTACCGCCGTGTCGAGAGCTACTTTGGCTTGCTTGCCGCTGTGGCCGATATGTGCGCATTTAGGCAGGCACATGCGGGCGGGTTCCATCTGGCGCAACCCCAGCAGGTGTGGGATGCCTATACGTCCGATTGGTATTCCATGGATGCTGCCTATCGCCATATGTGCACCGCGTATTTGCGGGCGCGCTCTATCGAGTGCGATGTGCTCGAGGAGCCTGCCCGAGCCGTGGTGGACTGGGCGGAGAATCTCTACAGCAACTGGTTTTTGGCCGATGCCAATGCCTGCTGGGCATCCGCTGCGCAAGGGGAGTGGGCCGATTGCGGCTACATCGATGGCCCTGCACGACAGGATGAATTCTACTGGCATGTGCTGCCCACCTTTGTGGGGTCTGCCAAAACGACGGTCGTTATCGTAAGCGACGCGCTGCGCTATGAGGTGGCCCGTGACGTCGCGGCGCTTCTCGAGCGCGAGCGCGGCGGTAACGTCAAGGTTTCTAGCATGCAGGCGGTCTTTCCCTCCATCACCGAGGTGGGCATGCCCGCGCTGCTGCCGCACCAAGCGCTTGAATTTGCAACGGATGGCTCGTTTGTGTTGGCTGACGGCATGCCCACTGCGACGACTCCGCAGCGCGAGGCCGTACTTACCCACGTTGAGCCCACGGCCCGCGCTTTGCGCTCGAGCGCATACCTCAACATGGTTGGAACCGAGCGCAAAGCGCTGCTCAAAGACTCCAGGCTCGTTTATCTCTACCACAACAAGATCGATGCCAGGGGCGAGAAGGCAGCTACGCAGGATGACGTTTTCGATGCCTGCGCGGATACCGTGGAGGAACTTGCCGCGTTGGCGCGCCGCGTGTGCACCGACGCCCCGGGCGCGCGTGTTGTTATGACGGCGGATCACGGCTTCATCTACACGCGTCGTGAGCTCAACGAGTGCCAGATGCTCGGCAAGTCAGACCTTCCCTTCCTTGACGCTCCTGTCATGCACGGCAAGCGTCATCTGGTGGTGCCCAACGAGGCCGTGGCTAAGCTTTCGGAAGAGGCATGCGGGGTGTTTGTTAATGTTGGCATGGGACGTTTAGGTGCCGGTTTTGAGGGATTTGCCCCGCGCGAGAACGTGCACTTCAAGCGTCCCGGCGGCACTAACAACTACGTCCACGGCGGCATGAGCCTGCAGGAGCTCTGCGTGCCCGTTATCGGATTTTGGCGTGCGCGCTCGGGTTCCAAGGACTTTGTCGATACACGCGTGGCGACGCTGCGCGTGCTAAGCGAGGGACGCCGAGTGACCAACTCGCTGTTCTCGGTCAACTTGATCCAGGAAGAACCCGCCCAAGGCAAGGTCTTGCCGTGCGAGTATGAGCTGGTGTTTACCGACGCAAGCGGCAACGAGGTGAGCGATACAGTCAAGGCGCATGCCAACAAGACTTCTGCTAACTCGCAGGAGCGCGTGGTGCATGCCAAGTTTGCGCTGCGTGCAGCGGATGGATTCTCGGCCAAGGGTCCGTACTATCTGGTCTGCCGCGAGCGCGAAACGGGCAAGATCGTTTGGCGCGAGACGTATACCATCGCTGTTTCGTTTGCCCCTGTTGCTGACTTTGGTTTTTAGGAGTGTGCCCTATGTTTGATAGCCATGACGACGATCTGTGGGAAGTCCCCTCGATTGATGTGGATGCGCCCGTGGAGGCTGCGGCGCCTGCGGAGGAGGTCGTGCCTGCTGCGGAGGCTGAGGCTGCTGCGCCTGCCCCGGAGCCGGTGATTGCTGCCGCGCCCGTGGGGGCTGCGGTGCTCGCCGAGGACGAATCCTCGACCGATGGCTATGACCGGGCTGCGGCCGAGGCCCCCGAGGACGACGGCTACGACATGGATGGCCTGGACGGCAAGCTGCTCGAGCACTTTGCTGGCAAGATCGTGCGCAAGGACCTGACGGCCCTTATGAAGCGCGGCGCCAACGTGCCCACCTTTGTGCTGGAGTACCTGCTGGGCATGTACTGCTCAACCGACGACGAGGATGCCGTGGCAGAGGGTTTGGACCGCATTCGCAGAATCCTCACCGATAACTACGTGCGTCCCGACGAGTCCGAGCGCATTAAGTCCAAGATTCGCGAGCTGGGTCGTTTTACCATCATCGATAAGGTGACGGCCAAGCTCGACGAGTACAAAGACATCTACGTGGCGTCGTTTGCCAACCTGACCATCGAGCCGTTTGTGATGCCTGCCGAGTACGTGCGCGACTATTCCAAGATTTTGCAGGGCGGTATTTGGTGCATTATGAGCATCGAGTATCGTCATCCCGTGGATGAGGAAGACGAGTTTGGCATGGAGGTCTTTGGCGACGATGCGCCGCGCCGCTCCAAGGCCAAGCGCAAAAAGCGCGGCCCCGAGGACTCTCCGTTTAGCGTGGCGTCGCTCACGCCCATCCAGATGCCCAATCTGGATCTGGATGCCATGATCGACGAGCGCCAGTATTTCTCGCGTGACGAATGGCTCAACATGCTGCTGCGCTCGGCTGGCTACGAACCCAGCGAGCTTTCCGAGAAAGAGCGCCTGCACTTTATCGAGCGCATGGTGCCGCTCATCGAGCGCAACTACAACCTGTGCGAGCTGGGTCCCCGCGGTACCGGTAAGAGCCACATCTACAAAGAGGTCTCGCCCTACGCCATTTTGCTTTCGGGCGGCCAGACCACCACGGCCAACCTGTTCGGCCGTATGAACTCCATGCGCGCCGACCGCGTGGGCTTGGTAGGTCACTGGGACTGCGTGACGTTCGATGAGGTCGCCGGCATGCGCTTTAAGGACACCAACGCCGTGCAGATCATGAAGGACTATATGGCGAGCGGCAGCTACGCGCGCGGCCGCGACCAGATTAACGCCGATGCCTCCATGGTCTTTGAGGGCAACATCAACGACACCGTGCAAAACGTTCTTAAGACCACGCACCTGTTTGATCCGTTCCCGCCGGAGTTTAACAACGATTCGGCCTTCTTTGACCGTATCCACTATTACCTGCCGGGCTGGGAGATTCCCAAGATGCGCTCGAGCCTGCTGACCGGGCATTATGGCCTGATCACCGACTGCCTGTCGGAGTTTTGCAAAGAGATGCGCCGCAAGGACTTTACGCACCATATCGACCGTTACTTCCGCTTTAACAGCGACTTTAACAAGCGCGACGAGATCGCCGTGCGCAAGACCTTTAGCGGTCTGGCCAAGCTGCTGTTCCCCGACGAGGCTATGGACAAGGACGACGTGCGCTGGCTGCTGGACTACGCCATCGAGGGCCGTCGCCGCGTAAAGGAGCAGCTCAAGATTATGGCGGGCGTTGAGTTTATCGACGTCAACCTGGGCTATATGGATGCCGACAACCCGCAGGACGTGCACGTGGTGCGCGTGCCCGAGCAGAGCGAGGACACGCTGATTCCCGACGGGCCGCTGCTGTCCGGTCACGTGTTTGGCGTGGGCAGGTCGCAGGGCGGCGAGGTTGCCGTGTACAAGCTGGAGAATAAGGCCGTTGCCGGCGAGTGCAAGTTTAAGCACGAGGGCGTGGCCTTTAACAAGCCGGTGCGCGATACGCTGGAAGCCGCGTTCGACAACTTTGTGAACCTGGCGAACCGCGTGGCGCCGGGCATGCACATTGGCTCCAAGGATTATTTGCTGTTCTACAACGACCTGCAGAGCAAGGGCCTGTCCGAAGAAGTTTCGCTCGCCGAGTTTGTGGGCCTGTGCTCCGCGGCATGCAACCGCCCGGTGATGCCCGCGTTGGCGATTCCGGGAATCTTGCGCATGTCGGGCTCTATGGACGAGATCCGCGGGCTCGAGGACATTATGCGCGTGGCCAAAAACGCCGGTGCCAAGCGTGTGATTTTGCCGCTGAGCGCCATCGCTGGCCTGCAGAGTGTTTCGTCCGAGATTATTTCGGGGTTGAGCCCGGTGTTCTACATGGATGGCGACCCGGTCGACGCCGCAAAGAAGGCACTGGATTTGTAGGAGTGCGGGCGTGCGGGGCGTCCGGTGTTCGGGTGCCCCGCGTACATGTTGGTGCGTAGTGCGTGAGGGGGCCTGCTATGGCGGGCGAGCGTTCTGTTGGCGAGTTGCTCGACGAGCTGTTTGGCTTTGAGTCGATAGCCAAGCGCCAGGTGGCGCTTGAGCAGTACGATCGCGGGGAGTTGGTGCGCAAGGCGCGCTCCCGCGAGCTGCTGGGTGTGCTTAGGGGCGTCGAGGCTGCCGAGCACGCTGCGCGCGACTCTGCCGTGCAGGTTGTTGATACGTACGTGCGCCGTGTTGAGGGTGCGGCCCTTGCGCGCGCTCGCAAGCGGGCGGGCGTTGTGGGTCCGCTGCAGATGGAGCGGCGCTATGCTGCCTTTTTGCGCATGGAGGACAAGGCCGAGCTGCTGGTCCGTTTGGAACAGACGCTTGCGTTTATCGAGGTAAAGCTGCGTGCGAATACGGCGGACAAGGTGCGCGCGGCGTACGATGCTGCTGGGGCTATGGTGCTGCAGGACGTGGCGCGCTTGAGTGACGTGCGCGTTGTGGACGCCGTGCCCCTGGATGCCGATCTGCTGTGTACGCAGCTGGAGCAGTTGCGTTGTGCCGCCGATGCGACGGACCTTGCGGGCATGATCACAGCGACGTTTGAGTCTGAGCTAAGTGCGACGGGGTCGCAGGGCGCCGGCGGGTCTGCGAGCGATGTTGCTGGCGATGTTGCTGGTGACGTGGCGTTGGAGCGTGAACTAACCAACGTGCACGGCGCTGCGCAGCGAGCGCGCTTGGCGGCGCAGGCGTATCGGGCCGAGCGCGCCGCCCGCGTTGTGGGGAGCACGGTGGAGCCGGTATCGTTGCCTGAGTCTGCGTGCGTTGCGTGCGAGACGGCGTGCGATGCCGAGGAGCTTTCCGAGTTGCTCGCTCAGGTTAAGAAGTCGTTTGAGACCTACCGTCGAGTTGTTGCCGACGGCGGGTTATTCTGCGCGTTTGGCTCTGGCTCGCCGCATGGGGTTTGTAGGGGCTCGAGCTTTTTCGACTATGATTCTCGGCTTGACGAAGACGTGTTGGTGGGCGAGTACGATGGCGCTACCAGGCACGATGTTCGACGTGAGGTTCCGATTCCCGAGCTTGTTGATGAGGCTTTGGCCGAGGGCGGCGACTCGCTCGAGGTTGCCGTGGCGCGCATGCGCGAGTTTAACGGGCGCCGCTACGATGGCGTGCTGGACGAGGACCCCGCGCGCCATGTAAATGCGTTTTGGTATGGACTCAAAAAGCTCAGCCAGTATTGCGAGGCCGCCGTGCGTGTGGACGAGCGTGCTTGGGATTGCTTTATCGATAAGGTTCAGTTCGCCTACGATGAGCCCGTGGGGCGCCTGGCCACGCAGATGGACGACAAGCAAGTGGCAGCTTTTGTTGCTGCCGTGGAAGTGCTTGGCGCTGACGAGTAAGGGCTTGGTTTGGCGGGAGGTTTCACCATGAAAATCGAAGTCGATGTAGATCAGCTGCGCGAGAGCCTGCTCGACCGTGCGGGGAGTGCGGCGGGCGTGGGCTTTCCCGCCGCTATGCTCGACGTGATGGATATCGAGGATGGGTCGCCCCAAGAGCTCCTAGCCCGAGCCGAACGCGAAGGCCTCGACCTCCGCGACTTTGCCGTCGACGATGACTGGGGTGACTAATTTGAGACGGGGCGTCTGCACCCGCAACTGCGTGAAAGTGCACGATAGGCCGTTGCAATGGAGTCTAATGAGCTCGCGACCGTTCTATTCTGACCGTACGCTGGCTAAGTGAGTAGGCTTTATTGGAAATCCTGAGCACCCGACAAATTTGCTTCAACAAACCCGCAGGTCACAGACTTGTGCTTTGGTGACGTGGTCGACGATTCGACAAAAGTCTACTCACTTAGTTTTGAGAGGCGCTAATTGTCCGCAACGAGACCCCAGCCGAGGCGATTGATGCTCAAATAGTAGCCAATTCGGGATGGCAACCCCCTGGCCGCTACGACGCGAGCGTGGCAATGACGGCTTCGTCGCCGGCGTATATGAGGGTGTTGCCGTCGGGAATGATCGTTTGGCCGTCGCGCTTGAGCATCACCACGATAAAGGGGTGCTTGCCTTGCGGCACGTCGCGCAGGCGCTGGCCGGCCAGGCGACCGTGGGGCGTTACGGTGACCTCGCGCAGCGTAACCTCGGCACGCTCCTCAAACGTCGGCGCGGCCATCACCAACAGGTCGCCTTCCTCAATCACGGTATCGCCGTTGGGTAGCACCGGGTGCGCACCGTCACGAAGCACCAGGACCACGAGCATGTCCGTTGCGCTGCCAATATCGGCGAGCGATCGACCGGCAAACGGATGGCCCGCGCCCACCTTGAGCTTAACGAACGACATGCCGTCCTCGTCGCGGTAATCGTTAAAGGTGCGGCGCACGTCGCCTTCCGCGTCGATCATATCGAGTTTCTTCGCCACCGCCGGCAGCAGCGAGCCCTGCACCACAATGCTCGACACGGCAATCACAAACACCAGGTCAAACAGGTCGTGACCGCCGGGGACACCGGCCACTACGGCAAAGAGGCTAAATACGACCGAAGCTGCGCCGCGCAGGCCCGCCCAGCTTACGAGCGCAACCTGGCGAGGGTTCGTCCTAAACGGCGCCAGCAGCATGCCTACGGCGATGGGGCGGCTCGCAAAGAGCATAAACGCCATGAGTGCCAGGCCCGGTAGCAGCATTTGCGGCAGGCGTGCGGGTGTAACGAGCAGGCCCAGCAAAAAGAAGATGGTCATCTCTGCCATCTCGGTGAGAGTGTCAAAGAAGTGCGCCATCTCGACCTTGCCGGTGATGTCGCTGGCACCCAGCACAATGCCGGCCAGGTATACAGCCAAAAAGCCGTTGCCGCCCAGATAGCTTGGAAGCGCGTAGGCGACGATCGCCACAGCGAACAAAAAGATGGTCTGCGCACCTTCGGCCGTTGCATGTGCGCGTTCAATCAGGCGGCCCGCCGCCCAGCCGAGGGCAAGGCCCAGGCCCGCGCCCAGGATAATCTGCTTGGCCAGCAGTGCGGGAATGTTGATGTCGCCGCCGGTCGCGAGTGTGGCGAGCACGGCGGTGAGCATGTAGGCGACGGGGTCGTTGGAGCCCGATTCGACCTCGAGCAGCGAGTCGGTGCCACCTCTCAGCGACAGGCTGTGCTCACGCAGTACGCTAAAGACGCTCGCCGCGTCGGTGGATGCCACGACCGATCCCAGCAGCAGGCCGCCGATCCAGTCGAACCCCAGCGCGAAGTGGGCGAACACGCCGGTGATGCCGGCAGTGATGACGACGCCGAGCGTGCTCAGCAGCACCGCCGGCGCAGCGACGGGCTTGGCGCGGTCGATATTGGTGTTAAAGCCGCCGTAGAACATGATGAACAGCAGCGCCGTGCTGCAGACGGTTTCGGTAAGCGCGTAGTCGCTAAAATCGATGTGCGCCGGGCCGTTGACGCCCAACAGCATGCCCAGCGCGATAAAGATGAGCAGGGTGGGGAAGGGGAGTTTTTTGCCGACGGGTTTGATGGTCAGGCACAAAATAATGACGAGGCCGATAAAGAGAAGGATCTGGTTCATGGATAGTGTCCGCTCCTGGGTGGTTGGCGTGGCACGGTCAGTTGTCTGCGGTTATTTGTACCCAAAGATGGTGGGTTTATGGGGTTGGATTGCGGGCGTGCGCGATATCGTCATAGACGGCTGCCGTCTTTGCCTCTGCTCGGAAACCCTTTCCAGCTTTATTGCAACGGAGTACAATGGGTAACGTTTAAGTTCAACTTGAAGTTTTAGTTGCGGCACCGGGCTTCGGTCGCAATGCAAGGAGAGGCGTACCATGGCGATCTATGTGACATCTGATGCTCACGGGCACGTGCGTGCGCTTGACGAGGCCCTGTCTAAGATCTCGTTGACGTCCGACGACACGCTGTACGTGCTGGGCGACATGATCGATCGCGGGCCCGATCCGGTCGGCGTTATTAAGCTCGTGCGCTCGCTGCCCAACGCCCACGTGCTCAAGGGTAATCACGAGCAGATCATGCTCGATGCCATCATTGGTCAGGATCCGCTCGATGCCGAGACCTGGGATATCAACGGTGGCTGGACGACGCGCGAGCAGCTCAACGACATGGAATTTGAGGCATACGAGGAGCTCGTGCGATGGATGGCCGCGCTGCCGCTCTACGCGGTGGTCGAGACCGAGGAGCGCCCGTATCTGCTGGTACACGCCGGCATTCAGACCGAGGCGGCGCGGGCGTTTTTGCTTGAGCATGGCGTCGATTGTGCCGGTGGCGTTGGAGCGGTGGGTGCCGATCGCGAGCTGCTGCAGCAGATGCTCGCGGTGCAGTCGTCCGATGACCTGCTGTGGATTCGTCATGGCTATTGGGATGCGTCGACCGGGCTGCTTTCTGCCGAGGGCAAGGGCCCGGTCGTGGTGAGCGGTCACACGCCCACGGTATCACTTGGGCGCTATTGCGAGGTCGGTGGTCTGGCGGGGCTCGATGAGGAATCGGGACGCGGGCAGATCGTGCGCTTGGGCGGCGAGGACACTGCTGGTGTGCCCGATCGCATCGACATCGACTGCGCCGCCGCCACCGGCTCCGAGTTCGGCCGCGTGGGCATCCTGCGCCTGGACGACGGGGCCGAGTTCTACGCGAACATCAACCCGGGCGAATGATGTCCCAAATTAGCTACCCCCATCGCTGCAATTAGGCGCCGTATGGGTTGCGGTCGCGTTCGATGCGTTGGCGGATGTGGGCGTATTCGATAATCAGTAGCACCAGGAGTAGGGCCATGATGGCTAGGTAGCTCACCACAGCGCCCATCGGACCCAGCAGCTTAATCAAGATCACCGGCAACACCACGCTTACGGCGAAGCAGATCAGGTAGATCTTGGTGACGTCTCCAGCGTGGCGCAGCACCGTGATGATGGCGTAGATAAAGTCGATGGCCGCGGTGACGCCGCCGGCGACGACCATCAGCAACGCCAGCGTACGGTAGCGCTCAAAGCTGAGGCCGTACATAAAGCTCATGAGGGGGATGCCGGGGCCTGCCATAAATGCGGCGCACACGCCGGTGATGACCACGATCAGCGCCATAACGGCAACAATAATCAGGTCAAAGCGACGACGCTTACGAGGATTAGCCCAAATGCTCGACAAGCGTAGGAGCTGCGGTTTATAGATAAATCCAATGCTCAGCAAAATAGCCTGCGCAGGAAAGAACAGGGCATTAAAGTACAGCTGATATTTGTATGCCAGCGTGCCTTCCATCACAAACTTGGGCATACTCTCGATAAGGTTGAACAGGAATAGCGCGCCAAAGAGTGGGGCGCACTGGACAAACAGGTGGCCGACCTCGCGCAGGCTCACGCGGCGCGATTTTTCGGTCTCGAGCAGGGCGAGCGGGGCGGTGACCAGCACGAGCGAGGCGATCGCGGCAATGCCCATGGCCATGGCCGCGATGGGCATGCTGCGTGTGAGGAACAACGCCACGCTGAAGACCGCGATGACGCCGACGGAGCGTAAAGTTTGGCTCATGCCAGCCAGGTAGAGTTTGTCGGCCTGCTGCAGGCGGCCTTCGTACACGTCGGCGACGCCGTCGATCACCTTGTAGAGGTAGACGCCCAGGCCGATCGTCGCCATATGCGCGTCATAGCCGCGGGCACTGCTGTAGAGCAGGCCGCAGCCCAGGGCTAGGGCTCCGCAGATCCAACGATTGAGCTGGTAGGAGGCGAAGGACGTCTTTTCGTCGATGTCCGAAACCTGGAAATTGCGCACGCCGTAGTTGCACGCGATCATGATGAGCGTGCCGGTGACAAAGGCGATGGAGAATTTGCCTGCTTCTTCGGCGCCCACGAGCTGCGTAGACACGATGGTGAGCAACGGAAACGCGAAGCCCCACACGGCGGTGCCCAGGGTATTCCAGAGATAATCGCGGCGGGTGGCGTGTTCCTCGTATTCGGCTTCCTGCGTGGAGAAGCCGCCGCCGTAGTCAGCGCCGAGCAGGCGGTTCCACCAGGCGTTCACCATGCGGCGGACGGGGCCGGGCTCGCGATCGCCCTCGCGCCGGCGATGTGTGACTTGGCCGCTATTGGGCCCGCCGGCGTTGCGCTGGCTCAGCTCCTGGATGCGTGCGAGCTCTTCGGTGGTGTGCGAGGCGGGGAACAGGCCGTTCTCGATGCGTCCGCCCTGGGCCCTTGCGGTGCCGCTGCCCGCTACGGCGGGGTCGGCGACGCCATTGCGGCGGGCGATGGCGCGGCGAATGCTATCGAGGGGCGTGATGCTCAAAGCGGAGTCCTTTCTATTGCTGCGCTTTAGTATAGACGCGACGGTGTTCGCTCGTGTTTTTGAACAGGTTGTTCGATAATTTCGGCGGCGCCATTCGGTAGTCGGCACTTAGGGATGTTCCTTATGTGCCGGCACTTTGGGAACGTCCCTAAGTGCCGGCATCCGGGGACATTCCTTGAATGTTGCCTGTTCAAGAGTGTCCCCAATGACTAGGCGTTTAAAAACGTCCCCAATGACTAGGCCGCTTGCCTGCGATTTTTGACCGTTGGGCGGGCTTGCCGCCCTTGCCGCAAAAACGTTTTTGCATATCGGGTACAACGGGCTTTACGTGAGTAAAGTGCGCGCCGCGTCCACGTGTCGCGTTTTTAAAGGAGGCCCCATGCCTGGTGTTACCCCTGCAGAAGTTTTGTCCAACTTTGGTATTACGCTGGTCGAAGATCCCGCCGAGAATCAGCCCCGCCTGCTGGTTGACCTGCCGGTAGCCGAGCTCGTCGAGCATGCCATCCGCCGCAACGAAGGCCGCATGGCATCCAACGGCGCGCTGGTGATCGAGACGGGGGAGCGTACCGGACGTTCGCCCAACGATCGCTTTATCGTTGACACCCCCGATGTCCACGACAAGATTGCCTGGGGCGCCGTCAACCGCCCGCTGTCCGTCGAAAGCTACGAGGTCATCAAAGCCGGCATCGTCGACTATCTCAACGAGCGCGATGTGTTCGTCACCCGCGGCATGGCCGGCGCCGACCGCAACTACACGCGCCGCCTGCTCGTCGCCTGCGAGCGTGCCAGCCAGGCGCTCTTCATTAAGCAGATGCTCGCCCGCCCGCTCGCCCGCGAAATCGCGCGCACCGGCGAGCCGGACTTCTGCGTGCTCGCAGCGCCCGGTTACCAGTGCGACCCCGCCATCAAGGGCCTCAATTCCAGCGCTGCCGTGGTCATCAACTTCCAGGAACGCGTGATTCTGGTCGCCGGCACCGGCTACTCCGGCGAGATCAAAAAGTCCATCTTCAGCGTTATGAATTACTTGCTGCCCGTCGAGGACGACGTGCTGCCCATGCATTGCTCGGCCAGCATGGATCCCGTCACGCACGAGACTGCCGTGTTCTTTGGCCTGTCCGGCACGGGCAAGACCACGCTTTCGGCCAATCCCACGCGCCTGCTGATCGGCGACGACGAGCACGGATGGTCCGACATGGGTATCTTCAACATCGAGGGTGGCTGCTACGCAAAATGCGAGGGCCTGGACGCCTTCCACGAGCCCGAGATCTTCAACGCTGTCCGCTTTGGCGCCATTTGCGAAAACGTGGTGCTCGATGAGAACCGCAAACCCAACTACGACGACATCTCGATCACGCACAACACGCGCGTGGCCTATCCCGTGGAGCACATTCCTAACGCGTGGACTAAGGGCATGGGCACCACTCCGAGTGTCGTGCTGTTCCTGACTTGCGACGCTTTTGGCGTGCTGCCGCCCATCTCACGCCTGACGGCCGATGCCGCTATGTACCACTTTGTGACGGGCTTTACGGCTAAGATTCCCGGCACCGAGGTCGGCGTCACCGAGCCCACGCCCACGTTCTCTTCGCTGTTCGGCGAGCCGTTTATGCCGCTCGACCCCATGGTTTACGCCAAGATGCTTGGCGAGCGCATTGCCGACGGCCGCACGCGCGTGTACCTGGTCAACACCGGCTGGATTGGCGGCGGCTACGGCGTGGGCCATCGCATCGAGCTTGCCTACACGCGCTCGCTGGTCGCGCGCGCCCTCGACGGCACCATCGAGGACAGCGAGTTCGTGCACGACGACATCTTTAACGTCGACATTCCCACGACGTGCCACGGCGTGCCCGATGGCATCCTGGTGCCGCGCCAATACTGGCAGAGCACCGCGCGCTATGACGAGGCCGCGCACAACCTGGCAGTGATGTTCGAGGAGAACTTCGAGAAGAAGTACTCGCACCTGCCCGAGTCCGTCAAAGCCGCCGGCCCGCACGCTCAAGTACACGCCGACGCCCGTCATCGCGGCCGCGGGTTGCTGGGACTTCGCCACTAGCTTCGCCGTGAGTCCATATCCACCACAAAGGGGACAGGCGCCTTTGTGGTGGTTTTGCTCGCGTGGATGACTCGGGTTACAATACGCCTGACATATCGTCCCCTTCTCCGGATGGGGACAGCGCAAGCGTTCTTGTGACGGCACCGTAGGACTTTGAAGGTGGCCGTTGTAAGGGCGCTTTTTGTTTAGGCGCCCTCACTCGGGCGCGCACAATGAAGGGAGAGCGTATGAAGAGCTTTATTGCCGAGGATTCATTCTGGGAGCTGTTTCCGCAGGCAGCGGTCGGTGTTGTGGTCGTGGAGGGCATGAAGCCCACGGCTCAGATTCCTCAAGAGGACGTGGATGCGATTGCGGCGTTGCTCGACCGCGCCAATATCGATGCGGAGCGTCATCTGACCAGCGACACTATCAGCGAGAACGCACCGGTCAAGGCATGGCGCGAGGCCTATCGTCTGTTCAAGACCAAGAAAGGCGCGCGCTGCTCGATCGAGAACTTGCTCAAACGCGTGCTCAAAGGCAAGCCGGTGGGCCACATTACGCCCGCGGTGGATATTTACAACACGGTGTCGCTGACCTACGCGCTGCCCGTGGGAGGCGAGGATCTGCATGCGATCGAGGGAGACCTTCGCTTGAAGGTGACCGACGGTGGCGATGCGTTCTTGCCGCTTGGCGAGGAGGCGGACGATCCGACGTTGCCCGGCGAGCTCGCCTACATCGACGATGCGGGCGCTGTGTGCCGCTGCTGGAACTGGCGCGACGGCGTTCGCACGGCGCTGTCCGATGATTCGGCCGATGCGTTCCTGGCGATTGAGTGCGTGGAGCCCGAGCGGATGGGGGAATGCCAGGCCGCGATCGATCGCCTCGCTGAGTTGCTCGAGCGTTATCTGGGAGCGACGGTTGTCGTTAAGACGCTTGTGACTCGCGACAATCCCTGCGTGGAGCTGTAGCGGCGCCTAGAACCTATTGATGCCCCAAACCACCACAAAGGTGCCTGTCCCCTTTGTGGTGGTTTTTATGTTGATGGGTTAACAAATGGGGTATTTGGGTACGGGTGTCGCCTTATGCGACTAAGATGTTTACCCGTAAGCATTATGCAAGCGAAAGGCGGTCGTCTCCCATGCAGCAGAACGACGAGACACGTTTCGAGGACTTTGTCGGACTGATCAGCGGGCTCTACAAGGAGATTCAGCGCATTAAGACATCCGAGGGCGCAAGGCTGGGCCTCAAGGGCTCCGACGTTATGTGCCTGTACTATCTTGAGCGCAGCAAGGACGGCCTGACTGGCGCTGACCTGGCTCGCATGGCAGGCGTGACCCGCGCCGCCGTCTCGCGTACGCTCGCGCATCTGGAGGAGGGCGGCTACGTCGAGGTCGACGATTCGGGCGATGCCGCCATTAAGTATCGTGCTCCGGTGCGCCTGACCGCTCTGGGTGGCGAGAGCATGAGCGAGGCCGACCGCATCATCCACGAAGTGCTCGATACCACCGGTAAGGCTATGGGTGTGGAGCAGCGCGAGCAGATGTATGCGTCGCTGCGCACGATTCTCAACACCCTGCGCGAGCTGTAGGGCCGCCAAGGCTTTTGCTTCCAATTAACAACTGCATAGTCCTGTTTGAGCGCGTATACCGTGCCGGGGCCTTGCTGTCAAAATTCCCTGCGCGGGACCTGCGCAAGAAAGGATTCGCTATGTCCGTCCGCATTATTACCGATTCCGCAAGCGATATGTCGCCGGCCGAGCACCCAGCACTGGCCGTTTTGCCGCTGTCCGTCACCTTTGGCACCGATGTGTACATGGATGGCATCGACATCGATCACCAGCGCTTTTACGAGATGCTCGTGGAGCGCGATGAGCTGCCCAAGACCGGCCAGGTCAACCCGTACGCGTTTTCGCAGGCGATTGCCAAGGTTCGTGAAGCCGGCGATGAGGCTGTGATTATTACCGTGGGCGCTAAGCTATCAGGCACCAATCAGAGTGCCCGTACCGCACTTGCCGAGGCGCCAGGCGGCGACGTTTACGTGGTGGATAGCAATAACGTCACTCTGGGCGAGCGTGTCATGGTCGAGTATGCCCTGCGCCTGGTGGATGAGGGCCGTAGTGCAGCTCAGATCGCGGCGGCCGTCGAGGCCGTGCGCGACCGTGTGGTGGTTATCGGCCTGCTCGAGACGCTGGAGTACCTGGTGCGCGGCGGTCGTCTGTCTGCTGCGGCCGGCGCCGTGGGCACGCTGCTCAACGTAAAGCCCGTGGTGGCTGTCGAGGACGGTCTGATCGTGCAGCTGGGTAAGGCGCGCGGTTCCAAGAACGGCCGCAATCTGCTGAACCAAAAGGTCGAAAAAGCGGGCGGCATCGACTTTTCCATGCCGCTGGCGCTGGGCTATACGGGCCTTTCGGATGCGGTGCTCAAGAAGTATATCGAGGACAGCGCGGCACTGTGGGCTGGTCATACCGAGGGCGAACTGCCCGTTCACACCATTGGCGCCACCATCGGCACCCACGTAGGCCCTGGCGCCGTAGCCGTAGCCTTCTTCCAGCCCGCCAACTAACCGACCTGCCATAAACCAC
>OLHE01000796.1_pt1 | contig 23029 bp, 20 predicted proteins | sample 1605821 | NCBI WGS metagenome assembly OLHE01 (sample SAMN03283250) | human gut metagenome | biome: human-associated habitat; material: feces | host: Homo sapiens | place: USA | collected 2013
CCAAGTCTTTCTCATGGACCGGGGTAAGCCACGATGATGAACTAAATAGAAAATTTACCCCGCATCTCAAACCCATGATCCATCGGTCCACTTCCTTTTCCCAGATCTAACATGGCTTCCAACGCCCCGCTGATATACTCTTTCGCGCGGTGAATAGATTCTTCCAGAGAATATCCTTTTGCCAGATTGGATGCGATTGCGCTGGATAAGGTACAGCCGGTTCCGTGAGTATTCGGGTTGTTGATTCTTTTTCCGTGAAACCATGTTGCTTCTCCATCCTGGTATAGGAGATCATTCGCATCATTCAGGCTGTGTCCGCCTTTGCATAAGACTGCACAGTGATACATTTCATGAATCTTCTTTGCTGCTTCCACCATATCATCTTCTGATCTAATCTCCATTTCTGCAAGAACTTCTGTCTCTGGGATATTCGGTGTGATCACAGTTGCCATTGGCAGCAGCTGTGTTTTTAATGTATCAATCGCGGTTTCACTGATCAGTCTGGATCCGCTTGTTGCTACCATCACTGGATCAACTACGATATTCTCCAGATGGTACTCTTTTAGTTTCTTTGATATCATTTTTATTAACTCTTCTGATGACACCATACCGATTTTCACTGCATCCGGACGGATGTCTGTGATAACTGCGTCCAACTGTTGTTCCAGAAATTCCGGAGATACTTCCATGATTCCGGTTACTCCGGTTGTATTCTGGGCTGTCAGTGCGGTGATTGCACTCATTGCGTAGACTCCGTTTGCCTGCATCGTCTTGATGTCTGCCTGAATTCCTGCACCTCCACTTGAATCACTTCCGGCGATTGTAAGTGCTGTCTTTTTTTTCATAAGTTCTGCCCACTCTCTACAATACCAGTCTGCTTCTCTCTGAACCTCTTCCTGATCATCCTTACTTGCTTCATCATAGATTCCTACAACCTGGAACCCTGCCTGCTTTGCAGTACGGATTGCATGAATGACATCTTCGAATACAACCGTCTCCTCCGGACGAGTTCCGAGATATTCTGCTGCCCGCAGATAAATATCCGGCTTCGTCTTTCCCGCACCTACCTCTTCACAGGTAAAGATCCGGTCAAAATATTTTGCAATTCCCAGACGCTCAAATGCCATCTCTATCTCTTTTTTATTATTGGATGATGCAACCGTCATTGGGATATTATGCTTATCAAGCTTTTCCAGAAGTTCCTTCGCTCCACTCTTTAATAGTGCGGTTTTCTTATAATAATTGCTGATGATGTCCAGAACTCCCTGCACAATTTCTTCCGGCTCCTGGGACAGATGATAATGTTCTTTTACATATGCTGCACCTTCCTGGATGCTCATTGTAAATAACACCGTCCCAAGATCCGGCTCTGCCTCTATACCGATACTGTTCAGATAACGGACTCCTACGTCTTCCCAGATCTCCATGGAATCCAGAAGGGTTCCGTCTACATCAAATATTGCTCCTTTTATCATGCTTTCACCATTTCTCCTGTTAAACTTTTTAGTTTCTCTGTCGCTTTTTTAATATCTTTTTCTGCAAATATCGCACTGATCACGGCAATTCCACAGATTCCGGTTCCTGCAAGCTCTGATACATTTTCTTTACTGATTCCGCCGATTGCGATTACCGGAATGTCTACCGCATCACAGATTGCTTTTAATGTCTCACGACTTACCTCAGCAACATCGGCTTTCGAATCTGTATGGAATACTGCTCCGACTCCCAGATAATCAGCTCCTCTCTTTTCGGCAAGAACTGCCTGTTCTACCGTCTGTGCAGATACACCGATGATCTTATCCGGTCCAAGCTTTGCTCTTACGTCGTCTGCTTCCATATCACTCTGTCCGACATGTACACCATCGGCGTCCATTTCCAGTGCAATATCTACATTGTCATTGATCACAAACGGCACCCGGTATCTGGCACAAAGTTCTTTGATTTCTTTTGCTTCTTTCAGGAAATGTGCTTCATCCAGTTCTTTTTCTCTCAGCTGTACGAATGTCGTACCGCCTTCCAGCGTTTTCTCTACCTGACTGTATAACGTCTCACCATTTAACCAGTGGCGATCTGTCACCGCATACAGAAGTAAATCTTCTTTTTTCATCTTTTTACACATATGTTCTGTCTTCTCCTTCATCTGATCTTTTTCGAGCTCCTTATCTGATCTCATATTTTGCACCTTTATCCAATGTCTCTTTATCCATATTGTAGATAGCATCAATGATACGGTTGCGGTAAGTAGCGTTACCGTCACCTTTCTGCATATAACTCCATCCGATCTCTCCGGCCAGCCCCATTGTACATACAGCTGCTGCAGCTGCTTCCAGTTTCTGTTCCGGATTCGCTGTTAAGAACGCTGTCATCATTCCCGATAACTGACATCCTGTTCCCGTAATCTTTCCCATCTCCGGACGACCGTTGCGGATCACATAGCATCGGTCTGCATCACTTACCAGGTCAATCGCACCTGTAATCGCAACGATACATCCCGCCTTTTTGGCAAATGCTTTGGCAAATTCAATACCTTCTTCCAGATTCTCTTCTGTTACGGCATCTGTCACATCTGCATCTACCCCTTTTGTTGTTCCGCTGCCCTGTGCCAGTGTTTTTACTTCCGAGATATTTCCACGGATCACATCGAACCTGATCTTCTCCATCAGTTCGACAGCTGTATTCGTCCGAAGTGTGCTCGCTCCTGCTCCGACCGGATCCAATAACGTTGCATGCCCCAACTCATTGGCACGCGCTCCGGCTGCGAACATTCCCTCAATACTTCTTTTGCTCAAAGTACCAATGTTGATATTCAGCCCTCCGCAGATTGAAGTGATTTCCTTTACATCCTCCGGTTCATCTGACATGATCGGGCTTCCACCACAGGCTAACAATACATTCGCAACGTCATTTACCGTTACATAATTGGTGATGTTGTGTACCAACGGTACATTCTTTCTTACATTTTCGATACAGTTTCCTAACATATTTTCTTCCTCCTGTTATTCATGTATTCCCGATTTTTCCATCTACAGGACCTGCCACCTCCAGGGCCTGCCACTGGCAGCCCCTTACGGATACTTTGGTAACTGGCAGCTCCTTTCGAATACATGGCAATCAAAAAAGGACAGATCTACCTGTTTTTCAGATACATCTGCCCTGTCGGCAACTTTTCTTTCCCTACGTTGGCATGATCCAAATCAGGTCCCCGGGTCAAGACATCTTTAGTCTACTCTCAGCCCGCTCAGATTACGGACTCCCCTTTTCCTTTAATGATCTCCATTATACTACGCTTTTAATATTTGCGCAATGTATCATGACTGTCATCTGTTGTATTGTCAATATTTTTGATCACGATATAATATCCGTCATTTCCGTTGGTCTTAACAAGTACACGGTCTCCGACCTTATGTCCCTGTATCGCTTTGCCGAGTGGTGATTCAATACTGATCAGGCCCTGAAGGGAATTTCCCCTGATACTGGTTACAAGACGATATGTCTCTGTCTCATCATCATCTTCAAAATAGACCTCGACCGTATTATTGATTCCGACTTCATCTGCTTTCGATGTATCTGATACGATCTTCGCATTCTTAAGCATTCTCTCCAGATAACGGATACGGCTTTCATTTCGGTTCTTATCCTGTTTTGCTGCCTTGTACTCAAAGTTCTCGCTTAAGTCGCCCTGCGCTCTTGCCTCTTTTACAGCTTCCAGTTCTTTCTTACGCACAACAATCTTGCGGTATTCAATCTCTTCTTTGATCTTCTTAACATCACTTTCGGTTAACTGTTCTCCCATGAAAATGCACTTCCCTTCTTCTCTCCGTATATTATAATACTCTGATACACGCTCTGCAAATTCTAAATCAATCCATAATGCTCCATCGCCTTATAAAGCCCGTCATTCTCCACTGTATCCGTAATGTATTCTGCATATGGCTCCAGAACCGGATCATGATGCCCCATGATCACTCCATGCCCGGCAGCTTTGATCATATCAAGGTCATTGCTGCTGTCTCCGAATGCATAGATTTCATCATCAGCCAGATGCAGTTCTTTCTGTATGTACTCAATTGCAGTTGCCTTGGAATACTCTTTCTGTACACATTCATAGACACCTCCCAGACGGTCGATATGGTTAAATACATCTTCTGTTTCTTTAAAGAATCGTTCCCCATCTGCCATCTTATCTATATAGATCAGTATCTTATCAAAATCATAGCCTGTATCTTCCATTGCCTGTTCTCTTCCAAGCCCAAGTCCTGCCATATACCTTCTGCTGCTTTCTACCGGCTCCAGTCTGGAGATCCGGTTCGAATAATAGATATCCTCTGTTCCTTCCAGAAATCCTTCTACTTTACAGTCCTTCATGCTTTTAATAATTTCACGTCCTCTTTCATAGGGAATCGAATGATGAAACACAACCTGTTCTCCATAGATCAGATGCGTTCCGCATCCACACAGGAATCCATCAAATGATATCCTCTTTATCATCGGTGGTACACTGCATATGGTACGCCCGGTATTGATAAATGTCTTGTGACCGTTCTCCTGTGCCTTATGTAATGCCTCCAGTGCACTTTCCGGTATTTTATGTGTAATCTCACTTAAAATTGTTCCATCAATATCAAAAAATAATGCTGACATAATTTCCTCCATGATCTGTACTGCCAGTTTTTTAATCTTCCTGATCTGTCACCGACTTTTTTACAAGCGTCCGGCACAAAAAACTGACATCGTCTATTATAAATAAACGGTTCGCTCTTTTCAATAGATACAGCGGTTTCTATCTTCCATTTCCGACAAATATCTGGTAGTATAAATATATTATCTATAGAGCATGAAGTACAATAGTATGCACTTCACTGTTTTAAAACAGGAGGTATTCATTATGATTACATTAGAACATTTTGATGAAGTCGACATGAGAGTTGGCACTATTACAGCTGTATCGTTGAATAAAAGGGCAAGAAAACCTGCTTATAAAATCACCGTAGATCTCGGCGATTTCGGAACCAAGAACAGCTCCGCTCAGTTAACCAACTATGAGCCTGAAGAACTGGTTGGAAAGCAGGTAGTCTGTGTATGCAACTTTGAACCCATGAGAATCGGTGATGTAAAAAGTGAAGTACGTCTGCTCGGAAGTGATACCGATGAAGGATGTATCCTTCTTACTTCTCTGACTCCGGTGAAAAACGGAAGTAAAATATTTTAAATCGCCCAGGACTTGCCACCGGCAGCTTCTTCCGAATACCTGGTAAATGTAAAACAGGGTCAGAGAACCGTTCTTCTCTGACCCTGTTTTTTATTCATATCTTACATTAATTTTCTGAACAGATCTTTCAGATCTTCTACGCTTGCATCTTTCGGGTTACCCGGTGCACATGCATCTGCGTGAGCGGATTCAGCAAGGAACTGAAGGTCTTCTTCTTTCAGAGCTTCCAGTTTTGTAGGAATTCCGACATCAACAGATAATTTACGTACAGCATCTACTGCTGCTTTTCTGTATTCTTCTACAGACATATCATCTACGCCTTCAACGCCCATTGCTTTTGCGATTTCTTTATATTTCTCTCCTGTGCATTCTGCATTGTATTCCATAACGATTGGAAGCATCATTGCACACGCAACACCATGTGGTGTATCATATACAGCTCCAAGTGTATGAGCCATAGAATGTGCGATTCCAAGACCTACGTTAGAGAATCCCATTCCTGCGATATACTGTCCGAGTGCCATGCCCTCGCGTCCTTCTTTTTCATTGGCAACTGCACTTCTTAAAGATTTGGAAATGAGTTCGATTGCTTTCAAGTGGAACATATCTGTCATTTCCCATGCTGCCTTTGTTGTATATCCTTCAATTGCATGTGTCAGGGCATCCATACCTGTCGAAGCTGTCAGTCCCTTTGGCATAGAAGACATCATCTCCGGATCTACGACTGCGATAACAGGCATGTCGTGCGGATCTACACAGACGAATTTTCTCTTCTTCTCGACATCAGTGATAACATAGTTGATCGTTACCTCTGCTGCTGTTCCTGCTGTTGTAGGCACTGCAATGATCGGAACACATGGATTCTTGGTTGGTGCTGTTCCTTCCAGACTTCTTACATCTTCGAATTCCGGATTGGCAATGATGATACCGATTGCTTTGGATGTATCCATAGAAGATCCTCCGCCGATTGCGATAATATAATCAGCTCCCGCTTTCTTAAATGCCTCAACTCCGTGCTGTACATTCTGAATCGTCGGATTTGGTTTAATGTCAGAATATAATTCATATTCCAGTCCTGCATCATCAAGTACTTTTGTTACCTTTGTTGTCACATTGAATTTGATCAGATCCGGGTCTGAACATACCAGTGCTTTTTTCAGTCCTCTTACTTTAACTTCTGCTACAATCTCTTTGATTGCTCCTGCTCCGTGAAATGATGTCTGGTTTAAATTAATTCTGTTTGCCATGATAACTGACACTCCTTTTATACATATTCTTTATTCGCGATGCGAAATATTTTTATTTTCTTGTTATCCGCATCTCTTTTCTTTATGTCTTTATTTTAACAACCTTTTTCTTGTTATGAAAGTTACAAAGTGATTATTTTGTAACTTTTGCATGTTACACTTTTGTTATTTTGTAACTTTTTATGCTTTGTTCACAATACCATTCATTTTTATTTGTTATATAAATAACTTTGTTCTGTCCAGCAACAGCCATCGGAAGCTTCCTTCGAACGCATGGCGATACCAAAAAACACTTCTCTCGCATACTTTGGTATAAAAAAAGAACTCCCTTTTACAGGAGTTCTAATTTCTTAAATAGTGTTTCCAGCTCTGCCGGCATTGCTGCAACCAGATTTCTCGCCATCTCTTCCGGGCGCTTTTTCATATCTCCAAGTACCCACTGCGTTGTCATATATACAGATCCCTGACAATACATTTCCAGTTGGAAATGCAGATTCTCAGGAATTGGCTGTTTTGTCTTTTCCTGAATCTGGTTCTCATAGAATCTTAAGATCAGCTGAAAATCATGATCTCGCAGACAATTCTGATTATCATTACGAAAAGCAGCTTTGAAGAATAATTTTTCTTCTTCTATATAATGAAACTTATTAACAAGACCTTCATAAGCCGTCTTACCTTCTCCCATATGCTGGAACGATTCCAACAGGATCCGGTCAAAATACCAGTTGATCAGATCATATTTATCCTGAAAATTCCGGTAAAATGTCTGCCTTGTCGTTCCGCATTCTGTTACGATTTCTTTTACCGTAATCTTTTCTACCGGCATCTTCTTCATACAGTTTTTCATAGCGTCCGCCAGACGGTATTTCATTTTATCATGTTTTGTTTCTTCCAATTATATCATCCCCAGTTAGAATACTTTTGTCGTCCACTTACTCATGTCCCACACTTCATTCACTACATCCTGATAAAACTCAGGTTCGTGGCAGATTAAAAGAATACTTCCTCTGTACTCCTGCAAAGCTTTTTTCAACGAATCCTTTGCGTCCACATCCAGATGGTTTGTAGGTTCGTCCAGAAGTAATATATTCGTATCCCTGTTGATCAGCTTACAAAGTCTGACTTTCGCCTGTTCTCCACCGCTTAATACTCTGACCTGACTTTCAATATGCTTCGTTGTCAGTCCACATTTTGCCAGCGCAGAACGGACTTCATATTGTGTAAATGAAGGAAACTCCTGCCAGATCTCATCAATACAGGTTGTCTTATTCTCTCCTTTTACTTCCTGCTCAAAGTAACCAATCTCCAGATTCTCTCCCAGTTCGCAACTTCCGGATAACGATGGGATCAATCCCAGAATACTCTTCAATAATGTAGTCTTACCTATTCCGTTCGTTCCGACAAGTGCAATCTTCTGTCCACGCTCCATACTGAAGTTCAATGGTTTCGATAACGGCTCATCATATCCCGTCACCAGATCATGTGTCTCGAATAACATCTTTCCGGGTGTCCGTCCATAACGGAAATGAAATTCCGGCTTTGGTTTCTCTGCCGCCAGCTCGATCACATCCATCTTATCCAGTTTCTTCTGTCTGGACATCGCCATATTTCTGGTAGATACACGTGCCTTATTACGTGCCACGAAATCTTTCAGCTCACTGATCTCCTGCTGCTGTCTTCTGTAGGCCGCCTCAAGCTGTGCTTTCTTCACAGCATAGACTTCCTGGAAGTGATCATAATCTCCCACATAACGGTTCAGTTCCTGATTCTCCATATGATAAATGATATTGACCACTTCGTTTAAGAATGGAATATCATGCGAGATCAGAATAAATGCATTCTCATAATCCAGAAGATAGCGCTTCAACCATGCGATATGTTCCTCATCCAGGTAGTTGGTCGGCTCATCCAGAAGCAGGATATCCGGCTTTTCCAATAACAGTTTTGCAAGAAGGACTTTCGTTCTCTGTCCTCCGCTTAAGTCTGTAACATCACGGTCCAGACCCAGATCCAGAAGTCCGAGTGCTCTTGCCACTTCCTCTACCTTTGCATCAATCGTATAGAAATCATGCAACGTAAGCTCATCCTGAATGGTTCCGAGTTCGTCCATCAGACGGTTCATCTCTTCTTCATCTGCCGTTCCAAGCAGATCACAGATTTCATTCATACGCTGTTCTTTCTGAAGCAGCGGATCAAATGCAGATTTTAACACGTCACGGATGGTCATTCCCTTTTCGAGGACCGCATGCTGATCCAGATATCCTGCATGTACATTCTTAGACCATTCTACTTTTCCTTCATCCGGCACAAGCTTTCCGGTCACAATATTCATAAAGGTAGATTTTCCCTCTCCGTTGGCTCCTACAAGACCGATGTGTTCTCCCTTTAAAAGTCGAAAAGAAACATCTGAGAATATGGCTCTGTCCCCGAAACCATGTGTCAGATGTTCAACATTTAATATACTCATAAATTTCTCCCTGATTATTCACTTTTTTAATTTGAAAAGATGCCAGCAAACTCTCTGCTGACATCTACATTATAACGTTTCAACCAGAACCTTGCAATCATAATATATTCCGGTTTGATTCGTACATTCTGTATTACATCTGCATTATATCGCTTTACAGAAAATACTCCTCTTCATCCCGCCATATTTTTCCTTCGTCATCACCTGTTCATACTGTAATTTCAGGAATGTATTCACACTTGCCACATTGTCCGGATGTGCCGTTCCAAGCAGATAATGATATCCCTGTTCTTTCAGAATCTGTTCTGACTCTTCCATCATCTTTCTCTGCAACCCCTGTCCGCGGTATTCTTTTCTTACCATGGCAATCTCCATATGTGCCGACTGCTTTCGCTGTTCTTCATCAAATTTCAGATCGTATCCGAGATTCTCATCCCCAAGATTCTTTGCCCGTGCGATAAAGACACCTGCCAGTCTGCCATCACACATTGCCTTTAATCCAAAGCCACCGGTCATCATATAGCTTGTTACTTCCTCATCGCTATCCAGACTGAACCATTCCTTATTCGGAAGTTCACTATAGATTTCATGGATCATTCGAAGAATATCCGGTATATCCTGCTCTGTTACAACTGCTATCTCATTCATATATCTTCTCCGTTCATTTTTGTTGTTTACAGTATCATACTGTAAATATGTTCATCTGTAAATAGATGAACTTTTATCGAATATGCAATGCAAAAAACCCCGTGGGACAGCTTCTTCTGCCTCACGGGGTTCTCCTTTTTCCACTAACCGTTCATTCTATCTACAGAATGCATGACGGTTCAAATGTTCCGGTAAACTTCCATGTCATATCTTCTTCTGCCGGAAGATACGTTACATTCGGTCTCCATGTTCCAACTACTACATTTTCCGAATTCACCCACAGACAATATTCTTCTCTGTATGATGTATTCAGAAGTCCCACAGAAAGATACAATGCATCTTCATCAAACGCATAAGATACCGCATGATATCTCTTCGTAAAATCATTCGGATACATATCATTACATTTCCAGTCCTTATATCCTGCAAAAAGAATCTTCTTTTCTCCTGCCACAGTAAGTTCCAGTTTTAATTCCTCTCCTACCGTTGAAATCACTGCCGACTCAATTTGTCTTGGATTCTCTGTAAACACAATTCTTTTATTTAATAGTTTCTTTGTTGCTTCATTTGTGTCTTTTTTGTCACCTTCCGGCTTCGGAAGTGTCAGATGTACCAGTTTCTCTTCCAGTTTTTCCTGTGCCTCTTCCAGATTTTCTTTTTCACACGGGATCTGAACTGCTTCTTTTATGTATTTCAGACAGATATCTGCTGCCAGATATTCCGATGCCCCTGCCGTGATTCCGATTGCAACCGGATAATCACGAAAACAGATCAAATACTGTCCAAATGCTCCTTCTGCCGCAAAAATCTCTTTTCCGGCCTTGATATGATAAGCATAATGCGTCAGTGCTTTCTTCTCATCTTCCGGAATCACAACGCGCATCTTTCCCATCTCTTCGGTCCACCATGCCGGTATCAGCTGCTCTCCATTCCATTCACCTTTTTGAAGCAGAAGCTGTGCCAGTGCAGAGATCTTTCCTGCAGTCAGGTACATTCCCCATCCACCGGTGTTGTGTCCTTCCGGACTGGTCAGCCAATTGATCTCACCAAATCCCATCTTGTCAAATACACGCTCCTGCATCAGTGCCAGACAGTTTTTTCCCATAACCTTTGTGACAATTCTTGAAAGTGTATAACTACATCCGGAATCATAATGGAATGCTTTTCCGATATCTTCTCTTATCTTCGGCTGTTTTAACCAGTTTGTCTCCCAGTCTCTTGTAAGCTTCGAAAACCATACATTATTGCAACATTCTTTGGAACCTGCCTGCATGGTAAGCAGATGATAGATCGTCAGATCTTCCAGTGCCGGATCGTATTCTTCCGGAAGTTCATCTCTTACATAATCAAGCAGTTTATCTTCCAGATGAATCTTCCCCTCATCGAGTGCAAATCCCAGACAAATACTTGTTCCGATTTTTGAAAGTGAATGCATCATCTGCGGCTTCTCCAGTGAGAACGGCTCCCATGCACCCTCTAAGATAACTTTTCCATCAAACCGTACTGAGATACTGTGGATTTCCACTGTCTGTTCCAGTTCCGTTAACATCTCTGTCAATTTCTCCGGATTCAGTCCCAGTTCACCTGGTTTTACATAAGTTGCCGCCATCTTACTTTTCCTCCTTTTTTACAGATGGATCCCAGAGTGAAGTCTCGATACGGATACCACCTTTCTTTGTCAAATAGATTCCGATCAGTATCAGTGCAAGCATAACAATAACCGCTGCTACTGCATAAGATACTTTAATACTGAAAATACCCTTTACAAAGATAACTGTATAAATGATGATACTTACAGTACAGAATGTATATAATGCCCCATTTGAAAAATGGAATTTATTCTTTGCCCATGCTTCCGGATATCTTTTTGGAAGTCTTGAAATTGCATATACAACAGTCACATTCATGAAGAATGTAATTACCTGGAAAATGTTTGTGATTGTTACAATGCTCATATCCGTAACGATTGGGATCAGAACAACGATCAGTGTGTATGTATAAATCAGATACGGTGCTCCAAAACGATTCTCTTTTAAAATAAACTTTGGAAGCCATCCGTCTTTTGCAGCCTGTGCAAGAGGATATCTGACATCATTGAATACACCGTTCAGTGTAGTAATGATCGCCATAATTGGTCCGCCGATCATGAAAATCTTATATACTGCACCAGGAAGGATTGCCTGCGCTGCCGGTAAGATTGTCGGTGCTCCTGCAACTTCATCATGCGGAAGCACACCGCCTGTTACCATGGCAAGCCCCACATAGATGAACAGAAGACATGGCACACATGCCATACTTGCAAACGGTACATCCTTTGTCGCTTTCTTTGCATCTTTTCCGTACCAGAGGATATTGTAATATCCATTTGCTGAGTTGATCAGAAGTAATGCAGCAAGCATGAATCCTTTAAAGCCTCCGGTAAACATCTTATCCCCAGAGAACTGGAAGATTGGCTGCTTGATCTGTGTCAGTCCAAAGATAACATAAAGTACCATCGTGATCAACAAGATCGTTGATAAGATCTTACTAACCTTTGCAAAAATATCCATTCCCAGAAGGTTTAATACAAATAAGATGCAGATTCCCACAACAGCAATTGCTTTTACTGTAATTCCCGGAAGAAGATTATTTACATACAAGCCTAATGCCAGTGCAAAAGAGCTGTTCAGGATTGGAGTTACAAGCTTCGTATACGCTACCAGTCCTCCTGCACTTACACCGGATAAATTTGTTACAATCGAGTAAGGTCCCCCTGCCACTCTCATAGTTCCCCCAAGGATAATATACGGAAATACCATAAAAAATCCCATAACGATAGCTGTCAGATATGCCAGCCATACGGAATATCCTGTCATTGCCATCGCCGGTCCGATCAATGTTACCATTCCTGATCCAATTACCATTCCTACCGCAATAGCAAAGAGATCTCCTCGCTCCAATATACCAGGCTTTGGTTCCGGAGTGTTCACGATTAAGTTCTTGTTACTCATTTTTCTCTCTCCTTTGTTTTTACTCTTATCATTTATTTTTTATTATTTATAAATGATAATGTATCCATAATCAAATCATAATTAAAAACGCCAGACTTGTCAATCATTAATCACAAGTTCGACGTTTTACATAATTTTCACCTATTCTTTTTGTGCACTATTACTTCTGAAACTCCGATAATACATCTTCTAAGCTTCGTTCTATATGCTGGTGCATCCTTCTCCATGCCTCCATCGTATCATATTTTTTCATACTTTCAATGATATCTTCATGTTCTTTTATTGACTTTTTTGCATATTCTGCTTCTGTCATCTTAACTCCAAGAGATAATCCGCTCCAGAGTTCAGAAAGCATTTTCTTCAATTTTTCATTACCGGCTGCTGTCCAAATCTCCATATGCAGAGACTGATTGAGCTTCGAATAATTCTCATAATCTTCTTTTTTAATCATCTCTTTTGAGACCGTCAGAACCTGTTCAATCCGGCTCATATCGATGTGATTCCTGCAACACAGCGCACATGCTTCACTTTCCAGTGCTGCCCGGATCTGAAAATGTTCTCTGAGTGTTGTCTCATTGATTCCCAATACCGTTGCACCTTTATTCTGCTTCAGATCGATCAGCCCGTCTCTTTCCAGAATCTGAAAGGCTTCTCTGACCGGTGTGATCGATACGCCTAGTTCCTGAGCCGTATTCTCCAGTGTCAGGACTTCTCCCTCTGTGATCTGTCTTGAAATAATCGCCTTTCTAAGTGCTGCCGCTACTCGTTCCCTTGCTGGCAGCATTTTTATTGGTTTTAAACCAAGCATTTTTATTCTCCTTATCAAAGTTTTTCCATGTACTTATATTTTATATTGTATACATTATTATCTATAATGTAAACCCTTTTCTTTAATAAGTCTTCCTCTGATTTTTACTCATATTCTCGCGTTCTTTCTCTTTTTATGTTATAATTTTCTTAAAAACTTAAGGAGGTTTTACTATGAGCCATATTTCCTATGCCTTTAATCATTCTGACATAGAAGCAACCGCTTATGCTCTTACCGTTCTGCCTCGTCTTGGACTTGCAGAATCAGAAGCCCAGGCAGAAATTAATTATCAACTCTGTTGTTCTGCGGCGAAAAAATTGATTAATCACGCCACAGATATTACACCCGACGAATTTCGTACCATTATTGCAGCACTCCAGGCTGCCAAACTCATCATTCTTGGTGATATCGAAGTCGATGCAAAAACATGCAGCGAATGCAAGAGTTATTTCTTTACGATCAACAAATTATTATCCACCTTTGAAAAGCAATTATTACAGGAATAAGATCAAATGATACGCAAAGAAAAGCCCCGGAAATACTGGATTTTCGGGGTTTGTTGCTCTTTTTCGATATTCTGTTAAATTATCGTTTGCAGAACTGAGAACGCTTGATTTTACTGAACTCTTTGGTGGTTTGAAATCCTTCCGTATTAATAAGACTCTCAAACTTTCTGCTCTTCAATTTTCATTCTGTTGATGTTTAAAATCCTTCCGTATTAACAAGACTCTCAAACTCGGAACTCAGCTTGAAAAAATCAAGAATGGTTTAAAATCCTTCCGTATTAACAAGACTCTCAAACACCCTGTTTGGTATAGAACTTGTCAGTACCGTTTAAAATCCTTCCGTATTAACAAGACTCTCAAACCATTCTCGTGCTCTTCTATAATTCCGAACCGTTTAAAATCCTTCCGTATTAACAAGACTCTCAAACCTCCGGGAAGATATAGAGTTTGTTAGTCTCGTTTAAAATCCTTCCGTATTAACAAGACTCTCAAACATACTTCTGTTTTGCTTCTACTGCTTTTGTGTTTAAAATCCTTCCGTATTAACAAGACTCTCAAACATAAATTTACCACATACAGGGCATTTGTGCGGTTTAAAATCCTTCCGTATTAACAAGACTCTCAAACAACGTCTCTTATTAACCGCTTCGTCTGCGGGTTTAAAATCCTTCCGTATTAACAAGACTCTCAAACTAGAAGATTTGGAATTAAGATTAAAGGCTTGTTTAAAATCCTTCCGTATTAACAAGACTCTCAAACTGACGGCTCTTGCGAATTCCTGGGTGTTGAGTTTAAAATCCTTCCGTATTAACAAGACTCTCAAACACTGTGCACTATCTTTTGCGGGATGAAAATGTTTAAAATCCTTCCGTATTAACAAGACTCTCAAACTAGCTCATTGGCTAATTTGGAAATACTATCGTTTAAAATCCTTCCGTATTAACAAGACTCTCAAACCTCAAATCCGGTTCTCGCCGAGTCGTTATCTTCTTACGATAGAAGATTGTTAATACACAAGGTCCAGCACACAAAGATCTTTATCTATAATAACATATCTGTCACTTTCGATGGGGTCTGATTTTACTCCTTCCAAATTAATAAGATACATCTTCGTATAAAAACAGTGTTTATAGATTTCTCTCAGATCCTCGGTACTGAAATATTGCTTCAGATTCAACACAAAAACAATATCAACATTACAGATCTGCTTCATGGTTCTCAGATAGTTTATAAACTTTTCAGTCAGACTATCATAACAGGAATCCATATGTACATTACAATATTTTATCAGACCTGCTGCCTGAAAATCAACATCATATGTCAGATTATATTCGGAAGAACTCGTAACCTTATCCATAAACTGGATAACCTTCTGATTCACAGTCGCAAATTCTTCAAAATGATCTTCCAATATTTTTTCTGAAAGATTTTTATAAAGCTGAGATAGAATCCTTTTTTCCTCACAATTAACTGTCAACGGATTATTAACCACTACCGTCCTTTTTTCCATAGACAGTTCCTTTTCAATATCCGAAAGGATGAATTCTCCTTCTTCTCCTCCTGCCTGTCTGCAAATATGATATACAACCTCTGAAAATTTTACCGGTGATTCAACGGTTATGTTCAAAACCTGATTTTCGGATAACTCCACTTCTAATCCTAATCTGGGATTCACAAGTTTCATATGATCACCACTCTTTCGTCTGTGTCGAGAATTTCGCTTTTTTTCGTTCCAACAATAAATTCCATTTTTCCAAATTGCTTCTCCGTTATCTTCAGCACCTGTACCAGTCCATCCGCAGGCTTATTTTTCCTGATATTTTCCACAATTGCATCTGCCATTGTGGAATTTTGTGCCAGCCTACAGTACACCGATTCCTGCATCATCAGAAATCCTGTCTTTATCAGATACTTGTGAAAATCCCTGTAATCTTTTCGGTTTGCACTGGTGATAACCGGAAGATCAAAAAATACCATTACTCTCATATATCTATAACTCATTTGTCCTATAAAATTTTATCTGCGATACATCATTATCATTTAATGCATCAAAGACACTCCTGGTATATATTTTTATCGCATTTGTCAGATATTCGTTTCGGTTACCGATTGTTACTTCTTCTTTTAGTAACGAAACCATCTCATGTTTTTCTTCCTTTTCAAAAAACGGGAAGGCCATCTTTTTCACTTTCAGATCCACAAGCGGGCGAAACGGTTCCATCAGATCACAGGCTAGATTGAACTGATTAAATACATTATCATGGAAAAGCCCTAGCTGTGTGATATACCCATTGGCCACCACGCAGCGATTAAATGTTGACAACAGCAGTGAATAACCATAATTCAGCGCAGCATTCGTAACATTTTCCGCACTTCTGGTAAAATCCATACCAAATAGAGCATTAAAGTAAACTTTCGCCGCATGCCCTTCCCGATTCGTAACATCCCCAAATTCTATTTCGTTGATATACTGATAAAGCAGATCTGCTTCCTCGCATTTCCAATGCTGCAGATGCAACGCCTGTTTCCGTATTTTCTCCGCCACAATTTCTGTCCATACATGTTTTTTTATATCATCGGTCCATGCAATCTGATTCCTGACTTTTAATGAGGTATCATGCGCTCCGTAGTAACTGATGAGTTCTGACGAAGGATTTCTCTTTTCATCACAAAAAATCACTTTGATCTTTTTCTTTGTCAGTTCACATAAGAGGGCCGCGGTCAGTGACACCGATGTGGATTCTATCATTACTGTTTCAATTTCCGAAAGATGAATCTTTGTCACATCATCTTTTCGGATCACCAGATATCCCATCTGGTAATCCAGCTTCGCCGTGCTGGATATGATCACCGTCCGCCAGCTCATACTTATCCCTCCCTCTTATTTTTTTAGTAAATCCATTTCTGTTTTATACATACCGGTAATCGAATAATTTACAAGTTTACATTCTTTTGCCTCTGTCATATTTCCGGATATTCGGATTCTTCCTACCTCTTTTGGTCCTCCAAGAACTTTCAATGAGAAGACTCCTCTCTGAAAGGATGTATACTGAACGATATCACATATAATCTTCACCTGTTCTTCGATATCAAGAAGCTTAAATGCTTCTTCTCCATCTGCAAGACACTTTCCTATGCTTCTTGGATGTCTTTGATAGATGGAATGCAGATGTTTTTCTGTAAGTTCTCTGTACAGTTCCAGATTACTTTTACAGGTGATTTTTTCATCCCAGTGTAAATTTGTTTTCTGTTTTTCTGATAACAAAATCGCCTTATTCATTTTTTCCAGCTTGCAAACATATTGTATATATTTATTCTTCAAGCACATTGCTGTTGCATTAGAAAATTCAATATTTTTTCTTGCATCCATTCCAATAATGTATAAGAAATATCCATTGTATTTTATGAGTGCATTCTTTTTTATCCTAGCATTTATCACTCTTGGATTTTTATATCCTTTCTGTAGCAGAAAATCAATCAAATCCTTTTCCGTTTTTATCTGAGCAGCATAATAGCTATGTATCACTTCGAAACATTTCTTTCTCTTTTTTTCCAGTCCATGTTCTATGAAGATAAAATAGGAAGGATTCAGAGAAGTGTAACCGCCATATTTGCTTACGTCCTGCATTTTTTCATCATTTATTTTTAGTGGAACATAATTATCCTTCTTAGCAGAATACTTTCCAACCGGCTGAAGATTAAACAATTCTCCCCTCTGTTCAAATGTCTGTCTTGTAATGATCGGCGTATTTTTTCCCATCGTTTCCTTTACCAAACGAATCGTTCCCGGTCCCTGTTCGCTTGTTGCGATCCAGGCTTTTTCTCCATTTCTTATAATATCTTTACTGTACATTTTATACAGATTATAATCATAGTTTCTGCCATCACATCTTGCTTCTTTCTTTATAAAATTCATAGGATTTCTGGTGAATTTCGTAAAATACACATTTCCCACAACGATATTCAAATATGCATCCTGTGCATGGTGATAATCATTGACCAGCCTGCTTTTTAGCATCTTGTATTCTTTTCTGAAGTCAGATACATTTCTTGCCTTCGCATATACAATATCCGTTCCCGGCAGCATCGCCTTCATAAGCTCTGCGATTCCTTTTGCTCCCTGTGCAGTTTCTACTAACTGTCTTGCGATAAATCCGGCAAGCTGCTCTTCTGACAGACGTTCCGTGGATGTCAGGCGGTTGTATTTTTCATCATTCATAAATCCCATTTTATGAAGTGTATGCCACAGATCCCGGATTTTTTTATTCGTTCTGACCTTTTCCGGCACCGGATAATCATTCTTTTTCTCGTTCTGGTTGATTGTTTTTGACACCAGAACAAGATTATTTTCAATATTGTTGTCATTCGTCAAGCTTCTTGGATAAATATGATCGATGTCATATCTGCTATCATCAAATAGATCTTCAATATCAATGGGTTCTCCCGTATATACATCCCTTCCCATCTGCAGATAATAAAGATACAATTTTTTACTGTTTAATTTTCCGGATGCATTTGCATTTTTTATTTCTGCCGCCCAGTTTCTTTCGTCCCTAATGCTTTCATACAATTTTAACAGACGTTTTTCTCTTGAATTCTTTCTTCCCTGTTCTCCTTTTTCTTCCTCTGTTCTAGTCATCTCAATAAAGATACGTTTTGGATTATGTCCCATGATATGCGTAATTTCTTTTAATGCCTGAACAGCCTGCCAGATCATACGTTTCACAGGTGCACTGTAATAGTACTCGTCCAGATCTTCAAATTGAAATTCCTGCAAGGTTTTTCCTAACGCTTTTCTTCTCTCTTCCAGTTCTTTTTGAAAAGTAAAATCTTCGCTATAGATCAACTCCATAAAATTCAGATTATATTCCCACATGGCCCGGATCAGAGAAATTTTCTCACCTGTACTTTTATCACATCCGCTCAGGCATAACATACTTCTGGAAAGTCTTGCCCAGTCCTTAAATTTATAACCTGAAATCCGCTTTACCTGGTATTCTGTCATCCATCCGTCAGAAACATACTGATTCAGTTTTTTTCGGAACATCGACTTAGCATCCCCATAGATGGTTCCGTAATAAATAATTTTTTCTGCTATCTCTTGAACTGCTTCTTTTCTCAGACGTTCTCCAAAAACGCTATACATTTTTCCATAAGAGGGCAGATACGCATTGATCTCTTTGTCAATACCTGAAACTTCAGATTCTTCCGTAATCAGTCCTCTGTTTATCAAATATGTACAAATATTCTTTTTCGTAACTTTCTTTCCCAGTCTGGATCCCTGGAATACTTCCTTGTAGATATCCTGTTTTAATTCCGGTACGATTCGTTTTCCATGAATGCGTAAATTATTAATTTCATTGAGAACGCAATAGCTCTCATATAATAAAGACTGCTTTGGCAAGACTTTTTCTCCGGAAAGGTACGTACATTCCCGGATAAGATTCGTGATAAAACGTTCTGAAGTCTGTTCTATATCAATCTTCTGTTCCATATTCCAAGGTAATACCTGTCCTGATTCCTTTATCTTTGCCCATCCTGTTTTTGATCCGCTGCCTACAGGTCCGACATAGTATGGAATGTTACTGGAAAACAGCATCAAGATCCGTTCAGATACCGTATATCCACTTTCATCTTTTTCTTTCAGAAAATCGAGATGGTGTTCTGCGTTTTCAAGAATTTTCTTTAATTCTTTTCGATGTACCTGGTTTGGAATGATTCCATTTGCACCAGTAATCTGTTTGGGCAGAAAACGTTCTAATTCCATCTCTTTGCGAATAGCATCTACATCCGCATCACGAACCTCTTTCAGATCTTTCTTGATCCTGTCATAGAGATCTTTCTGGCTTCTTTTTTTCATATTTCTTCTGTACTTTTTCGCTTCTGCCAGAGAATCCACTGAATTCGTGGAATTGGAATACGCACAATAACTTCCCTCTTCTCCGGAGCGGAACATCCTATTATACATTTCCCGATCCAGATTTTTTCTATACACCTTTTTCAAAAGATGCAGATCTTCTTTATGTTTTTCGTACATCTGCACTCTGGCGTCTGAAAGATAATCGAATCCATTCAATACAGACTGCAGCTGACTGTAATCATACAGTTGTTTCATATTTTCTATGATCAGATAGCGTTCTTCTCCAATCGCAGCTTCGATTTCTTCTTTCTCATCTTCAAAAGCAGCCTGCTGAAATGCAATCTTAATCTTTTCATCCGCCTCGATTTCAAACATGACTCTGGCATCTGCTTCCATACCGCACAGGCATTTGATCCGTTCCATCTGTGCTTTCTCCGATTTTTTGATATCGATTTTAGATGCTATCTGATCCTTCTTAGCAGTCCTTGAAATATTCTTATCTTCCAGAATTTCTATGATTTCCTTATAGGTAACCGAGCCATATTCTAAAACACCACAGATAGCATTCATTACCAGTTCACCTACATCTTTTATCATATATGCATTCAGATCACTGGATTCTGTATTCAAAAGAAAGTGTCCACGATGTTCGAACATGTTGATAATCGCCAGATACAGGAAGCGCGAATATCTCTCTTCGTCTTTTATTTGATCTCTTAGAAGTGCCTGCCGCAGATGAAAAATTGTAGGGTATTCTTTAACATCATGATATTCTTTGTCTCCATAACCCGGGTCTGCAAAAAGGCTGTCTTTTGTAGTCAGTCTGGCATCTTTATCTTCCTGATAATACTTGCTGTTATCCTGTCGAATATAAAACAGTGGATCATGTTTCAGTATATCCTCTGCAAAATATGACCGGATCAATCCGATTCTTGCCTTATGACGCTGTAACCTTCTTTTTGCGATTCGATGGGTTCTTCTGTCTAATTGGGATTTTGCAGTTTCATATTCCCTTACAAACCAAAAATCTTTTCCTTTTACTTTCAACAGATGATACTGTGTATCCGTAACAGCACCACCCAGTGATCCTGTCCCCATATCTAATCCTACATAATAATCTTCTCTTTTATCAGAATTCATAAAAAAGCCTCCAAAATATATTGACATTTGAAATTTCTAATGCTATGGTAATCATGTATTAACAAGACGAGTTCAAATAAGGGGAAACCCGAAATCGCCTTTTGGCGCCGCATGGTGCGGCATAAAAAAGTCGTGTGCAACGGCTTTTTTGTTTTCTATTATTCTATCATGTCTTAGTTATTTTAACCATTACTTTTATATATCTTCATTTATTTTTATCATTTTTGTATAACATTTACACACTATGCCGATTGCACTTCTCAGGTTACTGTTCACTCTTTGCTCACCTTTTTCCCTGTTTTAATCATCCTCTTTTTAATAGCTATTACATCTGTTCTGTACGTTACCATTGAGTCCTTCTTTCGCAACCCTTACTTCTTGCATAAGTTCAATATAGCATTTAGCTGTTTCAGTATTAATACGTTTTGCGTAAGTTTCTTTTCTTTTTACACATTTTTATTTGCATTACCGTAAGTATATGGTATATTTCAATTATGAAAGATGGTGTTACAGAGTGGGGATTATTAATGACAGAATATGGGAAAGACGCATTTCTTTAGGATTGACGTTGCTGAATGTTGCTGAACAGCTCGGTGTCAAAGAAGCCACGGCTCAAAGATATGAAAGTGGAGCAATCAAAAGTATCAGCCATGAAACTATATCCAGACTATCAGAAATTCTAAGTTGTACCCCATCATATCTGATGGGATGGGACGCAACATCTCGTCCTGCTTCCCACGTTTCTGATGAGTTTCAAATAAACAATCTCGAAAAAAGATTATTATTGAATACCGTAAATCTGATGAAATCACTCAAGCCATGGTGCTCCGTGCTTTGGCCATAGATGAAACCATTGAAATAAAAAGAAACGCTTAGGATATCATAAAGATAATAAAGGAATCATACATTTAAAGTTTAGGAGGTGTAATATTTATGGAATTATTGGAACTTCATACCCATGTAAAAAGAATCCTCGTATACCACGTTCTAAAATATTAAAATCTATGAAAGTCAACGATCGTGTGCTTATAGAAAAATACACGTATAGAGGATGACCATCATATTTAGTTGTTGATCCTAGTAGTAAGTGTGACTTAGGTGTTCTCGGTCAAGGCGCGGCTGATTATCTTAATGCCAAATATCCCAATAATGTTTTTATTGCAACGCTTTCTGATCGTCACAATACTTCTTTTCATGTTTTACCTAGATCAAACGCCTCGCAAAATAAACCAATAGATACACATTGCATATAAACTTTTAAGGAGGGCTCATATGGACGAGATAGCGAATTATTCTGAGTCTGTATTTGAAGACATCAAGCATGTGAATGAATATAGTCAGGAATTCTGGTGTGCAAGGGAATTGCAAATTGCACTTGAATATAAACAATGGAGGAGATTTCAAAACGTCATAGAAAAGGCAAAAGAATCTTGCATAAATAGCGGAAATTCCGTTGAAGACCATTTTGCCGACGTTGGCAAAATCGTGGAAGCTGGAGTCGCCAGCAAAGATATAGGTGATATACAGCTATCCAGATATGCCTGCTATCTCATTGTCATGAACGGTGATCCACGAAAAGAAGTGATTGCACTTGGCCAAACCTATTTTGCTGTGAAAACACGTCAACAGGAACTGATAGAAGATTATGATAATCTTTCTGAAGACCGTAAGCGTTTGGCCATCCGCAAAGAAATGGCAGAACATAACAAATTGCTTGTTGCTGCAGCCAAAGATGCCGGTGTTGAATCAAACCTTGACTATGCAATATTCCAGAATTATGGATACCAAGGATTGTATGGAGGTCTTGGTGCAAAAGAGATTCATGCACGTAAAGAATTAAAAAAGAGTCAGAAAATACTGGATCACATGGGAAGCACTGAACTTGCCGCAAATCTTTTCCGTGCAACTCAGACAGAGGAGAAATTGCGCCGTGAAAATATCCAAGGGAAACAGGCTGCCAACAATACACATTATGAAGTTGGGAAGAAGGTAAGACAGACCATTGCTGAACTGGGTGGCACAATGCCGGAAGATCTTCCAACACCAGAAAAGAGTATCAAGCAAATTGAAAAAGAACAAAAGAAACTAGAACAATCATAAGCGAGACTGTAATTAATTCTGTGTAAACTCTAAAAGAGCTATATATCCTCTTGG
>OLHE01000799.1_pt1 | contig 22929 bp, 23 predicted proteins | sample 1605821 | NCBI WGS metagenome assembly OLHE01 (sample SAMN03283250) | human gut metagenome | biome: human-associated habitat; material: feces | host: Homo sapiens | place: USA | collected 2013
ATGGACGCACCTCTGGTGCACCAGTTGTCACGCCAGTGGCACAGCTGGGCAGCTAAGTGCGGATCGGATAAACGCTGAAAGCATCTAAGCGTGAAGCCGTCCTTAAGATAAGATATCCCACTTTTAAGTTAAGACCCCTTGAAGACTACGAGGTTGATAGGTCTACGGTGTAAGTTGTGTGAGCAATTTAGCCTGCAGATACTAATCGGTCGAGGGCTTAAACCTAATGAGAATATATGTTTTGTTTTTGGTTCGTTATTCAATTTTGAGGGAATATCCCTTAAAAGTCGGTGTTGATTGTGATGAGGTTCCACCTGTTCCCATTCCGAACACAGTAGTTAAGCTCATTTACGTCGAAAATACTTGGCGGGTGACTGCCCGGGAAGATAGATAGATGCCGACATAAAGAAGAAAGCACAGTTCCTGTGCTTTCTTTACATATTCCTCCTTAGCTCAGTCGGTAGAGCGCGTGACTGTTAATCACGATGCCGTTGGTTCAAGTCCAACAGGGGGAGCCAACTTAATGTGACCAAATAGATATTATGCCCGCAAACGGCTTGACAAAGCCACTTGCGGGCATAAATCTTTTGAAAAACAGGATTCACGGTTCACAGATATTTTCGACACAAAAGTGGACTTGAACCCTCCCCTACAAAATTTTTCCGGTTCAAATTGGACATTTTTACCAAGTTGCCTGTGAATAATTTCTCGTTCACGAGAGATTATTCACGGGCGATTTTTTATTTTCAGAATCTTGACAAAAAAGATTTTGACGTGATTTGAACCCTTTTGGCAACAAAATTTTTGCAGTTGAAACTGTGTAAAATGCACATATTATAAGTACACAAGCGTTAGCGCCTGTAAGTTGCTTCTCGTATAAAGCGAGAGGTGATTTATGGGCGCTTTTTTTTCGTTTTCCGACGTAATTCGGAAATATAATCGGTCACCAAGCCTTGACGGGCTTGAAATATAAATATGGAGGAATCAATATGAGCAATGAAAATAAGTGCGTAAAACCCGACTGCCCGTTGATCGGGGAGAATGGAAACATCTATAATCTTGTCGGGATTGCATCAAGGACTCTGAAAAGAAATGGCTTATCAGACGAAGCATCCGAAATGACGGAAAAGGTCTTCGGCAGCGGAAGTTATGAGGAAGCGCTTGGGATCATCGGCGAGTATGTCAATATAACCTCGGTCGATGACCCCGGCGAGGATATGGACATGAGAATGGGATAACGGAGGTATCAAAATGATCAAAGCAACAATTCAGAACATCCCATACTGCACGGAGATAGTCTTCCCGTGTACGGAAACGGAGCTGTCGAAAAAACTCGGCGAGCTTGGCATGAATCTGGAGCATCTCGCACCGATAGCAACAGTAATTGAGATTGAGCCTTCGGAGCTGTCCGTGCTGACAGATTGTGATGTCAGTCTTGACGCGCTGAACTATCTCGGCAAACGGCTTGACGGGATGGACAAGCCTTGTGACTTCCACCAAGCAATTTCCGAATGAGTTTGTGCTTCCTCTGCTGATTTTATTGGATGTGATGTTGCTTTTGCTATGCCTTTAGCAATTAAGTCGGGAGTCAGCTCGCTACAAGCTCTCGCAATTGCTGTAGGCTGTTGGATAATAACAGACAAGTTACCTGCGATAGCCGCCGCTTTTTGGGCGGACGTGAGTATACTGGATATTTCGCCACCGTAATTGCCTGTAGGCTTGTTGCGGTTAATGTCACGGACAAGCTCTATAAAATATTTACTGCCGTTTGTGCCGAACTTGTTAAGCATAGACTGCTTGATGCTCTCGCCAGTTTCTCGGTTGTTGTAGTTAAACCATCTCATGCCGTCAGCGACAGCTCCTGCATAGGCGCTGTAACTGCCCATCTCTTCAACGTGCTGTCTTGTAACATCGAATATATCCCCTATAGCAAGAAGGCTCGGACATAGTAATGTCGAGATCACTTGGAACACTTATTCTCATCTCTATCCGAGAGAAGAAGAACGTGCTGTAAGTGTACTCGATAAAATTTTTTTGAAATAATTCGTGTAAAATTCGTGTAGTAAAAAAATAAACCGCATAACAATGCGGTTTAAATGGTATTTGGCTGGGGGAAAAGGGTTTGACTACAAAAGGCGGTAGTTCGCCATACCGAAAAATGGTAGTTCAGCGGATTTTGACCAATGAGAAATATACGGGAGATGCGCTTCTGCAAAAAACGTATGTGACCGATTGCATTACGAAAAAGATGCGAAAGAACAACGGTGAGCTTCCGATGTACCTTGTGAAGAACCATCACGAGCCGATTATCTCCCGCTCCGATTTTAATCGGGTGCAGGAAGAAATGGCACGGCGCTCGGCGAAGCGGACGATTGCCGACAAACTTACCAAGACCGGACAAGGAAAATACAGTGCCAAATACGCGCTCTCGGAACTGCTCATCTGCGGCGAATGTGGGGAGCATTACCGTCGAGTTACTTGGACGGCGAAGGGCTTCAAGGAAATCAAGTGGCGGTGTGTGAGTAGGATTCAGTACGGCAAAAAAAAATTTCACAGTTCACCGACTGTAGATGAACAGGCGCTCCACAGAGCGATTGTGAGCGCAATAAACGAGTTTTGCGAGGTCAAGGACGATGTGGCAAAAGCGCTCCGCGAAAGCATAACCGAGGTGCTTGATCCTAATCAAAACGGCAGCATTTAGGCGGCACAGCAGCGGATCGACGAGCTTGCGCGGAATATGGACGAGCTGATAATGCTTGCAACCGTACCCGAAACGGCGGAAAACGCGATGTCAGATATCGCGAAATTCAGCGAAGAGATGAAAATGCTGCGGGAGTTCATCGAAACCGAAAAGGCGAAACAGGCGGATGTGCAGCACGGTTCTAACGAACTGAGCAATGTGCTTCAAAGGCTTGAAAAGGAAGATTTCGCCTTGACCGAATACGATGACATTGCGGTACGGCAGCTTATAGAGAAAATCACGGTTGAGAGCAAGGATGCCATTACGGTGAGGTTTAAGGGCGGGTTTGAAATCAGAAAGGACTTAAATGAAAATTGAAATCCCGGCATGGCTTTATGAAATGCTTCTGACAGAAGCGGCAGAAACTGGTTCCGCGATAGAAGATATCGCGGAATCTGCATTTAGAAAATTTTTAGAAAGGGATAGGGATAATGTCAATTAACGAGAAAAAAGGTGTTACCGTCAAGATTGATGCAGAGCTTCACGCCGAAGTCAGGCGGTACATTGAGGAACACGAAATGACAATGGCGGATTTCGTAACTTTGGCTTTACAAGACGAGCTCCACCCCAGACTTTATATTCAGGAGGACAAGAACATGGGAAATATGAGGACGCTGGCATTGCAGGTGCCGGAGGAGCTGTTTCAGAAAATCAAAGATTATCTGCAGCGCAACAATATGACACAGAAGCAGTTTGTAATTGGGTTGATCGAAAACGAGATAGAGCGCGATTTGACACAGCGCGCAGCCATGAGCAAGGCACCGATCGATTCCGAGAGAGTGGCAGAGGAACACACAGAACGGCAAGAAACAGCCGCTGTGAGCGATTGTGAGAGCATTTCCGAGGAAGTCTGGGAACAACCCAAGGGACAGGAAAGCACCGATTTTTCGGACGGTTTTGCAGCCGAGGATGTCGATGAGAACGAAGAACTTTATGAGGATCAGGACGGAGGGCATGGCAATGGGAATGTAGAGGAAGGAAATGTAGCTTGACAGATAAAGCCGGACAGTTATGGAGAGTCCGGCTTATTTGTATAGTTATGCTTATAGCAACTATGGACACAAACTCACGCTTCGATGTGTGAAATTGCACAAAAAACAATGTTGCGTTTTGACGAAAAAGCAGATTTTGTTACTATTCACGCAAAATTTCGACATCTTGTGCAAAACGATATTGAAAAATTTATCAAAGTATATTATAATAATACATAAGTAAAATTGTCCAAGCATGGATAATTGTATATTATAGATGAATTTATTTTTCCCTGGAGATAAGGGTAAATCTTATGAAAGGATTTGACATGATACTTTATTGTGTCATACAAGAATGAAATAAATATTGATGAAGATAAACTGAAGTTATACCTTAACACTCGAAAAAATTTTATTGAATTTAAGAGGTTTTCTGGAATTGCTGAAATCGTATCTGGTTTATCAATGTTTATTACATTGATATGCTCTAATTTCGATTCGATATCATTGAATACAACAATGCTTTTATGTATCGGCTTTTTTATTTCGTTAGCTATTTTGTTGCTTGGTATTTTGAAGTTTGTATCAAGTATAAAAAACTATTATACAATAGATTTATGTTTCAAAGAAATTTCTAGTCTGGATGATACAAAAAAGCGTGTGCAATATGTGATAATAGTTAAAGATACCGTTAGTGGAAAATATCTATTAATTTACAATACACCTTGGCAATGTTATCTATTCCCTAGCTTTAGTTCTGATATGATTATTTCTTCAACACATTCTATAGAACAAATGTTGCTAGATACATGCATAAAAACATTGGAAATTAAAAATCAGAAATTAAAAATTAAACATATTGGAACTTTAAATAGTTATAAAATAAACGTGGGCGAAAAATGCTTTATGAACTATGAATTTAAATTTTATCTAGTTAGTGGCATAACTTTACAAAATTCCAAAAAACGGCTAAAAATTAATGGTAATAAATTCAAGTGGATGTCTATTGATAAAATGTATGCCAATAAACAAATGATGAAAAAGAATTGGGATGTTATCGATTACGTGAACAATCACACGAATATATCGAAAATATAAACATCTTGTTGGGATTATATTCATATCATATTGTGTGTTCACAGATACGTTATATAATTTGAAAAAAGCGTGGATAAGTAATAATTCTCATGACCGAGATGTTTGTTGCTTTTTTAATTTGTTATGTTTCTTGTTAGTTCCGGACTGAGATTGACAAGGAAACGATTAAATGCAGCTTTTACAGTAGCAACGTGGCTCTTTTCACCAATTTGTTTTATTACAGAAAATCATTTGAGAGTTTTGATACGAGTTTTCATGTTTTTAGGTATTCCTTCCTTTTCAAGCTTGCTCTACGTTATAAATATGTTTTGCATAGAGCCATTATAAAAGGATTTTTCAGACATAAAAACAGCAAAAATGTTGGTTTGTCAATGATGCATAACAATTTTTAGAAAACTTCGCCGCTGGTTAAGAAAGCCTTGACATAATAAGCAGGAGTATTCCAGTTAAGCGGGCGCATAGGAAAATTGTTGTATTTTCTGCTGTGAACAGCAAGCTGCTTTTTAAAATCATCAAACGAATAGAAGCTGTGAAAAGCATAGAAATATTCGTTATCTTTTCTGTGAGAGTGTTCTACTTTGCCATTATGACGTGGCGTGTACGGAGTTATGAGTTTGTGCTCTATCCCACACTGTTTGAGGCGAGCCTCAAACAGTGTGGGCGTGCGGCGGTCTGCTGGGAGAAGCCTCTTTGTAAATTCGGGTCCATTGTCTGTTTGAACACATTTAATCGGGAATGGGAACGCATTTAATAAGTGTTCAAGGAATAACGCCGAACTGTATGTACTATGCTCTTCGAAAGCTTCCAGGTATCTGAAACGTGAGTATTCATCGATAGCTGTGTATTGATAGAACTTCTTTCCTTGTTCTTTGGCGTCACCTACTATGCACACTTGCGGAACAAACTTAACATCTATCTGCACACGCTGACCGGGGTATTGCATTTTTTCATAAGGCTTGGGGATATATTTAGGATTGGGAAGCTTTGTAGGCGTTAATTCAAGTTTATTCAACATTCTCCACAGTCCAGTTATTGAACGGGTATACCCTCTTTGCCTTAATTTAACCCAGAACACAACCAGTCCTGTGTGCTTGTTCCTTTTCCGCATATCCTTGATCAGCTTTATTTCATCTTCGGTATGCTGATTTGGGTGGCTTTCGGGACGATGCGAATGGTCTTGTAAAGACTCCAATGTGCCGTCGTAGCGTTTCATCCAACGATATACTTAATTGCCGGCTCACATTGTATCTTCGCGCTGCTGCGGTTACTCCTTTTTCCTGTGCCCATAATATTAGGGCTTGACGGCGGCGTGTGATTTGTGTTACAGTATTCATAGCGGATTTGCAAACCTCCTGTTGCTTTTGGCTTCGCAACTTAACTGTAACACAGGTTTTGCTTTTCCGCTACTCTTTTTTTATTAACTGTCACGCTTCTATTGTAATCCTACAACGCTTCTATTGTAATCCTACAAAAAGTTGTTGACATTGTTGAAGCATAGTGGTACAATAAGAATATCAGTATTTTAAGAATGAGGTTTATTTGATATGTGTAAAATGATTAGTAGCGAATCAATAATCGGAAACTTTCTCCTTGCGGCTTTGGAAAATGGAGACGATCTAATCAGCATTGAAAAGCTATTTAAGTTTGAGTCTCTTCTTAATTCGAAACTGAATAGTTTCAACTATTTCACTTGCTTGAATTATATGAATATATTAGATTTTGCGGAGGACTATCCTTTTTTCATAAAATCAGTAAATGAGATCAACGTTTATCTTACTGATTCTTGTGATCAATGTGCTTTATCAAGCAAACTCAATAGATATTTCAAAATGGGGTTGCCAAAGGTTGTAATAAGAGAGATGCAGGTTGTTTCAAGAAATATTTTGGGGGATGGATAAGCTTTGAAAGTAAAAAGTATAAAAGATGCCATACACGGATATATACGTTTGGAGGAACCTTTTTGGAAAATAATTGATACAGCAGAATTTCAACGACTGAAATGGATAGAACAGACTAGTTATCGAGTTTTGTATCCCTCCGCAAGGCATGATAGATTTATTCATTCCATTGGTGTTTATCATCTTGGGCAAAAAGCAATTCAAGGTTTTTTGAATAACTGTGATGATAAAGACGCAGAGATAGTAAAAAAATATAAATATTCATTCCTTTTAGCTTGCTTGCTTCATGATATAGGTCATGCTCCTTTTTCTCATACATGTGAAAACCTTTTTAGCTATAAAGAAAAGATTGGTGATAAGAACTCAAATATTAATAGGGAATTTCTTGCGGAAATTAAGTCACATCTTTATGATTCGGTTTATGCCGTTTTTGAGAAAGATTACTTTAGCTTGATTATAAAGAACCCGCCTGCAGTTCACGAAATTATGAGTTCCATTATCACTTGCAGAAAATTTAGTGATTACAGTATTTTTTTTGCAAATGATGATATTGGTTTTTTGGATTTAGATCTTATAGTTCGTTCTATAATAGGTTGCTGTTATTCTTATAAACGCACTGATAACGAAGAAATCCGACTTGAACTTGGAATAAAAAACTGCTTGATAAGATTGCTTAATTCATCGACTGTCGATGTTGACAAATTAGATTACATAGCCAGAGATACGCAGATGTCTGGTTATGATAGTATTGTGTTGGACAACAAACGTCTTTTAGATAATGTTTGTATAGTTAACAATGACGGAATATATTATCCCGCTTTTAGAAAAGGGGCTCTAAGCGTATTAAGCAATGTTGTTATCGCGAAAAACTCTCAAGCAAAATGGATTATAAATCACCCCGTTGTAATATACGAAGCATATTTGCTGTGTAAAGCGATAGGAACCTCTTTAGCAAATTCAGGTTTACGAAATGAAAATGGAGATATTCTTTCATCTGATGAGATAATAAGTTTTATTTTCTCCTCAGCTTCATTATCTAAAGAGGGACACAAACATTCCTGTGGAGTTTTCCGTTTACTGTCTGATATTGAAATATTGAACCTAATGAAATCCAATATGGAACATCCTGTCGTATCAGAGTATTTCTCTAGAGATGAAAGGAAAAGTCCCGTGTGGAAATCGAACGAAGAGTTTTTGTTTTGTTTAGATTCCAATGAAGATAAAGCGGCAGAGATAGCTGAATATATGGCACCGCTAATAAGCTTTTTCAATGATATCGATGATATTACGGATGCGTGTCAAATTAACAGCAGTATTCTTGAGAACGATTCACTAAAAGAAAGACAGGATAATGAGACAATCCAAAATCTCATTAAAGTCCTTTTGGAATATAGGTCGAATGTGTCTTACGTTATATTACCCGCTAAAAATACATTTTACGCACGCATAGATGCGGATAAGTTATATATTCGTTTTGAAGACTCTTCTCAAAATTATACTACCTATAAAAAACTTGAGGGCGAGGATAAAGGCATTTCGGACAAGCGTTACGGTTTTTTCTATCTTTACTCAAGCCAAAAAATTAATCCCAAGGAGTTTTTGAGTTATCTATACGAAAAGGCGCATTCTGACACGAGTTATGCTCCTTAAATTTATTCCTCGAAAATGCAGCATCACGCAGTACGTGCGTTGAGGCACTCTTTTTTCTGGTTGTCTCCCGTGTTAAAATCTATTTCGTATACTGTAGCCAACCAGCGTGACGCTGGACCCGATTTCGCCCCTAGTTTCTTCTAGGGGCGATTTTTTTGCCCGCGAGGGACAAATCTATTTTGTCACGATATCACATTCAAGCACTGCTCAGGCAGTGCTTTTTTGTTGCTATGGATGCTTAGGTTTTAACGGTAAGGTCGTATAGTGAAAAGTAAATTCGCATATAATAATGATAAAATTGTGGTTAGTTGTTGAAATTGAGAATATCGAAGATTTGAGCTGATTTAATTGATTTTAATTTTTGATAGTTGAATTTTTTCATTTTTTACACCATTTCATTGACATACCGGAACAAAAATGCTATAATAATAGCAAGAAATTACAATATTCGTCTACAGGAAAGTCAACAATAACTGTAAGACACGGTAATCAAGGAGAATGAATATGAAAACATGTCCTAATTGCAAAACACAGTTGGATGACAGCGCTTTATTCTGCACGACTTGTGGTGTACAGTTCGGCAATGCGCAACCTCAGGGTGCAGTGCCCCCTCAGCAGAATGCAGTACCTCCCCAGCAAAATGCTATACCGCCTCAGCAGGGTGCAATTCCTCCTCAGGGAGCGTATGCGGCTGCTCCGGGCTATGATCCGTATGATCATACGGCTGAATTTGATCCTAAGGATATATCCGACAACAAGGTTTTTGCTATGCTTTGTTACCTTATGGATTTTATCGGCATCATTGTTGCCCTCCTCGCAACTCACTCATCAAAGTACACAATGTTCCATGTAAGACAGGCTCTTAAGATAACCGTTGTTTCTATCCTTTCTGTATTCGTTCTTATAATTCCTTTCCTCGGTTGGATCGCATTCCCGATATTACAGGGAATTTTATGGGTTATAAAGATAATTTCTTTCTTCCAGATCTGCTCCGGCAAGGCTAAGGAACCCGCAATTATCAGAAGCTTCGGCTTTTTAAGATAAGTAATACATATTGCAAAGTGACCTCGTGTTTTCGGTTTTTCCGTTTACATGAGGTTATTTTTTTATTTCGGTATAACGGTTGAAATTCAACTGCTTTCAGTGTATAATAAATTCATAAAAAACAGATATGTGGAGGTTTTAAAATGTTTAAAGCTGATGACAAACGTTATGAAAAAATGGTATATAACCGACTGGGAAACAGCGGACTTAAAGTTTCGGCAGTTTCACTGGGTTTATGGCAGAATTTCGGCTTCGGTTCGGATTATGCCAACGCGGAAAAAATGGTACATACCGCATTCGACCATGGTATAACACATTTTGATCTCGCTAATAACTACGGACACCCTTACAACGGAAGCGCAGAAGAGAACTTTGGGCTGATACTTGATCGCGGTATGAGGGAATACCGTGATGAAATGTGTATTTCAACAAAAGCCGGTTATGAAATGTGGCCCGGTCCTTACGGCGATAAGAACGGTTCAAGAAAGTATCTTACTGCTTCGCTCGACCAAAGTCTTAAACGTATGAAGATAGACTATGTCGATATATTCTATCATCACATTTTTGATCCTTATACACCTCTTGAAGAAACCGCACTCGCACTTGACAATGCGGTAAGACAGGGTAAAGCGTTGTATGTAGGAATATCGAACTACAATAAACAGCAGACAGAGGAAATACAGAAGATTTTCAGGGAGCTTAGGACACCCTTTGTAGTAAACCAGCCGTCATATTCAATGCTGAACCGCTGGGTGGAGCGTGACGGACTAGATAAGTACTGCCTTGACAATAATCTGAGTCTTGCGGTGTTCTCGCCGCTTTATCAGGGCTTTCTTACAGATAAGTATCTCCACGGCGTTCCCGAAGATTCACGTCTTGCTAAAGGCGGCGCGCCGTGGCTTGAGGGACAGCTTGATGATATAATGCTGAAGCGTCTTAATGCTCTGAATGAAATTGCGCTGAGCAGAGGACAGAAGCTCTCGCAGATGGCGCTTTCGTGGGTGCTTCATAATAAGGCGGTAGCAACCGTACTTATAGGAGCAAGCCGCCCGGCACAGATAGTTGAAAACGTTGAGTGTATAAATAAGCTTGATTTTACTGATGAGGAGATAAGCGCGATCGAAGCCGTTCTTAAATAAAGGAGAAAATTATGCCGTTAAAGATAGTCCGTGCAGATATTACAAAGTTTCCTTGTGATGCGGTAGTCAATGCCGCCAATGAATCATTGCTCGGGGGCGGCGGAGTGGACGGCGCAATACACCGTGCCGCAGGTGAGGAGCTTTACAAGGAGTGTCTCACACTTGGCGGTTGCAGGACGGGTGAAGCCAAAATCACAAGCGGCTGTAAAATGCCTTGCAGATATATAATTCACACGGTAGGTCCTATATGGCGGGGCGGCGAATCAGGCGAAAAGCAACTGCTTGAAAGCTGTTACAGAAATTCCTTGTCGCTCGCTTTGATAAATGGTTGTGAAACGGTCGCGTTTCCGATGATTTCAGCAGGAACTTACGGCTATCCGAAAGAACAGGCTTTCCGTGTTGCGTCAGATACGATTCTCGATTTTCTCGGCACTCACGAACAGGCTGACGATATGACGGTCTATATTGTCATTTTTGACAGTGACAGCTTTCTAAGGGCAAACAAGCTGTTTTCGGATATAGAAAGCTACATTGATGATACTTACGCTCAGAGCCATACCGATGAACCGGCTGAAAAACGCCGCAGATTATTCAGTGGAAGGCTGCAGGACATAGCAACCACACATTGCTTTCCTACGGCTGCAACTGCACGCAAAAAAGCGTTTGACGATATGTGTGTTCTCGAAGCCGAAGCAGAAACGGAACAAGGCAGTACGCTTGAGGATGCACTGAGCAGTATAGATGAGAGCTTCTCGCAGATGCTCCTGCGCAAGATAGATGAAAGCGGTATGAAGGATTCGGAGTGCTATAAAAAGGCTAACATTGACCGCAAGCTGTTTTCAAAGATCCGCAGCAATATTGATTATAAGCCGTCAAAGCCCACAGCCGTTGCTTTTGCGATAGCGCTCGGTCTGTCGCTCCCCGAAACCGCAGAGCTGCTGATGAAAGCAGGCTATGCCCTGTCGCACAGCAACAGGTTTGACATTATAATAGAGTATTTTATCAAAAACGGCATATACGACATAATCACAATAAACGAAACGCTGTTCTCTTACGATCAGACGTTGCTCGGCGCATAAATCAGATCCTGCGATCCACATACAAATCGCAGGATTTTTCATTTGTCGCTTTTCATGCGACCATTTTTATTCCCTTATATGCTAAAATACAGACAGAAGATAAGAAACCCCGAATCTGTATTAATAAGCGGAGGAAAAAACATGAAAAAGATAAATGTTAAAACAGCAAGAGCAAACAAGAAAAATCAGTCGACCGAGATGGTATTCATACTCGACAGGAGCGGTTCAATGGCAGGTCTTGAATCCGACACGATCGGCGGATTCAACGCAATGATAGAAAAGCAGAAAAAGCATACCGGCGAAGCATACGTTTCCACCGTTCTGTTCGACACATCGACAACCGTACTTCACGACAGAGCGGCTCTCAACGCCGTTAAGCCGATGACGGCTGACGATTACTCCGCAGGCGGATGCACCGCATTACTTGACGCAATAGGCGGAGCAATAAACCATATAGGAAATATCCACAAGTACGCACGTCCGGAGGATATACCCGCTCACACCATATTCGTGATAACAACCGACGGTCTGGAAAACGCAAGCCGTCATTACAGCAAGAGTGATATAAAACGTATGATAGAGCGTCAGAGATCAAAATACGGCTGGGAATTTCTCTTTATCGGAGCAAATATAGACGCAATAGTCACAGCCGAATCTTTTGGCATCGAACACTCCAGAGCCGTTAATTATCACGCAGATAAGAAAGGTACAAAGGTGATCTATGATGCAATTTCCGCTCCACTCACCGCAATGCGCAGTAAGGGCAGGATAAACGATAACTGGAGCGAGGAAATAGAGGAAGATTTCAACAACCGTAAATAAGAACAGCGGCAGACCGCCTAAACAGTCTGCCGCTGTTCTTATTTTGAAAACATCATATCAACCTTATCAAGGTCAAGCATATAATACGCGTGCCTGTCCCTTGTGTTTTTGATGAGCAATTCGCCCGGTATACAGCTTAGCTTGTTGCGCACAGAGGAGTAGGAAGCGGTCAGGATGTCTTCGAGCGCTTTTTGGGATATACCATCCTCGGAAAACAAAGCCGCCTGTATCAGCACATAATACAGCGTTAAAATATCTTTATGATCTGCGTTGGGCAGGATCGGACACACACCTCTGTAGAAATTGAGTTTATCAAGTCGGCTTTTGATCTCGTCATATAATTGCTTCATAGAAATGTCGACAAGGCTAAGAAACATCTCTGCAAAAGGTGTCAGGTCGCCCTTGTTCAGAGGGTGATTGCAGATATCAAAAGCGTCATAGTACTTATGGATATTTTCTTTTATCGTATAAGAAATGTGATAACCGATAAGGTCATTGAGATGTTTTGATAAAAGGTAACTGCTTATAAAACGGTCTGTTCTGCCGTTGCCGTCATAGAACGGGTGAATATAACCGAACAGATAGTGAAACACAGCTATTCTTATCATGATATCACAGACGGAGTTTTCAAGAAAATCCAATGATTTATCCATTATCGATATTATTTCCGCTTCCGGGTGAATACCTGTATGGATAACCTTTTGTGTAGGCGAATATACGCTTACATCGCCTTTTCTGAATATTTCGCCGTCAGGAAGATTACCCGGGTCGGTTGCATTTATCTCATCGTAAAAAATATCGTCATATATTCTTCTTATATCCCGGCTGGTTTGCAGAGGTATTTCCTCGTTGCGTGAAAGCGCCGCATATTTTTTGACAAGTCCGACAAAACGTTTTTTTCTGTCTTTCTTTGAAAGGTCTGTGAGTATCTCGTTAATTTCTTTTCGTGTGCTGTGTACGCCCTCTATGTTGTTTGTGAGTACGATCTCATCTGTAAGGCAACGGTTGCGGTATTGTATAAGCGCTTTTTCCGGAAGCTCGAAGCACATTTTTGCAATTGCAGTATTGGTGCGCTCGATGGAGATGATACTGCCGAACACTTCTTTTGTCTGACATATGAAAGCAGGATTGCCCGAAATCTCTATATCAAGATGTATAGTATCTTCATCGTTGAATTTCTTTTCATATTCCGTTTTGTAAGCTTCTTTATCAATGTGAAAAAGCTTTTTAAGCGGCTTTTTATCCATATTACCACCCCTTTTTGTTATTATAGTACGATTGTAGCACACTTATTCACAAAAATCAACGATTTTTGCAAATTACGCGCCGATATTCATACGAACTTCACAAAAAAGGCGCATTTTTACAAAGTTTGTACTCAAAACGGTACTTTTATCTCAAAAATGAAACGATTTTTGAAATTCGGCGTGTATTTGGTGCAAAGCTAAAAATAAATATTTGAGCTGAATTTGTCAATATTGAGCGGATGCGAACCGTAGCGATTGGCAATTGCTCGAATTTGTTCATTGTGCACAAATTCATCTCACATTTGTTGTTAAACACAACAAAAATCACGCAGAATTGAATGTTTCTGAGCTAAAATGCTTGAATTTGAACTTTAGGTATGTTATTATTAGCTCAAGGACAGAGAGCAACAGTCCATAAGAGCTTAAAACAGCTCAAACAAGTAATATCATGATATTTATAAGAGGTCTTAATATGCTGACAGAAGAACGTCATTCAATGATAATCAAAGCGGTAAACGAGCGTGCAAGCGTAACTATCGCAGAACTTGCCGAAATGCTGGACGTTTCGGCATCAACGGTAAAGCGTGACCTGATTATTCTTGCAAATGAGGGTAAAATAATCAAGGTACGAGGCGGAGCGATGTCAAGGAACGAAAGTTTTACATCGGTTGAAAAGAATGTGGAAGAAAAAGCTTCTATCTGTACCGAAGAAAAAATGACAATTGCAAAATATGCCGCAGAGCTTATTGAAAATGGTGACTTCGTGTTCCTTGATGCAGGTACAACGACCGAGAAAATGATCGACTATCTGAATGTGAAGGACGTGACATTTGTTACGAACGGCTTTATTCACGCTAAGAAGCTGGCTCGTAAGGGCTATAAGGTGTTTATCACCGGCGGAGAAATAAAAGCAAGCACAGAGGCGATAGTCGGGGCGGAATGCGTACTCACTCTTAAGAACTACAACTTCACAAAGTGCTTTATGGGTACTAACGGCATATCGCTGACAGCAGGGTTTACAACACCCGATGTCAATGAGGCGAGAGTTAAATCTGCCGCCATAGAGAGCAGTCGCGAGGTTTACGTTCTTGCAGACCATTCTAAGTTTGATGAGGTAAGCTCAGCAACATTTGCGGGACTTGGCAAGGCTGTCATAATCACAGACAGAATACCGAACAGAAAGTATAACAATGCGGCAGATATAACGGAGGTAGGATAAATGGTATATACGGTAACTTTCAACCCCGCTGTTGATTATATCGTACACACAAAGGAGCTGACAGCGGGAGCGGTGAACCGCTCGGACAGAGAGGAGATATACTTCGGCGGAAAGGGAATAAACGTTTCGCTGGTGTTATCTGAGCTTGGTGTGAAGTCAAGAGCGCTCGGCTTTGTAGCGGGCTTTACCGGCGAGGCGATCGAAAAGGGTATAGCCGAAAAGGGCATAGACGCGGACTTTGTTCACCTTGATAAAGGATTTTCAAGAATAAATGTCAAGATCAAATCGGGTGAAGAAACAGAGCTCAACGGACAGGGACCCGAAATCAAACAGGAAGCGATCAATGAGCTGTTCATAAAGCTGAATGGGCTAAAGTCGGGTGACACTTTGGTGCTTGCAGGCAGTATCCCCTCATCGCTTCCATCGGACATTTATGAGAGAATAATGGCACAGCTTGCCGACAGAAGAATAAGGTTTGTAGTCGATGCAACAAAGGATCTTCTTCTTAACGTCCTCAAGTACAAGCCGTTCCTTATTAAGCCAAACAACTTTGAGCTTGGCGAAATGTTCGGTGTAGAGCTTAAAACCAATGAGGATATAATAAAGTACGCAGGAAAGCTCAGAGAGATGGGAGCGGTAAATGTTCTTGTGTCGATGGCAGGCGACGGGGCTATACTTCTTGACGAACACGGCAAAACTCACATCTGCGGAGTTTGCAAGGGCAAGGTAAGAAATTCCGTAGGTGCAGGCGATTCAATGGTGGCAGGCTTTATCGCAGGCTGCGAAAACGGCGACTATGAATATGCGCTTAAACTTGGTACAGCGTCCGGCGGTGCAACGGCATTTTCCGATGGACTTGCAGAAAAGAAAACAATAGACGAGCTTATGGAGCAATTAGCTTAAACCGAAAAAGGAGGAAAAAAATGAGAATAGTTGACTTATTAAATAAGGACAGCATTCTTTTAAACGGTGCACCGAAAAGCAAGACAGAGGCTATTGATATGCTGGTCGATCTTCAGATGAAGAGCGGCAACATATCCGACAGAGAGATATACAAGCAGGGCATTTTAGCCCGTGAGGAAAAAGGCTCGACAGCGGTAGGAGAGGGCATAGCGATCCCCCACGCAAAGAGCAGTGCGGTAAAAGCCCCCTCGCTTGCGGCTATGACCGTTCCGGGCGGCGTTGATTACGAAGCGCTTGACGATGAGCCGTCAGACGTACTGTTTATGATAGCCGCACCCGATACTGAGGCGGACGTTCATCTTGAGGTGCTTTCACGTCTTATGACACTGCTTATGGACGAGGATTTCAGAGCAAAGCTTCTTTCGGCAAAGGATACAGACGAGTTCTTATCGGTAATAGACACAGCCGAAAAGGCAAAGTATCCCGATGAGCCGACAGCAAAGGAAGCACCTGAAAACACCGACAGGATAAAGGTGCTTGCTGTTACCGCCTGTCCTACAGGTATAGCACATACCTATATGGCGGCAGAGGCACTCGAAAAGGCAGGCAAGAAGCTCGGTATCTCTATCAAGGTCGAAACAAACGGCTCGGGCGGAGCAAAGAATATTCTCACCGATAAGGAGATAGCAGAGTGCGACGGTATCATAGTAGCAGCTGACAAGTCGGTCGAGATGGCTCGCTTTAACGGTAAAAAGGTGCTTTCGACAAAGGTTTCGGACGGTATAAAGATCCCTGAGGAGCTTATCGGAAGAATAGAAAAGGGCGATGCTCCCGTTTATCATCACGAGGGCGGAGCGGCAAGCTCATCTTTATCTTCGGCAAACGAGAGCTTCGGCAGAAAGATATATAAGCATCTGATGAACGGCGTATCAAATATGCTCCCGTTCACCGTTGCAGGCGGTATCTTCATAGCTATTGCATTCCTTATAGATACGCTGATGGGCGTACAGCCGGGCGACAATTTCGGTTCGGTAACTCCTGTAGCGGCATTCTTCAAGACGATAGGCGGTTATGCCTTCAACTTTATGATACCCGTGCTTGCGGGCTATATCGGTAAGAGTATAGCAGACAGACCCGGCTTCCTTGTAGGTCTTGTCGGCGGCTATCTTGCAACTACAGGCTCGACCTTCGTCAAGATAGGCGGAGATGTTCCCTCAGGCTTCCTCGGCGCACTCTTTGCAGGCTTTGTCGGCGGATTTATTATGCTCGGACTTGAAAAGCTCTGCGACAAGATGCCAAAGGCCCTTAACGGTATCAAGCCCGTTCTCATTTATCCGCTCGCAGGTCTTGGCATCATAGCTGTAGTAATGTGTGCGATAAATCCTTTCATGGGAATTATCAACACCGCGATAGCCGATTTCCTGAACCATATGGGCGCAGAGAGCAAGATATTCCTCGGCGTTATACTCGGCGCGATGATGTCTATAGATATGGGCGGTCCTTTCAATAAGGCGGCTTATGTATTCGGTACTGCGGCAATAGCAACAGGCGGCTACGATATAATGGCGGCAGTTATGATAGGCGGTATGGTTCCTCCTATTGCAATAGCACTTTCAACAACCTTCTTCAAGAGCAGATGGACAGAAGAAGAACGCAAGAACGGCCCTGTAAACTACATCATGGGACTGAGCTTTATAACAGAGGGCGCGATCCCTTATGCGGCGGCAGACCCGCTCAGAGTTATCCCGGCTTGTATGGTCGGTGCAGGCGTTGCAGGCGGTCTTTCAATGGCATTCGGTTGCACGCTTATGGCACCTCACGGCGGTATCTTCGTATTCGCTGTTGTAGGCAACTGGCCTATGTACCTTGTATCCCTTGCAGTAGGCGCTGTAGTATCAATGCTGCTACTGGCACTGCTTAAAAAGAAGAAAACGGTAAAAGAACCCGAAACAAAAAACGTTAAGTAAATAAAAAGGAGCGTATCACAATGGTAACAAAGACAGTAACAGTAGTAAACGAGCAGGGACTTCATATGAGACCCGCAGGACAGCTTGCCGCAGAAATGAAGAAATTTCCCGGTTGTACGATAACTATCGCAAGCGGAGATAAGACGGCAAAGGCAACAGCTGTAATGCAGATAATGGCGGCAGGCCTTAAGAAAGGCACGATCGTTGAGATCACCGCAGACGGCGACAACGAGCAGGCGGCACTCGACAAGGCTGTAGAGCTTTTTGAAAGCGGCTTCGGCGAATAAGAAAGACTATCGGCTTATACCGCACTGTCAGGCGGTGCGGTAAAACCGTTATCCGATAAAAAAGGGGGATCAATAATGAAGAAGTATCTCGGTAAAGGCGTATACGGCGCGATAGCCATAGGAAAAATATCCGTATTTAAAAAGTGTGATGCGGCAGTGACACGCATACACATTGAGAATACCGAAAAGGAAAAGCAGAGAGTAAAAGCGGCAAAGGAGCTTGCCGCAAAACAGCTTACGGAGATCCATGAGAAAGCGCTCAGAGAGGTCGGAGAAACTCACGCGCAGATATTTGAGATCCATCTGATGATGCTTGACGATGACGATTACAACGAGTCGATCGAAAACATAATAGATACTCAGTCGGTAAATGCCGAATATGCGGTAGCGCTTACATCTGATAATTTCGCAGAGATGTTCTCATCGATGGACGATGCATATATGCAGGCAAGAGCCGCAGACGTAAGGGATATTTCAAACCGAATTATCGCAAACCTGACAGGTGCAAATACCGACAGTGCCGCGACCGATGAAAAGTCGGTGATATGTGCTGACGATCTTGCACCGAGTGAAACGGTTTCGCTTGATAAGGACAAGGTGCTTGCATTTGTTACTGCTCACGGCTCGTCAAACTCACACACGGCGATACTTGCACGAAATATGAATATCCCTGCTGTGATAGGTGTCGGCGACAGCTTTTTAAGCGAGATACATGAGGGAGAAACAGTCATAGTAGATGGTTTTACGGGCGAGATAATCGTTGCTCCCGATGAGCTGACATTAAAAACCTATACCGAAAAGCAAAAGCGTGACGAGGAGCAGAAAAAGCTCCTGCAGGAGCTTAAGGGCAAGGAAAACGTAACAATTGACGGTACTAAGATAAACGTATTTGCCAATATCAGCGGCATTGACAATATAGGTGCGGTTCTCCTCAATGATGCCGGCGGCATAGGTCTTTTCAGAAGTGAATTTTTATATCTTGAAAATTCCGACTTCCCGACAGAGGAGCAGCAGTTCCACGCTTATAAGCGTGTGCTTGAAAGCATGGCGGGAAAGAAAGTCATAATCAGAACGCTTGATATCGGCGCAGATAAGCAGGTGGACTATTTCGGACTTAAAAAGGAAGATAACCCCGCGCTGGGACTGCGTGCGATACGCATCTGCCTTACACGTCCCGAGATATTCAGAACACAGCTCAGAGCATTGTTCAGAGCGTCTGTTTACGGCAACCTCGGTATAATGTTCCCGATGATAACATCGGTCAGCGAGGTCGAGCGTATCAAGGCTATCTGTGAGGACGTAAAAGCCGAGCTTAAGTCCGAGGGTATCGAGTATTCCGACAAGACAGAGATCGGTATTATGATAGAAACTCCCGCGGCGGCAATTATAAGCGACCGCTTAGCACCGATGGTTGACTTTTTCAGTGTCGGAACAAACGACCTTACACAGTATACGCTTGCGTGTGACAGACAAAACCCCGATGCGGAGGAATTTGTCGATACTCACCACGAGGCTATTCTCCGCCTTATCGAAATGAGTGCGCAGAATGCTCATAAGAACGGAGCGTGGATAGGAATATGCGGCGAGCTTGCAGCAGATACCACTCTTACAGAAACTTTCCTGCGTATGGGCATTGACGAGCTTTCGGTTTCTCCGACATTCGTCCTTAAGGTCCGCGATGCGGTGAGAAAGACAGATTTGTCGAAATAATTATCCGCTGACGACTGCATTTCCATAAAAAATTACAGCAGCTGCGCTTTCCCCTTGCGTTTACTGCTGTGATTTTTTTGGATATTGCGCAAACAGACGGTCGTTGCATCTGTTTAAAAAATGTCCGACTTATTTACAACCGCGCTGTCATCGGCTATCTGTAATTCAGTGTAATTTTGCACAATTTTCTCCCGTAAACCGTCGAAAATTATCGTTGAAAACAGTAACGGTTAGCAAGTTACAACTTATTGACAAATAAAAAGTATGGTGTTATACTAAATAAAAACAAAAAGTAAAATCTGTGTAAGAAGATCTGAAGGCAGATCAAAGCGCCTACGGAATAGCATTGCAGAATATCCGCTGTCATTCCGTTTTTATTATGTAAAGATAGTTAGCCAAGGCTTACTTATTTGCGCTTTCGCTTTTCTGCCCGGGCAAAGTACACAGACGGCTCTGAAAAGAGTAATAATACAAGGAGGTCAAATTATGAACTGGGTAAAATTAGGTATATTTGCAGGCGGTGTAGCATTCGGCTCTGTAGGACTGAAGCTTCTCGGCAGTAAAGATGCTAAGAAAGTATATGCGCAGGTCACTGCGGCAACTCTTCGCGCCAAGGAATCGGTTATGAAGACCGTTACAAATGTTAAGGAAAATGCAGGTGATATTCTCGCCGATGCCAAGGATATCAACGAAAAGCGTGACGCTAAGGAAGCTGTTATCGAGGACGAATGTGACTGCGGTTGTGAAACCGTAACGGAAGAAGCATAAGACTGACAGAAAACCGACGGTACGCTTTGTTACTGTCGGTTTTTAATTTCGGTTTTTATATGGAGATGACAGGAAATGAAATGTAAAATACTACACGAGTCTAAAGGCAGACTGCGTGTGCATATGTTCTGCGGCAAGATGTCGCTCGACAATGCCGATGTGCTTGAATATTATCTGCGTTCGGTAAACGGCGTGACCGATGCAGCGGTATACGATCGTACTTGTGACGCGGTCATAGTATTCACCGACAGAAAGGCAGTGCTTAAGGCGCTCGCCGCTTTTGCTTTTGAAAAGGCTCGGAAGATGGGATTAGTGCCCGACCATACATCAAGAAAGCTCAACCGTGAGTTTGAGGATAAGCTTGTTATGACGGTAGTGGCGCGGTTTATATCAAAGACGTTTATCCCGGCACCTATAAGGGCGTTCATCGCTGTTATAAAGTCGTGGAAATATATAAAGCACGGACTGAAAGCGCTTCTGAGCGGCAAGCTGTCCGTAGCTGTACTTGATGCGACAGCGGTAACGGTATCGCTTCTGCGCCGTGACTTCAAGACAGCGGCGTCTGTAATGTTTATGCTGAATATCGGCGAGATACTTGAGGACTGGACGCATAAGAAGTCGGTAGCGGATCTTGCGGGTGCAATGTCGCTTAACGTTGAAAGCGTATGGGTAAAGACAGGCGACACCGAAACGCTGATATCGATAAACGATGTACATGAGGGAGATCAGGTAGTGATCCGCACAGGCAATATGATACCGCTTGACGGCAAGGTTGTATGCGGTGAAGCTACCGTAAATCAGGCATCTATCACAGGTGAATCGCTCCCTGTAAGAAAGAGCGAGGGCAGTTATGTCTATGCAGGTACTGTTGTCGAAGAGGGCGAATGTGTTATCTGTGTTGATAAGGCAACAGGCGGAGGCAGGTATGACCGCATAGTAAAAATGATAGAGGAGTCGGAAAAGCTGAAATCTTCTTCTGAGGATAAAGCATCAAGGCTTGCGGACAGGCTTGTGCCTTATACGCTCGGCGGAACGATACTTACTTATCTTCTGACCCGTAACGTAACCAAGATGTTAGCCGTTCTGATGGTCGACTTTTCGTGTGCGCTGAAGCTCTCGATGCCTATCGCCGTACTTTCGGCAATGCGTGAGTGCAGTAATTATAAGATAAGCGTAAAGGGCGGTAAGTTCCTTGAAGCAGTGTCCGAAGCGGATACTGTCGTATTTGACAAAACAGGTACGCTGACTTATGCCGCACCGACTGTTGAAAAGGTAATTCCTTTCGGCGGCAAAAACGCGGACGAAATGTTACGTCTTGCGGCTTGTCTTGAAGAGCATTATCCCCACTCAATGGCAAATGCCGTGGTAGCCGCCGCAAAGGAAAAGGGACTGAGTCACGAAGAATATCATTCAAGCGTTGAATATGTCGTAGCACACGGCATATCCAGTATGGTTGAGAATAAGAAGGTCATAATCGGCAGTGCCCACTTTGTATTTGAAGATGAGGGATGTGTCGTACCTGAGGGTGACGAGGAGCTTTTCAAATCGCTTTCGGGTGAATATTCACTTCTGTATCTTGCTATATCGGGTGTGCTTGCCGCAGTGATCTGCATATCAGACCCGTTGAGAGCTGAAGCGGCAGATGCTGTTAAAGCGCTCCGTGAGTGCGGTATAAGCAAGATAGTAATGATGACCGGCGACAACGAGCAGACAGCGAAGGCAGTAGCCGCCAAGGTCGGAGTTGATGAGTTCCACGCAGGTGTTCTCCCCGAGGACAAGGCGAACTTCATAAAGAGCGAACACGAAAAGGGCAGAAAGGTCATAATGATAGGCGACGGAGTAAACGATTCTCCCGCACTGTCCGAAGCTGATGCGGGTATCGCTATAAATACCGGAGCGGCAATTGCAAAGGAAATAGCGGATATCACGGTATCGTCAGAGGATCTTTATATGCTGGTAACTCTAAGAAAGATAAGCTCGGCTTTGATGAAGAGAATAAACAGCAACTACCGCTTTATTGTATCGTTCAACCTTATGCTGATATTGCTCGGTGTGGGCGGAATAATACAGCCGACTACCTCGGCGCTGTTTCATAACGCTTCTACACTTGCGATAAGCCTTAAGAGTATGACAAATCTGATTGATGAAGAAGAGAAGTAATTATCGTGATTATCAACTCTTGCTATGATCGGGGGTTGTGACGCAACCCGGAAAAGGAAAAGTGAGTCGAAACGCAAGGAATAGTGCGTAAGGCTCACTTTTTTGTATGGTTTGCTCCTATTATATTGCTTTAGTAATTAACATTGATAGCAGGCTACCGATAGTTCTATTCGTCGGATAGCACTTCTCGGGTTCGCTATTCTGTGCGATAACGTTGCTGCTATGAA
>OLHE01000826.1_pt1 | contig 22372 bp, 22 predicted proteins | sample 1605821 | NCBI WGS metagenome assembly OLHE01 (sample SAMN03283250) | human gut metagenome | biome: human-associated habitat; material: feces | host: Homo sapiens | place: USA | collected 2013
TCGGATATGGTATCGGGATTCATACAGACGCCATATTATATAAAAAACTATATAGACGCCGGTAAAACATTACGTTCTCGTGTGACGATAAAAGAATCCAATATCGGGGGAGACCTTACATTTCAGATTAAGTTGTCATCTGAAATAGCTCCGATGCGTGGACGATACATAAATGAGGTTTATCAGGAAACCACAAGGTTGATCAAGGAATTTGAGCCTCTCATAAGTGAATTTCAGACAAGATTAGGACAAAAGTAAATTATAACACGATGAAGAAGTTATTTCGGCTCAAGCCGAATTCACGGTGCATTTGTTAAATCCGGGCGAATGGAATGTTAAAAATTTAGGCGTATAGTTTGACAAGTCGGAAAATGAAGAAATCTCGGTCTCGGACTCCGCGCATCTGCGAACGAAAGATTTTCACTTTGGAGTTGAAGGCTTCGGCCGATGCATTGGTTGCGCGACGTCGGAAATAATTGAGGATAGTCGGTGCATGGTTCCTGAACGTCTTGATGACAGAGCGGAAGTTGTTGTTTCCCAAAGCCATTACGTTTTCATACCACTTGTTCATGCGCCCCATTGCTTTGGCGGGTGATATCTTCGCGTTGAAGATCTGGCGCAGTTCCATAGCGAGGTGGTACGCGGCTTTCAGTATCGGATAGTGTTTGAACAGAATGTTTGCACGATGACGCTGTATGTCAGTCCATTTATTCTGCGACATCATCAGAGTGTGCTTGCTGCGGGCAAGTATCTGGCGCATGGTCTCGCCATTGGAGTACGTAAGAGGCGGCACCGACTTGTCCCGGTTGTTTTCTTCGGCGATAAGCTGACGGCGTATGTCGATACGGATTTCATCAACCGCATCATTATATACCTGCTGGACATGGAAGCGGTCGTTGACAACGTGGGCGTTGTAGAATACCTCGGCTGCAATGAGCATCATTGACGGCGAAAGATCGCATGTGACTTCTTTCACCCGGCGTCTGACAGATTTTCCCATTGCCCCGATGAGGATTGAGATAATCTCGTCGCTTTTCGTGCCCGGGATTGCAGCGGCAAGGGTACCCCTGCCGCTATGGCCGTCCTTGTTGGTGAGAAATGTCCAGACTTCGCCGTTGCTCAGACAGGTCTCGTCAAGGCTCATGCAGGGGCCGATATTGGCGGCGTTGAAGTAAAACCCGCTACCGAGTTCGTTCTCGCACCACTCGACGTATCCGCTAAGTTTATTTCGGTATAGGTCAGCGTAATACTTGCCATTGACGCAGTACATCTGCGCGATATGCTTAATCGACAGTGCCGTCGTCTCCACCTTCGTATTTTAAAAAAGCCACGAACTCGGCGCTGAGACGTGTGCCCTCTTCGTTGGGAAGCTCAAGATTATAGCTGAATATCTCGTTGGTCTTCTTGTCCCACCATTTGTTTTTACGCATGTGCAGATAAACGGGCCTGCCACGCATGGGATAATCCTGTATCGTTACGTAATCCGTGTATCCACGGGCCACTATGTTGGGATTGAGGTAATCCTCGTCCGACAGCTTCTTCTTCTCATCAAGCCAGATGTCGTATGACTGTTCTGTCTTCTCAAACTTGACCATCTCAAACAGCTCTTCCAATCCTTCAGGAAGGCACATCCATATTGCATCTGCGGTTTTCATGATGCAAATTTAACATTTTTACCAAAATCCATGCACCAGTATTTCGGCTTGTGCCTTTTCATCCCTTTTTACCTGTGTTTTTGTACCCGATTTGTAGCAAATCGGTCAATTCCGTCAATGCGTGCCGCAAGGTCGTGGACTTTTGAGACACCATGAGATACAGTGAGACGCGATGAGACACTTTCGGCGAAATAACTGGCGAAATAACCACCAATAAAGCGAATATGAGCAGTAACATTGAAATCATTAAAAAATGTAAGTGGTGCGGCAATGAATTTGTCGCACGAAAAACTACCACGGAATACTGTAGCCACAGATGTTCCGGCCTCGCCTATAAGGAAAGGAAACGGCAAGCGAAACTCAGCGAGTATAAGGCTGAATATTCAGCACAGGTTGAGGGTAAGGTTGAAATCGAAAAACTTGAGTTCCTTTCCCAACGCAGGTATGCCGATTGCTGGGTGTCAGTCGTGCGACAATCTACCGATACTTTGCCGATAACGCTATCACAACCGTGCAGTTCAAAGGAAAGACACTAGTGCGCCGACAAGACATTGACCAATTATTTGAAAAAGGTCATAAATATCTCAAACGAGAAAAGCCTGCACGAGAACCTATCACCCAGTTCTACACCTCGAAGGAGGTGCAGGAGAAATACGGCGTGTCCAATTCGGGAATGTATAAGATTGCCGAGCGCGAAGGCTGGCCGAAAACTCAGAGCCGAGGCAAGACGCTCTGGAGCCGCGACCATGTTGACCGATACTTTGCAAATCAGCAACCGAAGGAGGAAATATCCGAATGGTACACTGTGGCTGACATTCAAGCCAAGTACGGCATGACCCTGTCTGCCATCTATACGCTCGTGTCGAAGGAAGGTATCCCGAAGAAGAAACAAGGAAATTATGTATTGTACTCCAAATATCATTTCGATTTGGCAAAGGGCGAGACCGCGCCAAAGGAGCTGGAGTATTACACCTATCCCGAGGCGATGGCGAAATATAACCTGACCCGAGATCAGCTTCAACACTATCTGAAATACCACAACATCACCCGTGAGAAGAAAGGCAAATACACCCTCATACTTCGCTCGGAACTTGATTCTCTGCTTGGTTCTCCGGAGATTTAGCCCGTGGAGACAGTTTGGAGAAACATTGGAACCGCCGGAGCCGGCATTGTTCCCTTTTGTTTCTCCCGCTACATTTGCAACTGATTTTCAACCATCAGACCCATAAAAGCAATGACAAACACCTGCACCAAAGTGTTCCTCCGTCGTCGTCCGTATGTCGGAGGAAAAGTATCGCTCTACCTCGATTATTATCCGGCGATACGCAATCCTCACACCAACAAGATGACGCGCCGCGAAACCCTCGGCATAGTCATCTATGCTGAACCTGCCAACGAGATGCAACGCCGTTTAAATCATAAAATGGAAGAGAAAGCAGAGGCTATCCGTTGCATCCGTTACCAGAGCCTTATCAACGAACAGTTCGGATTCCTTGACAGGGCAAAACAGAAGATGGACTTCCTCGCCTACTTCGAGAAGAAAGCGAAGAGCAAGTATGACAAATGGATGTGCGTCTATCTCCACTTCAAGAAGTTCTGCGGCGGCAGCTGCACATTCGGCGATGTTACCGCCAGCTTGTGCGAGGACTTCCGTGAGTATCTGCTTTATGCCCACAATCTCAGACACCCGGATAAGAAGATACCGCTCTCCAACAACTCGGCGGCGGGCTACTGGTCAACATTCCGTTGCCTGCTGAAAATGGCATATAAGGAGAAGTACCTCACCGAGAATGTCAATGACTTCCTCGAAGGCATCAAATGGCAGGAGGTAAAGAAGGAGTATCTGACGCTCGACGAGATGAAGATTCTCGATGCAACTGAATGTGAGGTGCCTGTTCTCAAACGAGCCTCTATGTTCGGATTGTTTACCGGGCTTCGTCTCAGCGACCTGTTGCAACTGCGATGGGAGAATATCGAGCGCAGTCCTGACGGCGGCTATTGCATCCGACTCTGCACTGAGAAAACCGATACTGAAGCAACTCTTCCCGTCAGCGATGAAGCGCTCAAATACTGTGGCGAGCGAGGCGAAGGACTAATCTTCAAAGGTTTCCGTCGCTCTATGGCACAACAGCCATTCAAGAAATGGGTCAAAGCTGCCGGCATCAAGAAAAAACTTTCCTTTCATTGCCTACGCCACTCATTCGCTACCATTCTTATCTCGCTTGGCATCGACGTATATGTTGTCTCAAAGATGCTTACGCACCGAAGCGTCAGGACGACACAGATTTACGCCGATGTAGTCAGCGAGAAGAAGCGCGAAGCATCCAACGCCATCACCCTGAAATAAATCGTTCCGCCATATTAAGAAGCTGTGACTATATGAACCGCCCTCAGGAAGTTAGACAAATAACTTTTTGGGGGCCTTTTCATGTGATGAAGTTTTGAAATATTAAGAATAGAATGTTTTGCGAACTACTCATAGCTTTATCTGCGGTACTCGGCATCGTTGCGAACAATCCGATAAAAACGGGAAGTTTTCAGCCTGAAGAACTGAGATAATGAGAAATGTGGATAAAGCTTACATCTTTAATGTTGTTATCGATGGCATATATGGTACTTAGTCAAGATAGTTCGTCGCAACGACAAATAGGTAGCGATCTGTCTATTAGATTTATTCAAGTTCGGCAGTGAACGACTGAGCCACATCGTTGTCGAACACGAACAGCACATGCAGCCGAGGGTTGCGGTCAAAATATGCGTATATCTTATCTTGTAGAGCCATAATTACCAACCGAATTTTTTCATTGTAACTTGAATTTTTTCAAATTCATCCTTTTTTATATCATTTGAAATAAAAAAGTCAAAATCTCCCATACATGCCTCTTTCCATGTCGTGGAACTTTGCGGCATAACAGTATCAGTAGAAATACTTCTATATATTAAAACGGCATCATCATGTTTACCTTGCATTACTAATGCATTTGCATAATTTCCAAGATAGAATAAAGATTTTTGTTCTCGTTCTTGAAGTTCATTATACATGGATATAGCAATGTCAGCATATCCTTTTTCAAGTAATTTCCAAATATCAGAAACTGATATTTTGTGGAGATTCTTATGGCAATCAAATATTCTTCCGCTTTTAATTCTATGAATATTAAACGTACGAAGATCTTGCCTATAATTACAAAACCCCGATATATGTCCGATGCGCTTACTCTCCGCAAGAGTCTGATATTTTAATGAAGCGGCGGCCTCGAGTAGTTGTATGGCGGAATATTTCTTTCGATTATCGTCCTCATCAAAGAATTTATACCAGAAAGTAATGAACAAAATAGTCCTTTTTAATGGGTTACCCATGTCTGCGGTATCATATTCTATTTCAACAGGATTGGAGTTTAGAATTGCGTCATATAATAGTTTATCCCAATCATCATTATCGCTGGCTTGATATTTTGTTATAGAATTCACGCTATGGAATGATGCTATTTCTTGAAATCTAAGGAATATGTTTTTTTCTTCAATGATATCATACAGTTCAATCCCATAAATATCATTCTTTTGCGTAAAAGAAATTTTATCGGACGATGCTACATAATCATATTGTTTGTTTTTTAACGAAAATACGATATATGTCCCGTTATGGCATTCCAAGGATATATTATCCCTTACTACACTATACCTGTCAGAAATAATATCTTCCGCCGGTTTAATAAATCGAGTTCCTCCGTCTATAGTTGATGATATGCACGCATAGCTTGAATCATCTGTACTCTCATCAGCTAAAGAATCTGGCGTCATCACCTTTTCGATACCTAAATATGACTCCCGATAGTTAGCTTCAGCCCAAGCTTGAGCTTCTGAATAAGACCATCGGTCAATACTCTCAATTTTGCGTTCGGCCTTAAATCGTATATCTTCTGCTAACTGATACAAACAGAGTTTAACAAATTCTACGACTTCCGGAAGAGAGTTCACTATTTGCTTCTCGGCAAATCGGATAATATTCCATCCATTGTCCAGAAAGTAGGCATTGCGCAATCTATCACTGCACCCTATATAATGTATAGGTTTGCGAGAAACAATGTCATAGGGTTCATCAATTTCGATATCGATGAAAATATTCTTCTCTCGCCAAATTATTGCTATGTCAGGCTTATACCCGTAAGTCCTATTTTTTACAGGTACGGAGATGTTTTGTAAAACTTGAATTTTCGGTTCTATACGTTTAATCACATTTAACGCATCTAAGAGAACAGGTTCCATAACACCTCCTGTGGCATATCTGTTAATACGATAATCCAAAATTGGGGTATCGATAAATGGAATCATCAACACTGGATAAGAGTATTCGTTGGTATCGGATACTTCTGTTTCATAGTAAGAAGTCATGCCACAATATTTCAAGTCTCCAGTTTCCTCTGTTTGAGGCTGCTTGACCCGTTTGCCAAAATTAGGGGATCCTGAATCTATCTTGATTCCGGTACGGGATATGGTAACTAATTGGGACCTTTCTTCGTCTTTTTTATGTTTATACTTTGTTTTATTTACTCCTATTCCTTTTTCCGGTAATGATAATAGAATGCTCGTGGGCTTAAGCTCAACGGTAATTTCTTCTTTAGTTTGGATTTGTTGCCCAAGAAATCTCTTTGATGGTGAAAACGCTATCATCTTCCTTGCCGGAATCATTTCAATCTGGCGTGTCGCTATATTATAGCTTTTCCTTGGAGATTTTGTTTTTACATACCATCGGCCGAAATTCAACAATCTTATGGAATCACCTTCCGCAATCTGATTGCTTATGGATTCTAAAAAAGCATTGAGTATAATTCTCGTTTTTTGCAACGAGATACCGCTGTTTTCAGAAATACGTTTAATCAATTCTGATTTATTCATAATCTATGCTTTATTAGAAGCGTTTGAAAATTTTGTTAAAAGATTATTCTTATATCTGATTCGCATCACACATTCAATCGTTTTAGATTTTGGTGATGCCTCTGATATAGAGCGACGCCTTCTTCAAATCCAAGTATCACGTCTTTAGGTAGGCTCTTATCCATCTCCGAGTCTGGGCGCCAAGCTGAGATAGCTTGAGATATAACTTGGGGTAAATTTTCAATGCTGGAAATATACCCGGCTAATTGTTTTACCCTGTATATAATGTCATATTTATCTCCTTCGCATATAAATCCTTCGTCAATCTCAGAAGCCTTATTTCTAAATAAAACGACAAGTGTATTGGTGTTCGGTAAAACAAAATCAGAATACTCTCCAGCCCTTATTATTGTTTTGATATAATCAATAATTTCCGGGGTAGAAGAAAACGCCACTTTATTCCATATAGTATCCCAAAGCAAGGGATACCGTAAGAATCCTTTACTCGAAAGATATCCAAGAGTTTCTTCCCGGACATCCTCTTTTATAGATAATATATCATTAAATAAGTTGGCGTCATCAAGTATCGGGGATTGTTCATTGAGTGCCTCTATGGTATCATAACGAGTATATCCAAGATGGCATAATATGGTAAAACTATCATACAAGCTATCCATTACGTCTCTTGAAACCATGGAAGAATCACATTTAGCAATAATCTCAGCGATAGCATCCATATCATGAAGTTTGCTCGGGCCGAATACGGGGGAGAGACGTGTATTCTCCTTCTCAAAAGAAGAAACAACTTCGAGCATATATTGAGCCAAAACCGGATATAATTCTTTTACTTGTTCTTTAGAAATTAATGCTCTTAGCGCATGAATTGTTGCCACTTCGTCCTCCGGTCGCCCTGAATATCCGATTACGCCATCATCAACCTTTGGCGCTTCTACTTGTTTATGCAGTTTATTTATAGCGCTTTCTAATTGTTCATGAATAGAGGCGCTATCATCAACTTGCGATTTCACTAAATTGAACGAATAAGTAGCATTTACCACTTTGGAAAGATTGTCATTTCTCCATCTGAGTATCGCTCTATTTAAAGTTGCTTTTTGAGCCTCGTTACAATAAATATAAATATTCGTAGCTCTGGCATAAGCATTATTACTCTTTCTGGTATCAGGATCAGTTAACCCCGTTATAACTAATTGTACGGCTTTATCAGTCAGTATTACGTCTTTAGGATTTGCCCCCTGAGGAATCCAAATATCTCTCTTTGCTTCATCTATCTTAATTGGACATTCTGTTGCTAGCTGAACGATATAGCCATATTCCGATTCTGGCAGGCAATTAAAGACAGTTATAAGATATTCATTTTTATATTCATGATTTTGACTTGAATATATTTTCAGAAGGAATGGGATTATGCGCTTGATTCTTGCTACATCAAGAATGACTGACATTCTTGATATGACAATTAGAATAATTATACTTAAGCGATAGACTATAGCCGTTGATGCAGCCCAATCAGATACGGAACCAGCTTTGTCAAGAATTAAATCGACCCATTTATTGATAACAGATTTATCGAGGGCAACCACTGATTCTTTCCTGATAACAGTTCGTGAAGTATCAGTCTGAGCAGCCCTCATTAAAGCGTTTAATGCCATCTGAGGAATATTGCTTTGTAGCAACTCATCACAACTTAATTGCATAAGCTGTGGATTAATTGTCATCGCACCCAAACGAAACGGATAACCGAATTGTTCCCAAATCATTTGAATTCTGGAGGCATATCTTACTTGTGTGCTATTATTAATGCCATCCATACGGCGTGTTATATTTACGTCTTGCAAATTAAATCTATGAGAACGAGACTCAATCCGTTCCTGTTTCTTCTGTAATGCATCATAAAGATGCACCTTAAAATATCGGAAATAGGAGTGCGTTTCAAAGGATGGCTCTACTTTTACATTTGTCTCAAATTTACCTTTATACGACGAAAATATGTTGATTACGCTTAGGAATGCGCCAAGATATGATTGCTGAATATCTGATTTATTTAAATTACTCAAACGTTTAATCGCTTGCTCTAATAAGGCATAAGCCTCTTCCTCGCGGTTTATCTCAATCAATATAGCGGATTTCCATAGGATACCCTCATAATTATCTTCATTAAGCGTCCATTGATTGAGAATATCAAATGCTTTATCATAGTCCATTAATGAAATAGCTTGTAATGCCATTTCATATCTTAATCTATTTATAATCTCATCTGAGTCCGATGATAATATGACTGATATTAGTTTTGTCGATAGAGTGTCAAAAGCCTCAACATCAAACGTGATTCGGTAATGTGACAATAAAGCTGTAGCAATGCTTTGCAATTTGGCATTGTCATTGAAATCAGATTCATCCTGATCATTTATAATCTTCTCACATTTGGTGACGAGCCAAGGTAAGAGTGATATCGGGTAAAAAGCTTTTCTTAATCGCCATTCAAATTCATATACCAAATCAAGAAGCGATTCGTCCGGAATACGATTTATTAGTTGTTCAACCTCGGTTATCTCATAGTCAAACAGATGTTCAAAACCATTTTCAAATTGAGATAATCTAAGAAACGCCCATCCGGGATAGGTTTCGCGGATGTTTCGATAAGTCTCAATTAGTTTTGTAAGCTCAGACTCGTTTATATTATTTGAAAAGCCATTTCCGGAAAACTTGAAGTTACGTACCTTTCGTAACTGTTCATACGAAACGCTGATATCCCATTCGTCGTTTCTATCAATCTGTTCATCTTTTAGATATCTGAAAATAAATTCAAAGTATTCAGATATACCACAAAATCCGGCTGGTCTCTGAATAATTTCGATGCCGTAACTTTTCTTGTACTGCAAATCAGCCTCAGTGATTTGCTCTCCCAAAGCATCAAAAAGATATACAGGAGGTACGTCGACACCATTGCTATTATTACGGAGCCAACTAATCCAGTTTAAGAAATTCGGATCATCACCAGAAAAACCGATTAGGTATAATCTATTTGTAATTAATGTATTGTGAATGACGGCAGTAAGTAGCGGATGTGTCACAGAATAGTCACGATAATCATTCTGGTTTATTACATATGGCTTTACATCGGGAAAAGACCCATGTAATTTGATTATTCGCGCCCCACTTTTTTGTATAATATCCTTCTCTCCTCTGATATAATAATAGGCTTTTGAAGAGTCCGCTCTTTCTAAAAGAGAATCATAATTAGTTGTATAAATATCAGCCCATGGTAATTTTACCAATTCTTTATGGAGCTTTCCCGGGGAGATCTTATCATCGGGTAAAATCTTCTCCAATAAAGAATCCATAAAGTCATGACCATGTAAAGATGTCACTCTTGAAGCGAGTTCAATCGGCGCTCTTAATTTTAAATCCTTGTCAGACGGTTCATGTCCATAAGCTATTTTATAAAAATTTGGGCAAGCCCATTCCAATCCTTGATATCAACGCCTTCCTCCATCTGTGCGTTTTTACTGAAACCCGCACCTACCATGACAGAAGCACGACCACTTCTTAACAAGTCGCGTAAATGGTCAAGCTTGGGTCTCAGTTCTTTCTGGAACTCGCTTGAATTGAGAATTTCGTTATAGCGTTCGATTGTCATGGAAATGAGCGGTTATTGTAGTTTGGCGACAACGGGGCGAAAGGGTAAAGTCTTTTACTACTCTTCCGTCAAGGTCAATCTCAATCTGGTGGTCGGCAAGTATCTTTTTATGACTCCATAGACTTAAACATGGCTTCTACCGACGAGGTATCAACTGGAGGCACATCTCGGAGTTTTCCACTTCGGGCTTCTTCCATTGCAGCCTTAGTAATTTCGTTAGGTTCATTATATGCAACATCCAGCAACACACACTCAACAAAATTATTGAGACTGCGGTGCTCTCTTTTTGCCATCTCTTTTAGGCGTTCTATCAGATCAACGTTCAAACGGAACATTGTGGCCTTCTTCTGAATTGCTGCTTCCATAGTGCTATCATTTTATTTGCAAAGATAAAACAAATATATAACATAAACAGATCTATGGTCAAGAAAGTTGAAGGATTCATCATAGGAAACCCGATGAACAATAGGAAGTGGCATAGTGTTTTAACTTTGTTTGTTAAACCCACCAAATTTTAGACTATAAGATTAAACAACCACCGTATGAAAGACCTATTCAAAGGCCATCATCCCTGGCTGCTTGTGCTGGTGATCGCTGTCGATATATTTTCGGCACTAGTCATCCGCCATTCCATCCTGTCCAAAGGAGAATCAGAATTCAATGCCAATGTGTTCTTTTGTCTTATTATAATCGGCGGACTTGCCTTGTATGCAATACTCGTTGAATTTCTTTCCGGTAGAGACATGCCGTTAATCGGTGAGAATAGAAAGAAAGAAGAACAAGTAAAAGCTCCATCACCCCAACCACTTGCAACAGAGCCAACAGTAGAACAGCCTTCACCTTCTCCTGAACAGGCTGCGGTATCGCGCGACGATTTAGAAAAAATAATGCGCGATGTCATGGCCGATTTGAAAAGTGAAGTTGCCGTTCCGACCGGAGCTACGATTACGAAAGATGAAGATGGCATTGTATCTGTAAACATCAACGAGATGAAAAATTCGGCAAGCGAAATAGTCAGAACACAGGAAGATGCCAAATATAGATTCGCTTGCGAGTACACAATGAAAGTTCTTGGCAGTTATATCAAACAGAGAGACGTTCCGACACTTCTTTTCCGTCTGGGATTATTTCAGAGAGCTTCTACACCCAAATGGGATCCTCGAAGTTCCGACGATATTGAAGCCGGAGGCAAAATACAAAGAATCGAGGTTTCCGCGCCGGTCGAGAAATGGGCATTGCTGCACTATGGATGGAATATGGGCAGACTCTTCGGAAAACAAAACAACTTCATCACTCACTTCCTGAAAACCACCTTCCACTATCATCTTGATGGCCTTTCAGACAATCAGCTTCCAAAGAAACTCAAACAGAATCCACTTCTGGGAGTAATCAAAATCGAAGAGCGCTTTGATAAGGATTGTTCGGTAGAAGATTATAGTCTTGAAAATGATGTTGCCAAGCAACCCGCGAATATCACGACCACACCAGAAACCACAGTGACGGAAAAAGTGGAAACAGCGACAATCGTCGAAACTGTAGAAACTACTCCGGAGAAGGAAACGCCAGTGGCTCCAACTAAAGTACCGCCGAATGATAAGGACTATATGGCAGAAAACGAAGATTATGAAGACAAAGAATCCGATTCCTATAATGACGCGGATGAATATTACGAGGATGACGAGGACGACGAACCCTTTAATGAAGAAGAATGGGAGGCATACGTAAATCGCTCATTGGAGCGTGGGGCTAATTCCCGATGTCTTGACCAAGAGTATCTCGCAGGTTAAATTTCACCAACCTCCCCCAATCTCCGGTCGGAGAAGGCGTTTTTTATCCACCGGAGAGGCTTTGGAGATAGTTTGGAGATGCTTTTGAGGCTCATTAAAGCTTATTGTTCTCCTATTTATCTCCTTATACATTTGCAACCGAATCTTTAGCCCGGATGTGCCACGTTGGCACAGCGGTTTCCTAAGGATTCGGTTGTTTTCATGTTCACAACACCCGTGACTTTTGACAGACTTCCCGAAGCGGTAGTCTATCTCATCGAGCGAGTATCAGCCTTGCAAGATGAGCTGCGGGAGCTGCGCAACGTGCTTGCTCCCCCTTCAACTGACAGTTCTCCTTTCATCACCGCGAAGGAGGCCTGCAAACTACTCGGAGAGTGCAGGAACACTCTCTATGAAAAGGCTCGCGCCGGAATCATCCCGGCATATAAGAATCCAGGCGGTAAAGCATGGCGATTCATCAGGAGCGAGCTTCTGGAATATATGGCATCCGGCAAACCGAAAACTCAGCAAGAGAAATATGATGAAATGGTTGCCGAGATGAACAAAGGTCTGCGTCCTGGTGGACGAAATCGAGTGAGCCGTTAGCCTATGAGCGATGTGTTTACACCTCAGCTCACGCTCGACAAGGCAATCGACCACTGCGCCATAATCACTGGCGGCGGATTTCCCATTAGCCTCTATCCCTCCAAAATCCAACCTATCATCAGGGAGGTGAACGACTGCTACGGATTTCCCATCGATTATGTCGCGGCGGCAATGTTGGTGGCAGTGTCGATAGCGATAGGCAACATACTAAAAGTCAGCTTTTGTTGGGATGGGATATAGAGACTCATCATGGCACAGTCAGCCATAATGGATACTTGACGAAGGGAATTATGAAATTACTGGATGGACAGGCATTTCATTATTAAAGAAAACACCATCTTCTCAACCGTATCTGAATCTTAGCACTCCATCAATTCTTTTTATCAGCAATTTCTCTCCTATTTCAGACGCAAATTGCTCAACAGTAAAAGTTTCTGTAGGAATTCGATTACAATACCATCTCTCCCATGGATCTAACCAAATAAAGAAATAGCGCTTCCATCGATTTATCAAATTATCAACTTCTTCACCTGTGATATTAATTTTTGCTAAAACGAACTCGCGTAATTCTTTATCCCATCCACCGGGGAAACTTTCAATAATGAAATCCCATGCAGATGAAGAGTATGCTATTTTCGATGTGATTGCGATATTTCCCATAGCGCAAATTTAGCCAACACTTCTCTACTCACAAAATTTATTGAAGCACTTTGATAATGGGAGAGTCCTATTGCTAAATATTCCAAGAAGAAATTGCCACCGAGGAAAAGCGAATAGCAGGACTTGACATTGCAGACTATCGCCTGCAAATCGAGCCGGACCAGGCAGTGCTGCAAGCTATGATACGCCGTAATCCGATGTTGCAGAGACTCATTGACGACCTGCAACTCACTCTCGTGTCAGTTGAACGGTACAACCGGGATACTGATGCAATCAACAAAACCTCAAAAACAGAAAAACAATGACTGCGAAGAAAACTCCGTCAACAACTGCATCCAAGCCAACCAAGTTGACCGATGCAACCAAATCCAAAGTATCAACTCTTAATCCCGATTTTATTATGAAATCAGACAACTCTATCAACTCCACTAATGCTGTAAATGCAACCAATTCTGTTAACAGCGATAAAACTATTAACAGCACCACTCCTTCCAACGCCGACAATCTGTTTGATAACGAGCAGACAGCAACCGAGGCGCCGAAACAACCACGCATCGGCAAGCAACAGCGCAAATCGGATTATGCCGATTTCAAGGCCAGGTTCCTAACACCGTCAAAGCTGGTGAAGCGTCATCCGGTCAACATCGAGGACAGCGTATGGGCGAAGCTCGAACGCATCGCCCGTATCCTCGGCGACCGCGACACGACTGTCGGCTGCTACATCAACGCCATCCTGGTCGACCACCTCGACCTCTACGGTGACGACATCGAAATCTGGCGCAAACTCTAATGTTTAACCCGACCGCAGGGAGCGGTTATCGTCAGCGCGCAACTAAGAAACGATAGTGGATTAGTTGGGGATGCAGGGGTATGTTTCGGGAGGTAAAAAATACCCCACCCGAAACCCCTCGCATCCCGAAGGACGCTCTCTGTTCCCTGCGGTCACCATCCCCAACTCAACAAATGAGAAAGTTCAATCAGGACGCTCCCGGTGTAAAGCTCCGCGGGCGACCAAAGAAAGAATCCAGTGATAAAAGGGACTGCAAAGTATCAGTGAATTTTACCGCTGCTGAAGAACGCGAGGTAAAAGCCAAGGCCGCAGCCGCCGGTGTCAGCATCGCCGAACTGCTTAGAATCTCCGCCTTCCGGCTCTCGATTGTCGGTCGTCTCACCGATTTTGAACGTGAGGCAATACGCGAACTGATGTATCAAGGCAAGAATTTCTACGCTCAGGTCAAGGCTTGTCAGGCTAATGCATGGCCCTCGACAAAGCGAAAAGCGGAGGCTTATCTCGATGGAATTTTAGCCACTCTAGGCAAGTTGAAAACCTCAAATTCCTCTCTGTTATGATAGCAAAAATACTCGCAAAAGGAACTGCCGCTGCTATTGTCGGCTACGTCATGCGTGAGTTCCACGACAAGGATCCGTACACCGCCGACACTTGGCGAGTGATAGATTCCGACGGGATTTTCGGCAACGATTATCGCAGAATTGTGGACAGTTTCGACATCGGGGCGAGCCTCAACAAGAGAATCAGCAAGCCCATCGGACATATCGCCGTGGGTTTCGACAAGACAGATTTGCCCCGTCTCACCGATGATTTTATGGTGCAACTGGCTAAAGAATACATGGAGCGCATGGGCATCAGGGACACGCAATATATAATAGTGCGTCATCTCGAAACCGGCTCGCCGCATTTCCATATCGTCTATAACCGCGTGAATCTTCACGGCAAAGCCATCGACGAGAGCAATAATTTCGATAAAAGCCATAAGGCGACTAAGGCTATCAAGCTGAAATACGGACTGACTTATTCGCCGAAAAAGAAGCTGTATGAGGATGCGATTGCCGAGATGAAGCCCAGGATTCAGGCGGCGATGTACCGTTGTAAATCGTGGGATGAGTTCCGCCGTCGCCTCGCTCCGGCCGGAATAACAGTCGAATTTTACAACGACCGCGACACCGGCAATCCGCAGGGCATACGATTCTCCGATGGCGAATTTACCTTCAACGGCTCGAAGATTGACCGCGCTTTTTCCTACAAGCGTCTCGACAAATTCTTTGCCAAGAACGCTGGAATAAGAGAGGCACAACCACAGCAACCGGTGCCGATTTATGTAACGGCGAAAGTGAAGGAATCGCCCGTGGCCAATGTGGTAGAGAACATAATCGAGACCGGTTGTCAGGCTATCGGCGGACTGTTCCAAGTCGGACCCAGCTATGACCCCGAGGAACAATCCTTTATCAACAGAATGAAAAAGAAATCCAAAAAGAAGAAAGGAAGATTACTGTAATGGCAGATATGTATTCTATCGTCAAGAAACAGGATGAGAAGATTGACGACCTTCTCAAAATCGCACAGAAAAATAAGGATTTGCTCACGGACATTGATACAAGACTTGTATCTACCCCGGAGCAAAGGTCAACTCCCGCGACTTCCGAGCCGCAAAAAATTCAGGTCGAACTGCCTGCAGGCATCGCCACTAACGAATCGGTGAAAAAGCTCGTCGATGCGGCACTCGCCAAACAAAAAATCGACGCTCTCAAAAGTCTCGACTTCTCTCAGTTCCCACAGGAATTAGCAGAAGGCTTTGCCAAAGCCTTCAAGGACGGACTTGACAAGAACGTCGCTAAGGCCCTCCAAGTCTGCATCCGAAATGAGTTCACAAGCCAGATTAATGGGCTAAATGAATCTGCAAAGCGACTCACCGACCGGATGTATAGCATCGTCAACGGTGCTATCTTGGCGGCAATTCCCAAATGGGCGTATGCAGTTGCCGAAGCTTTATTGCTTATCGTGGTCAGTCTCGGCATCTGGTGCTACAATCTCGACAAAGAGATCGAGCATCTTCAGAAAGTCGAGTGGCTATATCGTTACGAACGTGTGAGCTACGACGCCGAAGGCATCCGCAACATGATGCTCCGATAAGAGGCGATGATGGTCGGCAACCGTCAGGAGCAAGACAGCATCAAAGAGATGACTATCCGACTTGAACGCCGAAAGAATGCCGACCGCACCCATGTTTATTTCCGACCATCTGATCCCTGGACACCCGAGTCCAATAACCATCTTTGGTAAACTTCAAACCTCACAAACCCAATAGAAGCAAACTTTTTCAACCCCATCTCGGCAGGTGCTCAGATGAGCATCAAGGCCTTCTACCTTGACTTTTATCAGTTTATGGTAGAGAACTATTCAGCAACTCCCGACAAGCTTATGCTCGACTGGAACTGCGTCGGCGCAACCGCTCGTTACCACGGACGGGACCGAGCCTTCGAGTTCCGTCTATGGGAACACTCAAACGGACATCTCGGAATCCCCGACATGACCGTCATCGTTTCCGTGTTCCACATCTCCGGGTTCGTGGCAAACGCTCAGGGAGAAGCAGAGGCTGTATCTTTATGGCTACGCGATGCGGCAAAAGCTAACGGATTCCGCCACATCGCCGACGAGAGCTACGGCCCCACGGACGCACCGAATCAGGTACCCGGATGCAAAATCGCTTGTTTAACCCTTTAATACCCACACCACACATGCAAGAAATCAAATCCACAACCCGCAACGTCATCGTGTACTTCTTCCTCGACTTCCGCGCATATATCACAGATGTATTCGGCAGCAACCCCGATGATGCCATGCTTGACTGGAACTCTGTCGGAGCCTGTTTCCACTACTTCGGCGAGGGACGCGCCATTCAGGTCCTCCTGAGGGAACGCTCCGAAGGCCACCGTGGTATCCCCGACATGACGCTCATAATCATCCGCATCAGCTTTAGAGGCACACAGTATGTCATCCGCGCCGAGATGAAAGCCTTCATCCACTGGCTGAAACAAACCGCCAAAGCTCACGGTTTCCTCCACTTCGCCGACGAAGACTGTCAGCCCCTTGCCACCAACCAAGTCCCCGGCTGCGGCATCGCCTGCATACGCCTCTAACGCCCTAACTCTCCCATCCTCTTTTACCGACGCCCTGACAAGACTCACCCTCTTGCCGGGGCGTTTTCAATATGTTTCTCGCCATATTTCATTGCCATGTCGGGAATTATTTATAACTTTGCTATTGTAATAATACCGATATGATTGAATGTCATTTTTGTGGGCAGCATCTACCCGATAATGCAAAATTCTGCTACAAATGCGGTCAGCAGATTATTTGCAAAGAGTGCGGAGAGCGTCTTGTTAAAGATGCTCCAATCTGCGTTGTATGCGGTGCAACAATAAAGCCGCTCAGAAGTTTCAATGCACCAAACCACATTATTTTTTCGGAAAGCACAACCGAACGTAAATTTGAAGCTTCGTTTTCCGATGAAACAGCTGGCAATGTGGTGGAAACTTTAGCTGGATTTCTCCCGGTCAATCACCGTCCTAAGTTTAATCATGTTTTAGCTCAAGATACAGTTGATGTTACCCCTACGTTAACACTTGTCTCTGAGGGGAAAGAGGAATCGTCAAATACCATCACACAATGTTCAAATAACAGTGTTGTGGAAAGCTCTGATGACATCAATAAAATTTTTAAAGTAAAATCGGATGGTTCTCTTTCGTTACATATCACCGACCTAAAAGCAAAAAATAAGGTTGATTTTGCCTTTAGAGCCACACTCCTTTACATTTACTATCAACATGAGATTTCACACATTTCTGAAGTTCCTAAATCAGATGTGAAATCATTTCTAAAGAACTTGGGTTTAGAGCAGGATGGTTCTTTCCGAGGGAAAATGAGTAAAATGAAATCTTTGTTTTCGTCCATATCGCCATCTTATACTCTGAGTTTTGCCGGCGAAAATGAGGCTAAGGCTTATGTTGAACAAATCATGTCTTCAGATATTAACGGAGACTGGACTATCGGGAACTTATCAAAAAACTCAACAGGACAGTCTGTCAATAAAAAATGCTCCGCCGATAGTTACTCCATAGTCACATCGCTCAATCTTTCTCCAGCTGGACATGAGTCTCTGATAGACTTTATGAATAAAAGAAACATCAGGAGTTCCATGGAGTTAAACGCTGTATTCGTTTATTACCTGACGAAAGTAATAGGTTGTACCGCTATTACCCCAGACCACATATATACATGTTATAAAGTCGTAAATAAAAGATGCCCATCTAAGCTTAGACAAAGCCTAACTGACACAAAACGTCGTAAAGCCTGGATAGAAACTTCAGATATGGGGAACATTAAGATTGCTTCTAATGGAGAGAATTTCGTTGAACATGATTCGTTGAAATAATGGATATTGACACATTTACAGCAAAGATAGAGGATTTTGATAAGATATCAGCTTCTGAGGCTATCCCATATTTCGGCTATTTTCTTACCAAAATTGAAAACAATATATCTTTTACAGCAAAGGACATCGAAAATTGCTTTAGTGCATTAAATATCCCGAAATATAGTAATATCTCGGCTTATCTCTCTAAGGCCATTAAGAAAAAAACATTTGTAAAGAACAAACAAGGCGGTTATAATATATCTCTTGCAGAAGCCAGACGAATTGATGAAATTCTAAATATTCCACGCAAAATAGTTCCTTCATCAAATCTTTTCCCGTTGGAATTATTTGACGGTACACGTGATTATATAAGAAAGACCGCAATACAAGCCATCTTATGTTATGATATTGAAGCTTACGATGCTTGCCTAGTAATGGTACGTCGAATACTTGAAACATTAATAATCGAATTATTTGAAAAGAAAGGAATATCCGACCGCATAAAAAATGCTAATGGATATTATATGTTTTGTGGTGACTTGATTGATGAATTATTGAAGGAAAAAATTCTTTGGACTATTGGACGAAATACAGTTCAGGCACTTCCCTCAATCAAAACCAAAGGAGACCTTAGTGCCCACAATCGGCGTTTCAATGCTAAGAAAAGCGATATTGACCAATTGAAAGATGGATTACGCATAACAATAGAAGAGCTAATTCATCTAATTGACTATTCTAATCATTGACCCTTGGCGGATATAAAGTCCCCCGCAGACCGTAGTCGCAATATGGCGGCTATCAAGGGGAAGGAAACGAAGCCGGAGATGATTGTGCGGAAGTATCTTTTCTCTCGAGGTCTGCGGTTCCGTGTTCAGGTCAAAAAGTTGCCGTGAACACCGGATATCATCTTGCCAAAGTACAAGACGGCAATTTTTGTGAATGGCTGCTTCTGGCATGGGCATGAGGAATGCAAGTATTTCCGATTGCCAAAATCCAATGTCGAGTTCTGGAAAGAGAAGATTGAGCGCAATATTGAGCGAGATAGAGAATCATTGCAGGCATTACGTGATTTGGGATGGAATGTAATTCGTGTATGGGAATGTAAACTACGCAACAAGGCGAACCGAGAGGACACTCTCAATAAGATTTATAATAGCATTACCTCGTCTGAAGGAAGCGATTATAGCTTTGAAGAGACCAATATGCCAATAGCGGCAGAACCTGAAACTGACTATTCCAGATAATGTTTCATTGCACGAAATGCAATTTCTTGAAATATCCTTTCAATTTTATGGCATAGCATGACTGACTTCTCGGAAAAATTCGTTAACTTTGCATCATTGAACAGGAAAACATCATGGGCAAAGATATAAACCGAATCAAAGTCATTCTTGTGGAGAAGAAGCGGACCAACAAATGGCTTGCCGAGCAACTCGGTAAAGACCCCGCGACTGTCTCCAAATGGTGCACAAACACAATTCAACCGAGCCTCGACACCCTTCTCAGGATAGCCGAGCTTCTTGATGTTCAGATTCAAGAACTCGTAAGAATGCCAAAATAATACATATCATGAAAGGCGAAACTCTTTTCTTAAAAGTCGGTGATTCATCCGCCGATGGCAAAATTCATATCATTGATGAAGACCGTTTATGCTTTCAAGTCAGAGGTACTAACGGAAGCATTCGTACAATCTCGAAAAATTTGCTCCGAGAATTTATCGATTATTTTAATCGACACCCTAATGCCACATCCGCTGAGGCCCGAAACGACCTTTCCGGCAAAACCGATATTGACAAATTTGAATACGGTTATAACGGGACTCTAACTAAACTTAGTGAACTCAATAAAGTTTTATCCCAGAGAAAAGGACAGTCGGCTGCGCCCAGCAAAAATAAAATTACCAATTTACCATTACAACAGATATTCTTTGGGGCTCCCGGAACGGGTAAATCTTTTGTGATAAATGAGGTTTGTGCCGATTATGAGAATTATCGCACAACATTCCATCCCGATACTGACTACGCGTCTTTCGTTGGCTCTTATAAGCCAATTACAATTATGTCCAGTGTCAGAGACATGACAGGTCATCCAGTAACAGAAGATGGTAAGGAAATCAAGGAAAGCCGCATAGTTTACCGCTACGTAATGCAAGCATTTCTTAAGGCTTATGTTGCCGCGTGGCGTGAGCAGCAGAACGATGAACCTAAGCCTGTATTCCTCATTGTCGAGGAGATAAATCGCGGCAACTGCGCCCAAATCTTCGGCGACATCTTCCAGTTGCTTGACCGTAATGCATCCGGATTCTCCGACTATCCAATTGTGGCCGATGATGATCTCGCCCAGGAACTTAAAGAGATTCTTGGCGAGTTCAGTATCGCAAAACACGATGCCATCAATGCGCTTTACAATGGTGGCAAGGATGTTGTCGGCATGGTGAAGAACGGTGAGTGTCTGCTTTTGCCTAACAACATGTATATCTGGGCGACAATGAACACAAGCGACCAGTCGCTCTTCCCCATTGACTCTGCTTTCAAACGTCGTTGGGATTGGAACTATATCAAAATCAAGGACGCCGGCGAAAACTTCAAAATCGTTTTCACAAACGGCAATACATACGACTGGTGGAGATTCGTCTCAGCCATCAATGGACGCATCGAGGGCGGAGAAATCCAGCAGGAAGATAAGAAACTCGGCTACTTCTTTGCAAAAGCAAAGGACAAAGTCATTACTCCGAAAGTGCTTCTATCAAAGGTTCTGTTCTATCTTTACAATGATGTATTCAAGGACTTCGGCCTTGATGATGATTTCTTTAAAGATGAGAATGGGGAAACTATGTCGTTTGCCTCATATTTCGACGAAGCTGGAGACGCTGATGAAGATAGAATAGAACGTTTCGTTTCAAATCTCGGTCTAACTCCATCACCTTCAACGAGTAACAATCCCGACTCAAATTTCGATTTGAAAATCAACGGCAAGAAGATGAGTACCATTACAGATACTGTCTGTGAAATCCTCAGTAATGCCGCAGAAACAAGTCCATTCCCTGATATACAAGATGCTGTTACAGACATCTTCCCAGACCGAGACGATGTTATCAAGCCGATTGACAATCCCGACTCATACGAGAAGGAAAACCGATGGAACAAAACGCCGATAGTTGCTAACGACGGCACTGCGTTTGTAGTCAGCAATCAATGGCATAAGAACGAAATTCAGCAAGTTAAAGAGCTTGCCGAACACTTCAATATCCCTTTTGATGGAGACGTTGACGAGTACGAAGATGACGACCCTTCGCAGAAAGGGAAACGTCTTAAATATTCAGTAAATGGTGAAGGAAATTATGGCATAGGTGAGGCATTTCTCAAAATGAGTAAAGTCATTGCCGAACAACCTGGCATGACACTTCAAAAGATGATTGAGGCTGCAAAGATTATTCGCAGAAAAGCTGTTTTCCTTCCATTGGCATCGTTACCTGAATGGAAAGAAGACCACATCAACGACAGCAAGCGCGATCGTCGTTTCTTTGAAAACGATGTCCTGACTACTGATGGAGACAAGGTAAAGTTTATTGTATCAACGCAATGGGGCAAACAGCGACTTGATAAAGTCCAAGAGTTTGCTGCTACCTTTGGTATGAAATTTGAGCAACTTCCCTGATGAAACTGTTGATTGAGGGGTATCCATACCCGATAGGACTGTTGCAGGAGCTGTTCCCTAATGTCGATGAACTCGACGTGGTGGACGGTGTAGCCTCCGTGAACTACGTCGGCTACTACTATTTTGCGTCCAAGGGTACGGCGGTGTTCATTCTACCGAAGGTCGTTCTCAATCAACAAGACAAGGTATTCAACCGTTACAACCCCGAAGATATTGTCAATCTGACAGATAATGACAATCCTCTGTCGCAGGGCGAACGTCAGTTTATCTACGGGTTATCGG
>OLHE01000833.1_pt1 | contig 22326 bp, 23 predicted proteins | sample 1605821 | NCBI WGS metagenome assembly OLHE01 (sample SAMN03283250) | human gut metagenome | biome: human-associated habitat; material: feces | host: Homo sapiens | place: USA | collected 2013
GATGTTGCCGTGCACGAACTCCACGCGGTCGCCCAGGATGCCCTTGATGTTCTCCAGGTTGCCCGCATACGTCAACGCATCCAACACCGTCACATGCACGTCCGGATGGTTGTTGTACACGTAATGCACGAAATTCGAACCGATGAAACCACAGCCACCGGTCACAATGATGTTATGAGGAGTAAACAGTTCTTCAGCCATAGTGGTCATGTTACAGCCAGAACTAGATACTTCGGAGCAGCCTGATTCTTTGTTCCGTCTCTGCTATTGGATGGTTCATGTCCGCATTTCCGATCTCGGCTATCTTGTTCAGTAACAGGAAGTCAAACATAGCTACCGAATGCAAGCCCTCCTCACTTTACAGATACTACCTCCATCATTGCAACAGGGTAAAAATGCACCAATGGATGCCATAGAATTTTTTCTTATTATCGAAATAAGCATTTAGCATAATCACTTATTATCAGACAATAGTTTTCTGATGAAGACTATAATTATATTGGTACTCTGATTGTTCTTGAGCTCATGAAACATCTTGATAAGTGTTATTACAGCGACGATCTCGATGATCTGGATCAAAGGCACAATCGTTTCTGTATAATATTTAACGACACTCCATCTAATAACAGCCCCATCCGCGATTGGATATTGCCAAGTCACGGCCAGCAATAATGCAAATGCCGAAAGACCACCTACAGTAGCTATCAGCGTATTGGCCAATGCGCGGCTAAAGTTAGAATCGAATTGTCGGTGCACCATTTTTCGTATGAAGATAAATAAAGTACAACATAGCATTATTACGGTAAGAATTATTAATATCGGTGCAATAATAGCGGAAATACGAAAAACAATGTGAGCCGCACGATTAAAAAATTCTTGCTGCTTTGCGCGAACATGATCTGTGTAATCGCTGGTTTTCGTGATTCTATTATTTAATACTATCTCGAGAGTCCTACAATCTTGCGCATATTTGGATTGGACACTGTCATCACAGATAATGCCCTCATTCGGCGTTGAAAATTTGTTTTCTAATAAAGCAGGTTGTGCAGTCTTAAGGAAGTTTCTGAATGTTGCAGGAACATCAGAAATAGTTTTTTTCGGAAGAAGCTTAGTCGGCGTGAAACCTTTGGACTGTGGCAAATGTGCATTATCTATTTCTTTATTAACACTTTTGAAAAAAGTTTGTGCTTCAACAGGACTGTCGTACAAACCAGCGTGTTGAAGTGCAACCATCATAGTCCATACACCCATATCGGAAGATGGTGGGGTTTTCCGCCAATCCCGCGATGGCAAAAAAGCTGCATTGGTGGTCAGCTGATTTATCAACTCAACGTTATTACGCAGAGTGGGGGATGCATGAATTGCCTTTTCCATAGTTGACCATGGAACCCAAATACCTTGTGAACGGTTAGAATCGTCTATTTGATATAGACGTTTAAAAAATCCAGCAATTTCGCCCTCAGTACGCACTGATGCATAAGGCACACCATAATAATGAGTGTTAATTGCATCATACGCCGAGGACACTCCCGCGACGACCCCAATAGGCACCATGGCGCTAAAACCGAGAGCTACCGCTATTATTTTCTTTGTTCGCATACCGTACTTTTGCGAATGCAATATGCCAATAATACGTTTAGCTTGCAACACTACGCAGACGATGAGAGTACTCCCAAACGCGGGCAGTAACCATATGCTAGATTCCTTAATGAACCAGAAAAAAGACCAAACAAAACCAAGTATAATTCCGATTATACATTGGGAACAGATTGTTGGCAAAAAACGAATTTCTTGATTCTGCATGAATAGAGCGACGAAATATGTCATTAAGCCAATCAGCATGAGAACAGTTGGAGGAAGAATGGTCTCTCGATAAATACGCGAGCCTGTTGCTTCATCAAAACCAGAAGGACAAAATAGTAGAAAAATATAAACAACCATCCATAAAATTTTTTTTCAGAGTGGTTATTTTCTCAGCTGGAAATAATTGACTATAAAGTTTTTTCAATCCTAGAACCGCAACAATAGCAGAAAGAACCCACAATAGGGACAATGCAATGTTGTACGGAATACCAAGAGCACGAATCGCAGCAAGAAAGTAGGAGAATGACATTGGTTTTGCCAGTGCCCATAACATTTCTGATCCCGATGAGGGATGAAAATGATTTCCAAGAATCGAGTATTGAATCGTAAGAAAATCATCAAGCCGTTGATGTACTGCAAAATCAGCCGTCAAAGGCATATAAAGCCCCAGAAGAATTCAGAGTAGAGAAAATAAAACCCCAATTACTGGAAATATGGCTTTCGTTATCTTTGTCACGTAAATCTTTACTTTCTGTATAACATTTTTTTGGTTTCTCCTCGTTCGAGGAGAAACCAAAAGGACTGGTTTCATCTATTGAATAAACCCGCTAATAGCGTCAGCTTGATATAAGAATGAAGCCAAATTTTCGCACAGCAGTAAGGTGGACAAAGAAATACAAACTAATGTACCAATACTGCTGAGTCGAGGTATATCTGCGTTCTCAATCTGTGGGTTCTTATAGCAAAGATCACCCGCTGAATTATGTACTACAAGATGAGATACCATCCAGATAAGAGCCAGTGCGAAAAATCCAATTGCGCACAGATAGTATCGGCTCTGAATTCCTCCCAGATAGCCATTGTTATAAAAACCCTTTGACGCGCTGTTGAATTGATAGAGTATGACAACAAGTACCGAGCATGTCCCCATAGACAGAAACCTTTGCGCTTTGCTCCTCGCATAGAGAAACACCGTTAACGGAACAAGAAGGATAAGCAACATGCCGATAGTACTGATATCGAACGGCTTTATCCCATTACGAGGAACTTCAACGTGTCCTGATATAGAATACCAAGTTCCAAGGAATCTCGTAAAGAAATACTGCACATATTCTGTGATAGCCATTACTTGTCGATCATCGTTCGGTACATACATATGACTATTTATGTATTCTTTGTACGCGAATTCGGGGTACCCTGGTTGAATAGTGTGGAATTTCATATATAGTGCTGCGAAATACCCTGCTGGAATAAGATATATAGGCGCGGTTGCAAAAAATGGTTTGCATAGAATCGTTGACGCTTTTTTATCTACCAGAAGAGTGTATCCTACAACTAGTACGCTCATCACTACAACGATTAGGCCTGCCGTTAGTTTAGTTAGCAGAGTCGTACTGATTCCAACTGCGATAAGTAGATATGTCCATATGTTATATTTCTTCTCGTAAAAACGCACAATACCTAAAGTAAACACACTGACCGTCAATAATGCCAACGAGTCATTCGAAATACCACATAGTCCGTATATCAAATTTGCAGGAGCTATCACAACAACTGCAAACAATAGGTGTAAGAGCGGTATGGGAGAGATCCGAGTGAATCCAATATAAAAAATGATAGCTATTCCCAACAGTCCGATGCAGAAGGAAAGCAATCTCAGATACGTAAGATTATATGTGACTGAGTCCCCGATGATATTCAATCCGCCAAAAAGCTTCATTATTTGATAATACAGAGGCGGATGTCCTAAGTAATTAAACTGATTGGGTTGATTCATCAATATGCCAGCGGAATCATTGTTGTATATATGCATATCAGCAAAGTTCGGGATAACGCCACCGTAATATTTCAGAAATGCTATATATGAAATATGCGCCTGCTCATCAGGGAAGCCACCCAGATATCGAGTAAATAGGGGAAATTGGAAAATTGCGTATATGAGTACTGCTCCATAGTCAATTATGGCCACAGCACGCTTTGCAAGTTGATTACATCGTGAGCCGATAACATAATTGGCGATTATCAAGATGAAGAAAACAAAAAGCAACAAAGTAATCACACGACGGTAGTGGTATCGCCCCACACCCAAACCTATTCGCGTGACCCAGAGATTACAAAGGAATAGTTCGACCGCTATAGCCCCAACAGCGCCGAATGCATAAAGCGGAAGAGGTACCGCTTTAAAGCAGGTATTCTTTAATACGAGAATGACATATATCGAGAATAGGAGCATCAGCAGAACTAGCTTCAACGGAGAACGTAACTGTGATTGCTTCTCAATATCCGATAGTTGTTTTTCCTGTAGGGAGAAAACCGTCTCTCCGTTTTTTTCGGTTCTGCTAAGCTCTGAGCCGTCAATCGTGTAAATCACATGATCATGTTGTCCCCGTACATTGGTATGCGCAATGAATGATTTAATCGCGACACCGGTCTCAGGTATAATTAATTGAAGTTTTTTTGAATCATTGTTAAGTGGATCTACGTGAATCGTCGCTTGTGAGCCAGTTACTTTAGTTTTTTGCAATGACGACGAAGGAAAATCTTTATTAGAGTCAAAAGCGAAAATCACTTGACTATTTTCTTTCGGCGATTTTTCGAATGTAAAACTATAATAAAGATTGATTGGCTGGAATTCAGCAAAACCAATAAAAGCCGCGCAGATAATGGCGATAATAGTGATAGTTATGACAATATGTTTACGCAACAGTTGTAAATAATTCTTTCCTTGTTTTTCCACACTCCGACCTTTCGGCGTTCTATTTTTTACCTGCATGCGTTCTTAACGTATATATATATGGTAGCTGATACCCAGAAGAATCATGACCATAGTAATTCTATTTGACCGTATTCGATGTTCTGATGGAGGGAGGGGTGAGGACAGACAACGGCTTCCGGACAAAATGGGTGACGTCTCAAGCCATCGCCGTTTTTACGAAAGAACCTTCATAATAGATATACCGTCCACGAGTCGGCGATGGAGCCGTTTTGTCGGACAATAATCCGAGGAAGAACCGATCTCGTCGCACTACACGATGGAACAGAAGCAGGCGAATGCGAATCATTCCCTGATGAATGGTCAGCACGCGCGAGTTGCACGCCAGACGGACTATCCGAGTAAGGATGCATTGGCCGAGCGAATCGATAAGCTCGTGCCGGATGAACCCCAGCCATGACACGGGCCGATACTCGAGAAATTGAAGTGTGAGACGGTGTTGAAAGTCATGTTTCAGGGTACTGAGATCATGCGAGGCGACGGAAGAAAAAGAATCACAGCGTATAGTGGACTGTATGTTTGGAGAGAACAGTCCGCGCATTGCAGTGCTCCTCCCTTGTTATAACGAGGAAGTCACTATCGGCAAAGTAGTGCATGACTTCAAAATCGCACTGCCTACTGCAACTGTGTACGTGTACGACAATAATTCCACTGACCGTACCGTTGAAATCGCGACGGCGGCTGGCGCAACAGTGCGTAAAGAGCCGCGTCAGGGCAAGGGTAACGTAATACGCGCCATGTTCGAAGACATTGACGCCGACGTGTATGTGATGGCCGATGGAGACGATACCTATCCGGCTGATGCTGCTCCTGCTATGGTGGCCATAGGTACTTGAGGGCTACGACATGGTCATAGGCGATCGTTTGAGTTCCACATATTTTCAGGAGAACAAGCGCCCATTTCACAACTTCGGTAATCGTCTAGTCCGCAGTTCCATTAATGGCCTGTTTGGGGCTCATGTCACTGATATCATGACTGGGTACCGTGCATTCAACTTCACTTTCGTGAAGACATACCCAGTGTTATCACGTGGCTTTGAGGTCGAAACGGAGATGACCATTCACTCGCTGAACAACAATCTGCGTCTATATGAGATGCCCATTCAGTACCGCGATAGACCAGAGGGCTCTGTGAGCAAGCTTGACACTGTGGGCGATGGCATCAAGGTACTGAGCACTATCTTTCGTATGATTCGGGAGTATAAGCCTTTGCCGTTTTTCGGGGGCGTGGGTTTCATCCTTGGTCTTGTCGGATTTATATTGTGCTGTACCGTGACCGTTGATTTTATGAAGACTGGTGTTGTGTTGCGTTTCCCGACACTTATCGGTGCAGTCATGCTTGTTATTGCGGGCTTGCTGTTGATTATTACGGGCATCATGCTTGACGTCATTGCCAAGAATGACCGCAAGTCATTTGTGGTTAACTCCAACAGATTCGCATGCCTACAACGCGTATCAGCACAATAAAGCCACATTAGCGGCCGAGACGTTGGCTTGGTTAGGACACAATCGAACAAGCGGTCAATCCGTCTCCTGGGCCCCATGTACGCGGCTATATTTGTCGGTCATAGTCAAGATGTCTTTGACATCCACATCTTCAACCGCGCACTACAGCGCAATCGGCGTGAAACTAGAAAGCAACCGGGACGTACTGAACATTTAGGGTTCGTCGTCCGCTCCATAATCCATTGAGCATACCGCTTATAAATAGGTCTCCCATTTAGCTTATTCTAAAGATATAGATTACCCGGATTGCCCATGTAAATAATACTCTCGTTATATTTATCTGATCCCCCAATAACCAAAGAAGGAGTCCCTATTAAAGAATGGGAATATGAGGATATCAATTCCGCTGCGAATATTGTGTTTTTCGTAATACCGGAGGAAGTGTCACCGGGTGAATTACCAGCATACTCGATGAGACCTAATGGTATCAACGATCCAAATGCATGGGAACATTATTTCACGTTAAATAAAACGAGTGACGATACGGGATACGAAGCACAGCCGGCACAAGCGTGAGATGGCTACGTATCTAGAAACATCAGTGAAAGCAGTCTCCAACACATTGTAAACGGTGAAGATAGTGTTTCCACAACACTGATGCGAGAAAGCCATTGACATAGAACATTCACGGAAAAATAGGATTATTTCTGTGGTGGAACCCAGCAGATTAGGGGTGCCACCACAGAATTTTAATTCAGAAGAAATATTGAGAGCTTATACGATTGCATGGTCCTATTTCTTTGGAGTTGCTAATTCCGGCTGAAGGCAAGTACAACTCATGACTTGATTATTTACCAAAGCATAATTATCTTCTCCATAGTTACCGCGAATAATAAAATCACAGCAATTGTTTTCATTGGTGAAAGCAATCATTTCATCGTTCTCGGTACTGTTCTTGTCCTTGGAAACGTGGAGGGAAGCCATAAGCCGGAAGTTGCTATTAGTAAACAATGCCGTCGGGATAGTGAAGGGTATGACTTGGTGTCCGTTTTTCCTTAAGTTAAAGCGCTCGCCGAACACTACGCCTCCACGACCTTGATCCAGAAGGGTTAGATTCATATAGATTGTTCTATCTTCAGCGTGGTCGTATTCCACTTCAAACGCATAGTCGCGACCGGCCTCACCCATAAGATTGTTAGTTGGTTTAACAACTAATAGAGGCACCTCAGCGGAAAGACCTGTGGCATACTCATTCGTGGCATTGCTGTCTTCAGTCTCTTTGCGAGCAGCTTTTTCCTGTTTGAGATTTTCTACGGTGTATCGATCGGCGACTTCGGTCTTGCTACCGGAGACAATGATTTCACCGTCTTTGATGAGAATAGCTTTATTGCAGTATCTCTTCACGGCACCCATATCATGAGTTACTAGAATGACGGTTTTGCTAGGGTCTCGCTTAATATCCTCAAAGAAAGTATTGCACTTACGCTGGAATGCTTCGTCACCCACTGCGAGTACTTCGTCGAGGACGAGGATATCGCCTTGTGCCTTGATGGCTACAGAAAAAGCCAACCGAACCTGCATGCCCGAAGAATAATTTTTCAACTTCTGATCCATGAATTCTTCAAGTTCGGCGAATTCGACAATATCGTCGTACATGGCATCGATCTCTTCGCGACTGAAACCCAGTAGCGCACCATTAAGATAGACGTTTTCACGTCCTGTCAGTTCAGGATTAAAGCCAACGCCTAGTTCAATGAATGGCACTAATTTACCGTTCACTGTGATCTTGCCAGATTCGGGACGGTAGATCTTGGAAATAAGCTTCAATAATGTTGATTTGCCTGAACCATTTCTACCGACAATCCCGAAGAAATCTCCACGATGGACCTCGAAATTAATGTCACGTAGCACCTGTTGCTCGCGGTAACCTTTGATACCGCGAGCCCAATTGATAATCGCCTGTTTAAGGCCACTCGCCTGCTCCGTAGGTAAACGGAAGGATTTGGCAACATGTTCAACTTTTAGCACTACGTCCGTGCTGGTTTTGACAGTAGATGCCATATCAAAAGACATATTATTTATGCTCATATCACAACACCTCAGCAAACTGCCAATCATGCTTCTTGAATACGTGCAGTCCCAATACGACGCACAACAGTACGATTGCTATTGGAATAAGTTGAATCCACCATTGATGGCACAAGTTCCAGATGGTCGGAGTAGTGTCGGGAGCAATTAGATTATGGCGAATATCTTGGATAATTTGAGCCACCGGGTTGAGTAGCATTATTTTCTCGATTAAAGGGCCATATTGTTCGCCGAGGCGCTGCTCCACCATTGAAAGCGGATAAATAATAGGAGTGGCATAGAACAATGTCTGTTGCAATACATCCCATATATGTTGGATATCGCGGAAATATACATTCATAGTCGCCAGTAGCAGTGCGCATCCAAGTGCCAATATATAGAACTCAATGAAATTAATGGGTAGTAATAATACCCTCCACGTGAAGTGGACTTGACCAGACAATAAGCAAAATAGCAATACGACGCACATATTGATAGCCAAGCCAATTAGTGACCCGATAGTCGCAGATATGACGATGATAATTTTAGGGAAATCTACTTTACGCAGCACATCACCGCGACCCGTGATGGAATTCAGTCCCATGCTTGTTGCTTCAGAGAAGAAATTCCACAAGCTAATGCCAAGTAGCAGCACTAGAGGGAACGTCGGAGTTCCGTCGGAGAACTTCAAGAACCGGACGAAAACCATGTACATCACGCAGAACAACATCAATGGTTTGAGGATCGACCATGCAATGCCCAAAAACGAACCCTGGTAACGTAGCTGGAAATCGGTCTTCACCATTTCCTTCAGCACAACCCATGAATATCGGTAGCGCTCAGACAGTCGTTTGACAATACCCATAATCACCAAATTCTATCAGTAACGGTTCTTTTTTGAGAGCAATCTTTTTTGCAAAGCTCGAACTGTGTCATAAATCAGCTCTGTTATTATCGCCTTACTCTTGCGTACAGCGTTAATCGGTGCCCAAGCGGCTTTGTAAATTAAAGTGCGGGGCTTCTCGGGAAGTGGTTGAATGACAATTCTCGCAAACTGTTTTAACGATAGATGCAGAACTCGGCGAATCAAACGGAATATTCGTCCTCGACTGAGTTGCCCACGCAATGCTTGGCAGGTCGCTAACAGTGTTTCACCATCACGACGATTGCCCATCGCCGTAAGTAGCGAATTAGTTGTGTATAACAGCGAATTCACTTCGATACGTGCGTACTTGTCGGACAACACCCATGCGGGATAGAACCCTTGGGATTGCGCCACATATCCATTGGCGCGTTCAATAGCATGAGAAATGGAGCCGTCAGCACCCATCTGACCCTCTGGCAGGAAATCTTCATACTTCCAGCCATAAGCGAAAAGTGGTTTTAATGCTTTAGTTCGGAACCAATAGCATGAGCCCATTGCTGACATTGTGGGTTTTTTTGAGTCGAGCGGAACATGAATATGCAGCCGCTGCTCCAATAGCTCTTTGGTAATTTGGAAATTCGGTCCCCAATCCGTGGGGATTGTGTGCGCGAAGTACAGCGCATGATAGGGCGGAGGTGGACAAGCCAGTCCCAAGCGAGGATTGTCCGCAAACAAGGTGAGAATATTCTCGACATAGTCGGTGCTGCCTAATGTATTTTGCAGTAGTTTGTATGTGAAGCCTTGCGTTTCACTACCGTTATGACCGTTTTCTTGGTTTTGCTTTGACTTTTTATCATGAGCAAAACCAATGACATCGTAATCTCCATCGAGCACCACATTTCTCGCCCCAACGAGTAACGCAGAAACATCTCTTCCTCGGTTTTGAACCGGTATGAATGTGACTTGCCTAGTGATGTTATGACTATCGAGATAGTTGCGTAATATCCGAATTTTGTCCTGAGTGGTTGTGATATACAGATCAGTTGAGTCAGGAAGATTACGAATATAGGCAAAAGTAGAGTCCAACATATCCATGAAATAAATATGGAAAATAAATGCGGACTTCAACATATTGTTTTTGCGTGCGTTACGTGCCGCGTATGGCAGTACATAATCTAAGTGCATTGCTTTGCGCAAATCAGCGACATTATATGAAGGCAGTAATGCATCCCAAATGAGATCAGCATCATAAGCTGTATGTTTGTTGATGCAGTCATACAGTTCCAGTGCTGGCTGTCCAGCTGTCTGGTCAAAATATGCGTCATAATCAACGAAGAAGGAACGTCGTTTGAAGATGGGACAACGTGCCTGTTCAATCAAAGTCTTGGGATCGTACAATAAGGCGTACGAGGTCAAATCTGCATAGTCCCGTGAATCTATGTATGAAGACCAGGTAAAGCCGAGCTCTTCAAAATGTGGGGTGAAATACATTTCATGTTTATGAGTGACCTCGGCATAATTAGTCATGATTGGCATTTCCTCCCAGTAATGCTGGAATTCTTTGGAACTTACCAAACTGCGACGATAAGCATGCCAATAGGCTTGTAAATGTGTAGGTACTTCTTCATCGGCGAATGTACCTCCTTCGTAAGCGGTGATGCCCCAGAAATCTAATGGCTTGGCATCCATCTTGCTAAACATCTCAGAAAATGGATATACCGGTCCCATCACGGTGTCATTCAGGCAAATGACCTCGTCATATTCCTGTAGTTTCTTCCATCCGAGTTCCAGCATTGCCTGTTTATACGCCGCGGCATCGAGTCCAACATTTTCGCGCACGATGATATGGTCAGTGTATTGCGAAAACATAGTTTTTGCTTGACTACTACATGCACCGTTTGCTACAACAACTAAATCAGTCACATATTTACTGAGTTCAGCCAGAAACACATCGATAAATTTGGCTGCTCTGCCGTTCTTGTCATAAAAACAGTAAATACCGAGTCTGGTGGGCTTTGATGTTTTGATGGCTTCTAGTGTATGCAAAAAATTCCTCCGCATCTAGCTAATGAGTGAGTGAACTGCCTTCATCGCAATAGTTCAATGACTGCCAATGATATATAGATAATTTATATCGATATCGAATCAGACATCTTTGGACTTGACGATAATTTTATCGTCCGCCACATCTTTCAAGTGTCTGCCATAAGGTGACTTGCCATACTTGACAGCGGCTTCCATTAATTCGTCACGGGTGATCCAGCCATTTTCAAAGGCGATTTCTTCAGCGACGGCAATTGGAAGTCCTTGAGCGCGCTGAACAGTGCGCACGAATTCACCTGCCTCGTACAAGGAATCCATCGTGCCAGTATCCAACCATGCATAGCCACGACCGAGTGTCTGCACATTAAGAGTGCCATCAGTCAAATACATCTTGTTGAGATCCGTGATTTCCAGCTCTCCACGTGCAGAAGGTTTGACTTGCTTGGCGAACTCAGTCACGCGTTCATCATAGAAGTACAATCCGGTCACAGCATAATTACTGGCGGGATGCTCCGGCTTCTCAACAATAGAAATGGCCCTTTTATTGTTGTCAAACTCGACCACACCGTATCGTTCGGGATCATCCACATAATAACCAAATACGGTAGCACCATGTTCAACGGCTGCGGCTCGACGTAAGGTCTTGCCCAATCCATTGCCATAGAAGATATTATCGCCCAGTACCAAGGCGCATGGCTCACCGCCGATAAATTCTTGGCCCAGAATGAATGCCTGGGCCAAGCCATCAGGAGAGGGCTGCATCTTATAGCTGAAGTTCACGCCATATTGGGTGCCGTCTCCTAAAAGACGTTCGAAATTGGGCAAATCATGCGGGGTGGAGATAATGAGGATGTCGCGGATGCCAGCCATCATCAACACGCTGAGCGGATAGTAAATCATTGGTTTGTCATATACCGGCAACAGCTGCTTAGAGGTGACCGTGGTCAATGGATACAGTCTTGTGCCTGAACCGCCCGCAAGAATGATGCCTTTCATTTGCACTCCTATCAGCGATGCAGAAATCTCAATCTCTACTATTATGGTCACAGTAACTGAATAATCCTAACGATAACCATGAACGGGGAAGTCCTGCCAATGCGTCTCTTCATACAAATTCCATGCCTCAATGAGGAGAAAACCCTACCCTTGGTGCTTGAGCACATGCCCAAAGAGATTCCCGGTATCGACGACATCCAGCTGCTCATCATCGATGACGGCTGCTCAGACAACACCGTGGAGGTGGCACGATCCCTTGGTGTGCAGCACGTGGTCCACCATGCCAAGCCGATGGGCTTGGCCCGTGCGTTCCGCGATGGCGTGGATTACGCGCTCAAGCATGGTGCCGACATCGTGGTGAACACCGATGGCGACAACCAGTACCCGAGCTCGGCCATCGGCGAGCTGGTGCAGCCCATCGTCCGTCATGAGGCGGATATCGTGGTCGGCGACCGCCAGACCGCGAAAATCGCCGAGTTCTCCTGGTTCAAGAAGCGTATGCAGGCATTCGGCTCCTGGGTGGTGAATCAGGCCGCCGGCACGCATATCCCGGATGCCGCCAGTGGTTTCCGGGCATATTCAAAGAACTCCCTGCTCAAGCTCAACATCGTCACCGAGTTCAGCTACTGCATGGAAACCATCATTCAGGCCGGCAACAAGCGTATTCCGATCACGTCGTACGCCATCACCACCAACCCGAAGACCCGCGAATCCCGTCTGTTCTCGAACATCTTCGAGCACATGGCCAAGTCGGGAGGCGCGATTATCCGCAGCTTCCTGATGTTCAAGTCGAACGTGATCTTCAAGTGGGCGGCAATCGTATTCAGTATTGCCGGCTTGATTCCGATCATCCGATTCCTGGTGCTTGCGTGTATGGGTATCAGCGCCGGCCACCTCCAGTCCCTCCTTCTGGGCGTGGCATTGCTGATGATCGGCGTCATGTGCCTTTCGTTGCAGATTATTTCCGAAGTGCAGCGTATCCAGCGCAAGCTCGTGGAAGATGAGCTGGAGCGCACCAAGGAGATTCTGTACTCCACGCCGTACCAGAAGATTTGGGGCGAGCAGGATGAGTGGGGTGGCTACACGGGTAAGCCCACAGGCATTAAGTGAAAATTCTTTGACCGCGCTTATGATGATGGGCTTGAACCTTCAGGGGTTCAAGCCCATCATCATATGTATAGCCGAATCAACTGCAGTATCAGAACAGTTTGTCGATAAGCTCACGGTATTCATCGCCGATAGTAGCGAAGTCGAACCGCTTGGCCAGCCGGACGGAATTTTCAGAATACTGTGCACGCTTATCCGCGTTGCCCAATACGTCCATGATGGCGTCATGAATGCCATTCACATCTTTCGGAACAGTCAAATGACCATTCTGACCTTCCACCACGGCTTCGGCAATACCTGCAACATCCGAAGCGACGATCGGGGCACCGGAAGCCATAGCTTCCAAAATGGCAACAGGAAGCCCATCTTTATCGCCATCTGCGGCAATAACCGATGGAGCCGCGAACACGTCACAGGATGCGTACAGGGATTTGAGCTCTTCCTTGTTCTTGGGCCCAAGAAAATCGCAATCCAAGCCAAGTGCTTTGGCTTTGTCTTGCAGCATGTCCATTTCAGGCCCGTTTCCCACCACGAGGAGCTTCGCGTCAATGCCCTTCATGGCTTCGAACAGATAGCGAGCACCCTTCTTTTCCACAAGTCGGGCTACGAACAGCACAATTGGCTTGCCGGCATGCTTGCGCAGGCTTTCGTCACGATGTTCCGGACCAAAGAACGTAAGATCCACTCCCATGGGGATGACATGAATGTCTCCAGTATGGGAGTATTTCGACTGGAGAACCTTCTTCAAATCATCGGAAACAACGGTGATGGCACCGGCTGAATCAATAACGCGCTGCTTGAGTTGTTTGACCGGGAAACCATTGAGCGAAGTGACATCTCCACCCAGTCCAGAAATGATATAGGGACGCTTCTTCCTCATGAACGACTGAGTGACGCCCTGCGGCACGAACCAGTTGACCAGAACCGCATCGCAATGCTTCAGTTCGCGACGTGTGGCAAAGTACTGGGCGATGAAGAAGAAAGGCACCAACAGGCCTCGTGCCTTTTTCTCTTTGATACGTGGGACTATGGCGCCGGGATATGCAAGAGTCTGCAGCGAGGGGATTGGGAAATACTGGAATCGCTTGACGGTGATTCCTTCCATTTGTTCCACGGACTTCGCATTTGGAGCGGCCGGCACAAGTGCCGTTACGTCATAGTATTTCTTGAGCTGCATGCACAAGTCGTAAATGAACTTAGGCTCCGTATCATTCGCCCATCGAGGGAAGGTCGAAGCAGTCACCAGCAGTTTCTTTTTCATTGGCGGTATTCCTTGAAGTATTGGTACGTGCGTATGATGCCTTCATCCAATGATACAAAGTCATGTATCGACGCAATGCTCTTGTATTTTTCAATATCAAGCACTGAATAAGGCACATCGACCTTACGCCCCGGCTTATGTTCGAGGTGGATATTCTCAGGGAGGGTCGTACTGATTGTTCTGACCACGTCGGCGACCGATGTGCCGATACCACGACCGACATTATAGGTGGCGTTGGTCTCACCACTTTTGATGACATCGAGAACAGCCTGTATGGCGTCATCGATAAAGATAAAGTCACGCACCACTGAGCCGTCTCCAAAGATATTGATGGTTTCATGATTCAGTGCCTGATAAACGAGCTTAGTGATGAGACCAAGTGTGCCATGTGGATTCTGCCCTGGACCATATGGGTTCGAGAGACGAATGACCTGATATTCGAGGTCGGAGCTACGGGATGCATAGCGTAACGCCTGCTCGATCATTACCTTCTGTAGACCGTAGGTATTAATGGGGTTGGGCAAATCAGTTTCTTTGTTTGGGCGAGACGACGAGCCATATACTGTGCCGCCACTCGACATGAATACAACTCTGCCGACATGCTGTGCTGCGCAAGCATCAAACAACTCAACCGAGGGAATTACATTGCCGTAGATCTCGTCAAGGGTACCTTTCTCATTACCGGGGACAGAGGTACTGACCAAGTGAATAACCAAATCGGCGCCTGAAACCAACTCTTCAAAATCGTAGCCGGACCTGAATGAGCCCTGTGCGTAGCTGACATTAGAGGGACAATCAGTGTCACGCTGCGGTATTGTCCGGTCGAACACGGTAATCTCATGTTTCCCGGTTTCCACAAGACGGTTCACCAGGTTTCTACCAAGAAACCCCATTCCGCCTAGTACCACTATCCGCACTGCATGACCTCCTGACAGTCATTTTTCTCGGACTGCAAGTTCTATATAAACGCACTCAGTGTAGCAGTTTGTAAGTACGCTCGTCCTATTAGGGGACAGGCTATGTACAATGTTACCCATGCCTACGAATCGGTTTTCCACAGATTCCTTTCCAAAATTGGAACAGGATATTCTCGTCAGTTTTCTTATTCCTGTCTATGACGCAGAAGATAAGTTGCCTGCGACGCTGGATAGTATTGTAAAACAGGATAATGGGCATATTGAGATTATCTGCGTTGACGATGGGTCCTCCGATAGTAGTGGTGACATACTCAGCCGTTACGAACAGAAGTACTCCTTCTTCCATGCCATTCATCAGGAAAACCGAGGAGCTGCGGCAGCACGAAACTTAGCAATGGACCATGCAAACGGTATGTGGTTGTGTTTTATCGATAGTGATGACATCATTTCTAATGACACCGTTCGTGTAATCCAAGAGAAAGCTGATTCGTCCTGCGATATCATCTATTTTAACTATCAACAGTTCACGGACAAGCCATTAATGACTAATACTGGCACATGCGATAGAATATTTATTGAGGGAAAAGATATACTTAAACTTCAGGGTGATTGCATTAATCGTCTTGCGACCAATCATCCTATTATCCCCCATACCGTGCAACCAACGCCATGGGGAAAAATCTACCGCCGTTCTTTTATAGAAAACCATAATCTTCATTTCCGCTGCGGGCTGCAAATCGAAGAGGATGTGCTCTTCAACCTTACAGCTCTCTCTTTCTGCAGAAAAGCAGCGCATATAGATTTTGTTATGTATTATTATCGGTGGTCTATTCATTCGATTAGCCATAAATATAATCCACGCGTTATTGATAATGTCCAGAAAGCACTTGCAGCGTATCAAGAAATATTAAGTTCGTGCTATCCAAACCGAAGTGATATGCAAGAACTTTATCAATATCGCATATTATGGGAGTTGCTGTATTGCGTGGCCTTGGGACCTATCCATGTCCAGAATTCTGCATCATATAGTATTCGTCGTCGACAGTTCCTTGAACTTGTCAATGACCCTTTGTTTGCCAATGCAATACGTAATGTTCCTACAACCAAATTTGAATGGAAGCAATCCATACTCGCCACGCTAATCAAATATCGTCAATTCTGGTTGCTTAATATCCTTGGCAAGTTAAACAAATAGACAACACAGAGGTACTTTTTCATGCGCAAAGGGCTTCTCTACAACCTTATTAGTAATGTCATATTCTTTGCCAGCGGCTATGCGTTACACTTTTTCCTCGGAAGCAGTATGTCCCCTGCGGAGTATGGTATCGTTGGCAGCATTATCACTGTCTTAGATTTCGAGTATATGTTCCTTAGCAACGGTGCCAGACAATCCGCTGCTCGTGAGATTTCCTCGAAACGGTACGATATCAAAGATCTCATCCTCAAAACATTTGCTTTTCAGGCTATTCTTATCGGATTCTTTTTCTGTGTGAATTTCTTTGGTGCGCCTGTTTTTGGTCATGTGCTTAATGATGATTCGCTGACATTTTATTTCCGTGTGGCGGCTTTCCTTGTTCCCGCCAACGGCATCTATGTTATGTTGCTTGGCATTAATGACGGATTGCAACGTTTCGGTACTAGTGCATTGCTTGGGGGAATCTATCCCATCGCCAAGCTATCCGCCATCCCCCTTATTATATTTGTATTTCGCGATAATCCTGTGCTTGGTGTGGAAATTGGTTTTCTTCTTGCATTGCTTTCAACTACAGGGGTTGGAGCCGTTCTTCTGCTCACTCAGCGCAGGCCGCAAATCGACCAAAACCATGTCACCGAGACAATCCCGTTCCGTGTGGTAGCAAAGCATACATTGAGCTTTTCGTTCTTTTTCATCATTGTTTCTCTCGTGCTTAGCGTCGATACTTTGATCGTCAAGGCAACTATAGCACCGGCATCTTATGCCGGCTTTTACACAGGCGCGGTAAACTTCGGTAAGCTCTCATACAGTCTGATGTCGGCTTTTGCTACCATTATTCTTCCAGTAGTATCACAGCGGATTGGTGAAAAAGACATGTCAGGTGCGTTGAGCAAAATTCAAGAGAATTTGCTTCTTGCTGTCGCTTTTATCCTGCCAATAACTTTAGCTATATCTGCCACCAGTGCTCCGTTATTGTCAGCATTCTACAAACCAGAATATGCTGCGGCTGCTCCAGCGTTATCCATGCTATCGTTATCTAATTTTTTCATGGGATTAATAGTACTATTCAACATGGTACTTTCCGCATATGAAAATACTCATTTCTCCGATGCTCTGTCGATTATTTCATTAATTATCGTGGTGCCGGCATTTATCATCGCAGCAAAGACCGGTGGCATCACTGCACTTGCCGCAACAAGCATGGTATGTACATTCACCGGTGCTGCCGTATCCTATTGGCGCATCCTGACCAAGATTGGGCAAGTAATCCTACCGAAAACGGTTTACGCCTTCGCTCTCAATATTGTCTACTGTCTCGTTAACGTTATAATTGCTCGACTGATTCCAGCGAATCTTATCGTTCTTGCACTCGTATATGTCATATCATATGCAGGATATGTAGCCATGCTTCTATTGTGTAAAATCATACATATTCCGCATTTCAGCAATCGGTGACCAAATCGTTAACAACAGCGATAATCATATCTCTTTTATGCTAGCTAAAGGATTATCACAATGAAGAACCGTATCCACAGCAAGAAAGATCTCAACACGTATCTCATTTGCGATGAAATTGCATTCACTGGTCATAAACTATCCACAATCAGACGAATCCTTCTTTGCCTCGCTCGTCATCAGAATCTTGGTCTGTGGTTTTTAAAGAAAAATCGACGACTTGAATACCGATTCAACAATCGGAATAAGTCACCATTCCATAAGCTCGTGTACTTTCTCGCTGGATATCGATATGTTCGTTGGCAGCACCAATACTCCTGCTCCATTCCGGTGAATGTCATCGGCCCTGGATTCCGAATCTGGCATTTCGCTCAAGGATCTATCATTATCAACGATCAGGCCATCATCGGAACCGGATGTTCCATCAGCGCGGGATGCTGTATCGGTCAGGCAAAAGAGCATGCCCCAATCATCGGCGATGCTTGTGAAATCTGTTTAAATGCTACGGTTCTTGGTGGCATACATGTCGCCGATCGAACGGTTATAGGAGCAAACGCACTGGTACTGAAGAGTTCAGAGGAATCAGAGGTCACTATAGCCGGTTCTCCCGCATCGGTGATTTCGCATCATTACGCGGAATATAACCGAACACGGTATGGAAAGATAATGCAGTTTCTTCAATCACGAGATTGAACGGACCATTTGCTTTTTTCGGAAACGGTGTTTCCTTTTGCGCAGTAAACGAATGGCCATCTCTGTCTCGATTTCGAAAATCTGAGACAGAGATAATCTCTGTCTCAGTGACACTAAATCAACAGTGCTCGGTCATATATTTGTCGCATGCGCCAAATCGTCCATATAGTTAGCTTATTATTCTAGTCCAAAGATCCCACGTTGAAGCGCACGGCTGGACCTGAATCATTGTCGGTGGGCACCCTCACCACATTGGAGTCAGAGGCAATAGTCGGACGCGCATAACCTTCACACGCACCCAGATATTTCACTTCTGAGCGAGACCAGTTGAAAGCATACATTCCATCATTGTCGGTCTGGGAGCCGGAACCCCATACAATCCACTGATTGTTCATGGAAGCAATCACGCTGGGAGATTTGACGTGCATCCAGCCAAGGTTGGTCTTGAAAACATCAGACCAAAGACCAATATAGGTACTGCTTTTCAAAGTACCGTCAGAAACCGCGACCGCACGAAAACCGCCGTGTGCCCACACACCTGCGATACCCCATTTGTTTCCATCCGACGTAACGGTATACGTCAGTAGCCTTATCGACGCCACTCCGACATCCTGCGCACCATCCGGTCCGGACTATCCAACGCTCGCCTGGAGGCAGTCAACAACAAGATCAAGACCACCATCAAGATCGGCTACGGCTACAGGAACCTCGGCAACCTTATCGCCCTGGTCATGCTCAAATGCGGCGGACTCGACCTCCGACTCCCCGGACGCCAATAACCAGTAGGGACAACCAGCAATCCCCACCCACACAAACACCCGAAGAGCCATTTTTATTCATTGCGGAATGAATGACATACCCGTTGGCGTCCTTTGTGGGAGTCGCAATCCACTTCTGTGCCATAGAACCGTTGGAGCTCCATTGTTGCACGTTGACACCGTTTCCTCTAGTACCAGAGTAGACATCAAGTGCCTTCCCCGACTTCACACTGGTGAAGGTAACGAATCCATTGGCATCATGAGTCACTTTCCAACGCTGCGCCGATGAACGGTTATTACTATAGAGCTGTACGTTGGCACCAGCAGCTACGGACCCGTTAGCAACATCTAACAGTTTGTTACCGTTCAGGGCACTGGCGAGGCCACACTCACCGTCCTTCAAAGCGCCTCGATTAGCAGCAGCGAAATCATTCATCTCGGTTGTTTCATTGGTGGAGGCCCAACGTCGAGCCGCGGTGCCATTTGCGGTCCGCGTTTGGAGGAACACCTTATTTCTATTGCTGCTACCGGGAATATCAAGCACAAGGTTTTTATCAAGCGCCGAATGCAGTGCAATGCCATCGCCATCGTTTACCGCAATCCACCGTTGAGCAAGAGAACCGTTCGAGTCCCATTGTTGCACTTTGCCGCCGGGCTTCTTATTACCAGATGCGATATCAAGTGCTTTACCAGATTGCGCACCCGTAATAACTAGGTAGCCTTTTGCATCATGCGTTATATTCCAACGTTGTGCGAGGGTGAAATTATCAGCATATGTCTGGACTCGAGCATCTTTGTTCACCGAGCCGTTCTCAATATCAATGAGCCAGTGTCCAGATAGTGCATAAGCAAATGTGTACTGGCCATCCGTCAGCACATCCTTATTCGCCGCAGCAAAAGCATCCATGGACTCAGATGCAGCAGCTGTAGCATCGGATTTCTTAGCATCCGTTGATCCTGGCTGAGACTCTTTAGCGGTATCTCGGGAATCCTGCTGCGTCGTTGTGGCATCATCTTTGGCAGCGCCACCTTGCTGGTCATTAGTTTGGCCGGAACCAGACGGTGTTTGCGTATTCTGACCATTTGCGCTGCCTGTATCTCCGGCACCATCATTTTGCAAGCCCGGAGTTGCAGACTCGCTCCCCATTAGGCTGCGTTGTTTCCGCACCGTTTGGCTGAACGTTGTCATCGGCGATGGCCGGTGAAGGCATAATCGCTATTACACTTAATGCAACGGCCGCCATACTCCCCGCAAGCCGCTGAACACGCTTCGTACGCATAAACCCAGCTTCCTCTCACAGCTCTCGTCATACGAGAATATGTAATAACATATAAACCGTAGGGGCTATATTGATGGCCGAAATGGTGATTTCGTCAAAATGCCTGTCATACTGAATATGTCCACATAAAAGATAAAGAGGAAGCGCCCAAGCCTTGCCGAACTCCACCCCCCTCGTCTCAATCATTGTACCGGTGTATAACGCCGAGGATTATCTACGTTATTGCGTGGATTCGATTCTGCAGCAGTCGTACGCGAATCTTGAGGTGATTCTTGTAGATGACGGGGCCAAAGACTCCAGCCCACAGATTTGCGATGAGTTTGCGGCGCAAGATAACCGTGTCACTGTGATTCATCAGGAGAATGGCGGCATCGCCAAGGCCCAGAACACCGGGCTTGATGCCGCGCATGGTGAATACATCGCGTTTGCCGACAACGACGACATCCTGGACCGCCACAACATCGAATATCTCCTGCACGCGTTGCAAAACACCGGTGCGGACATGAGTAAAGCCCGCTGGCGTCAGTTCGGAGTCTCCCAACTAGATGAAGTCGCTCAAGAAGCCGCAACCGGCGCAGAAACTCCAAGCAAAATCACCGTGTTCGAGCATCCGCTTGCCGCCTATCAGACCGTATTCTGCAAGAGCCTGCGCATCATTGGAGATAAACTTGGCCGCAGCACCGAAGCCCGCTACTTCAACGAGGCCAACTGGTGCCGCTTGTACAAGCGCGAGCTGTGGGACGGGATTCGATTCCCAGAAGGCATGTATGCGCAAGATGTGATGGTGGCCGGTGACCTGTACATCCGCATGCGCAAAGTGGCTGATCTCGGCGTGAACCTGTACAACTGGCTGCAATCAGCAGGCTCAGTGACTCATCAGGAACGTAGCTTCGGCTTTTACCACGACAATTTCGCCGCAGGAGCCGCAAACTTCCGACTCTGTTTGGAGCAAGGCGTACGTCCTGGCCGCAGCTACTACACACTCGTCGGAGCCCTCCACGAGGAGACTACCGCACCTGATTTTAGCGATGCCCTAAATGAGCAGCAGCATAAGGCCGATCAGGATGAACTCAACGAGCTTCTCGGCAAGCTCAGCTACGTACAGCGTCTCCATTGCGCCATGATCCGGCAAATTCGACTTCTTGAGAAGCACATCTACGACGCCAGAATCAAGAATATGAAGTAGCAATTGTATACATAGTGGCAACAGCAGATTATTTGATTACAAGGTTGAAAAGAAGATAAAGATATAAATATAAGATAATAGAAAAAATGCACTCTGTTATCTGTCTACTTTTATCTCGGATACATAAGCGATATCTTTTAAATCAATATCGTAATGTTCCTCGTAGCTATAGCCATCAGCATCAGAATAACTAAATGACACGGACTGTATGGGTGTCTTTTGATCAAAGACAATTGCATCAAACTCGCCTCTACCGGCCGCTAGCAACGTGACCTTATCTCTCGGGGCTAAATACGAACATTTACGAGTGCCCATACACTCCTGCACGTCTCCAGCGGGATGTGATCCCAAGGGCCAGGGGATTCCAGGAGAGACTTGGATAACCACACTGAGCGCCACTGCCCCCCAATATTCTCAGCATAAAAAGGCGGGTTCTAGTGATCGTTGCAACACCTGACCTACCGCAAGGAGGGTCAGGTGA
>OLHE01000841.1_pt1 | contig 22206 bp, 20 predicted proteins | sample 1605821 | NCBI WGS metagenome assembly OLHE01 (sample SAMN03283250) | human gut metagenome | biome: human-associated habitat; material: feces | host: Homo sapiens | place: USA | collected 2013
ATTCTGACTATTGGCATATTTAGAAATTTTCTGAACCATTGTGTCATAGAATTTGATGCCATCGTCATCTGTGGTTTCACGATCCTCGATGACAGTAATTTTTGCTGGTACAAAAATGCCGTTCAGATCCGGATTATCTTTCTTTAAAACTGCATTTGCCAGGGAGGCAGTTGTCTGTCCACCATTGATAATCTGTAGATCTTCCAATTCTGTAATGACAAGACGACCATCTGTTTCGGTCAGTTCAATTCTTGAAGCAGTGGCAGCGATGCCGTTGTTATAAGTAAAGAATTTTGTTGGTTCCTCCTTGATAGTACGTTTTATACCAGCATTTACACTTTTATTACCTGATGCGCCAAGAAAAGCACGCACATTTCCTTCGAGAACTCTGCTTCCGTATTCAATATAGATGTCAGCAAGTAGCTTTCCAGGAATTATCGCAATATAAGCCTGATAATCGAGATTTTCACCGATTTCTGCTTTAAGACAAGGAACAGGTGTGTTTCCGAATTCATTTTTAAAGTTAATTACAATAGGTTCAGAATTTGTCGAATTCATCATTTCAATGATTCGCTCAATGTGCCATATATTTATTTCTACCGGCTTGTCCTCAAAAGCAGTCTGCTTGATTTTCTTTACTTTATCACTGAGCTTCTTGTTTGTGATAATTACAAATTTGATTTTCAGGATTCCGTTCATCGGGTCGGATAAACGCGCCCTAATCATTCTTGCAAGGCTCAGCACTTCATCGGAATCATCGCAATAATTGCTGATATTGCCGTTGTAAGATAATTCAAGAAAGTTTCTGAGACGTCTCGCAAGCACATCTTCTATCTGCTTTCTGTTGATATCTTCGGGAGTATATGTATCTTCAAAGTCGCTGATAACAAGGGACAGACTGTTTTCCACAGTGTCGAAACAATAGCCGTCTATCTGCATGGTTCTGTTTCCCGCAAATGTCTTTCCAAAATAATAAATCTGAGGTTCCTGGAATTCTCCGATACTTTCGAGCATATCAAATATCCGGGTTATAAATTCATCACCTGTATCAGTACCGTTTGTTGCAGCATCTGTTCTCAGCTCATCAAGAAACTCTTTTCTTGATTCTTCGAGATTCATAAAATCACTCCTTCATTATGTAATCAGTTATTTTTATCAGAGATAATTCATATGATGCCTTGCATATAGCTTCGGGCAAAGAAGCATTTACAAGTTTAGGAAACGAATCATCGACATTGTATCTTGTAAATCCGCTTAATTCATATACAAAATCGTCATAGTAAGAATGATATTCATAGCCTTGCATATACACTTTAGCGCGGAATTTGTCCTTTTCTTCAACACTATCGAACATATCACAGGTTTCTGTAAAAAGCTTGTTCAGTGTCAGACCCGAATAGTTTTCGCTCATTTTTTCAAATGCATATACTATAAGTTCGCCCGGATATTCGCTTTCGAGCTGTTCAATAGAAGAAATCTTCACAGTCTGACTGCTTCTGTGTATAGATTTCACTTCAAACCACTGATTTTCAAACGAGAAATCCTTATGCGTAAGTTCCTGTCCACTCCAGCTATGCAAAGCTTCAGATAATCCTATACGTTCTGCGAGATTTCCTCTGAGAAAGCATATTTCGCCCATAAGTCCCAGTATTTCCGTCTCCGTAAGGAATTTTCTCTTGGAATTTATAAACAGCTTTTTCCACTGAAAGAATCTGTTTATAATAGCTGTATACCCTTCGCTTTTCTCCTTTATAAGAGAGGTCTGTTCAATAAGGTCATCACAGAACTTGTAGAAAAGGCCACATACATCATCATCAATGAGAGAAAAGCGGATTACATTATAATCCGGCTTTTTATACTGATTTACATCTATTGCTGATGTTCCGGTTATTTTTCTCGGCTTGAATTTTTCACGAAGCTCTATAGCCTTATGACCATTTTCATCAAGTCCGATATGTACTTCAGGGATATGAGAAACGCTTACACGGGAAAAATAACCCGGATGTGTAAATTCTGAAAAACGGTCTTTTATATCCATTATTCTTCTTCACCTTCATTCTCATTTTCATATTGTTCAAAATAGTTGTACTTAACGTTGACTTTATAGCGGCTTTTGTGTACGCTGGTTGAATCATTGTTTTTAGGGAATCCGATTGCAAAAGCAGTGGCAGGGGTGTTACCCATTTCAGCTTTAAATTCTCTCATTGCTTCTGTTTTGCTTTCCGTGTTCTTATCGTCTACCTTTACAAAATATATGAGCAACAATGGATTTCTGTCAGATACATATTTAAACCAGGTATCCGAAGGATATGTCATACCCTTCTTGAACTCAACACCTTGATTAATCAGATAGTCTTTTTCATAATCTGCTTTTGCAGTTGCAATCAAATCATCATTGAAAATACCTATAAGTCCGTCAGACGGACCTCCGAGCTTACCCTTCTGACCGATTTTAAGTCTGTCTCCCTTATCGATTTCACAGTTGTCTCGGCGCACTTTGTATACAATATGTCCATTGATATCAACCTGATAATCTTTATCGTCGTTGTTTTTGACACCATCCATAAAAGCTATATCCCATTTGTCCAGTATCGAATCTGTGCTACCGGAAATAAAAGATGATAACTGCGCAGTATCAAAAAATGCACTGTATTTGGAAATTGATAGTTTATCAAGTAATCTTGCGATTCTGAACTTGTCAACATTGCGGATGATATAATGTTCTCCTGAGCCTTTTGCCTTTTCTATCGGCATTCCGTTGGAAATGCAGTCATTTACAAGAGACATAACATTGTCGAAATTACTTTTCTGATGCGACACATCCGGAGAAAGATACGGAGTTTCAACAAGGTTTCCAAAATAACTTTCATATTCATATTCATCAGTAGTATTACGCATTTTATTGTTTGCAGTAATTTTAAGTTCCTTACTGTCATTACGGACACGGATTCCAAATGTTTTGGGCTTCATTTCACGGTCGCGCATAGTTGTCATATCTATTTTAAGTTTTTCTGTAGCATCAGAAATTTCTGCATACCAATCTGCCGATGATTTTGCTGTCCATATTCTGAACAGGTCATCGTAGTTTCTTCTGTAACCAAACCAGCGTCCCATCTGCATAAGAACATCATATGTGCTTGTGTTACGATAGAAATAACTTGTTATAAGACCTTCAAGTGTAAGTCCTCTTGACAATGCAAGACCACCGATAGCAATTACTCTTGTTGATTCCGATTCCGGATAAACAAGCTTATCAGAATTCTTTTTCGAGTTGACAACCTTTATCTGAATACTTTCTATTGATTCAAACAATACTTTTGCTATTTCGTCCCAGGTAAATTCACATTCAGTATAAGTTTCTTCCCATACAGAGTACAATCTGTTTATCACAGGATTCTTCAACGAAGTTTCGAAATCACCTTTGATATGGAATTTAATCGCCGTATATGCTTCCTTATGAATAGATTCTATTTTCTGTTTGATAAGTTCCTGTACCTTTATGAATCGCGACATATTTACAAGCATAGACCTGTGTGTCTTTATATCGCCACGCAAATCGCGGATTGCATTTGCAAGATAAAACGCATAGATAGCATTTGTAAGACTTTCGGGAAGGTCATCGTCCCATTCCTTCTTATGTTTGAAATAGAAAGGCTTGCCATCTTCAATAGTGCTGCCGCAGTCGCGGATATAAATAAGCTGTGAATGATATGGTGCATCTTCCGGGAATATCTTGCTTGCCCCTATATAATTTGAAGGCGTAGGCAGAGAAACAATAAAGTCTTCTGGAAACAAATCGTGATTTGCCATATCTTCGGTTGTTTCCGGGTCAATAAATACATTTGCGAACGGTGTCGCTGTAAATCCTACATAATTCGACTTACTGAAAACAGAAACAAGCTCTCTGATAAGGCGGTTTATTGTAGTAGGGTCTTCCTTTTCCTTGCTTGTATTTACAGAAGCGTTATCGGCTTCATCGTCGATGAGAAGCATCGGAGCATCAATTTTCTGTGTAACAGGGTCAGCGTTCAGGGTTACAAGCCAGTTTGTAAGTTTCTGAAGTACATCCTTCTGCTTCTTGATAACAAAAACAATAGCTTCCTTGTTCTGCAACGAAACTGCTATTTTGTCTGATTTTCCTGTAAAATCGCTTAATCTTGAAGTCATTGACATTGCCATAATAGGCTTGTTGTCCTTGCCGACTCCGACACGGCGACCGCCGGTGCTGTCAGCTGACATATCAATACCTATGAAGCCTTCTTCAACTCGTTCCTGTGTCTGCTGACGCAGAGATTCTATTGTGCCAGTAAGAAGAATAAAAACTTTATAGCCTGCATCTGCCGCTTTGCACATGAGACCAATGTATGTCGAGGTTTTTCCTGACTGAACATCACCTATAATAAGACCTCTTTTCAGAAAAGGAACTTCAGAAGCTGGATTACCAAGACAATCCATAAGGTTAAGGTCAAGTGTTTCATCGCCGAGCGTGCTGATTACATTAGGATTGAAATGCTTTTCGTCTATAAGGTAATCCTTGTATCTTCCCCAGAATTTCGGATTGATATCGTCCTTGATTTCTGTGTACCATTTAGGCTGGTCGTAATCGGCAAGAATAACTTCTCCGGCTGTAGTCCTGATTTGATATTTATAACTGAGTTCCTTGATAATATATTCCTTTTCTTCTTCTGAATGAGACATTCCACACATCAGTTCAGCGTCTGCAACAAGAGAATGAATGGACTCTTCTGTAATGTCTGTTATTCCCTTGATGTTTTTGAAACTATCTACAAATCTCAGAAATTCTCTGATTTTTTCATTATCAAATGTCATATCTATACATCCTTTTCAAGTTTTTCCTTTAATGCCGGATATGCTATGAAAGGTTCTGAACGGAACAGAACTTCTATAATACTGTGGATGTCGCTGTTCCCCATTTTCTTTGCCATATCAATGAGCATAAGAGCTTTTGCTTCGACTTCAGCCAGTCTTTCATCAGTCTTTTCTTCAAACACCTGGTTTTGTGATTTGTCTATATAAATCTGCTGGTAAGGGATACTGCTCTCTATTTCTTCCAGCACCATATCAATAAGGCTCCAGGTGGAATCATCAACTTTGTTCTTCAATAAATCGAATATACGTGAATCCCTGTTGAGCTTATATGTAAACTGATTATTTCTTTCCTGTACCCTGTCCCAGATATAATCAACATTTTCATCAACTTTATTTATTCTTCCGCGATGGGTCTGTGTACGAATAGAAATATCCATAGCCTCATCAACAGCTTTGCTGAGCTGATTCTTCAGAATTTTAGGAATCCGGGCGTTCTGTTTCTTGATATCTATCCCCCAGATATCATCAAGTGAATTCGGGATATCAACCATTACACGCGCGTGCTTTGTAAGTTCATTCTTATGGCGTCCGAACCAGGTTCCCCAGATTATAAGCCTTTCATTTCTGTAGATATAAAACCCCTGTGAAGTTCGGTAATTTTCAATACCACCGATTTTCTTGATATCCTCTTTTGTCATGTCTTTCTGGAACGGAAGAACATAAGGCTGAACAGTTACATACCTTTCGTTTCCATTGGTATCAGTAACCGGTATTTTCATCCTCCTTCTCGGATTTGTTTTTTTGTGTTCTGTAAGAAACGGGTCAAGCCCTGATACCTCAAAATTATTTACCCTGATACTGATTCTGTTTTCAACTCGGTTGAGAAAACGGTGAAAAATCAATGAAATATAATTACATGTTATTTCTGAATACCGGCTTAATTCCTGAAAAACATTTCCCGTAGACTTTTCTATAAAGTCAAAGTTTTCCCAGATGACGACAGTTCCATGATTTACATTTTCGAGCCATGAAAGATGGCGCAGTTTACTTATTTCATCACCAGAGTATTCAGCTACAGCCCATCCTGCATCCCTGTTGCTTTCAATATAATCAAGATCCCAAGAAAATGCGGATATCGAATTGTCTTTTTTGCTGATAACTGTAAGTTTTCTGCATTGTGAAAAAGATGCCGCCTTAAGCCCCAATCCAAACCTTCCAAGATCGTTTTCAGCTCTTTCATTTACAGAATTGCTGCTGCCATAACGCATTGCATTGAATAACTCTTCGGAGTTCATTCCACATCCGTTATCGCAGATTGCCACATAACAGTCTGAAGGTTCTACTGGAAAGATCACTTTGATGATTCCGGCACCTGCACTGATACTATTGTCGATAATATCAGCAATAGCAGATTCAAATGTGTAGCCCATAGATCTCATTGAATTCATCAGTATGTCAGCTTCGGGTTTATTCTGACGGTAACTTGGCATTGCTATTCTCCTTTTCAAAATCCAGATAAAATGAATGATAAATCAACACGCACAAATTCACTATTTGATTATATCACATATTTTGTCATATTTCAACATTAAATGTGAATAATACGCGGTTGAATTCAATAATAAACAATAGTTCAGGCGAGCACAGTCGTAATACAACGTACTCCTTTGAATTATCTACATGTTCGATCTCCAGCACTCGTTTTTGAAATTCTTATGTCACTTAGACAATTCATAATTCAACTGTTTATATTATATCACCACATCTGTCCCATAAACAGTGCAACTGCGTCACCATGTCGCACTTCTTAAACATCAAAGAAAGGTCAGTACGTTTACTCAACAATTCTCACCCATCATAATCTTCACCGAGCAGAGCAGTCCTGCAATCACAACAAAAGAAAACTGCGTCACAATGTCGCACCCAAACAAAAACACCTTGCCACAGCATAATTCTGTAGCAAGGTGTAAGCTATTCACGATTCAAAACTGCACGATATTAACTTATGTCGCACCATTTTGCACAATTTCGGGATAAAAATTACTGTAATTTTCACCAATTGTTTTTTGCTGTTTCCGCATTGACAAAACAGACTTCATAAGCTATAATTGAAAAAGGAGTTAAATAAAAACACTCCCGCAGGAGCAGGGCTTTGGCGAGCCTTACTCTTATCCTCAGACGATGCTCGAACATCAATCTGATTCGCAGAAGTGCTTTGTACTGTGCTTATTATAGCACAGCTTACATACATTTGCAAGGGTTTTCAGATGCTTTTCCACGCACGTCTGAAAGCTCTTGTTTTTTATGATATACAAGGCGTAAATCCGCAGTGTATATCCCCACCTGCCCAACCAACAAAGGCAGTACAAATTGAATACCGGTTTTGCCATAACAAGACTTTGCGATGAGCCGTTCCGACGGCAAGCGAAGAAAGGGCGGATACCGAACGTAGCTGTATTGCTGTAATTCGTTTCGGGTGCGTCAAAGTCAAAAGTAACAAAGTACCGTTCAAAATGTAATCAGCACGGCGGAGTAGTTACCGCTACTTCGCTGTGTTATTATATTTATACCTTTAAGGACACTACAAATGCAGTATCCTTAATGGTGTAAATATATTCTGGAGCTAATACCCGGATTCGAACCGGGGACCTCATCCTTACCAAGGATGTGCTCTGCCGACTGAGCCATATTAGCAAACTCCTGACGGTTATTTATTATATCATACCATATCGACTTTGTCAAGGAAAATTTTCGAATTTTTAACTTCGATATACCGTAACGGTTTTATCAATGGTCAATATGTCGTAAAAATCAAACAAACCGCATTGTTGTGCGGTTTGTAGCTGGTACGGGTAACAGGACTTGAACATAAATTTTGCCGTTTTGCAACGTTTTGTAAAATGCCGTAATTCCGCATTACATAAGGGATTGAAGCTGTTTATCGTTTTGTATCGTTTAGCGATTTTTGGCGACTATTTTTAATGTATAGTCGCCAAATAGTCGCCAAATAATCCCCAAATTAACCGCTTTTTTTGCGCCGATTATCGAGTACATTTGCGACCGCTTCGAGTGCTTCTGCGCGTGCTTTTTGGAAAGCGTGAGCGTAAATGTTTAGCGTTGTCGTCGTTTGAGAGTGTCCGAGCGCACTCGATACAGTTGCAACATCAGTGCCGCTGCTGATTAAAAGACTTGCATTCAGATGTCGGAAGCTGTGCAACGAAACGAGCGGTAAGTCGTTCTTTTCGGCGGTTCTTTTGTACCAGTTTGAAAACGTGGACGAATTCATCGGAACAAATGTGTCGGTCGTGAATACTCGCGTTTCCTCATTCCACAGAACGCCGCCGAATTCGTAAAGGTTTCGCTGTTCGACTTGCAGTTTTTGAAGCGTGTCGATGACGTGTTCGGGTAATTTCAGAATGCGGCAGCTTGTTTTGGTTTTCGGCGTTGTGCAATAGTGACCGAGAGCCTTGCTATAATGCGCTGTACGCTTGATTTGAACAATGTTCAACCGAAAATCTATGTCGTCCCATTGCAGACCGAGAATTTCGCCAGCACGAAAACCGCCGTAAAGCGCCAGCTTGAAAAACGCTTGAAATTTCAATGGTGCGGTTTCGAGAACGTCAAGAAAGCGGTCTGCTTCATCGAGTGAAAGCATTTTTCGGTCAGGTTCGGTTATTGTCGGCAGTGTGCAATTCTCGCACGCATTATGAGCAATAACGCGTGTACGCACGCCGTAATCGAAAACCGACGAAACAAAAGAAATGTAATTTTTTATCGTTTTCGGCGATAAGCCTTGCGTCTTTTCGATTTTTTCGAAAATCATTTCAGCGTCGCATTCAAGCAGTGCGGCGATTTTTTCTGCTGTTGTCCATAAAATCGACTTGCCGTTTCCAAAATCTCTCAGCGTTTGCTGGTTCGTGCCAGCGTCGTGCGCAAGCCGCTTTTGCGAATAACCGTGTTCTTGTATCAGATTTCGAAAATCAGCCTTGCAAATAGCAACAGTTTTTGCACTTTTGCGTTCTTTGCATAGAAACGCGACGAGTTTATCAATTTCGCGCGGTGTGATACGGTCAAGCCGCAAATGCCCGATTTGAGAATACACGCGCGGTTTTAACTGTTCGTAATACGCGAGCGTTGACGGCTTCAATGTTCGGCTGGCAACGTCGTTGAGATAGGCTTCAGCGAACGGTTCAAATTTGACAGCAGCGACGACAGCACCCTCGCTTTTGCAACGTTGTTCAAATGCCGCTGCTGCAGCTTGTAGCTGTTTTTCAAGCTGCTTCGGCGTAAGGTTCGGTTTAGACGGCTTCCACGTCGTGCTTTGTCGAATTTTGCTTGTGCCGTCGGCACTGTAACCACAGCAGACAGTAATTTGATAAGTGTCACCACGTTTTCGAATGCTTGCCATTGTTTTTATCCTACTGTTTTTTTGTATCGACGCAGCCCGACGCGCGATAGGCAGCCGTCGAGATAGTCGCTGTAAGCGTTGATATTCGCTGCTGTAGCGCGTTGTCTTATTGCGTCGCTGTAAACTGCACACTTGTTCAAAAAATCGTCAATTGCGATAGGGCAGCCGTTAATATCGGTTTCGCCGCCGTTTTCGTAAAGTTTGCTGTAGACCTTTTTCTTTCGGCGCTGTAGGTTTTGCAGCGCGTTTCGAACGGCTTGCTCGCAATGTAAATGCTCGTACCCAGCGAGCAGCGCGTTGCGGCTGCAATATTTCTCGCGCATATTCGGCGTTGCAAACCACCGATTACACAGCCCACATTGAACAATTCTCAAATCATTAAAGCCATAATAGTATAACAGCGCATAAACGACCGCAACAGCAGAATTCACATTAAACACCATTCCGTCGCTGTAATCCGCTTTACTATTTATAGGTGTAGGCAGACCGACTTTGACGTTGTTTGAAATTCGGAATGCGTCAGCAGCTTGTAAAGTAAGCGCGCGTCTGCGTTCACCGTTCATAAACATATAAAACGACGCCAGCACAGAACCGTTTTCATTCAGACCGTAAACTGTTTTTCTTTTGCGGTGCAAACAACTAAGAACATAACTTTCGCTCGTGTAATCGTCGCTGGGAAATTCGCGCTCAAGCACAGCAATAAGATTGCCGAGCGAATTATTTGTAGTGCCGATTAGCACGTCGCCGAGCGTAACATAATCGCCGTGAACACATAATTGCAATTTGTACCCACCTTTCAAAAAAATAAATGTTTCCTTTAAACACATTATACCACAAAAAACTTACCCTGTCAATACAATACCGAACGTTGTATAATTAAAACTGTAAGAAAAAACACCAAGCCAAACGAAAGGTAGGTAAACAAAAAATGAAAAAAATGTTTTGCACCGTCCGAGAAATTGCACATAGCGGTTTGATGTCGGAATACAATCTGCGTCGAATGCTGAAATCGTCGCGCAAACCGCCGCACATAATGAGCGGTAACCGAGTGTTGTTCAACCGCGCGCAGCTTGAACAGTGGCTCGCTGATGAATGCCATAGAAACGAGGGAAACAATGACGCTGGAACAGCTTGTTGAAAAAATGCGCGAGAGCGGCGCGACCGACGACGAAATCGCAAATGAAGTCGAAAATCTTTCGTTACTGGCGCGAATGCGAACGCTGCACCCCGAAATGCTACCAGCGTTCGACGACGTGACTTGCGCAAAGCTGTTTGCTGATGTTTTTTCCGACACATTGCGTTTTTGCTCGACAGCGGCAAATTACTACTATTGCGACGGAGCGCGCTGGCGGCTCGATGAAGCAAGTATTCGTGCTGCGCGATGTGCGAAAACTTTTGCAATGTTGCTTGTAAAACTTGGCAGCGAGCAAACCAGCCTCGAAAGTCAGAAACGGTTTTTTCAAGCGGCAAACAAATACACGTCATTGCACAATCGTGAAACGCTGTTGCGTGACGCACGAGACGTTCACGCGTTTTCACGCGCTGACCTTGACAGCAACGACGATTTGTTCAACGTCGAAAACGGAACGATAAACATTGCGACAGGCGAATTTTACCAACACCGCGCGTCTGATTTGCTTTCAAAGGTCGCAAACGTAACATACGACGCGACAGCGAGAAGCGCCGACTTTGAAAAATTTATCGGCGAGATTATGCAAGGCGATGTCGAAAAAGCCAAATATCTACAGAAAATTTGCGGCTTGTCGCTGACAGCCGATACTTCAAATGAAATGTGCTGGCTGCTGTACGGCGCTTCAACGCGAAACGGAAAATCGACGCTTGTTGAAACAATTTCGCACGTTCTCGGCGATTATTCGACCGCAGCACTTCCCGAAACGCTTGCACAACGCAAGAATAAGGATACAAGAAACGCAAGCGGCGACATTGCACGACTTGACGGTGCGCGTTTGCTGGTGATGTCTGAACCGCCGCGCAGAATGCTTTTCGATGTGGCACTGCTGAAAACGCTGCTCGGACGCGACAAAATCACGGCGCGAATGCTTTACGAAAGGGAATTTTCGTTCGTGCCAAAATTCAAGTTGCTTATCAACACAAACTCCTTGCCGCTTGTCAACGACAACACACTATTTCAAAGTGGACGCGTCGTTGTGGTACCGTTTACAAAGCATTTCGAACCAGCAGAGCAAGACAAAACGCTCAAAACGCGGCTTCAAAGCAGCGCGAACGCAAGCGGAATTTTAAACTGGCTGCTCGACGGCTTGCGCTTGTATCGTGCTGAGGGCTTGAAGCAGCCGCCGTCAATCGTGCAAGCAACTGAAGAATACCGCAAAAACAGCGATAAATTCGGGCTGTTTATCAGCGAATGCTTACACCCTTGCAAGCAGAATTGCGCCGCGAGTGCGGTTTACAACGTGTTTGCAAGCTGGTGCGATGAAAACGGCTTCGGAACTGAAAACAAGCGAAACTTTTTCGACGAACTTTCAGCGCGAAAGCTGCTTGTTCCGTCGGCTACTGTCAACGGTCGCACAGTACGAAATGCCATTCGCGGTTATGCCCTCATTAGCAATCAGCCGTGCTTGGCTGGTGTCGATACCGACGCAGAAATTGAAGCCGCCGAAAGTGGCTTAGAGAAATTTTCCGCATAACAATGCGGTTTTACAGACTTTTTGTGCATTTTGTGCATTTTTTATGGGAACTTATATATAGAATTATTCTTTTATATACTTCACATAAATTTTGCACATTTTGCACAGATGACGAAAGGAAAGATTTAAATGAATGAAAAATTAACGCAGCAGCTTGTCGATTTGCTCAACGAAAAAGTTTTGAGAATTTCAAACGCTTACGACCGAGTGTGCAAGGAAAACCGCCGTTTGCAGCGCGAAAACAAGCGGCTCACGAAAGAAAATAACGCAGCGCGTCAAGTGCGAAATATGCTTTGCGATTTTGTCATCGACGAACTACATATTAACGAGTGGTTCAACGGCGAAAGTACGCCTAATTGCAGCGAAAGGGGGGATAGCAATGCCGAAAGCGGTATCTGACGAAAAGCTGTTGTCGTTGCTGCTGACGAGCGGTTCTATACCGAAAACGGCTCACGAACTCGGACTTACTCGCGGCGCAATTTACAAACGCTTCGAAAATCCGACGTTCCGCGCTCGCTATGCCGAATTGCAAGGCTCGCTGCTGGAAACCACCGTCATTGAATTGTCGGTCATTTGCGGTGAAGCTGTCGAAACGCTGCGCGGTGTGATGAACAGCACCGTTGCGTCACCACAAACGCGCGTGAACGCGGCGAATTACGCGCTGACACATTTTGCAAGGCTGACCGAAACAGCCGACCTTGCACGCCGAATAACCGAACTTGAAAAATTTTACAGAAATGAGGTACAGAATAATGAAAATCATTAACGAACTTCGCAGCGCTATGAACGAGGGCTTCAACGTTTACAGAACGGCTGCGGCAGCAATCGAAAAGCGCCGTCGTGAACTTAGCGGCAACGAGTACAGCGACGAATACCGCGCTTCCGAATTGCAGAATATCGCGATTAAGCGCGATTTTGACGTTTTGCAGCTTGATAAACGCGTCCGCGCGGCAATCGACAGTTTTAAACTTTCAGCACGCAAAAAAACAGCGTTCAACGCAGCCGATATTCTCCCGACAACGCTGGCGCTTTTTGGCGGCGACGTTCCGCTGACGCGTGACGATTACGCATTTGCGTTTGACACAGCAACAAATCATTCGACGAAGCGTTATATTTGCGCTTGTGCCGAAAGCAAAGGGGTTGATTTTGGACGAAAGGTTTACACCGCCGACGAGTACGACAGCGCAGCAGACGCGCTTTACACGCTTTACCGTTCTTCAATGCAGCGTCCGCAGTGGGAACAGCAATGGCTCAATGACCTTGATGTAATTACTCCCGAATGTTTGAGAGGCGCGGACTTATGAGCCGTTTAGCTGCAAAAGTCAACGCGCTTGAAGCCGCAGCGAGTGCTTCAACATTTTCATCGGCAGCCGTTCGACTTGTTAAAAGCGGTCGTTGTTATGACGAACTGAACGACAGCGAAAAAACCGCTTATTGCGAATACTGGAATACTCCGCGCGACGTGCTGGAAGCGGTCGAACTCGCCGTCAACGGTTCGCTTAATTTTCCGCTCCGATTGAAGCCGAACGAACCGCTTGTAAAAATTGTAAACGAGGTTGAAAAACTTGTAACCGAAATGTAAAAAAGAATGCGACTTGCCGTTATCGACAGGTCGCAATTTTTTTAAAATTTTTATCAATAGTCGCCAAACAGTCGCCAAAACAGACAAAACGCAAAAAAATAAACTTAACAAACCGCATAACAGAGCCATTTGTTAAGTTTCAATGTTGGTACGGGTAACAGGACTTGAACCTGCACGCTTTCGCACCAGAACCTAAATCTGGCGTGTCTGCCAATTCCACCATACCCGTATATAAAAACGACGCTGAACGTTCAGCGTCGTATGGCGGAAAGAGAGGGATTCGAACCCTCGAACGGGTATTAGCCGTTACACGATTTCCAATCGTGCGCCTTAGACCAGCTCAGCCATCTTTCCACGACTTAAATATTTTATCATATTTTAGTTGCATTGTCAAGAACTTTTTGAAAAAAGTTCTTCAGAGTAAATTCCCAAAGTAAGTTCCACAGTGGTAATTTGAGTGGAACTTGCTTTAATAAGAAAAATGTGGTAATATTTTGTGTTAGGAGGAGCTTACCCGGACGAAACGTGAATTATCCGTGAAAGTTGCGTTGTGTAGCTTACACGGATAATTACATACTTTATCTTTTTACAAAAAATTGTGCTTTTTTCTCTTGACAAACACTATATGTTGTGGTATAATTTAAAAACAACAAACGAATGTACTTACTGCTTTTATATACAGTAAATTGAAAGGAAGATAATTATGGTAAAAGTAAATGTAAAGAACGGCACGCTTGATCAGAAAGAGATAGATGCCTATGTTCAGTATGCGATTGAAGCTAATCCGGGAAAACTGGTAACCGAACTTGATATAAATCTTGACGGTGATTATGTTGATCTTACATATCATTTCGGTGAAATTCCGTTTGATCGCATCCGCCGTATCACAGGATATCTTGTTGGTACACTTGACAGATTTAATAACGCTAAAAAAGCTGAAGTTCAGGATAGAGTAAAGCACAGCATTACTCCTGAGGCTGAAGAAGATATTTATGTCACTGCTTAAACCGTCATTGTTCTCCAAAAAATGACAGTATATATTTAAGGCTATCCGCCCATACTTTTATTGGAAAATGAAAGCATGGGCGGTGGTTTTTTGTATTACAACAAGGTTGAGATAAGCGGTGTCAATACAGCAAAATTAAAGGTGCTCAAGGAGTCTGAAAAGATGGAACTTCTGCAAAAAATGCGTGACGGTGATCCTAATGCCAGAGAAGAGCTTATAAACGGCAATCTCCGCCTTGTACTGAGCGTTATACAGCGATTTTCCGGCAGGGGGGAGAACGCTGACGATCTGTTTCAGGTCGGCTGTATAGGGCTTATGAAAGCAATTGACAATTTTTGCCCTGATTTTAATGTCAGGTTCAGTACGTATGCCGTGCCTATGATAATGGGCGAACTGCGTCGGTACTTGCGCGATTCCGGCTCGATCCGTGTCAGCCGCTCAATGCGGGACCTTGCATATAAAGCTATGCAGGCAAGGGAGAAGCTGACTAACGAACACTCGAAAGAACCGACGATAGAGCAGATAGCAAAGGAGATCGACGCAAAGCGTGAGGACGTAGTGATTGCACTTGAGGCAGTAAGCGATCCGATATCGCTGTATGAGCCTGTTTTTTCTGAATCGGGCGACACAATATATATGATGGATCAGATAGGCGACAATAACGATGATAAGAACTGGCTTGACGAAATTGCTTTGAAAGAGGCAATAATAGGGCTTGATGACAGAGAAAAGAATATTCTTAAACTCCGCTTTTTCCGTGGAAAAACACAGGTAGAAGTAGCACAGGAAATAGGTATCAGCCAGGCGCAGGTATCAAGGCTCGAAAAAGGCGCGCTCGGTAAAATAAAAAAAGCATTATAAACTAAAAATTTCAAACATATTGACTTGTGCAATTACGCATAGTATGTTTTAATATAAAATAAGCGTGTGTTGACCGTGAAGGTTGACAAGCGCTTTTTTGTTTACATTTATTGAAAACCCACCTTTTATATGTTATACTGAAAACAGGGGTGAGCGTATGAAACGTAAAATAAACAGAAATACGATATTGAATATTGCGATCGTTGTACTTGTAGTAATATGTGCGGCGCTGTGTCGGTGCTTTGACAGACTTGCCGAAATTCCTGTATTACGGATCTGCAGAAGCTTAATATACATCGTATTGTTTTTGTGGTGGGGAGTTATGCTAAGAAAACGTATAGTGCAGGTGCAGGCAAAGCGGTTTATGACAGCCATTTCGTTTCTTATAGTTTTTTGGGTACTGGTCAGAACCGTAAAATTCATTTTTGTTGAAAACCCTACAGTTATCCGCTTGCTGTGGTATTCTTACTATATACCTATGATATTTATTCCCGTGCTTTCGCTTTTAGTTACTCTTTCATTGGAAAAATCGGAAAATTATCAAATATCCGGAGTTAAGATATTGTTGTTTTCATTTTCTGCCATACTGGTTGCAACAGTGCTTACAAACGATTATCATTGCTTCGTTTTCAAGTTCCCGGAAAATGTACAGGTGTGGAGCGACAGTGATTACAGTTATTCGTTCGGATACTGCATTATTGCTATTTTTATACTTTTCTGCACTGTCAGCGCTCTTGCGGTGTTGATATACAAATGCCGCATACCAAAGACGAAAAAAATGATCGTTCTGCCTGTCATTCCTGTAGCTCTGATGGTAATATACAGTGTTTTATATGCTTGCGGTGCAATATCAAGCGGCACGATATTGCATAAGATCTCGGGTGATATGACGATTACAGCAAGTCTGCTGATAATGCTTACATTTGAATGTTGTATTTACAGTGGGCTGATTCGTTCCAATACCCATTATATCGAATTGTTATGTCCGTGTACGCTTCAGACGCTGATAACCGATGATGATTACAATGTTTTGCTGGCATCGGACTGTGCGGAAATGCTGTCTAAAGAGGAGATGAGGTCTGCGGAAAAAATGCCGGTAACAATAAGCCGCGGTAAACGCCTTTCATCAACAAAGATCAAGGGCGGTCATGTCCTTTGGTTTGATGATCTGTCAGAACTTGAGGAGATCAACGAAAAGCTGGCTGAAATGAAAGATGATCTGAAGGAGGAATATGATCTTTTATGTGAAGAATATGAGCTTAAGAACAGAGAAGCCCATATTCTTGAAAGAGATAGGATATACGACCGAATACAGAAAGATACCGCAGGTCAGATAAAAGCTCTGAACAGTCTTATTGACAGATTTGAATTGGAAGAAAATGAAAATGAACGCAAAAAGCTTCTTGGCAGAATGGTGATAATAGGCGCATATCTGAAACGAAGAAATAATCTGATATTCCTCTCCGAGAAATCCGATATGATAAGCGAAAAAGAGCTTTATCTTGCATTTTGCGAACTGATTGACAACCTTGAATTGTATGGCGTTACCTGTGGGCTTGATATAAAAGCGGATACTCCTTTGCCATCGTGTACTATCACTGAAATGTTTGATACTTTTGAGAAAATTCTGGAGCTGTCGCTTGAAAGCATAACTGCAGTCAACGTTGTTATAAATCGTAGCGCAAACGCTTGTAAAATGACTGTAATATCCGATGCCGTATCCGATCTGAGCATATTAAACGGCAGCAGGATAAGCGCAGTGCGCGATGATGACGGAGAGTGGCAGATAACATATACCGGGGAGGCGGAAAAATGTTTGACATAGGCAGAAAATTCAGGCTCAGAAGAGCTGTAAAAGAAGCATTCGATAATCTTCCTATCGGTATATGCTTTTTTGACAGAAACGGTATGGTTACATTATGTAATACACAGATGAATAAGCTTGTGTATGAGATCAGCGGGAACGATATCCGGTATATAGACGACATATTTAATCTGCTCGGTGAAGAAAGAAGCTCGGGCGGCACAGTCATTATGGTCGACGGTAAAGCATGGCGTTTCAGACCGGATATCGTTATTGATGAATACGAAGACTGTTATACGCAGATAACCGCTACAGATGTAGACGAATTGTATGCATACAGGTTAAAACTCGAAGAAACAAGCAGAAAGCTCGAACGGGCGGGCGAGCGTATGAGAAAGCTGACCGAGAACATCAGAACGGTCATACGCGAGGAAGAAATACTAGGTATGAAGATTCGTGTACACGACGATATAGGCAGGAGCGTGATCGCGACCCGCAGTTTGCTTAACAATAACCGTCCGACAAATGAGCTTGACCTTACTGTGTGGAAAAATGCGGTCAGGCTTCTTATGAGGGATAACGAAAAGAACAGCGGTACATACAGCTATGATATATCGGAACAGCTGAAAGAAACGTCTTCTGTTCTCGGGATTGAAATAAATATTACCGGAGATATTCCCGATTTATTTTATAACAAGATATTCATCACAGCGGTCAGAGAGTGTGCGTCAAATGCAGTACGTCATGCAGGCGCAGCAAAGCTGAACGTAAAATGCAGTAAATGCGGCGGAAGACAATGGATAGCCTTGTCAAATGACGGAAGAGCTCCGGATAGTACCGTTACGGAGGGCGGCGGTCTTTCATCGCTTCGTGACAGAATAGAAAAAAGCGGCGGAACAATGAACATAAATTCATATCCGTTTTTTGAGCTTGTAATATCTTTCCCGCTTAAAAAGGAGGTAACGCTATGACGCAGGTACTGATAGTTGAAGATCAGAAAATGATAAGGGAAAGCCTTGAAAATATGGTTACACAGACAGACGGCCTCAGACTTGCAGGCTCTCTGTCCTGTGCTGCACTTGCCGAGCAATACTGTATGCGGAGCGATATCGACCTGATACTTATGGATATTTGCACAGAAAATGACGAAAGCGGATTTGTCGCTGCAGAAAAGATAAAGAAACGCTTTCCGACAATAAAAATAATCATCATAACATCTATGCTTGATTACTGCTATCTTGATAAGGCGAGGAATGTTGGGGCTGAAAGCATCTGGTTCAAAGATGCAAGCGCAGAAGAGCTGCTCAGCGTTATAACGAGGACGATAGACGGGGAGTGCGTATATCCCGACAAAATGCCGGAAGTATCGGTCGGTAACGCTACCAGTTACGAGTTTTCCGATGCCGAGATCAGAGTTCTGCGTCTTCTTGTGGAAGGTATGACATATAAGGAGATGGCACAGGAGCTTTGCGTTACTCCCGATTGTGTCAAGGCGCACGTCAGCAGTATGCTTTCTAAAACAGGTTATTCCTCAAAGACCAAGCTTGCCGCAGTTGTAACCTCAAAAAAACTGATTGTTAACGGATTTTGACATAAATTTTCAGCATTTACTTATAATTTACCCATTTGGGTAATGGCTTAATTGGAACGGTATGGTATAATAACCTCAGATAAATAATCGCATTGCTTTTATAAAGCTGGCTGAGAAATATACTAAAGGCAAGGTCTGTATGCAGAAATGAGCTGAAAAAGGGGAGGGAACACATGGGCTTTTTTGAAAGAATGAAAAAATACAATTATAATGATGTAATTGAGATCTATGCGTCCTGCGGTCATATGTGTTACACCTATAGCTATAACTTCGATCTTGTTAAAAGCGGTGATAAATGGCTGTTCAGCTGTAATTGCTCGGTAAGCGACAAAGAAGAAAGAGTCAAATCGGATAACCGTGAGATAACGCAGGAAGAAGCAGAAAACGTAATCAAAGCGGCAGAGGAAAGCGATCTTGCGGATAAAATCAAGAAATACCGACCAAGACCGTTAAGCCGTGTGGTTTTTGTATGCGATGAAACGATGTATTCGAGCAACCTGAAGTTTGCAGACGGCACTAATCTTAATGCAGAATGCAAGGTCAGCGAAAATGTTAAGGATTTGTTTTATGCTCTGGCAGAAAAGTACGGAGAGGAAGAGGCTTCCTGATTTTGCAGGGATAACACTACAGTCTGCTATATTGTTAATAAGATATGACGATAGTCAACTGCGTAAATATGCAAACAATAATTATAAGGTAAAAAAGCTGATAAGCTTAAATAAAGATGAAACAGGAGGAATATAATGGGACTTTTTGACAGACTTAAAAACACAGCGGCAAGCGCTGTAGGAGGTGCGGTAAACAATGCCGCAATGTCTTTGGGCAATAAGAGCGAAACATTTACATTCACGGCACTTCCGGAAAGTCTTGCACAAATGCAGGCACTGCCTGAGGCAAATCTTGATTCGCCGTTCAAAACTGCCGCTCTTACAGTATGCGCACTTTGCGCTTATGCGGCGGACAAAAATATCGGTACGGAAATGCTCAACTGGCTGAGAGGACCGCGCCCGCTAAACGGCGCTGAAATTTCATTCCTCAATGACCGTTTCCGTGACGGAAAGACCTATATCCCGTTCTCATATTTTGAGGGAGCAACACCGGATAATGATTACACGCCTTCAGAACCGTTCAGAGTAACAGTGCAGAGCACACACGTTTCAGGCGAGGAGCAGGGCTATATGAAGCTGTTTATTCCTTGCGGCGGCGCAGACAGCCCAAGACCCATAAAACTGCGTATGAAGGGCGACGGCAAATGGTTCTTATGGGAGCAGTACCTGCTTACAGGTATACGCACACCCAAATCCGCAGACCCCTGGGCATAAGCTGTAACGGCTTATGTTCGCATAAATCAGGAAAATTCAGAGTATGAAAGGATGAATAGTATGAATCTTATTGGTAAATGGAAAGTTAAAGAATTGCCGGTTTATCCCGAACCGGGTAAAATGATTTTCGTAGCGGTTGAAGACTTCCCGAAGTATATCACTGACGAGGATCTGCTTAACGATTATATGCAGCAGGCTTCTTTTATTTACGAATTTTGCGAAGACGGCACGGTTGAAATAATGATGCCTATTCCGGAAGAAATGATGGAAAAGGCAAAGGAGCAGGGAGCTAAGATAAAGGGTAACTACGGAGTGATCGACACTACCGTGTGGAAGGAAGAAGACGGTAAGTTGTTCTATGATACAAAAATAAACGGTACTGTTATGGACGAGCCTGTTTCTTCATTTGATGAAATAAAGGAAGCGGAAGACGGCACTATCCGTTTTAACGCAGGCTTCACCGTTTTAGAAAGAGTATGATCTCCTTGTTGATCGGGTGAGTTACCACCGTATGCTGCGGCATACGGTGGTTCTTTTTATAAATCTCCCGGTTTTGTCTTGAAATCTTCCCGATAAAGTGCTATAATCATACGTCGAGTGATCAAGAAAAGAAGGTTATTTTTTGGCAGAAAAAGCAAGATCCGTTTCCCCTGAATTTTTCGGAACAGAAAGCGTGTGGAAGATAATGCTCCGTATCGCTCCGCCGATAATGCTGGCTCAGCTGATACAGGCAATGTACAATATAATCGATAGTCTGTTTGTCGGACAGTATTCCGATGACGGATTGACCGCCCTGTCGGCTATCTATCCCGTTCAGCTTATCATAATAGCTCTTGCGGTCGGTACGGGAGTTGGGACCAATACGCTTATGGCAAAGCAGTATGCGCTGAGGGACGAAAAAGGCGCAGATCATACGGCAGGTGTCGGAACTGTGCTCGCAGTGATAATGTGGGCGCTGATCTCTGTAACATCAATGGTGTTTATGGGATCGTACGTTGCAATATCGGCTCAGTCGCCCGTTGCAATGCAGTACGCAAACGAATACGGTATGATAGTAAGCATAGGAAGCATAGGACTTTTCCTTGAAGGAAACTGGACAAAGGTGCTTCAGTCGGAAGGCAATATGAAACTGCCGATGATCGCTCAGATTGTCGGAGCGGTAACGAATATCGTTCTTGATCCGTTGCTTATCTTTACTGCAGGACTTGGGATAAAGGGTGCGGCAATAGCTACCGTTATAGGTCAGATAGCCGCCGCAGTTATCGTCGGTGTAAAAGGCGCACGAAAGCCGCCCGAAATAAAGCGTATCCCGTATATCGCCAAAAGCATATACAAGCTGGGCTATCCGTCAATATGTATGCAGGCTCTTTACACTGTCTACATAGCTATCCTTAACATTATTCTTGCAGGATTCTGCGATGAGGCGGTGACCGTACTCGGTCTTTACTATAAATTACAATCGTTCTTCTTCATACCGCTTCTGGGATTGCAGACGTGCATCGTACCTGTACTCAGCTACAATTATACATCGGGAGATTACTTAAGGTGCAGAAGAATCTTCCGCAGTTCACTGATAATATCCGGCGTATTTATGATACTCGGTGTGCTGTCCTTTGAGCTTATCCCCACTCAGCTTATAGGGCTGTTTACTCAGAGCGAAACGGTAAAAAGCATAGGCGCAGTGGGTTTCCGACTGATAGGAGCAAGCTTTATCCCCGCCGTATTTTCGTTTATGACACCGGTTTTCTTTCAATCGATAGGTTATTCCAAGACCAGTACGTTCCTTTCAGTATTACGTCAGCTTATCTGTCTGGTACCGTTATTCTGGATATTCTCGTTTATCGGTCTGGATTACGCATGGCTTGCATTTCCGCTGACCGAGGTAATTACAGGAGCTATCGGTATGGGAATGTACTATTATGCTGTAAAACGTTTTTGAATTATGATATAAAAATTCCCCGTTTATCTTTTGGTAAACGGGGCTGATCTTTATAGGCTCTATAATAAATGATGGGAAAACCAAGAACCGAAATACAGAAAAACTCCGCTCTGTAACAAGAGCGGAGTTGCAGACTGTCGAAAAACCTCTTGTATATATAAAAACGGGGTCGCAGGGGCGAAGCCCCCGACAGGGAC
>OLHE01000853.1_pt1 | contig 22019 bp, 28 predicted proteins | sample 1605821 | NCBI WGS metagenome assembly OLHE01 (sample SAMN03283250) | human gut metagenome | biome: human-associated habitat; material: feces | host: Homo sapiens | place: USA | collected 2013
GCCTGAAAAAGGTCAAGGACCGCATTCTGGAAACGCTGGCCGTGCGCAAGCTGGCTCCGGACGTCAAGGCGCAGATCATCTGCCTGGTCGGCCCTCCGGGCGTCGGCAAGACCAGCATTGCACGTTCCATCGCCGAAAGTCTTGGCCGCAAGTATGTGCGCATCAGTCTGGGCGGCGTGCGGGATGAAGCCGAGATCCGCGGCCACCGCCGCACCTACATCGGTGCCATGCCCGGTAAGATCATCAGTGCCATGATCACCGCCAAGAGCTCGAACCCTCTGATGCTGCTGGACGAGATCGACAAGCTGGCCGGTGACTTCCGGGGCGACCCGGCGGCAGCTCTGCTGGAGGCACTGGACCCCGAGCAGAACAGCACCTTCAACGACCACTTCCTGGACATTCCGTTCGACCTGAGCCATGTGCTCTTCATTACCACGGCCAACGATCTGGGCAGCATTCCCGGCCCCCTGCGCGACCGCATGGACGTCATCGAGCTGCCCAGCTACACCCGCGTGGAAAAATACAACATTGCCCGCAAGCATCTGCTGCCCAAGCAGCTCAAGGCCTGCGGCCTGACCGGCAAGGTCACCCTGAGCCAGAGCGCCCTGTACGGCATCATCGACGGCTACACCCGCGAAGCCGGCGTGCGCAATCTGGAGCGCACCATTACCAGTGTGCTGCGCAAGTGCGCCCGCAAGATCGCATCCGGCGAGGCGGAGACGGTGTCGGTCACCGGCTCCATGCTGGAAGATCTGCTGGGCCCCCGCTTCGTCAAGCCCGACTTTCTCAACCGCACCAATGCCGTGGGCATCGCCAACGGTCTGGCCTGGACCAGTGTGGGCGGCGAGACCCTGCCCATTGAGGTGCAGGTCATCGACAACGGCAGCGGCAAGATCACGGTGACCGGTTCGCTGGGCGATGTGATGAAGGAGAGCGCTCAGCTGGCTGTCACCTGGGTGCGGGTCCATGCGCTGGAATACGGCATCGACCCGGAGCGGCTCAAGAAGTGCGACCTGCACATCCACGCCCCGGAAGGTGCTGTGCCCAAGGACGGTCCTTCGGCCGGTGTCACCCTGACCACGGCGTTGGTGTCCTGCCTGTCCGGCCTGCCGGTGCGCGGGGATGTGGCCATGACCGGCGAGATCACCCTGCACGGCAACGTGCTGCCCATCGGCGGCCTGCGCGAAAAGAGCATGGCAGCCTACCGCGAGGGCATGAAGACGGTGCTCATCCCCAAGGACAACGAGCCGGATCTGTACGAGGTGGACGATGAGGTCAAGAAGAATCTGACCTTCCTGCCCATGCAGAACCTGACCCAGGTGCTGAACGCCGCGCTGCTCAAGCCGACGAGCGCCAAAAAGACCAAGGCTCCTGCCAGCCGCAGCCGCAAAAAGGCCCCGGCAGGGGAGAGCCTGGTGCCCCCTGCTGCCGAAAAGCCCCAGACCGGGGCTGTCTGCTGACAAAACAGAAAGGAAAACTCTATGATCTTCAACAAAGCTGATTTTATTGCCAGCTATGGCATTTCCAGCCAGCTGCCCGAGAGTGACCGCCCGGAGTTGAGTTTTTCGGGGCGGTCCAATGTGGGCAAATCCAGCCTGATCAACAAGCTGTGCAGCCGCAAAAACCTTGCCCGTGTGTCCAGCACGCCGGGCAAAACAGCCACCATCAACTTCTATGCGGTGGATGACTGCTATTTTGTGGACCTGCCGGGCTACGGCTACGCCAAGGTCAGCAACGCCGACCGGGAACGCTGGGATGACCTGATCAACAGCTACTTTGAGGCCCCCCGGCACCACACCCTGCTGGTGCAGCTGCTGGACTGCCGCCACGCCCCCAGTGCCGACGACCTGCAGATGCTGCGGTATCTGCATTACCACCGCATCCCCTATGTGGTGGCCCTGACCAAGGCGGACAAGCTCAAGAAGAGCCAGCTGGCCTCCACGCTGGAACAGTTCGAGGATATCTGCCGCCCCTATGGCTGCCAGAAGGTGGTGCTGACCAGCGGCGAGAACGGCTACGGCATCCCGGAGTTGCAGGCGGTGCTGAACGCCGCTGTGGCTGCTGAGGACCAGGAAGCGGAGTAACACCATGGCTTACAACGAATTTGCCTATTTTTACGATGAGTTCAACGGCGAGGCCGACTACGACGCCCTTTACAGCCACATCCACAGCCAGCTGGAGGCCCACGGCATCCGGGACGGCATCCTGGCGGACCTGGGCTGCGGTACCGGGGAACTGACCCTGATGCTGACCCAGGCAGGCTACGATATGATCGGCATCGACCAGTCGGAGGAGATGCTCTGCGTGGTGCGCGACAAAGCCGAACAGCTGGGCCTTTCCGGCCGGCTGCTGCTGCTGCGGCAGGACCTGCTCAAGCTGGACCTGTACGGCACCATCCGGGGTGCGGTGTCTACCTTTGACACCTTCAACCATATCCCGGATCTGGACACGGCCATTGCGAATGCCGGGTTCTTTATGGAAAAGGGCGGCGTGTTCCTGTTTGACATGAATACCCCCTACAAGCACCAGAACGTGCTGGGCGAAAACGAATTCACCTTTGAGGAAGAGGACGCTTCCTGTGTGTGGCGCAACCACTACAATGCCGCCGACCGGAAGGTGGAGATCACCGTGGACATCGACTACCACGAGACGGGTGAGCACTTCCACGAGGAATTCTGCGAGTACACCTACGACCTGGACACCATCCGCGCTGCGCTGGAAAAGCACGGCTTTGCGCTGGAAAGCGTCTGCGACGGCGAGACCTTCGGCCCCCTGACCGGGGACAGCCAGCGCTATTTCTTCTGCGCAGTCAAGCAGTATACACAATTGGAGGGATAACGTTATGGCAAACCTGATCCGCGGCCTGTCGGAAAACGGCGGCGTCGTGTTCTGCGGTGTGGATTCCACCGAACTTGTGCGCCGCGCCGAGCAGCTGCACACCACCAGTGCCACCTGCAGCGCGGCATTGGGCCGCCTGCTCACGGGTGCATCGCTCATGGGCTCCATGCTCAAGGATGACGGCGACAAGGTCACTCTGCGGGTGCAGGGCGGCGGCCCGGCCGGTGTGCTCATTGCCTGCACCGACGGCACGGGCAACGTCAAAGGCTGCATCGACAACCCATTGGTGGAGCTGCCCCCGAAGGCCGACGGCCATCTGGACGTGGGCGGTGCAGTGGGCCGCAGCGGTGTGCTCACGGTCATCCGGGACAACCGGCTGCAGAAGGAGCCCACCGTGGGCCAGGTGCCGCTGGTGTCCGGCGAGATCGCCGAGGACCTGACCCGTTACTACGCCACCAGTGAGCAGATCCCCACTGTGTGCGCTCTGGGCGTGCTGGTGGACAAGGACTTGTCCATCCTGTGCGCGGGCGGCTACCTGTTGCAGCTGCTGCCCGGCGCAACGGATGCCGAGATCGACACACTGGAAAAGAATATCGCGGCCATGCCCTCGGTCACCGAGATGCTGCGCGCCGGCAAGACCCCCAAGGACATGATGGAGCTGGCCATGGCCGGTTTTGCCCCGCAGGTGCTGGATGAGCGCACGGTGGGCTACCAGTGCGACTGCAGCGAGGAACGCACCAAGGGTATGCTGCTGAGCCTGGGCCGCCGGGAACTGGTGAAGATGCGGGACGAGGACCCGCACTGCGAAGTGGTGTGCCACTTCTGCCACAGCCGGTATCAGTACGACCTGAACGACCTGATCGCTGAATACGACGCACAGGCCGCCCAGCGTGCCGCAGAAGAAGCGGCACAGAACACCAACGCTTGATTGGATAAAGCAACGGCCCCGGCGGGCGAGCGGAACAGCTCAGCTGCCGGGGTCGTTTTGCGTGCAGATGTCGGCTTCCAGCGTGTAGACGACGGTGTATTCCAGCGTGGTATCCGTACAGGAGGTGTCCTCCTTCCGGGCAATCAACACGGCATCCGGGAATGCCGTGTACAGCGCCTGCAGGCTGTGCAGCCGCGCCAGTGCCAGCGCCTGGGCTTCGGTGCGGCGCAGAAGCTGCGGCTGCTGCTCGTAGAAGGTGGTTTCCTCCACGGAGCAGGGAAGCGGCAGCCCCAGCAGCTCCGGTTGGAGATGCCGGGTGCGCTCCAGTGCCTGTTCCGGCGGCTGAACACTGGGCAGGGTCCAGTTCTGCCCGGCAGCGCTCAGCCGGTACCGCACGGTGTAGCGCCCGGTCGGCTGTAAAACGGTCTCTTCCAGCGGAACGGACTGAGCATCACTCCACTCCAGTTGTGCCCGCACGGTGCCCGCTGCCGGGGCAAAGATCAGTGCACCGTCCCGCTCCTGCCGCGCCGTGCCGATCAGCCCCTGTCCAGCCTCCACGGCCTGCCCGGGCACCACCAGCATCGTGCCGCTGGTCAGGTTGGTCTTGGTGACCACACCGGCGCACCGGGCGCGCAGGCCGTGCAGGGTCCCGGCCGCAATGGCGGGCTTGGGCACTGCAGCGGCGGCGCGGACTTCCAGCCGCCCTTTGGCAAAATTGAGACTGGCCCAGGAAAACTCGCCGCTTTCCAGCAGGGCATACTCCCCGGCGGTGCGCTTGGCTTCAGTGGCGGAAGCCCCTGGGGCAAGGTCTGCCTGCCGCAGTACGGCAAAGGCCCGGGCGGCCTGTCCGCGGGTGAGGGTGCTGGTGTCCACGGCCCAGACGAACTGCTGGCTCCACAGCAGCAGCGGAATAAACAGCGCCAGCCCGGCCCACAGCCCGGTGCGGCGCAGCAGTGGACGCAGCCGAAAAAACAGCCCCAGACGCTTTTCTACCCGCAGACGCACATGCCCCTGCCGGGCCAGAGCGGCCAACGGGCGGTAATGCCAGGCGGCACAGCGCGCCCGGAATCCGCCGGGCAGCGGTACAATGCGGGTCAGGTGCAGCCCTGCTTGTGCGGCATGGCCCAGCAGGGCGTCAGTGCTGCCGCTTTGCGCGGTGAATTCTACCGCGGCCCAGAGACGAACGGGTTCCATGACGGCCTCCTGTCCGGCAGATGCCCGGTAGGGCGCTGCCCTGTGGCGGTGTGCTCCGTGGTGTAGTCTGTGCGGACGAAGCAGCCCCGCAGCGTGATGCGCCGGGCGGTGAGCATTTCGATTTGTAACCGCTCTCCGTAAATGGTCAGCTGCCCGCGCGGCAGCTGGAGCCGCAGGCGGGTCTCGTCGTAGGCGAGGATGGCTTCAAAATGTTCGATCTCCATCCGGTCGCCGCTCTGGTACAGGCAGGGGCGGCAGTACAACCCCTGCGGCGGCTGCCGGAACAAAAGGGCCAGCCAGCGCCGCAGCGAAAAAGGCGCGCGGTGCGCAGGACTCATTCGGCTCCCTCCCGTTCCGCTCTGATATTTTGGCCCAAAGTGCCATAAATGCGGGCCGCTGTTCCATATATATGGACCGGGAGGGGAAAGTTATGTATCAGACGTTCCGGTTTCAGCGGGTCGTGCTGTTGGGGGCGGCAATTGGCACGGCAGGACTGGTGTTTGCAGCGCCGCAGTGCTGCGCCCGTGCGCTGCAGCAGGGGCTTGCCCTGTGCGGCGGGCCGCTGCTGGTGTCACTGTTCCCGTTTCTCATTGTTTCCGCTCTGCTCATGCGCTGTGGGGCAGGGCAGGTACTGGGGTTTGTGTTCCGTCCGGTGGCACGGCTCATCGGGGTGCGCAGCCCGGCGGCCGGTGGGGTGCTGCTCATCGGGTTCCTGGGTGGGTTTGCCCCGGCAGCGGCTGCGGTGGCCGAAGCCGTGCGCAGCCGGGAGCTGACCCCGCAGGAGGCGTCGGCCCTTCTCCCGGCCTGCATCTGCTCCGGGCCGTCCTTCGTGATCCTCACGGCAGGGGAGCAGCTGCTGGGCAGCCGGGTGCTGGGCAGCCGCCTGTTTGCAGCGCAGGTGCTGGCCGGGTATCTCACCGCTGCTCTGCTGAACCGTCTGCACCCGGCACCCGCTGCCCCGGTACGCTCTGCGCAGTCCACCCAGACTGCGCCGCCCCGGTTGGACGAAGTGATCGCACAGGCGGCTGTGCAGTACCTGAAATTGTGCGGCTTCGTGTTGTATTTCCGGATGCTGGCAGCCGGGTGCGGGCAGTTTCTGCCCGCCGCGTGGGCACCCTTTCCGGCCATGCTGCTGGAGGTGTGCTCCGGCTGCGATTATGCGGCCCGCACCGGCCTGTGGGCCAGCAGTCTGTGCTGCGCCGCCCTCAGTGTGCAGGGGGCGTCGGTGCTGCTGCAGGTGCGCACCCTCTGCCCCGGAGAAGTGTCCTTCCGTCCGCTGCTGGCAGGCCGGCTGCTGCACCTGCCGCTGTCGCTGGCATTGTTCTGCCTGACATGGCCGGAACAGGCCATGGAGACCTTTGGCAACCTGTGCGAACGGGTGATCCCCATGCAGCGGGTGCCGCCGGACTGTGCGCTGCTGGCCTTTGCCGTGTGCTGCATGGCGGCCTGTGAGCTGAACAAAGATCTGCCCCGGCGGGAAATCCAACCTTGACAGATACGCTGAAATATGGTAGAATATTGCTCGTTGCAGAATATGTGCAATGTGCTACTGTGGCTCAGCTGGTAGAGCAGCTCACTCGTAATGAGCAGGTCGCCTGTTCGAATCAGGTCAGTAGCTCCAAAAAGAAATCCCGGAAAAGTGGCTTCGTGCCTTGCTTTTCCGGGATTTTTGCTTGCCGTTTTGCAAGGCGCTTTTGCAGGGAAAAGCGCCTTATTTGGCCCTGTTTCCGGATAAAAAACCTTGCGATGCATGTCAAATGCATGTCAGAAAAGGGTGATAAAACGGACAGTACATTTGGCCGGGAGCAGGGTCAGCCAATGCTGCTGTCCAAATAAGAATCAAGGCTGCTGATCTTTTTCTTTTTGAATTTTTTGTCAAGAGATGTGTAGATGCCGAGAGTGACGCTGATGTCCTTGTGGCCCATCTGATCGCGGGCCGTCATGACGTCCACGCCGGCAAAGTACATGAGGGTGCAGAAGGTATGGCGCAGCTGGTGCGGGGTGAAAGTGTCGATGACCATCGGCACACCGGCCGGGTCGTGCTTATTTACAGCGCCCTGATGCCCATACTTGACGTTCAGGTCGCACATATAGCTTTGCCACAGCCGCTTCCAGCCCTGCTCGGTAAGACGCCTGCCCTTGTCGTTATGCAGCACATACAGGCAGCCGTCCTGCTGGGTGCTCAGATAATCCACGAGAACGCGGGGGATGCTGACCACGCGGGTGCCGGCGGCGGTTTTGGGGGATTTGCTCTTTTTTCCGCGGAAGTCATAGCCGTGGCTTACCGTAATGGTGGCGTCCTGCAGATCCACATCTGCCCAGGTGAGGGCGGTGGCTTCGCCGCGGCGAAGCCCGGAGTAGAGCATGAGCATGGCCGCGCGCTGGGCTTTATGCGGCGTCTCGCGGATCCAGCGCTGCTGCTCTTCGGTGATCGGCTCCCGAACCTCCGGCGGAGCGCCGGCGGGGCAGGTGGTTTTGACGATGGGATTGTACTGCACGACCTCGGGGATGGCGAGATCGTAAACGGCCTTTGCACTGCTGCGCAGGTTGGACAATGTGAAATGCGACAGCGGCGGCTGGCCGTCGTGCCAGTCGGCCAGAGAATTGAGAACTTTCTGGAAGTCATCGGAGCGGAGCTCGGCAGCGGGGATGCAAAGCAGAGGACCCCAGTGATTTTTGTTGTCCTCGTAGCGGGCAAGACTTTTCTGGCTGATGCCCTTTGCCTTTTTGACCGCGATCAGACTGTCGTACAGGTCGGCGAGGGTGGCACCCATCCGGGCGGGGTCCGCTCCTTTACCGACACGGGCGCGGAAGTCGTCGGCCAGCTTCTGGGCAGCGCGGTCGGAATCGGCATAAAAGATCTTATATTTGCGCTTGCCGTTTTCATCCTTGCCGAGATAGATCTGGCGGGAGTAGCGACCGTCGGCGCGCTTTTTGCTGCGGGACATTTGAGTACACCTCCTGATTGCGCATCTGCCAAAAGCGTGCTACAATAGCAGGGCAGGCGCGCGAGTAGATTTATTTATTCCGTAAGAACTGCTCCTTGTACAGCCCGGCGGTGCATCGTACCACTGCCGGGCGCTTTTTATGCGTATTGCGCAAAGCTCCAAAACCGGCTATACTCAAAAAGCGGAGTGACGGATTGCAGAGCTTACACCGTGGCATGATAACCTCCTACTTTCTTTTTGGGCAGATAACAGGCAGCGAACCCCTCGGCTGGAAACAGCTGAGGGGGCTGCTGTTTTTTGCAGCAAACTCTTGAAATCGGGCCGGAACTGTGCTTTATTAGTAACATACAACAAGGAGGTGGTTCTATGCTTTTGATCGACAAGAAGCTTTTCAAGCAGGGCGCTTCCATGATCGAACCGTTTGATGAAGAACAGGTGACGAACATTGGTTACGACCTGAGAACCGACTGCTTTTTTCTGGACACCAATACGTCCAAGAAAGAAGTGGATCTGGCACCGGGCGATACGGTGTTTGTAAGAACGACAGAGACGCTTGATCTGCCGAATGACATGGCAGCAGCCGTGCAGCTGCGCAACAGCCGCATCCGGCAGGGGCTGAGCCTGACCGCGCCGATCTATCAGCCGGGACACAAATCAAAGGTGTTTTTCCGGGTAACGAATGCCACGAAACAGGTGATCCATCTGGACAGTGAGAAGGGCATCGGTTATCTGGTGTTCATCCAGTTGGAAGAGCCGGTGGAGAAACCGTACAACGGCGCATTCCAGAATGAAGATGCCTTTGTGGGCATGAGCACATACCGCGGCACGCTGGCGGATGATGTGACGGATCTGGAAAAGAAAGTGGACACGGTGAAGAATATTGAGAAGAACGTGTATGGAAATGTGCTTTCCATCATGGGTATCTTTATTGGTATCTTCAGCCTGATCAACGTCAATCTATCGCTGGCAGCGGCAAATGCAGCAATGGCAACGCTGCTGACCTTCAACTTTGCAACGGTGGGTGCCATCGCATTTCTGATCGGCCTGATCAACGCGATCCTGCCGGAAGGAAAGAACCACAAGATGATCTGGTGGGCGTCCGGCATTGCCTTTGCATTGTCGGTTGCAGTACAGTTCGTTTTGAAATAAGAGCTTCAGACAAAGCCCGCCGGCTAAGCCCGGCGGGCTTTTGTTTTGCCCTCGGCGGGGGACGGCGGAGGGGGCTGTGCGTTTGAAGATCAAAATACAAATATTCCGCAGCTGTAACAATTTGAAATTAAGAACAGTGCCATCTCCAAGCGTGGCGAAATCCCTTTGATTCGGCTTCTTGGACGGTGGACACATAACAATCACCGTCGGATGGGTTTATAATTACACGATCATATTGCTGATCGAACGGAAGATGATAAATTTTGTCGCCATCTCTGGAAATGTTGCACTTGATAAGCGGATATGGCTTGAGGGGGAATTTTTCAGCGACAGAAATATGAAGATAATCGGCACAAGATTTTGCAAGGGGAGAAAGGCAAGTTGTGGTGACAAATATTCCGGAAACCAGATATCCAGGATGCTCCATTACCTGCAAAATGGTCGTTCCATAAAGCTGAAAGATATGCTTTTCATGAATGTTTTTTTCACTAGCCCAGCGTTTACACTGAATGACAAAAATCTTTTTGCCTTTTGAAACGATCAGGTCACGTCCCATATCTTCGAGGCCTTCAGTTGCTCCGAAATAGCGAACCTTATAACCTTTTTGCTCGTAACAGTAGCCAACATAACGTTCGTACTCGATGCCAATTTGCCAATTGCTTTTTTTTCGGTTAGCATACCGATCAAGTGCAAGCTGAAGCCTGTCTATTTCCGAAAGCGTCTGGTACTCCTGCGGAGAAAGCCAATTTTTCAATGTTGAATATTCGCTTTCTGGAGCAGCAGCAATGTTTGCGACAGATGCCAGATCGTCTGCACTGATCTCTTTAAACTCAGAAAGCCAAGGAAACACACTTTCATAAAGGGAAAGCTGATACTCAAGCAGTTTGCACTGCTCTTGGAGGGTGCGTTTTTGAGCGGAGATCTCACGAACTTTCTCAGCAGCGGTAAATGCAGGACGTGTTTTACCTTCCAGATCAGAAGCTGCTTTCAAATCCATCAAATAAAGGAAATCAGCAAATTGTTTGGCAAAGTAAGGCGTATCGGAGTGTTCTGCATGCAGAATGGAATCCAACATGGCTTGATTTTCCTTTAATTGCTTTTCACGTTCAGCAAGGAAACGTTTTTGACTATCAATATCATCCTTTAACTGCTTTTCACGTTCAGCGAGAAAACGTTCCTGACAATCAAGATCAGCCATACGAGAAGCTAATGCCTGCTGACGGTGGACATCCAAATTATTACGAGCATCAGCTGCCATTGCATTAAGACGGTCAATTTCCTGCTGTTTTCTGGAAATTGTGTCATCTAATGAAGCAATCTTCTGAGAATAATCTTTTTGGCGAGCAAGAAGCTGCTGATCTCGGATTTTCAAAAGCCGTTCGGTTTCAAGGTTTAGGTTCTTTTCGGCACCTTGTTCGAGTTTTTTGTAAGTTTCGTATGATTCCGTCAACTTTTCAATCCATTGCTTCTTTTGAGCAATTTCAGCATCCAAACTGACAGCGGTTGCTTCTCGTGAATGTTGCTCTTGCTGATGTCCGGTTTTATTACCCCATAGATAGCCAGCAATCAGGGAAAAGACAACAGAGCCGCCAATGAAATAGTACAAAAGCAAAGGTATCTCCTCCAAACTTTTTACTTGAGTATAGAGGAAGAAACCACATGGGAAAATGGCAAAATGCCCAAAAATTCAACAGAAAATTTGTTTTGTTGCCTGCGCAACAGAAAAACGGCTCTTGTGCGATGCACAGGAGCCGTTTTTTTGTTTACCTGTGCCGCAGCGACTGACGATAAAAGACTACTCGGCAAGAAGTTTTTCCTTTTCAGGAACGGTTTGCGCATCCTCTGCCTGCTGGATATTGGCGGTAAGCTGCGATACAAAACGCTCCACAGCTTTTTTGTCAGCGTCGGAAAGCTGCAGATAGGTGGCAAGAAGCTGCTCCCCATACAGGCCGAGGCCGTACTGCCGGGCCATCTGTTCCACCAGATCGGCAGAATGCTGGGAGAACATTTCGCCGCTGCCATGCCGCAGCCATTCCTCGTTGACGTTAAATTCCCGGCAGACGAGAAGGACAAGGGAATCGGAGATTGCATTGGTCCCTTTTTCAAACTTGGAAATGGCGGTACCACCGATGCCAATCCGTGCACCAAAATCCACCTGATTCAGTCCGAGAGTTTTGCGGAGAAGTCTTAAACGGTCTTTCATTGTAATCACCTCCTGAGGGAATGATAGCACAAAAAGTTGCTAATAGCAAGAAAGAATGAAAAAATACTTGACAAATTAGCTGATGGCAATTATTATAGTGCTAACGGCAAGAAAAAACTTGCCAGACGGGAGGTGCAAAAATCATGATTACTGACAATCAGGAAACCAAACGCATGGTGGAGCTGCTGACCACGGCGGCAAAGCTGCCGGACAAGATGCAGGCGCTGGCGTTGGGCTATGCAAAAGGGCTGGCAGATGCAGAGAAGCTGCACCAGCAGAGCCAACCAGCCACGGAGAAGAGCGCATGAGGAGGTGAAGAGGATGGAAAATGAAAAAGCCCGCATGAAGCGGGCACAGAGAAAAGCGCTTGTGAACTGTGAAGGAACCCGGAGCTTTACTGCAGCATACCGAGATTGCCCGCAGCCAGAAGGGCAGCAAACTGATTTGAGTAGCTTTCCAAAATACGGTACTCCTGCTTTGAAAGACTGGCGGTACAGCACTGATATGTGCAGGCTTGCTGCAGCGCGAGAAGATCCAGATCTGAAAAGCGAAGGGTCTTGAACTGAAGTTTTGCCGGAAGAGCGCGGGCAGCGTTCTTCATTTCGGAAATCAGATCAGGATCATCTACAGGACCAAACCAGGAAGCCGGGGCAGATTCGAGCGATTGCAGCGCACGGATCAGAAGCGGGATGTCCTGCGGACGGATGTTGAAACCGGGCATAAGAAAATACCTCCTTCCTTTTTTGTTATTGTAGCACGGGAAGGAAAACAGAACAAGGAGTGTACGGAAATGAAAAGAATGCATGTGAAACTGACCTTTACCGAGCCGGTGCTGGGCACCTGGCCGAGCAACCAGAACATTGCCCGGGAGTTTATCGCCAGCAAAAGTCCGGACGCGGCAAGCATTGAGGACGAGGTTGCCGCCATTGGCGCGGACGCCGTGGCCGACAAGGGGATGACCGTGTTCCCCCGGAACGAAGCCGGGCAGCCGGTGCTGTACGACTATCAGGTAAAGGGATTTTTCAAGGACGCCTGCGGCATGCTGAGCCGGGTGGGCGGAAAGACCGAGACCGGCAAGAAGCGCGCCGTGAACGAGAGCGGAAAGATGAGCGCCTACAAGAAGGTGATCGACGGACTGATCTTTGTGGAGCCGCGGATGATCCCCATCCGCTGCACGGGCGACATCCGGGAATGCCAGCGCCCGCTGCGTGCGCAGACGGCGCAGGGCGAGCGGGTGAGCCTTGCAAACAGCGAGGAGATCCCGGCGGGAAGCAGCTGCGAGTTTGACGTGGTGTGTCTGGATGCGGCCCACGAAGCGGCCGTGCGGGAATGGATGGATTACGGACAGCTGCGGGGCATCGGCCAGTGGCGCAACAGCGGCAAGGGACGGTTTACTTACGAGATCACGGACTAAGGGCGAGGGCGTAGACCGGCGTTGCGGAGATTTGCAAAGGCAAAGCAAGACAATGAGGCGCGACGACTTGATATGCGCAGCAGGGGCATGGCAAAGAATAGACTAGCACTGCAAGGGCAGAGCAAAGTGTGGCAGCGCAAAGGCTTAGTTACGCTGAGGATCGCGGAGCGAAGGCATTGCTGCGGAACGAAAAGCGAAGCGACGGGAAGCGATGGCACAGCTGTGAAGAGATATGCAGCGGAATTGCAGAGCGTGGATGCGACAGGCAGCGGCATTGAGATGACAAGCGCAGCAATGGCCGGGCGATGGCAGCACAGCATAGCAAAGGATTGGCGCAGCACAGCGAAGGCAACGCATGGATAGACACGCTGAGCGAAGGAATAGCCCCGCTCCGCAAAGGCGAAGTGAAGCGAAGCAGAGCCGTGCGAAGGCATGGCGAGGACAGGCCGGGCAAGGGCATTGATATGCCAAGCAAGGCAACGGCATTGGATAGACCAGATAGGCTATGCAAGGGCAAGGAATAGAGCTGCGGAGAATTGCGACGGCAAGGCGATGAAGTAGCTGGCATGGCAAAGGAAAAGCGCTGCTCTGACTTGAGTAGAGGCGCAAAGGCAGTTTTGAACATGGAGAACAGGAGGAGTAAGGAATGCGGAAAAAGGCGACCCGGGCGAAGATCTGGGACACACGGCAGCTGCCGGCATATCTGACCCCGGCAGAGTATGCAGACCTGATGGGCGTGAGCCAGAAAACGGTGCAGCGGATGTGCCGGATGGGGCTGCTGCCTGCCGAAAAGGTGGGGCCGAGACTGTGGCGCATCGACAAAAACGCGGCGCTGGAAAAAACAAAAGAGCCCGCCGGTGCAGCGAACACCGGCAGGCTCAGGATGACAGCGATCTGACAGGGCCGCTATCACCAGAACTATAACACAAAAGCAGGAGGTTTTGCAAGATGAAGATCAAATCGGGCGTATGGGCATGGCTGGCGGCAGCTTGCGGGTGCGTGGGCCTTTTGTACAGCATGGGGCTGGAGGGCAACACGCAGGTGGGCGCAGCCGTGACGGGCGAGCAGGCGGCAACGGCGCTGGTGCTGATTTTGCTGGCGCTGGCGTTTTTGCGGCTGCACTTTGCGGCGCAGGACCGCGAAGAGCGGGAGAAGCGCCGCGTGCACCGCAGCCAGAAGAACACCGTGCAGGCCGGAAAGCGGAAGGCGGGGTAAGACTTGAGAGAGAAAGCGACGGAAGAAGCGCTGGAAGCGAGCGTGGAGCGGTACCGGGCGGAGATCGTGCGGGACATGGCGGACGGGCTGAAGGCCGCTGACGAGCTGCCCGGCGGGGCGGCGGAAGCGGCTGTGAACCGGTTGTGCGACGCGCTGGCCGATGCCAGAGCGCTGGCCTGCAGCTGGATGAACGACCACGGGGAACCGTGAAAACAGAAAAGGAGCAGAAAGATGAAAAGTACGACCGAGATCGTGATGAAGAAAGAAGGCAAAAAAATCACGGTGGCTGTGAAGTCGGTGGAATGCACGCCGGATGAAGTGCTGATGACCGCACAGATGGGACTGGTCAGCCTTGCAATGAACGAGTGCGAGGGAGTGCCGGAGGGAGAGTACAAAGAGCTGGCAAAGGAGTTCGGCGAGATGATGGGCGCCACACTGCTGGACTGTCTGCAGAAAGCCAAAGTCAAAAAGACGGATTTCACAGCGCGGGATGCGGCGTTTCTGAACGCGCTGATGAAGCGGCAGGGGGAGGTGCAGAACGAATGACGTTGGAAGAGTATCAGGAGAAGATGGCCGATGCGCTGGAAAAACTGGACTGGCGAAACCCGGCCAGCAAGGAAAGCGACGCATACAAGGTGCTGGCGGCTGCAGCTGCGGACAAGGAAATGGAGCTGGATAGCTGGATGCAGCTGCATGAACAGTACTGGAAGGCGGTGAAGAAGCTGTGAAGGTGATGCCGCGCAGAAAGAAACCCATGCGGCAGGAGATGGACCTGACGCGGGACGGAACGGCGGAGATGACGCGGTGGTGCATCATCATTGCGCTGCATCAGTGCTTCGGCGTAGGAAAAGACCGGCTGAACAGGATCGAAAAGCGCACCGAAGAGCTGGGGATGCAAAGTCTTGACGTGGCCATGACGGCCAACGGCAAGGGATGCCCGAGCACCGACAAGAGCCTTGCCATGCGGGAGAGCTGGCTGCCGGAGGGCGCGGAGAAGGAGTTCCGGGTGCCGGTGCTGCGGGCACCGAAAAACAACCGGGAACGGCAGCTGCGCATTGCGGGAGACTTTGCCGCCAGCATGGTGTGGACGCTGTACGCGAAAGCCTGCATGGACGTGCTGGGCTACGGCGAAAAGCGGCTGAACCGGCTGCACGAAGAAAGCGTTGCCAACTACCGGCAGGTGAACGAGGAAGGACACGAAGATCTGCCATGGGCGATGGATCGGCTGCGGCGGTGCGCCGAAGATGCGCTGAAGGAAACAGTGGTGGTGCAGGATGTGCCGGACGAAGAGCGGATGAAGCAGAGCGACCGGGACTACGAAGAGATGCGGGAAGTCTTTTTACGGCGGAACGCAGCAGCGGCGCTGGGCCGGAAAGCTGCCCCGGCGGGGGCGGCAGTGCTGAGCAACCGGGAGCTGGAACGGAAGCTGCAGGCGGTGCTGGACACAGCAGCGGAGCCGGACAGCTGGACAAGGAGACGGAAATGAGATACGGGATGCAGATCTGGATGCTGCGCGCGCAGCTGCTATGGCTGAAGGTGCAGATCCGGATAGCGGACGCGCTGACCCGGCTGTGCCGCAAGCGGCTGGAACAGCTGCAGAAGGGAGACCGGACATGGAGTGGACGCTGAGGGACGTGCTGGACTACCGGCAGATCACCACCGGACAGTTTGCCCGGCTGCTGGGCGTGAACAAGAAAACGGTGGAGGGATGGCTGAAGCCGGACGGCCTGAAGGGCATGCGGGCACAGCGGCTGCAGACCATCTGCAGGATGCTGGACTGCGGCGTGCTGATCGACGAGGACGGGCTGACGCTGGAAGTATACGGGAGAAAAGAATGAGCAAGAACAAGAAAATCAGACGCAAGCGGTTTTGCAAGCTGATCGCGGCTGAAAACGGCCTGCAGGCGCGGGAGGTGCGGGACGACGTGCGGCGGGTGCTGATCACGCCGGGACAGCGGGCGCAGGAAAAGAGGCACACGGCGCAGCACCGGAAGGAGCGGGCGGAATGAGATACCTTTACACCCTGTACGACGCAAAGACCGGGGAGCTGGCGCACAAGGGAACGCCGGCGCAGCTGATCGCAGATGGAGTCTTTAACAGCTCCGAAGAGGCGGCGCGGGCATGGGGACGGCAGCACCTGAACGGCATCGCGCCGCGAAAGTGGCGGGTGGAGCGGGAAGCGCTGCAGCCGAAAAAGCGGCCTGCGGGCAAAACCGGCGGGCAGAAACGGAAGGTGTGGTTTTACCGGATGTACGGCGAAGCCGGGCAGCTGGTGTGCGAAGGCACGGCGGTGGAGCTGAGAGACCGGGGACTGTTCTTCCGGCCGGAGGACGCGCCGAACACCTACCGGATCGGGCACAACAAGAGGCTGGGCGTTGTGCGGGTGGAGCGCGAAAAGGTGGAGCGGATGGTGCCGCTGTCGGCGTACAAGCGGCGGGAGAAATACTCGGAGACGAAGAACGGGCTTGTGGTAAAAAAGAGCTGCCCCATCGACGAGCCGGACGCACTGCAGAAGGATGTGCACGAGCTGTGCTATTACAATGCGGTGGCGCGGCAGCGCGGGAAAAAAGAGCTGAGCTACGGACACTGGGCGCTGGCCGGGAAACCGGAGGAACCGCTATAAAAGACAAGCAAAAAGCCCTCCGGCAAAAGTGCCGGAGGGCTTTGGCGACGGGGCGGATATAAAGTTTGCCGGGTGCTGCCGGAGGACGGCGGCAGGCGGGAGCCTTTATACCTATTTATATAAAAAGCGTCCGGGCGGGCGCTTTGGGGAGCTAGTATACCCGTTAATTCTGCGACAGTGGGGTCGGGAAAAAAGAAAAATACAAGGGCGCTGCCCGAACAAGTGAGGTGCACCATGGCGAAGAGCTGGATCCGGGAAAAGAAATACCAGTGCGGGGAAGAGTACATGGCCGTGGCGGTGTATGCGGTGACAGATCAGGAGCACCGGCACCGGGGCAAGAAGCGCAGGGAGAGCAGCCGCAGCCAGAAGGAGCGGAACAAGCACGCCAGCATGCGGCGATACCAGCGCAAGGTGCTGGCGAACTTTGACGGGGACGGTTTTTTTCTGACGGCGACCTATGAGGACGGGCATGTGCCGGAGAGTATGCCGGAGTGCCGGAAGGACGTGGAGAACTACAAGCGGCGGGTGGTGCTGGCGACCTGCAAGCGCTTCGGGGTGCGGGCGGATCAGATCCGGATGATGCTGTGGGCGGTGCGCAAGGGCGAAAACGGACGGCTGCACATGCACGGGTTTGCCGAGTGCCGCGCCCTGAACCGGGCCGAGCGCCGGGAGTGGCGCGAAATGCTGGAAGACCTGTGGCGGAAGCGGGTGCCGGGGACGAATGAGTTTGAGCCGATGGGCACCATCAACGCGGATAGAATCGACATGAAGAAGATCCTGGGCGTGGACGGGCAGGGCAAAAACGGCACGGTGGGGTACATCTACGGGCACAAGGAGCGCTGCTGCATCGAGACGCGGAACCTGACGCTGCCCGAAGAGCTGCGGGAAGCAGACACCAAGTGGAGCCGCCGCCAGCTGCGCAAGGGCTGCGAAGAGTACGCCGAAAACAATTACTGGTGGGAGCAGCGCTTCCCCGGGTGGGAGGTGGTGCAGGTGATGATCTACGACCCGCAGCAGCTGCACGAGACCGAAAAGCCGCGGCCGGACGGATGGGAGACCACCGACCCGCAGGCGTATCTGATCCTGCGCAAACGCGGGCTTGTCGGGGCGAAGCCCCTCCATCTTGCCTGAGCAAGACCGCCCTGCCGCTTAAAGTCCCCACTGGGGACTTCATTGCGGCAGAGCGCGCAAACGCGGAGTTTGCGAAAGTTCGCACATGACAGATAAAATTATTTAAATAAAATTATTTAAATCCGCGCGCGAAATAAAAACGCGCGGAACGCGCGGAATGCGCGGAAAGGCGGGGAGCGGGTGACAAAGCAACAGAAAAAGGATGTGCGGCGGGCGCTGCGGCGGTACGGCAGGGCGCTGGAAGAGCCGGAAGGCAAGGCGGACGGACTGGTGCAGGCATGGGAGAGTGTGATCGCGCAGGCGATGGACTACTATGCAGCCGCCGACCCGGTGTGCGCCGAGCTTTTGCAGCGGCGGTACATCGCGGGAGAAAAAGAGTGGGACGTGGTGGGGGCGCTGCACATCGGGCGGACGACCTACTACCGCAAAGAGCTGGAAGCGCTGAGCACGCTGGCGGTGTTTGCCGCGCGGGCGGGGCTGGTGTGACCCTCTTGGTGCAGAGGAAACAGGCTGGGCAGAGATGCCCGGCCTTTTCGGCGTGCAAAAAAGTACACAGTTTTTGTTTTGGAGCGCGGGCGGTAGACTGGGGATAAAGCACAGCGAGGAGGGCCGGGGATGGGCGAGCGGAAATACTGCAAAAATTCTGTGCCCGGCAGACAGGGCCGGGGCAGGAAATATTCGGCGAAGGTGCGGGCCGAAGTGGTGATGGCCATGATCGGCTCGAACTCCATCTGTGCGGTGGCGCGCAGGTACGGCGTGCCGGAGAGCACCATCCGCAGCTGGATGGCCGAAGAGGCCGGGAAGCCGGACGGCGTATTCGCGGCGGCGCGTGCCGAGGCGGCGCGGGAGATCGCGGCGCGGGCAGCAGTGGGCGCGAAGGCGCAGGTGAGCTATCTGCAGCAGCGGGTGGCCGAGAACCAGCGTGCGGCCGAGGTGCGGGAAAAGCTGCACAGGCGGCTGGACGAGGACGCCAGAGCGCGGAACTACGACGTGGGCGTACAGCTCAAGAGCGAGGACGAGGCTTTGCAGGATGCCATGGAGACGGGGCTTGTGGTGCGCAGCGCACCGGGGACCTACGACCGGCAGCTGAGCTATGACGAGCGGGACGAGCTGGAAAAGCAGCTGGAACGATACGACAGCCGGGTGATGACCGACCGGGACGCGGCGAAGGTTGCGGCGGTGCTGATCTCGGCGGCGGGAGCGGCAGCAGCGCTGGCACCGAAGAACGACACCGGAGACGGCAGCCAGAGCGCCCCGGCGGTGCTGATGGAGCCGAAGAGCAGCGAGGCAGAGACCGAGGTGGTACTGGACGGAACGGTTTAAGGGCAGACCCATCGTATGGAAGCCGCAGCCAAGGCAGGCGGCCTTTATGGCGCGAAGCGAGGATGAAGTGCTGTACGGCGGGGCGGCAGGCGGCGGAAAGAGCGACGCGCTGGTGATCGAAGCGCTGCGGCAGGTGGATGTGCCGCACTACCGGGCGCTGATCCTGCGCAAGACCTACCCGCAGCTGAGCGAGCTGATCGACAAGACGATGCGGTATTACAGGCCGGTGTTCCCGAGGGCAAAATACAACAGTTCCAGCCACACATGGACGTTCCCGAGCGGGGCGAAGATCACATTCGGCAGCATGTTCCGCGCACAGGACAAGTACAACTATCAGGGCAGAGCCTTTGACTTTATCGGGGTGGACGAGCTGACCCACTTTACATGGGAAGAGTACAGCTATGTGATGAGCCGAAACCGACCGACCGGGCCGGGAACGCGGGTGTACATGTGCGCGACGGCAAACCCCGGCGGCATCGGGCACGGATGGGTGAAGGCGAGGTTCATCACACCGGCACCGCCCGGCACGCGGATGGTGCAGCTGGTGGACGTGAAGACACCGGACGGCAGTGTGGTGAAGATGCGGCGCACCCGCATCTTTATCCCGAGCACGGTGTTTGACAACAAGAAACTGCTGGAAAACGACCCGGGATATTTGGGCAATCTGGCAAGCCTGCCGGAAGCCGAGAAGCAGGCGCTTTTGTACGGGGACTGGGACAGCTTCAGCGGGCAGGTGTTTACCGAATGGCGCAACGACCCGGCGCACTACGAGGACCAGAGATGGACCCACGTCATCAAGCCGTTCCGCATCCCGGCGCACTGGAAAATCTGGCGCGGGTACGACTTTGGCTATGCAAAGCCGTTTTCGGTGGGATGGTACGCGGCGGACGAGGAAGGGCGGCTATACCGCATCAAGGAGCTGTACGGCTGCACCGGGACGCCCAACGAGGGCACGAAAGTGAACCCGGTGGAGCAGGCGCGGATGATCCGGGAAGCGGAGGAGAACGACCCGAACCTGAAGGGACGGCACATCAACGGCGTGGCAGACCCGGCCATCTTTGACGAGAGCCGGGGCGAGAGCATTGCGCAGATGCAGGAGAAGCACCCGAACTACCTGTTCTGGACACCGGGCGACCACACGCGGCTGGCGGGCAAGATGCAGTTCCATTACCGGCTGGCCTTTGACGCCGAGGGTCGGCCGATGTTCCAGGTATTCGATACCTGCAAGCATTTTATCCGGACCATTCCGAACCTTGTGTACGACGAGACCAACGTGGAGGACATTGACACCACGCAGGAAGACCACATCTACGACGAATGCCGGTATGTGATGATGGAAAACCCCATCAGCCCGCGCAAGACCGAGAGCGTGCCGGTGCTGAAGGATGACCCGCTGGACATGGACGTGAGAAAGAGCCCGACAAGGGTGATGAGAGTGTAAGCCGGAAAGGAGAATGGCATGGCGAGAAAGAACGACCCGGCACAGCAGCCGGACGGCGGGATGCCGCTGGACGAAAACCGCATGATGCAGGCGGCACAGCTGGCTGCCATGATGGCGCAGGGAATGCAGCAGACGCGGCAGCCTGCGCAGATGCCGATGGGCATGCAGCTGCTTCCGGCACGGCCGGAGGGAGCGATGCCGGGAACCGGACTCCCTCAGTCTGCTGGCGCAGACAGCTCCCTCGGGGAGGGAGCCTTTGGCGAAGAGGGCGTGATCGGTGAGGACGAGGTGCGCAAGGCCAACGACCTGCTGCAGAAGTACAAGGCGGGCAAGGCCGCGCTGGACAAGCGCATCATCGAGAACGAGCTGTGGTTCCGGATGGGACACTGGAAGAACTACAAGAACAAGATGATGGAGGGCAAGCCCACGCCTTCCAGCGGGTGGCTGTTCAACAGCATTGCCAACAAGCACGCCGACGCGATGGACAACTACCCGGAGCCGAACGTGCTGCCGAGGGCAGCGGACGACGAAGAGACCGCAAAGGTGCTGTCGAAGATCCTGCCCACGGTGCTGGAACAGTGCGACTATGAGACCGCGTACAGCGACACATGGTGGCGGAAGCTGAAGACAGGCACCGGCGTGAAGGGCGTGTTCTGGGACCCGGCGGCGCGAGGGGGCCTTGGCGAGATCAGCATCAAGAGCATCAACATCCTGATGCTGTACTGGGAGCCGGGCGTGGAGGATGTGCAGGACAGCCCGAACCTGTTCAGCCTGAGCCTTGCGGACAACGACCAGCTGGAAAGCCAGTATCCGCAGATGAAGGGGCACACGGGCAACAGTCTGGACGTGGCAAAGTACATCCACGATGACAGCGTGGACACCAGCGACAAGAGCGTGGTGGTGGACTGGTACTACAAGAAGGCTTTGCCCGGCGGGCAGACGGTGCTGCACTACTGCAAATACTGCAACGGCGTGGTGCTGTATGCCAGCGAGAACAACCCGGCCATGAAAGACCGGGGCTTTTACGACCACGGGAAATATCCCTTTGTGTTCGACCCGCTGTTCCGCGAAGAGGACAGCCCGGCGGGCTTTGGGTACATCGACGTGATGAAGGACACCCAGACCGCCATTGACGAGATGAACCACGCCATGGACGAGAACGTGAAGATGGCCGCAAAGCAGCGGTATGTGCTGAGCGACACGGCGGGGGTGAACGAGGAAGAGCTGGCGGATTTCAGCCGCGACATCGTGCATGTGGTGGGCAGGCTGACGGATGACAGCTTCCGGCCTTTGCAGGTGAGCGGGCTGCAGGGAAATCTGATCACCTACCGGGATGACCGGGTGAGCGAGCTGAAGGAGATCAGCGGCAACCGGGACGTGAGCCAGGGCGGCACCACCAGCGGCCTGACGGCAGCCAGTGCCATTGCGGCCCTGCAGGAGGCAGGGTCGAAACTCTCCCGCGACATGCTGAAGAGCGCATACCGGGCCTTTGCGAAAGAGTGCTACCTTGTGATCGAGCTGATGCGGCAGTTCTACGACGAGCAGCGGGTGTACCGCATCACCGGCGAAAGCGGCGGCACGGAGTATGTGCCTTTTAGCAACGCGGCACTGCA
>OLHE01000861.1_pt1 | contig 21898 bp, 21 predicted proteins | sample 1605821 | NCBI WGS metagenome assembly OLHE01 (sample SAMN03283250) | human gut metagenome | biome: human-associated habitat; material: feces | host: Homo sapiens | place: USA | collected 2013
CACCTAATAACATTTTAGCAATTGAATATTTAAAAGCTCTAAAAAAAAATAAATCAAATATTGAACCAATTTTAATTGAGCGTAAAAATTCCGGACACTTAAATCCAGATTACACTGGAACTTTTACAAGTAGTTCTTCAATTAGAAATATGATTAAAAACGGTCATTTTTCTAAATTAAAAGATGGTCTAACACCTAGTTCTTATACTATTTTAAAAGAAGAAATTTCAAATGGAAATTTTGTAACCGACCTTGCAGAATTTGAAAAAATAATTTTATATAATCTACGTTTAATGCCTGCTTATAAAATAAAAAATTTACCAGATGTTTCTGAAGGACTTGAAAATAGCATAAAAAAAGCAGCTTTTTCTTGTAATACTCTAGAAGAATTTATGAATATTGTTTGTACAAAAAGATATACTAAAACAAGAATAAATAGAATTTTATTATATTCTCTTCTTGGAATTACCAAAAAAGATATGTTAATATCAAAGAGAATTTCGCCATATATACGTGTTTTAGGTTTTACTGAAAATGGAAAATCTCTATTAAGTAAATTAAATAATTCTGGCTTAAATGTTATAACATCTGTAAAAAAATTTTTAGATACAAATAACAATAAAAATCTAGAAAATTTAATAAATGAAGATATTTTAGCAACTAATGTTTACACTTTAGCTTTAAAAGGTACATTTCCCGGTAATTTAGATCTTTCAAAAAGAATTGTTACAAAATAGTATAAAAACTATTGACAAAACAAAGAAAAATGTATATAATAGTTACTGTTGATATGGCGAAGTAGCTCAGTTGGCTAGAGCACGCGGTTCATACCCGCGGTGTCGAGAGTTCGAATCTCCCCTTCGCTACCACCAGTTTTTTCTTTATTTCTAAAATGAGAAAATCTATAAACTAGATTTTCTCATTTTTTTTATTAATAACATTAACACTATTAAAACATTTTAAATTCTCCTTCTTTGTTCGCGTGTTAAATTTACTTTGAAATTTTCTGTGCATTGTTATTATATTAATAGGAAAGTCCTATAGACTTTCCTGATTTTTAATTAATAACAGTATCAATATAGCTTTTTGTTTTTTCATAAATATTATTAAATCTAAATTTTGTTTCTTCATCTTTAAAGCAAAACCTTTTATATAAAGTTTCTATATATTGTTCTTTTTTTATATATATTAAACTATATTTATAATTAAAATCAAATATATATGCAAATTCACTAACTAAAACATCAAGTGGTGTTTTTCTCTGGTTATAAATTACTTCATTTTTTTCCATAAAACTTGTATATATTTTATCAGATATTTTTTCCAATGATAAGTCCTCTTTTTCCCATTCTTCTTTTTTATCTGCATATGTTAAAATATGTAATATATCTATTTTATCTGCATCTCTTATTATTTTTGAATGTAGCTCTTCTTTCTCATTAGAAAATTTCATATCTACTCTTGCAACATTATGATTTAAAATTGCTGTTTTTATTATTTTATCATATTTATCGCTTACAATAAAATTTCTAATCCTATTATCTTCAAATAATACCTCTACTCCAAGAACGCCATGACTAACACTTCTTTGGTCCCAAAAAGTATTATATCTTTTTACCTGTTCAAATCTTCCTATGTCATGTAAAAGACCAATTAGTTCTGCAAGTTCTATATCTTCCCTGCTTAAATTTAAATTTATAGCTATTTGTTTTGCAATTTTTGAAACTCTTTTTATGTGGTCTACTTTTAATTTTATCATTTCGTTTTTTATATCATAATTTTTAATATATTCTTCAAATGCCAAATTAGCTCTAGTTATATCTATCATTTTTATAAAAATCCTCCAGTATTTCTTTTTTAGAATTCATTTATTTCTTCTAACTCCTTAAATACTTCATCAGCTTTTACAGCTTTACCATTTTTAATTTGTTCTTCTGCTTTTAATAATTTTTTTCTATTTTTTCTTTTAATAATTTTTTCTTATATTCTTCCATACTCATAAGTATTACATTATTTTTACTATTTTTACTTACTACAATCTCTCCATTTAAATTAATTGCTGTTTCTAATTCTTGTAAACTTGTCATTTATTGCATAAAACCACCTCTTTCTCCTAAATCTATATTTATTATAGCACAAAACTTTAGATTTTAAAATATATTCTTTTATAGTTTGAAAAAATTTTATTTATTTAAAGTTTAGAAACGGTCTTAAAATTTCACTTAATAAAATTTAAGACCGTCCTTTAACTTGTCAATACTTTTTTAACATTTCCTTATATTTTTCTAACTTAGCTTTTTCTTGTTCAACTTTTTCTTTTGGTGCTTTACTCACAAAGCCTGGATTAGATAACATTTTTTCTGCTCTTTGGATTTCAAATTCAATTTTCTTCTTTTCTTCTTCTTTTCTTTTTTCTTCTTCTTCAAAATCTATTATTCCTTCTTGTGGCATATAAAGCTCAATTCCATCTTTTAATATGCTTATAGCATTTTCTTGAATATTTTCCTTATTTTTTTGAATAATAAGATTTTTTCCGAAACCTAATTTTAGCATAAATCCTTTTGCTTCACTTAACTCTTTTTCATATTTCTCTGTTACGAAAATTAAATCCGCTTTTTTACTTGGATGAATATTCATTTTAGCACGTATGTTTCTTATATCTACTATTATTTCTTTTAATTTTTCCAAAAGTTCCTCTTCTTTTTCAAATTGAGTTTCTTTACTTACTTTTGGCCAGATAGATACCATTAAATCCTTATCATCTTTTTTTACTATATTTTCATATATTTTAGTAGTAACAAATGGCATAAATGGATGAAGCAACTTCATAGCAATTCCTAATACATAGTTTAATACATAACATACTTGAATTTTTTCTTCATAATCTTCTGAATAAATTCTTGATTTTGCCATTTCTATATACCAGTCACAAAATTCATCTCTTATGAAACTATAGATACTATCTAATGCAATACCTAAATCATAGTTTTCCAAATTTACTGTAACCTTTGAAACTAACTTATTTAATTTATTTAGAATCCATTTATCTTCAATTTTCAAGTCTGATGAATTATAATTTAAAATATCTTCATCTTTTACTTCTTTTGAAGCATTTATCACAAATTTAGCTGCATTCCATATTTTATTTGAAAAATTTGAAGCTTGTTCTAATTTTTCTGGCATATATTTTATATCATTTCCCATTGTTGTTCCAGACAAAACGGAAAATCTTAAACTATCTGCACCATATTCATCAATTACTTCTAAAGGATCTATACCATTACCTAATGTTTTTGACATTTTTCTTCCTTGGCTGTCTCTTATAATTCCATGTATTAATACATCTTTAAATGGCTCAACATCAGTAAACTCTAATCCTTGAGTCATCATTCTAGATACCCAAAAAGTTATTATATCAAAACCAGTAACTAACACATTTGTTGGGTAAAACCTTTTAAAATCTTCACTTTCTTTATTTGGCCAACCAAGTGTTGAAAATGGCCATAAAGCCGAACTAAACCATGTATCTAATGTATCTTCATCTTGCTTTAAGTTAGTTGAACCACATTTTTCACATTTTTCTGGTTTCACTTTTGCAACATTCATATGTTCACATTCTTGACAATAATATACTGGAATTCTATGTCCCCACCATAATTGACGTGAAATACACCAATCTTGAATATTATCTAACCAGTTAAAATATTGCTTTTCATATCTTTTTGGTACAAATTTTGTTTTTCCATCTCTTACACTATCAGCCGCTCTTTTTGCTAAATCTTTCATAGAGACAAACCATTGTATAGAAATTTTTGGCTCTATTGTTGATTTACATCTTTCACATTTGGTAACATTATGTGTATAATCTTCCGTTTTTACTAAAGCTCCTATTTCTTTTAGTTTCTCTACTATTTTTTTACGAGCTTCTAATAAATCCATTCCTTTATATTCAGGAACTAAATTTCCCATTTTATAATTTTCGTCAAATACTTCTATTACTTCTAAATTATGCCTTAACCCAGCTTGGTAATCATTCATGTCATGTGCAGGTGTGATTTTAACACAACCCGTTCCAAATTCTTTTTCAACAAACTCATCTGCAATTATTGGAATTTCTTTATTCATTATTGGAAGTATGCATTTTTTTCCAACTATTGATTTATATCTTTCATCACTTGGATGAACCGCAACTGCTGTATCTCCCAGCATTGTTTCTGGTCTAGTTGTTGCAACTTCTACATATCCTTCTTCTCCTACTATTTTATAGCGAATGTGCCATAAATGTGATGTTTCTTCTTTATATTCAACTTCTGCATCTGATATAGATGTTTTACAACTTGGACAATAATTTACCATTTTTTTACCTTTATAAATTAGTCTTTTTCTATAAAGATCAATAAATTGCTCTAAAACTGCTTGGTTCATTCCATCATCTAAAGTAAACCTATTTCTTTCCCAATCACATGAGCACCCAAGTTTTCTTTGCTGCTTTTGAATTATTCCTCCATATTTATGTGTCCAATTCCATGCTTCTTCTAAAAATTTTTCTCTTCCTAATTCCTCTTTTGTTTTCCCTTCTTCTTTTATTTTTTGAACAACTTTCATTTCTGTAGATATAGCAGAATGGTCAGTTCCTGGAAGCCATAAGCAGTCATAGCCTTGCATTCTTTTAAATCTAATTAATACATCTTGAATTGTATCATCTAGGGCATGTCCCATATGTAATTTTCCTGTAACATTTGGTGGTGGCATCATTATACAGTATGGCTCTTTATTTTCATCCATACTAGGTTTAAAATAACCTTTTTCATCCCAATTTTTATACAATTCTTCTTCAAATTTTTTTGGCTCATATTTATTTTCTAAACTCATATAAATCTCTCCTTATATAAATTTTCATTTTATATAAAAATATAGCGACCTAATCGCTATATTTAATGACACCCATGGCAACCAGAACATCCTCCATGACAACCATTATCACTATCATCATCTGGATTTCCATTCCAATCTAATTCAATTGTATTGCCACATTCTGGGCATTTTATTTCATTAAATTGCTCATCAATTTCGGCATCAAACTCATAATTACAATATGGACAAATAATTGCAAAATCCATATCATTTCCGTCATCATAAATATCTTGATACATTGTTTCATATTTTTCTTGAAGCTCTGTAAGCTTTTTTTCATTTTCTTCTTGTTTTTTTATTAATTTGTTTACTCTTTCTTCTTTAAAAGTCATTATATTTTCTATTTCATCAAGAAAAATATTTACAAAATCAATGCTTCTTTGTTTCATTGAATTTCGTTCATCTGGGTCTTTTACAATTTTATCAATATCTTTAATAAAGCTATTCACTTCTTCTTTTATGTTTTCTAACATAAATCCTACCTTTCATATATTATACTCTCTCCATGTATTCACATGTACGTGTATCAATTCTTAAAATGTCTCCAATATTAACAAACATAGGAACTTGAAGTTCTAATCCTGTTTCTAATTTTGCTGGTTTTCCAGAAGTTGTTGTTGTATTTCCTGCAAAACCTGGTTCTGTATATGTAACCTCTAATTCTACAAATATTGGAGGTTCAACTGCAAATACATTTCCTTTGTATGACAAGATTTTTACTTGCATATTTTCTTTTAAATATTTTAAGCAATCTCCTAATTTTTCCTTATTTAGTGGCATTTGATCATATGTTTCATTATCCATAAAGTAGTATAAATCTCCATCATTATATAAATATTGCATTTCTTTTTTTTCAATTTCTGCTCCTGGATATTTATCAGATGGGTTAAATGTTTTTTCTAAAACTGCTCCTGATATAACATTTTTTAATTTTGTTCTAACAAATGCTGACCCCTTACCTGGTTTAACATGTTGAAACTCTACTACTCTATATACATTTCCCTCCATTTCAAATGTTGTTCCATTTCTAAAATCTCCTGCTGAATAAACTGCTGCCATATAAATTTCTCCTTTCAATTCTCAACTTTTTTTACAAACTTAAATAATTATACACTCTTTATCCGATTCTGTCAAGGATATAGCACCTTTCTTGGTAACTAAAATGGTATCTTCTATTCTAACTCCAAAATTTCCAGCTATATAAATTCCGGGTTCATCTGTTATAATCATATTTTCCTTTAGGTTACTATCATTTTTTAGGTTAATTGCTGGGTCTTCATGAATTTCAAGGCCAACTCCATGACCTAAAGCATGAATTAAAGTTTGATTATTTAACTGAAAGTCACTTTCTACCGATTTAGTTAATTGTTTTATATTTGCACCTTCTCTAATATCATTTAATACTCTTTTTTGGTTTGATAAAACAAGATTATATACTTTCTTTTGCTCATAGGTTGGCTCTCCAACAAAAATTGTTCTTGTCATATCTGAACAATAGCCATTTACTTTACATCCCATATCAATTGTTATAATATCTCTTTCTTTAATTTTCCTATCTGTTGGAACAGCATGTGGTTTAGATGAGTTTTCTCCTGAAGCAACAATTGTTTCAAAAGATTCGCCTTCGCTATGATCCCTATAAAAATCTTGTATTTTTTTTGCAATCTGTTTTTCTGTTAAACCTGGTTTTATATAATTTTTTATAAAATCAAAGCATTTATCCGTTATTTCACAAGCTGTTTTTATACTTGCAATTTCTTCTTCATCTTTTATCATTCTTAAATTTGCAAGTATTTCTCCTGCCTCAACAAAATTATTTATTTTAAATTTTCTAATATTTTCTTTATAGTCTGAATACGTTAAATATTTTTCTTCAAATCCTACATTTTCACAAAACAAGAAGAAATTTTCATATTCATCTTTAGATATATTTTTTTGATCATCTATAATAATTTCATCAAATGGCGTAAGTATACTAGACACTTCTTCAATATATCTTCCATCTGTTATAAAAACATTTTCTTTTCTTGTAATTAATAATATTCCTTCTGCTTTTATTTTTGTTAAATATTTTATATTTATTGGGTTTGCTATTATCATGCCTTGCAAGTTTAATCCTGCCATTTTATTTCTTAATGCTTGTAATCTATCATTCATTTTGAATATCATTCCTTCCATAGAAAAGCTTGAAATTAGTCTTTTCTATTGTTTTTTATTATATAATCCAAGTGTAAAAATATTTAATAGTATATTTACAATTATTGAATATGGTACAAAAATTACTACAAAAACGCTAACTGCAATAAAAGGTCCAAATGGTATATATTCATCTGTTTTCTTTATTTTAGTTACAAGTAAAAATATGCTTGAAATTGCTCCTATTAAAAATGAAATTAGTGCTATGATTATTATATTCGTAAGTCCAAAATATAATCCTAATGCTCCCATTAATTTTACATCTCCAAAGCCCATAGCCTCTTTACCATAAACTAAACCTCCCAAAAAAGTTATTGCTAAAAAAATTCCTACTCCGCACTAACATTCCAACAAACATATTTATAGAAATTGCCACATTTGAAAAGCCATATAAAAAAGCAAATATAAGGCCTATCTCAAACATCGTAAGATTTAATCTATTTGGTATTATTTGGTATTTATAATCTATAATAATTACACTAAAAAGCATTGGTGCTAATATTAAATATTTTATTAAATCTAAATTTTGTATAAATGTATTTTGAATACCATATTTATATAAAATTCCAATATATAAGATTGACATTATAATCATTAATATATAATTAGGCTTAAACTCTTTCTTATATTCTTTAAATAAATCTAAAGAAAACACTTTTTTATATTCTGAAAGTCTTTTATTCATCCAGTTAACAAATTCGCCAACAAATAGGCCGAACTATCGCAATTATTATGTAATAAAAAATATTTACATCATTAAAATACATTTTGCACATCCTTTACTAAAACTTTAAATCAGTTTCTTTTGGTATTTTACTTTTTATTTTATTTTCTAATGGTCTTTTCCACGCAGTATACCAATAATCCTTTTTATCTATTGGATCTACTAAAATGGTAAACATCTTACATGAATTTCCACCTATTATATCTGTAAAAATTTGGTCTCCAACAACAGCAATATTTTCTTCTTTAATTTTCAAAATATTTTTAACCTCCAAAAAGCCCTTTTTAAAAGGCTTTTTAGCAAATAACTTATATGGAATTTCTAATGATCTAGCTACTTTTTCTACCTTTCTTTCTTTATTTGAGTTTGTTAAAATATACATCCTTATTCCTTGTCCTTGCATATTTTTTGACCATTCAATTATATCCTCTGACAAATTTTTATTATAATCTATTAAAGTATTATCTACATCTAAAATTAATGCTTTTATTTTATTTTTTAATAAAAAACCTATTGTTATTTCTTGTACATTGTTAAAATATGCTTTAGGATATATATTCATTTTTAATCTCATTCCTTTCTTTTTCAAGGCTTAAAACTAGTGTATTTTTCATCTTATAAAAAAAATAAAATCCAACAAAATTACTTTTAATATTGTTCCAAACATTAAATTATAATTTACAATTTTTATTCCTCTTTTATTTATTTCATCATAACTTTTAGTTATTTCCTCTACATCACTTTCTTGTAATATTTTTGTTTCTTTCATATACTCTTCAGAAAGATATCTTGCTTTTATCATTGCATCATTTTCTAAATAACTTCTAACAAAATAATATACATAACTTAAAAATAACATAATATTTATATATAACATACCATTTTTTATAATTTTAAAAATGGCCAATACTGCAATTAAAGCAAAATACATAAAATATATGTTAGAAAAAATAAAATTAAATAATAATATTTTTCTATTTTGTTTAGAATGTAAACACTCATGCGCTATTGTTTGAATTCTTGTATAACTATTCTTTACATCTGCTATTATAATTTTATTTGTAACAGCAATATAAAGACAAGTTTTAGAATCTTTATTTTCTTCAATTTTAACATTATTATTATTTATTTTTCTTAACATTTGCGTACAAATTTCTTTATTAGACGGATATTTATCAATTTTACTATTTAATCTTTTCTCTTCATTTTTTGCATATGTTTCAAACTTTTTTATATTTACATCATAGATAATAGCAAGGATAATACTAAATACCACTAAAACTATTAATATAATTAAATAATTCATAAATTACCCCTAAATTAAGATATAACATTTCTAATAGTTTTGCTAACATCTGCCACAAGTATATTTATATAAATAGGAAGCTCTATGAACTTCCTAAACTTAAGCATATGCTTGATTTTTTCTGAATGGAAGTAAGTTTGTAATTTCGCCTCTTCCTGCTTTTTTTGCTTTTATTGCATTTTCTTGCTCTAATTCTTTACGTTGTTTATCTGCCATTGTTTCACAAATTGCTTTTTGATACGTAAAATGAGTATCTTGTGCAATTTTGTTCCAATTATAATTATTTCTAACTTTTGCTTTAGCCTTTTTAGCAATATTTCTATATAACTGTTGGTCAAATAAAAGCTCTAAAATTGAATCTGCTAAAGAATTGCTATTTCCACAATATGATTTCATTCCTGTTTCTCTATGATCTACAATTTCATTAAGTCCTCCAATATCAGATACAACAATTGGAACTTCTGCAAGCATTGCCTCTAAAGCAACTATTCCAAAAGGCTCGTATGTACTTGGAAATACTGAAATATCTGCTGCTTTATACATTTTTCCAACATCTTTGCCATTTAAATATCCAGCAAAACATACTTTGTTTCCTAAACCTAAATTATATACCTCTTGTTTAAGTTCATCAATCATTCCGCCTTTTCCTGCAATTACAAGTTTCGCATCATGATAATGCTCTAATATTTTAGGCATTGCTCCAATTAAATATTGTACACCTTTTTCATATACTAAACGACCCATAAATAAAATTATTTTTTCATTGTCCATAGCATATTTTCTTCTAAAATCATAATCTCTTTCTATACCCGCATAATTAGTTATATTAACTCCATTTGGTACAACATTTATTTTTTCGAAAGGCAAACCAAATAATCTTTGAAGCTCTGCCTTCATATAGTTACTATTTACAATAACTTCTGTAGCTTCATATGTTAACATCCACTCTGTGTCATTTATATATTTTTGCTCACGTTCTCTTATTCCACTATTTCTTCCTGCTTCTGTTGCATGAATAGTTGCAACTATTGGCATACTATATGCTTGTTTTAAAGTTTTTGCAGCATATGAAACTAGCCAATCATGTGCATGAATAACATCGAATTTTCCCTCCTTCGCTATTATTTCACCAACTTTTGCCACCATATTAAAATTAAGTTGCATTACCCAATCTATAAAATTATTTGAGTTTATCATAAAATTATCTACTCTATAGACTTTAACTCCTTTATCTAATTCAAAATATGGAGCATTTCCTTCTTTATAAGTTACAACTGTTACATCATGACCATCTTTAATTAATCTTTTAGATAAATCATTTACAACTCTTGCAATACCTCCTACAACTCTTGGTGGATATTCCCATGTTAACATTAAGATTCTCATCCTAAATCTTCCTTTCTAAAAATATTTTCTTATGTTCATCTTCCATTTTTTTACATTTTTCTATCCTATATTTTATACAAACAAAAGCAAAATGTAAATAGTTTTTGGAAAATTTGTTAAAAAATATTTTCTAAATTAAATGCATATTTATCTGCAATGTGTTCTAAAACAAAAACCGTCTTATTTAATTCACTTATTGCAAAATCAAAATTTCCTGTATTTGCAAGGCTTTTGCAAGCAGTGAAGTCATTTTCAACTTTTTCTAGTTCATCATGCTCTATATAATATGCAGAAGATTCATGAAACTTGTCTATTTTCTTTGTAATATTTTCTAAATTATTTTCAATTTCTGTTTTATTTGCCATTTCTAAATTAGATTTTAATGTAAATAAGTTTTCTTTTATTTCATCAACACATCTTTCAATATGATGTTGAGAAAAAAAATCTCCAAGTAAAACTATAATAATTATTACTATAGAAATTATTATTTCTTTATACATATTAACTCCCTTCTTTCTTCTGGCAGAAAATTTGTCCTTTGCCATCATATGTTACAATAAGTGCTTCTTCAGGTTTAAATCCAAATTTGTCTACTTGTATTTCTAACCAATTATAATCTTTTTCAATCTTCTTTAAATTTTCATTCATTACTTTTCCATCTATTACTAAATCATATGGTAAACCTTCATATTCAGGCATAATATTAAAATCTTCTGGTATTGTTTGTCTTTTATTTGGTTTTTGTATTACCGTTACTTGCCCACTTGTTTCTAAAATAGCGAATTCTACATCTCCTAAAGATGAAACATTTTTATCTCTTAACCTTTCTTGCAGCTCATTTAAAGTAAACCTTTCTTTTATAAGTGCCTTTTCATCTATTTTCCCTCTATAAATTAAAATCCTTGGTTTTCCGGCATATCACTTGTCTTGCTTTAATGCTTTTCATATTTAGTAAAGAAATTATTAAATGCATAACAAGCAAGCCTAAAATTGGAACAATTCCATTTGTTATTGGAACACCTGTATCAGTCATAGGAATTGAAGCTAAATCTGCAATCATAATAGAAATTGCAAGTTCAAATGGTTGAAGTTGACCTATTTCTCTTTTTCCCATAAAACGCATTACAATTAAAACTACAACATATAAAAAAATTGATCTAAAAAAATTAATAAGCATTTTTGTCTCCTTTTTATATTTTCAATTTATATAAAGTAATGACTTAAAATTGAAAACTTTCAAATTTGTTCTTATTTTCTCATTTTTTTAAAATTTTATTCTGTATTTAACATAGAAATTTATATTAAATTTCATTATATGAATAAAAATTAATTTATTGCAAAGAATATTTTTATACGTAAAATTGTTACATTATTAATCTTATAAAAAGGAGGTTTAGCTTTATGTCAAACGCTCAAAGTCAAACAAACGAGGCAAATGGAATAAGTACTGCTTGGCAAATAATTGGTAGACTAATTGCCGCAGCCGTAGTCCTTGCAATTACAGCATTCTTTACACCTGGATTTGCAATAAATAATATATGGTCTTTAGCAATTGCTGCTGTTGTATTAACTGTTTTAGACTATTTAATAATAAAATTTACTGGTCTTCATGCAAGTCCATTTGGTAAAGGATTTGTTGGTTTTGCTATTTCTGCAATTATACTTTATGCAACACAATTTTTTGTAGCAGGTTACACAATATCGTGGATGGCTGCAATCATTGGTGCCTTAATTTACGGTGTAGTAGACTATTTTTTACCAGGAAACCAACAAATGTAAAAAGGAATCTCAAACGAGATTCCTTTTTACTTATTTTCAAATTTTTATACCACTTCAACAAAAATGTTTAATTTTTCTCCATTAATAGATGTTTCTGTATAATTCTTTTTTGCTTCATCGTAAAAAACATTTTTAGCTAAAGTATCATGTTTAATTACATCTTCATATTTTTTTACAACTGCTTCTAAATCTTTATTGCCACCAACATAAAGATTAATATTATCCATAACTTCAAAACCACTTTCTTTTCTCATATTTTGAACTTTAGATAAAATTTCTCTTAAAAATCCCTCTTCTTTTAGTTCTGGTGTAATTTCAGTTTCAATAACAACACCAATTTCACCAGTTCCACTAAATGCAAACCCTTCTTTACCTTGCATTGTTATTAATAAATTTTCTTTAGATAAAGGAATTTGAACATCTTCTATCTCAATATATTGAATATCTCCTGCCTCTATTTTAGTAGCTAATTCCATTTGGTTAAATTCTGCTATTTTTTGTTTAATTATTGGAATTAGTTTTCCATATTCTCTTCCAAGTACAGGAAGGTTAGGTTTTATTTCAAAATTGACATAGTCTTTCATATCTGCTGCTAGAACAACTTCTTTAACATTAAGCTCATCTTTTACAATATCACTATAATATTCTGGAAGATTTTTAACAGATATAAGCATTTTTGATAATGGTTGCCTATTTTTAATATTAACAGAGTTTCTGCAACTACGTCCAAGTTTTACTATTGTGTAAGCTAAATCCATTTCTTCTTCCAATTTTGGATCTATTTCATTTTCATTTACTTCTGGCCATAAGCATAAGTGAATGCTTTCCTCTGCATTTTTATCTAAACCAACAACTAAATTTTGATAAATTTCTTCTGTCATAAAAGGAATATATGGTGCAGAAATTTTGCATAAAGTTACCAAAACTCTATATAAAGTAACATAAGCTCCAATTTTGTCATCAGTTAATTTAGTTCCCCAAAATCTTTCACGGTTTCTACGTACATACCAATTTGAAAGTTTATCTGTAAATGCTTCTATTTGTAAGCTACTTCCTGTAATATCATATTTATCAAGCTTTTCTGCAACTTCTTTTACTAATGTATTTAATTCAGAAATTATCCATTTATCCATTATATTATTTGATTTAAAATCTTTATATTCTAAAGGATTAAATTTATCTATTTCTGCATATAAAACATAGAATGAATAAACATTCCATAAAGTAGCTAAAAAGCCTCTTTGAGTTTCTTGCACATTTTCTAAAGACAATCTTGTTGGAAGCCATGGTGCTGAACATGTATAAAAATGCCAACGAGTTGCATCTGCTCCTACTGAATCTAGAAGAAACATTGGGTCAACTCCATTTTTCTTTGATTTAGACATCTTCTGACCTTTTTCATCTAATACATGACCTAATACAATGCAATTTTCAAATGGTGTTTTGTCAAATATACAGGTTGATATTGCAAGTAATGTATAAAACCATCCTCTTGTTTGGTCAATTGCCTCAGATATAAATTGTGCTGGAAAATGCTTTTCAAATTCTTCTTTATTTTCAAACGGATAATGGAATTGTGCATATGGCATTGAACCAGAATCAAACCAAACATCAATTACTTCTTTAAACCTTTCCATTGTTTTTCCACAATGTGAACATTTTAAATGAACATTATCTATATATGGTTTGTGTAATTCTATTTCATCTGGACAATCAATTGCTTTTTCTTTTAATTCTGCAATAGAACCAATACATTCTTGATGACCACACTCACATTTCCAAATAGGAAGTGGTGTTCCCCAATATCTATCTCTTGAAATTCCCCAATCTATAACATTTTCAAGAAACTTTCCAAACCTGCCTGTTTTAATTGTTTCTGGGTACCAATTTATTTTGTTATTGTTTGCAATTAAATTATCTCTTAATTTTGTCATTGCAACAAACCAACTTTCTTTTGGATAATATAAAAGTGGTGTATCACATCTCCAACAATGAGGATATGAATGTAAATGTTTTTCTTTAGAAAATAGTTTATTTTGCTTACTTAACCATTTACAAATATCTTCATTGCAATCTCTTACAAACCTTCCTGCCCATGGTTCAACCTCTTTAACAAAATTTCCTGATTTATCTACTAAATTTACAAATGCAATTCCATTCTTTTTAGCAACCAAACTATCATCTTCTCCATATGCTGGTGCTATATGAACAATTCCTGTACCATCTGTTAATGTTACATAATCTCCATGAATCACAACATAAGCTTTTCCTTCTGGTTTTGCAAAAGGCATTAAAGGTTCATATTCTGTTCCTAGTAGTTCTTCTCCTTTAAATTCTTTTATTAATTCATATTCTTTATCTTTTAAAACCGTATCAATTAAATCTTTTGCTAAAATATAATTTTCATATTTTGGTTCTTCTTCATTTCCAGCATTAACTCTTATTTCTGCATATGTGTATGTTTTATTTACGCATAACGCTAAATTTGAAGGAAGAGTCCATGGAGTTGTTGTCCACGCCAAAATATATGTGTTTTCTTTTCCTTTAACTTTAAATTTTGCAATACATGTTAAATCTTTTACGTCTTTATATCCTTGTGCCACTTCATGTGAAGAAAGAGCTGTTCCACATCTTGGGCAGTATGGCATTACTTTATGCCCTTCATACAATAATCCTTTTTTCCACATTTGTGAAATTCCCCACCATACAGACTCTATATACTCATTATGATAAGTTACATATGGGTGTTCCATATCTACCCAAAAACCTATTTGCTCTGTTAGTTTTTCCCAAACATTAACATATTGAAAAACACTGTCTTTACATTCTTTTACAAAATTTTCAACACCATATTCCTCAATTTGTTCTTTTCCAGAAATTCCTAATTTCTTTTCAATTTCTAGTTCAACAGGCAAACCTTGAGTATCCCATCCTGCTTTTCTGTCAACATGATATCCTTTCATTACTTTGTACCTTGGAATTATATCTTTCATAACTCTTGTTTCAACATGGCCAATATGTGGCATACCATTTGCTGTTGGTGGTCCATCATAAAATGTAAAATATCTTTTGCCTCTATTCATATTAAAATTCTTTTCAATAATTCCTTCTTTTTTCCATAATTTGGCTACTTCTTTTTCCATACCTACATAGCCTTTAGGTAATTCAACTTTTTTATACATATTAATCACAGTCCTTTCTAAAAAAACAAAAACGGACATTAATAACATTAGCACTTATTAAAACATTTTAAAGTCCGTGTCTTTGTTCGCGTGCGAAATTTGCTTCCACAAATTTCTATGCATTGCTATTTTTATATTATAGGAAGTTTGAAGGACTTTCCTATAATATAAAAAACAACTCATTTATCCTTTTATTAGGACGAAATGAATTGTTTCCGCGGTACCACCTAAGTTAGTAATTTTATTACTCTCTTAATCTTCTTTTAACGCAAGAATACGGCAAAGCTTACTATATTTCTGCTATGCAACTATTAAGGTGATAATTAAGATATTTATATATCTTATGGCTTTTAGCCAAAATAATTTTTACTTACTTTGCTTTCAGCATTTGCAAAGCTCTCTAAAAGATATTACATTATTTATATTGTCCTTAATTTTGTTTTTTATTATTTTGATGTTTTTACAGTTTCTTCAACTACTGGATAAACACTAACTTTTTTCTTATCTCTACCTTTTCTTTCAAATTTAACAGTTCCATCTACTAGTGCAAATAATGTATCATCACTACCAATGCCTACATTAGTCCCTGGATGTACTTTTGTTCCTCTTTGTCTTACAAGAATATTTCCTGCTAAAACAAATTGACCATCTGCTCTTTTAACACCTAAACGTTTTGATTCACTATCTCTACCGTTCCTTGTGCTACCTTGACCAACGTGATGTGCCATTTTTTTCAACTCCTTCCAGTTTAAAAAATTTATATCGTTTTATTAAATACTTTCCTACGCTTCTACTTTTTCTGCAACTTCTTTTTTGCTTTCAGCTTTTTTTGTTGCTGTTTTTATAGATGTTATTTCTACTTTAGTGTATGGTTGTCTGTGCCCTTGTTTCTTTCTTTCATTCTTTTTAGGTTTCATTTTGAAAACTATTATTTTTTTACCTTTACCATGAGAAACAACTTTTCCTTCAACCTTAATACCTTTAACATATGGATTTCCTACTTGTACTTTTCCTTCTTCTGAAAGTAAAACAACATTATCAAATGTAATTTTTTTACCTTCTTCTGCATTTAATTTTTCAAAAAATACAACATCTCCTTCTGCTACTTTGTATTGTCTTCCACAGCTTTCAATTATTGCGTACATTAAAAATGCACCTCCCTTATTTGTATACTCGCTAATCCTCAAAAAAGGTAGTTACTTATATTTATAACATTTAGTTACCTTGATTAAGCGGATTACAGTTAACTATTATACTATATAAATTCTAAATTGTCAACCAGTTTTTGGTAAATATTTTTCGCTTAAATCAAAACATCTTCCATATTTGATATTTGTCCTTTCTAAATGTTTAAAAATTATTTTCCTACTATTTCGTTTTGATTTTTATAAATACTGTTTTCATTTACATATCCCTTTACAGATGAAAGTGGGTATATAATTGTATTTTTTCCAATTATACAACCAGGATTTAAAACACAACCACATCCAATTTCTGTGTTATCTGCTAATATTGCTCCAAATTTTCTTAGATTTGTTTCTAATTTTTGATTTTTAAATCTTATTGTAACATTTGCCTTATCAGATCTTAAATTTGAAGCAATACTTCCTGCTCCCATATGTGCTTTATAGCCTAAAATTGAATCCCCCACATAATTATAATGTGGTACTTGAACATTATTAAATAATATTACATTTTTTAACTCCGTAGAATTTCCAACAACAGCATTTTTTCCTATTATTACATTTTTTCTAATATATGCAGAATGTTTTACATTAGCGTTCTCATCTATTATACATGGACCTTCTATACAAACTGTTGGTGCAATTGTAGCACTATTTGCAACCCATACATTTTCTTTTATCTCTTTAAAATTTTGCTTATCTAATTGTTTTCCTAAATTAATTATAAAATCTCCTATTTTAGGTAAAACCTCCCATGGGAATATAGCCCCCTCAAAAATAGTTTTAGCCATAGTTTCTTCTAAATTCAATAACTTTATAACTTTCAATTGTTCCAAATTATTTTCAGTTACCATTTTTCTCCCTCCTTATGTTTCTATTAAAACACATTTCTTTTAATTTATCAACCATTTTCAATAATTTAACGAACATAATAAACTATAGACTTTTTATAAAAAATAATGTAAAATATTACCATAGCTTTAAAAGGAGAATAAAAATGTTTTTAAATTATACTGTAAAAAAACAAGAAAAAATAAATTTAATATTAAAAAACGAACTTCAAATTTCTTCTAGATTGCTTTATAAATTAATAAAAAATAAATTAGTATATCTAGATGGAAAAGCTGTAGATACAAGAATATTAGCAAATGTTAATGATACAATTACCATTGACCTAAATTATAATGAAGAAAACTCTAACATTGTAGCAACAAAAATTGACTTAAATATTATCTATGAAGATGAAGCATTTATTGTTTTAAATAAGCCATCTGGAATTGCTGTACACCCATCTATTTTACATTTTGAAGATACACTTTCTAATGGCGTAAAATATCATTTTGATCAAATAAATTTACACAAAAAAATAAGACCTGTAAACCGTTTAGATTTTTATACTTCTGGTCTAATTGTTTTTGCTAAAAATGAATATATTCAAGAAAGTCTAATTAAACAAATGAAAGAAAAAATATTCAAAAAAGAATACCTTGCTTTAGTTCATGGTAATTTCACTAAAAAACAAGGTATTATAAATAAACCAATTGCTAGAAAAGAAAATAGCATTATTGAAAGATGTATTTCTGAAAACGGAAAACCCTCTATAACACATTTTGAAGTTGTTCAAGAATATGAAGGATTTTCTCTTGTTAAATGCATTTTAGAAACAGGGCGTACTCATCAAATTAGAGTACATATGTCATCAATTGGACATCCTTTAGTTGGAGACACCTTGTATAGTTCAAAATCCGAACCTTTTACTGGTCAAGCTCTTTCCTGCATTAAGCTCCAGTTTAACCACCCTATTTCAAACACACCTTTAACATTTACTCAACACTCTTTAGGCTTTCAATCATATCTATCTTCTTTAAAACAAAATGAATAATACTATTTACAATAAATGAAAATATACATGTAATTATTGCTGAATATATATAACTAATAGGTTTGATATTTTTTATAAATCTTAATTTATCAATCTCAACACTTTGAACTATTGCCGTTGTTAAAAAAGCCCCAAATATCATTCCTAACAATACACCTATTATTGTAAAAATAATATTTTCTTTATTTATATAATTATCTACTTCTTTGTCAAAAAAGCCTAAAACTTTAAGTGTTGCAATTTCTCTTGTTCTTTCTCCTATATTTATATTTGCCAGGTTATACAAAACCACAAATGCAAGCATTGCAGAAGAGACAACTAAAATTACAACAACATAGTTCATTGTTTTTAGCATATCACTTATTGCTTTAACAAGACTTGTTACAACTGTACTTGAAGCTACTCCATCTATTTTTAAAATATCTTCTAGCATTTTGTTTCTTTCATCTTCTGATATATCTTTTGTATTTATAAACAACATATTTGTTGAATAGCTTTTTATGTTTTTTTCATAAAAAGCTTTACTCATATAAACATAATGAGAAACATAATTTTCAACTATTGCATTAACCTTAAAAGTATATTCTATATTATCACTACTGGCAAATGTAATTTCATCTCCCTTTTTTATACTTAAGATTTCAGCTATTTTATCTGTTATTATAATGCCATTTTCTGGCAAATTCACAATTTCTTTTGTATCAATATCTATTAAATTACATGACTTTTTAAAACTTTCTCCATCTTCTGGTACAAATACTGTCACATCATAATTCAAGTTATTATTTTTTATATTTCCTGTTGTTGCTTCTAATTTACAATAACTTTTAATATTTTGACTTTCAGATAAATATTTTTCAAGTTCATCTAATCCATTTGTGTTTGCAAGTGTTATTGTTTGGTCATAAGTAAATATTTTTCCAAATTGAGAATCCGGTATATCTGCTACAGAATCTTTTATACCAAAGCCAGTAAGCATAAGTCCTGTACACCCTGCAATTCCTACAATTGTCATTATAGCTCTTTTTTTATACCTAAAAATATTTCTTATTGTTACCTTTTTAGAAAAAGTCAATTTTTTCCAAATAAAGGTTACTCTTTCTAATAAAACTCTTTTTCCATTTTTAGGTGGCTTTGGCCTCATCAAAACTGCCGGCATTTGCTTTAATTCTTTTATTGCAACATAAATAGTTGCTCCAACAATACAAATAACAGCAATTATCAGACCCATTAATCCTATATCTAACCTATAGCTTACATAAAATACTGGAACTGTATAAATTAGTGAATATAGTATCCAAACAATATTTGGAAGTAAATAAAAGCCAACACTCATTCCAATAGCTCCACCTATTAAACAAGCAAGTGAGGCATATAAAATATATTTTGAAATTATTTGCCAGTTATTATAACCAAGCGATTTTAATGTACCAATTTCAATTCTTTCTTCTTCAATCATTCTTGTCATTGAAGTTAAACTTATTAATACTGCAACTAAATAAAATACCATAGGAAATATTTTTGAAATATTCGTCATTGTTTTAATTGCATCAAATATGTTCGAATATCCCCCATTGTCCGCCCTTTTTGTTATATACCATTTTGCTTTTTCAATTTTATTTATTTCATCTCTTGCTTCATTTATCTTGTTTTGTGCTTCATTTAACTGTTTTTCCGCCTCTTTTTTTCCATCTTCATATTCAGTTTCTTTTTGGTTAAGTTCATCTTTTGCTTTTTGTAATTTTTCTCTTCCTTCTGAAATTTCTTTTTTCCCACTATTCAATTTGCTATATGCCGTTTTTTTGCCACTTTCCAAACTACTTTTTTGTTTGTTTATTTCATCTTTTGCTTTAGCTATTTCATTTTTACCTATTGTAATTTTATCTTCTGCATTTTGTAAATTGCTCTGTATTTCTTGTTTTTGAGTTTCTAAACTTGTTTGTTTACCTTCCAAAATAGTTATATTTAAATCAATTTGGGTTGTATCGCCTCCTATATTTTGCAATTGATTTTTTTGAGTTCTTAATTGTTCTAAATTTTCTTTTACAGTATTTAACCCCTCATCAATTTTTTTAATTCCATCCTCTGCCTCTTTTTTACTTTTTTGAAGTTTCTCTTCTCCATTTTTTAATTCTGTTTCTTTTTCTTTAATTTTATTTTCCGCATTATTTATTTCGTTTTGAGCCTCTTTAAATTGTTTTTCTAATTTATTTTCTTCAGTTTTTATCTTTTTTTCAGAAGCATTTATTTTTCTTTCAGAACTTGAAATTTCTTCTTTTGCTGCATCTAACTTGGTTTTGGCATCTTCCAATTCTTGATATGTAGACTGCTTTTTTTCATCAAATTCTTTTTGAGCACTATCAACTTTTTCATTTGCTTTATCTTTTAATTCATTATACCTTGCCATTTCTCTTTGACTTTTTATTTCTTCTATTTTTTCATTTGCATTGTCTATAAGTTCTGTATATTTTTCACTATTTGTTACATAATTTTTTGCATTTTTAACTCTAATTCCAATTTCACTATAATAATTTATATCTATTATATCTTTAGTGTATATAAAAAAGCCTATGTTTCCACTCCCAAGAGATGTATTTCCTCTTTCACTTGAAATATATAGTGGTGAATTGGCAATTCCAACAATTTTTAATTCTTTAACCTTAAAATCTGGATTATCATCTTCATTTTTGTCTTCATTTTGCAAAATTATAGTTTTTCCAATATAATTTTTAAAATCTTCGTCTAATATTGTATAATTTGAATCCAATAAACATTCATTGTCTTTTTCTGGAAGTCTACCATACACAACACTTGGAACATTTATATTCTCATTATATTCAATTACTTTTACTATACTCTCTTTCTTATCTAAACTACAAATGCTATCTTTTGTTTGAATTCCATAGACATTTTCAATTTCTGGAATTTTCTCAATTGATTTTATATCTTCATCTTTCAAACCTAATGTTGAAACAACATCTATATCGAAAACTTTATTATCATTCATATATCTATTTAATGTATCTAACATATCTGGTCCTGTTGCAACAAGCCCAGAATAAAAACCAACGCCTAAAAAAGCCATTACAAGTATAGAAATAAACCTTCTTCTTGTTTTTATAATTGATTTAAAGCTATTTTTTATTAAAGATTTTTTCATTTATAAAACCCTTTGCTACTATTTACAGTCTTAAATTTGCTTAATATTTATTTTCACTATTTAACTGTTAATTGTAACATCCTTTCATTATAGATTATTAGTTACCATTCTATTTCCTCTATTGGTTTTGGATTTTCATTTTTCTCAATTTTCTCTGCCATACCGTTTTTAAAATGTATTACCTT
>OLHE01000875.1_pt1 | contig 21620 bp, 19 predicted proteins | sample 1605821 | NCBI WGS metagenome assembly OLHE01 (sample SAMN03283250) | human gut metagenome | biome: human-associated habitat; material: feces | host: Homo sapiens | place: USA | collected 2013
CCACTGCTTATTGCTTTTCGCAATGGAAGCAGGGGACTTACTTGATTCGGTTAAATCACCCCGAAAAACAGAAGTTTTCATCCTGTTTTCCGGGGTGATTTTTCTTTTTATTTTACTGTATTTCCATCTGCATCCACAGTCACGGTATTGACTGTTGCATTGTCGAGAACCATATTGATCATGCGCTCCATCATGATGTTGCGCACTACCGTATCTTCCCCGTAATAGTCATTGGCTGCTTTCAGGAAATCTTCCTGCGACATATTGGCATTGGCTGCCTCATCGTTTAAGATCTGCTGGTAATCCTGGTCATCTGTTGTCCAGCCTTCTGCCTCTTTTACGGCATCCAGAAGAAGGGCACTTTTTGCCATCGTTCCTGCATACGTTGCTTTCTCCTGATTGTAGGTCGCTCTGTCCGCATACTGCTCCAGATAGTCGTCCAGGGAAATGCCGTAATTCTGCAGATAGCTGGTATACCGTTTATCGTAATCCTCCTCGCCGAGAGTGACGTAGGATTTCGGGATTTTTGTGAAGGTACAGCCGTCTGCTACCTGCTTCATCGCATCGTCCTGCAAATTATTTTCCGCTGTCGTCTCATTTGCAGCCTCCAGCTCTGCGCGTTTTCCGGCACGGTATTCCTCCACAGTACTGTAATCTGTATTTTTTGCTACCCATGCATCATCGAGCTCCCATCCGTCAATGTTTTCTGCCGGGCGGGTAAACGCATTTACCGTAACGGTAAACACAACATCTTTTCCTGCCAGATCGGTACTCTGATAGCTGTCAGGGAATTTCAGGTTCAGATCCTTTGTCTCCCCTGTTTTCATTCCAATGACACCATCCTCAAATCCATCGATAAAGGTACCGGATCCGATCACCAGATTGTAGGAATCGCTGCTTCCGCCGTCAAACTCCTTGCCATCAACTTTGCCAACATAGGCAATATCGGCGGTGTCGCCTTTTTGTACGGTGGCATCCGGATCGTCCATGGTGACAGCTGTCTCTGCCATAATGGCCGTCTGTACGTCATCATCCGTTACCTGCTCTACTTTCTTTTCCAGTGTGAGCTTTTTGTAATCTCCAAGCGTTACACACTCTGCAGGATCAACTTCCTCATCGACAACCGGAATCCCGTCTACATCACTCGGGGAAGCGTATTCCTCAGAAGCTGTGCTGTCAGACGATGTGCTGCCTGCGCTCGACGCATCGGATGCTGAGGAAGCGCTTGTGCTGCTTGCGCTTGATACGGAACTGCTGCTTGTTGTATTGTTTTTTCCACATCCGCTCACACTGGCTGCTCCCAGTGTCATGAGCAGAAGCATGACTGCTGCTTTTCTTTTCATTCTTGAATTTTCCTCCATACTACGCCGTTCCCGGCGCGTTGTAAATCTCATTTTACCATACTTGTCTGGTAAAAAAAAGGCTGGGGCTCCGATTTTAGAAATTCTTATGATTTTCGACCATAAAATCGCCTGGATTGCGCTAAAATGTGTTTGCGTTTTGCCGAAATCAATGTTAGAATGTTCATAGACTGGCATTGTATGTTCCGATGCCCACATTATTTTTTGCAGAGGAGGAATAGAGGGATGAAACCCTGGATTATCGTATTAATCGTATTAGCTGTCATCGCTGTCATCCTTGGTCTGCTGTATTACTTCGGTAAAAAAGCACAGACAAAACAGGCCGCACAGCAGGAACAAATGGAGGCCATGAAACAGACTGTCTCCATGTTGATCATAGATAAGAAAAAGCTTCGCATGAAAGATTCCGGACTTCCACAGATGGTCATCGACCAGACACCGAAAATGATGCGTCGTGCAAAACTGCCGATCGTCAAGGCAAAAGTCGGTCCGAGAATCATGACCCTGATCTGCGACGCTGCTATCTTCGATCAGATCCCGGTAAAAAAAGAAGTCAAGGCTACCGTAAGCGGTATCTATATCACCGGAGTTCGCGGCATCCGCGGTTCTTTAGAGCAGCCGGCAAAGAAAAACGGCTTCTGGCAGAAAATGCTCCGCAAGGCACGCGGCGAGGAAAAATAAAATTTCATCTGAAGCAAAAAGAAACACGCTTTGCGTGTTTCTTTTTGCTTTCGCGGCAGTCGCCAAGGTCTCGTGCAAGCCCGGACTTTGGCTCGTTGCTCGCGAAAATACCCGAGTTGAATGATTTTCATTCTTCCCGGGTATTTTTTTATAAATTCAGTTTTCCGCCTTCCCGCGGTCTTACCTCGATATCGATTACGCAGTCCCCCACGTAGCTGTCGTTGATGTCGAGCGCGTATTCTGCCTTCAGTAAAATCTGATCCGGCGTCTCTTTCATTCTGACCTTCGTCGCCGCAACTCCCATGTTGATCATGCCATATGGCGTGTGATAAAATGAAATGTTCTTTTTATCCTCCTCAAAAATCATATGGACATCAATGAGGCCGCGCTTGCGCACCTCGAGGGCGTTTTCCGTAAATTTGATCATGTTGTGCGTCATCATGTCAAAGCCTTCGGTTGCCTCGTCATAGATCAGAAAGTGATGGCCGTTTTTCTTGTAGTACGAACCCGTCGTCATAACCTCCACCGGTTCTTGTTCGCCGGATTCCTCATCCATCAGATACTGCAGTCCGCGGATGCTGATGAGTACGTCTTTTTCCATCCTTTTCTGGTGTTCCTCTCTCTTTTCTGTATGTCGTTTTTAATAGTTTTCAATCTGTACCTGTTTCGTATCGCTGATCTGCTCCGGCAGAACGGAATGTGCGAAGGCATTGAACCGCTCCACGCCGTCGCTTGCGAAGAACTGGTATTTCTGACGGCCCAGCTCATCGTTTCCCGGATTCTCCAGATCCAGCTCCCGCAGCAGTCTGCACAGTGCCTGTGAGGTTTCGTATGCCGGGTTGACGAGTGTTACTTTTTCTCCGACTACTTTCCGCAGCAGAGAACGCAGCAGCGGATAGTGGGTGCATCCCATAATCAGCGTGTCGATGTCTTTATCCAGAATCTCTGCCAGATAGCGGCGCGCCACTTCCTCGGTGATCGGATCTTTTGTCCAGCCCTCTTCCACGAGCGGCACGAACAGCGGACACGGTTTTCCGTAAACGGTGATCGCCGGATCTGCCTCGGTAATGAGCTGCTGGTAGAGGCCGCTCTGAATAGTGCTCTCGGTTGCGATGACGCCGACGCGCTTGTTCTGCGTCGTCTCGACGGCCATCTGTGCGCCCGGTTTTACCACGCCGATGATCGGGAGATCAATCTCTTTTTCGATCGTATCGAGTGCCAGCGCACTTGCGGTGTTGCAGGCGATGACGATTGCCTTGACCTGCTGGGTTTCCAGAAAGTGTACGATCTGGCGGGAATAACGGATGACGGTATTTTTCGATTTGGAACCGTACGGCACACGCGCGGTATCTCCAAAATATACGATTCGTTCGTCGGGCAGGTTTCGCATAATCTCACGCACTACGGTCAGTCCGCCGACACCGGAATCAAAGACGCCGATCGGCGCCTGTCTGTCTGCTTTCATACTTTCCTCCATTTTTCATCCGGCATTACTTTTTTGTCATGCCGAATGGGGTTCATTTCTATATTTAATATATCTGAATTTTTACATTTCTTTTTTCATTTCACGACCCTGGTTAAAATAGGTCGCTGATACATTATTTTAACCCGAATGGAGGAATATTGCAATCATTTCTCTTGAAAGTCTTTCGAAAAATCCGCTTAACGCCAGAAAAACCGGAACGAAATCCGGTCACTTTTCAGGATTTCGCGGTAGGCGGCATCACTCAACAGATTCTGCAGCGGAATCCGGCTTTTTTCGACTTTTTCTGCACTTTCGCCGTCCTCGTTTACGGGGCGCAGGGCATCCGAAAAGCAGATGGACGGGTACAGCATGCACCACCAGTTGTGCCCTTTGGCTCTGCCGATGTTGATCTGAAGAGCATCGTACGTTCCGGCGGGGAGAATATAACTGCCCGTTTCTTTTTCCTCAAAACTGGCTTTTCCGTACGTTACGGTGATATCGTCAGTACTGCCTCCTGCGCGCAGCGTCTGAAGGGCGGCGGCACGGATGGAGGGCTCGTTTTCACGCAGGATTTCTTCGGTTTCTGCTTTTGTTTCGGCTCCGTGCAGGATCGTCTGCAGTTCTTCGGCAACGGCATCGCGTACCTGAAGCTTGATCTGCTGGTCGGAGGCGCAGTCGCTGTTGGCTCTTACGTGAAAGCGCACGATCTTTGCAGCGACTTCCTGCTGCAGACGGGACTCGCGGAGAAGATTGGCGGTTCCGGAAAGGATCAGCGCCGCAATGCAGACGGGGAGCCAGCGGCGGCAGAAAATTTGAAATGCCGCCTGGAATTGACTTCTATGCTGGTTCCCAAATGTATTTCGGGGCTGCGCCTGCCTGTCCCTGGATTTCTTCTGTGTCTGATTTTGATTCCGTTTCCGGCTCTGTACTTTTTTCTCATTCATATGCTGCCTCCTGTTTTTTCCAGTTTTGCCGGATTTCAAAACTTTTATACACAGACACTCACTGCCCGCTCCGATATTCCATACACTTTAAACCTTTTACGGCGCTTTCGGAATCCACGGAATGCTCCTTTCGTTTTCCCACGCATAGCACAAGTCCGCCAGTGTCACCGCCTCTTTTCTTTTCACCCGGTTGTCATAAATTCCGCACAGGTACTCACCGACGGACTCCACCTGTTTTCCGTTCTGCTCCATGATATCTTCTGGTTTTTCTGCGTGAAACAGATAGGCACTGTGCCCAAGCGCACGGTCCTGTTCCAGGTACTTCAACAATTCTTCCATCCGTCCCCGGTCACTGAGCAGTGCATCGGAAAATACAATCGCCTGGACGTGTCCGGTGTCGAGATCATATTCCTCTGTGCTGTCATATTGCTGCGCAATCTCCTCAAACGTCTCCGCTTCAAAGAACAGCGATGCGGGGTCCTCGTCGGTTCCCTCCTCCTGCTCATCCTTTCCCTGGCCGGTCACCACCGCAAGATTCGCAGGCGCATACCAGACGCGCCATTTACCGCCAGCCGTCTCCTTTTCTCCGCCGCTCTCACTGACCGCCGTTCCGGTTTCTTCCCCAGTTTCACTGTTTTCCGGCGCAGTCGCCTCTTCCGACACATAATCAAAGGCAACCGCCAGTGGATACAGACGCTTTTCCGGCTCTACTGCCCCGCAGGAGGACAGGAAAATCATACTGCCCAGCGCCAGACACACAAGCCGCAGTTTTTTCATATGCTTCTGGCAGAAGCCGAGCAGCACCGTGATGGCAAGGAAAAACGGAAAGTAACCGTATCGGACCGACCAGCCGCTTTCCGCGCATGACAGCAGCCATATAAAAAGCACTGTACCGACCCGTACATAGAGATTCTGCGGTTTCCACAGTCCCGTCTTCTCTCCGATCAGCGATACGTAAAACAGCAGACTTCCCAGTGTGAACAGCAGTCCCATCAAAAGAAATGCCATCCACAGAATATCAAACCGCTCCAGAAATCCACCCGGCAGACTCGTTCCTGCCATTAACAGTAAGAGCGGGTCCTGCGCCGCAGCCGTGCCGCACCGGCCGAAAATGCCGAGCAGCGCCATGCTTCCTGCAATTACAAGAAGCCCCGTTTTCCAGATACTCTGTGTCACCGGAAGAATGACACTCCTGTGCTCTTTCTGCACATGCCCCAGTAAAAACGGCAGCAGCGCAATCGGCGTTCCATTTTCCAGTGTTCTCCACACATTCCACCCAAAAAGTATTCCGTTATCCACAATTTCAACAGACTTTGCTGTCTTCCAGGCATCCTCAAACGAGGAAAAATGCATCTGCGGAACCGTCAGCAGAAGCAGAATCAAAATCCCGCCCACAATCCACGGATAGAGTGCTTCCGCCAGCCGTCCTCTTTTCTGTACTTCACTGCCGACACCAAACCCGGCCGCCGCGAGCAGAAACAGTCCGCAGAGCTCCTGCGGTACACCCGCTGTCAGATACGCGGCGGCAAGCTCCGCCATTCTGCGAAGCAGTGTTCCGCCGAGGAAAAGCAGATAACACAGATACATCACTGCCAGAAGGAGTTTCCCAGCCTTTCCCATCACGCTTTCCAGGCGGCAGTAAAGCCCGCCAAGGCGCACGAGATAAATGCACCACACCGCCAGCAGCCCATATCCAACGAAAATCCCTGCCATACCGGGCAGGCCGTCCGATGCGCCGTACGCCGCGAGCTGCCAGAACGCCGGGCAGAGCAGAACGAGCACGATCTGGCGTTCCATCTGGCGCTGTGAAATTCTGTCATTTTCCGAAAACATGCGTCACTCTCCCCTTTCCTGTTTTTCTTCCGGCTCCGCAGCTTTTCTGTTTTTCCGCAGCCGCACTCTCTGATCGCGCTTTGTAAAGACCGGCCGCTCCCGCATCTGATGCAGCGGCGGCCGCCATACGGAATCCTTCGGCGCATGGTAGCCCGCAAGTCCTTTCCCGACGAACGGCATCAGATAGGGAATGCCAAAACTCGTAAGCCCGGCGAGATGACCCGCGAGAAGAAACGTGCCGAGCACCATGCCGAAAATGCCGAGCCATCCGCCGAGCAAAATGAAGCCGAATTTCAGCAGCCGGAACGGCGCACCGAACTCTTCGTTCGGAATCGCCAGCGAACAGAGCGCCGAAACCGCAACCACAACGACGGTCATCGGGCTTACCAGATTGGCGGAAACCGCTGCATCTCCGATGATCAGTCCGCCCACAATTCCGATCGTCCCGCCAAGCGGCCCCGGCATGCGCACACCGGCCTCGCGGATCAGTTCAAAAGCAAATTCCATCAGAAGAATTTCCAGAATGCCGGGGAACGGAACGCCTTTCCGCGCTTCGGCGAACGCCAGCAGGAGTTTGGTCGGAAGCACCTGTGTGTGAAAGCCCGTGACAGCCAGGTATCCGCCCGAAATCCACAGGGCGAGAAAGACCGCCGCATACCGCAGCAGCCGCTCAAATGAGACGATCAGAAAATGATGATACCGGTCCTCACTGACCTTTAAAAAGCTGTCAAATGATGCCGGGAAGAGAATCCCGACCGGGGAATTATCACATAAAAGCAGGATTCTTCCGTCCAGAATCTCCATCGCCGCGCGGTCCGGCCGTTCGGTCGTCTCGAAGCGCGGGAACGGCGATTTCCACTGCGGTTCGCAGAGCTGCTCGACCATGCCGCTGTCAAAAACGCCGTCCACCTCCCAGCCGGCAATCTGCTGTTTTACCTCTTCCAGAAATTTCGGATAAATCAGCTCTTTCTCATACACCAGAGCCAGAACCGTATCAGAACGCGCACCAAAATGTATCTCCTCCACTTTCAGATCGATGGTCCGCAGACGCTTGCGGACGAGTGCCGTGTTGGTTTTGACAGAGTCGGAAAAACCTTCGTTAGAGCCGCGCAGCACTTTTTCGGACTCCGCTTTTTGCACTCCTAAATTGGGATAACCCTTCGATCCGATCTTGACTGCACGGTCATAATGATCCACAAAAAGAATTGCATTTCCCGCAAGCATGGAAGCGAACGCAGCTTCCATAGTGTCAAATTCCAGTGCATCCGAAATTCCGAGCCGATTTTCCGAGAGAACCCCCGGGATATCTGCCTCGGGAACCTCCATCAGACGGTTCAACAGCTTCCCGATCACGGAATCCTTCAACATAACGCAGCTCACCGCCACTTCTACGTAGATCAGCAGCGCACCGGTTCCGCCCGTTTTGCCGAGTTTCATCGGGCGGATCTGAATATCATCGCAATTTTCACACCATGTACGGATCACGCTTTCATTTTCCGCCAGTGTGAGTGAAATCTGCGTCTTCTCTTTTTCCATGCCTGCGTCCCTCCTTCTCCTCCTTTTGAAAGCTTCCGAAAAACCATCTGGAGAAATATACTCTGCAAAATTCCATAAAAAAACATTCTGTCACGATTTTTTACTCTGTAACAGAATGTTCCTTTTTCGAAATTTTATACGCTTTTATTTTTCTTCTACACCCGTCATGCTCTGATGATGTACGGTCTGCATAATACTCTCCTGCTGTCGCTCGATATGCTCGCGGATCATCTTCTGTGCGCCTGCAAGATCCCGATTTTTCATACGTTCATAGAGGGCATCGTGCTCCTCGACCAGGGAACGTCGGGATTTTACATCCTTTAAATATTCAATCCGGTAACGGTACATTTGCTCCCGCAGATTGTTCAGCAGCTGAATCAGGCGCTCGTTGTTCGTCGCCTGATAAATCACATCATGGAATGCCACATCTGCCTGTGCAAGCTTCTGCAGATCATCCGTCTCTGTTGTCTCCAGCATTTGTTCAAAGCTGCGCGATGCCTGATAAAGCTTCTGCAGTTCGCTCTCTGTAATCCGCTGACACGCCAGTTTTACCGCCAGCTCCTCGAGTCCGAGCCGCACCTCCAGCACATCGTTCAGATCTTTTTCCGTGATCTGCGCCACCTGTGCACCCTTTCGCGGCACCATGATTACAAGGCCATCCAATTCCAGCATGCGAATCGCTTCACGGATCGGCGTACGTGAAACGCCAAGCTGATTTGCCAGCCGGATCTCCATCAGCCGTTCACCCGGCTTTAACTCCCCGCGCAGAATCGCCTGGCGCAATGTGCGGAACACGACATCGCGGAGCGGAAGGTACTGATAATCCTCCATCTGCAGGTCTAACTCATTTTTTGCCATACTTTGTACCTCCCGGTTTTGATACTGTAGTCAGGAATGTCTGTTTCGACAGTCCGCTTACTTTTAACTGATCGCGGGCAAATTCTGCCTTGTCCGGATCGTCGAAAATGCCGAATACGGTCGGGCCGCTGCCGCTCATCATCGCATTGACCGCACCGTTTTTCATCATCTGTGCCTTGATCTCATCGATCACCGGATACGCCGGACACGTCACGGATTCCAGCACATTTCCCATGCGGTCCGTGATGCCGTACAGGTCATGATTTCGGATCGCCTCTACCATGCCGTCGATATCCGGATGCTCCGTCACCTCATCAAGATGCAGGTTTCCATAGACAAATTTCGTCGAAACATTGATGCCCGGTTTTCCGATCAGCACGTAGCACATCGGTACGCCGGGAAGGGATGTCAGCTTTTCGCCGATTCCTTCTGCCAGCGCTGTACCGCGCATCACACAGTACGGAACATCCGCTCCGATCTGCACACCCCGCTCCATCAGCTGGCGTTTTGTCAGACCAAGCTGAAACATGCGGTTAATTCCTACCAGTGCTGCTGCCGCATCCGAGCTTCCGCCCGCCATGCCGGCCGCTACCGGGATAAATTTTGTCAGGTTCATATCGACACCCTGACGGATATCGAATTCATCCATCAGAATCTTTGCCGCTTTGTATACGAGATTTCCGTCATTACACGGAAGGAACGGCAGATTGGTTGTCAGCCTTATGCCAGGTTCTTTTCTCTCCTTTATTTCCAGCTGATCGTACATCTGGATCGTCTGCATTACCATGCGGACTTCATGGTAACCATCCTCTCTTTTTCCGGTCACATCAAGACCAAGATTTATTTTTGCAAGCGCACGCAGTTTCATCGTAGGCACCACCTTCGGTAATGTTTTTTGTATACATAGATATTAATGGATTTTTCTTCTATTTTCAAGCGTTATCTTCTGTTTTTGTACATAATTTTATACAATTCAGTTCAACAGACTTAGAAACGCAGGCGTAAGCAGTGGCTGCGTGAAACGAACAAGAACAAAATAAGAGTTTACGAACCTGTCGAAACTTGCTATAATTTTCATCAGATATCAGGGCAAAAGATCAAAAAGCCGGTGCAAGCTCGCTTGCAAGAGGATTTTTGATCTCTTGACCCCAACATTTTTGCCAGATGCCAGAGCATGTCTGAAAAAACCTTTTCGTAAGCTGCGAATCTCAGATTACGGAAATGATTTTTTCAGACATGCTCTAGCTTCTGCGAAAGAAAAGGAAGTAGCTTTTTATGAGTTCACAAAGATCTTATTCATTTTCCCGCCAGGTTCTGGTCAACGGAATCCGCGATGGCATTCCGATCGGGCTTGGCTATTTTGCGGTCTCGTTTTCGCTCGGCATTGCAGCGCGTAAGGCAGGTCTTAGTCCTTTTCAGGGCTTTCTCGCCAGTCTTTTCAACAATGCTTCCGCCGGAGAATACGCTGCCTTTACACTGATTGCCGCCAACGCAGGCTATCTGCAGGTCGCTATCATTACGCTCATCGCCAATGCGCGGTATCTTCTGATGAGCTGTGCGCTTGCCCAGCGCTTTTCGCCGGACACGCCGTTTTTCCACCGTTTTCTCATTGGTTACGATGTAACGGATGAACTGTTTGGCATCACAATCGCGCGCCCGGGCTGGCTGAATCCGTATTATACATACGGTGCCATTCTCGTCGCTGCTCCCGCGTGGTCGATCGGCACGGCTCTTGGTATTATTGCCGGAAATCTGCTGCCGCTGCGCGCTGTCAGTGCCTTAAGCGTGGCGCTGTACGGCATGTTCCTTGCAATCATCATTCCCCCGGCGCGAAAGAGCCGTGTGGTAGCGGGTCTTGTTGCCGTCAGCTTTTTCTTAAGCTTTATCTGCAGCTATCTCCCGGGCATCTCCACTCTCTCCGACGGAACCAGAACGATTCTGCTCACCGTTCTGATTTCCTGCGCCGGAGCTATCCTGTTCCCGGTAAAGACAGAGGAGGAAAATGCTGATGTACAATAATTATATCTATATCGCCGTCATGGCTCTGGTTTCCTACACAATCCGGATTCTGCCGCTGACGCTGATTCGGAAGCCGATTAAAAATCAGTTTATTCAGTCGTTTCTGTACTACGTTCCATACGTGACGCTGTCAGTCATGACCTTCCCGGCGATTGTCCATGCAACACAGAGCCCTGTTTCCGGCGCACTCGCGCTTGTCGTCGGCATCGCAGCCGCATGGTTCGGTGCAAGCCTGTTTCAGGTTTCGGTGGCATGCTGTGCCGTGGTGTTTGTGATTGAATTATTTTTGTAATAGAAATGAGCCGCCCTGTGGGAACAATCCTTTTCCCCGGGGCGGCCCGTTTTGTATGTATTACTTTTCTGTTTCTGTTTTTCTGAAATGATAAACGCTGACCGAAGCCGCCGGCAGTGCAATCTGGAAGGAGTCTTTTTCCCGTGCAGGTGCTTTTCCTTCTTTGCAGCGGACTCGGTTCGGATGTTTCGCATCGTTGTAGTTCTGCGGATCTTTGGAGTACAGTGTTTTGGCCTCAACAAATTCCGGACACTGTTTGAATTTCAATTCGATTTTCTTTGATTCGCTGTAGCTTGTATTTACGAGGTTGACGTAGATATCATCATTTTTGATCGAAGCAAAGATGCAGACCTCAGGATCTTTGTTCTTTTCCTCAAAGCCAAGCGTATACGCACCCTGATGCACCTGATACATATCGAACACATCGTAGTTTGGTGTCAGAATACAATGCTCACCATCCGTCAGGAACAGGGAATTCAGGACATTGACAGACTGTGCCACACATGCCATGCGCACATCCCCGGTATTGCGGTGGAAGATGTCGAGCGTCAGTGCAGTTGTAACGGCATCACGCATCGTACACTGCTGATACAGCGCCGGGCGCGCATTAAATGCACTGCTGTGCCAGTTGCCCCACTCACCGACAATCAGTTCACATTTTCTCGGTGCCGCCTGGAACGGACCCTCCGGTTTCGGAAGTGCCTCAAGACCAGCGTCTATCAGGCGGCGCTGCTCGTGAATGACATTTTCCAGCTCTTTGCATCCATTGATCACATCATACCACTGTTTTTCATCAAACTTTTTCTCTGTCTGAAGCTGTTTCAGATTCCAGTTGTAAAAATGGAGATCATAGCCGTAAAGCGATGGCATACGGTATTTTCCCATCTCCTTGAAAAAGTCTTTCGTCCACACAACACGCTCTTTTGGCTTGTTGCCATCCGGACCGCTGGCAATGCATTTTGGCGGAAATGCCTGATCGCCCGGTCCAAAGGACGGACAGGACGATGTAAATTTCCGATATTCATCCGCATACATCTGCGGCGTCATTTTTCCGCCGCCATCCCAGACTTCATTTCCAATGCCCCAGTATTCTACCTGAAACGGCGCTTCGTGTCCGTTTACCTTCCGCTCTCTGGTAAGTGTTGTAGATTCTCGCCTGTTACAGTATTCCATCCATTCACGCATCTCTGCCGGAGAACCTGTCATCATGTTGATATTAAACCATGGCTTTGCGCCGATCATTTCACAGAATTCCATCATCTCGTGCGTACCGAACTGATTCGGATCGGTTTCAAATGTACCAAAATTTTCATTATAAGTAACCGGCCTGTTCTCTCTTGGTCCGATACCGTTTCTCCAGTGGTAAACATCCGCATAGCATCCGCCCGGCCAGCGGATCACCGGCGGATGCAGCTTTTGAAACGCATCCACAAGATCTTTGCGGATTCCATGATAATTCGGAATCTCCGAATCCTCACCGACCCAGATGCCATCGTAAATACAAGAACCAAGAAATTCTATAAAATGTCCCTGCAGCTCCGGGTAAATATAATTCTCTCCGATTAATTTTCGAAACGTAATTTTTTGCATACAGACTTCCTCCCCTGTAAGAAATTCAGCACCGCAAAGCGCGAATTACTGCGTCACAGATTTTTATCATACTCTGGTACGCCTTCCCATCGGCTCCTTGTAATTCGCGCTCTGCAATACTGCCTTTTGCGTATTATTTTGGGTCTTTGCTATATATTTCAGTATAGGACATGTCGAAAAAAAATACAACGTGTTGCCGGAAAATCCCAACGTGTGTCTGAAAAGAATTTCCGAAACAAAACCTGCGATGAGAACTGTTCACGCGGGCTATAATAGCCGAAGAAGAACAAGCATTCCGCAAATTCAGTCATGTAGCCTGGGAAGATGCAATTCTATGCTTGACATCTGATATTATCAGTGATATATCATTAGTATAACCAGATAGTATGCAAAACTTATTGTTTATCCGGATAAAAAACACACAGGAGAACTTCAATGGATCAGAAATTATACAACAGTTATGTAAAGATTTTAAAAAACGAACTTGTTCCGGCCCTCGGATGTACCGAACCGATTGCGATTGCCTATGCGGCTGCGAAAGCACACGAGGTACTCGGACAGATGCCGGAGAAGATTGAACTTTGCTGCAGCGGAAATATTATCAAAAATGTAAAAGGCGTTAAGGTTCCAAATTCCAACGGACTGAAGGGAATTGATGTTGCGGCAACACTCGGTGTTGTCGGCGGACGGGCAGATCGTGAGCTTGAGGTTCTTGAGGACGTAACCGAAGCAGACATCGAAAAGACAAAAGAGCTGGTACAACAGGGATTCTGCACCTGTACGTTAAAGGAAGGTGTAGAAAATCTCTATATCGTTGCAAAAGTCATTGCCGGGGAACATAGTGCGGAGGTTACCATTGTCAACCGCCATACACTGATTTCACGCATTGTAAAGGACGGCGAAGTGCTCTACCAGATTGCCGCACATGAGGACTCTCCGGAATATGTAGATAAAAGCGTGCTGAATGTCAAAGACATTCTCGAATTTGCCGATACAGTAAAAATTGAAGATGTCAAAGACATTCTTGACCGTCAGATCACCATGAACTCTGCAATTTCCGATGAAGGCCTGAATCATCCGTACGGAGCACAGGTAGGCCGCACCCTTCTGAATGATTATGGCAATGACGTTAAAATCCGTGCCCGTGCCCGCGCAGCAGCCGGTTCCGATGCACGTATGAGCGGCTGTTCCCTTCCGGTTGTCATCAATTCCGGCAGCGGAAACCAGGGTATGACCGTTTCTCTTCCTGTTATTGAATTTGCAAAAGAATGGAACGTTTCTCAGGATAAACTGTACCGCGCACTCGTTGTCAGCAACCTGATCGCCGTTCATCAGAAAAAATATATTGGTAGCCTTTCCGCTTACTGCGGTGCCGTCAGCGCAGGCTGCGGCGCAGGAGCTGCCATCACCTATCTTTCCGGCGGATCGTATGAGGATGTCAGCCTGACCATCGTCAACACCATCGGAAACGTCGGCGGTATCGTCTGCGACGGAGCAAAATCCTCCTGTGCAGCAAAAATCGCATCCGCTGTTGATGCCGCAATTCTGGCTCATTACATGGGCCAGCACCACAGAAGCTTCCAGCCGGGAGAAGGTATCGTGCGGGAAGATGTCGAGGATACGATCAAGAGTATGGGATACATCGGAAGAGTCGGCATGAAAGATACCGATACGGAGATCCTGAATATTATGATCGACCGTGTGGATATTGACGAAGTTTGTAAATAACAAAAGTATTACGCTTGACAGCCATCTGGGCAGACTTGCACAGATGGCTGTTTTTATGTTGTTCTTTCTATCCACCCTGAAAACCGCTACGATGCCCTCATCCGGGCAAAATCTCCCGTAAATTGTGACACACATTTTGCGGAAAACCTTTTTTAACAGACTTTTTCAAACAGGCTCTGATTTTGATTTGAAAAATCGGAGGTTCTGCATTATGATGAATTACAAGGAATCTATGTACTGGCTTTACCGCTTCCGAAAAGCTATGGTGTCTTCCTTGTGACGGATTCTGTAAAATAAACAGGAAGCAGAAAGAGAGTATCTATGAAAGTATTAGTCTTCGGTTCTTTAAATATCGATTACGTCTACTCCGTCAATCATTTTGTCCGGCCAGGTGAAACGCTTTCGGCGGATGACCGGCAGATCTTCAGCGGCGGAAAAGGGCTGAACCAGGCGATTGCTTTTGCAAAATATGGTCTGGAAACGTGGCATGCCGGCGCTGTTGGGGCGGAGGATTCTGCTCCGCTGCTGGAAACGCTGAAAGATGCTGGTGTTCACACGGATCTTGTTCTGAAAAAAGAAGGATCATCGGGACACACGATCATTCAGAATACACCGGAAGGTGAAAACTGTATTATCCTCTTCGGCGGTGCAAATCAGGAAATCACAAAGAAAGATGTAGATCATGTCTTAACTTTCGTGGAATCTGGCGATTATCTGGTTCTGCAGAATGAAATCAGTGAGATCCCTTATCTGATGGACTGCGCGTACGAAAAAGGCATGCACATTGTGCTGAACCCCTCACCCGTCAATAAAAAGATTTTCCAGATGCCGCTCGAAAAGGCCGAATATCTGATTCTGAACGAAATTGAGGCCGCTGCAATTTTAAAAGAAACGGGTGCTGCCCTTGCTGAAAACGCGGATGGCACTGCTCTGCTAAACGGACTGGTTCACAAATTTCCGGATAGCAAAATCGTGCTCACCCTCGGCAAAGAAGGCTCCATGTATGGCTATCACACCAAACGCTGCGCACAGGGCATTTTCCCGGTAAAAACCGTTGACACCACAGCGGCAGGCGATACCTTTACCGGATACTTTGTCGGTGAAATCATAAACGGAAAAACACCGGAAGAAGCACTCAAGACTGCCGCCATGGCATCTGCGATTGCGGTAGGGAAAAAGGGCGCCAGCACATCGATTCCGACGCTTGCGGAAGTCAGGGACTCTTTATAAAAGATTCAGAAAATCGGCGTAGCAAACATACTACAAATATGATATAGTATTCGCACGAAACAAGATCAGTATACCAAGATATTCATATCCGTTCGCATCTTTCCGATCCTGAACTGGGCCGTACCTCGATCACCGAGAAAATCCACATGAACCTGGACTACCTGTCCCACATTTTCAGTACGAAAACAGGAGCGTCGCTCAGCAGCTACATCATGGACGAACGCATGGCTGCCGCCAAACGCCTCCTTGCCACTACCGGCTTCTCCCCCCCCAGCAAATCTGTGACCAGATCGGAATCGCAAACGTTTCCTACTTTTACCGGCAGTTCAAGAAAAGCAGCGGGGTGACACCGCAGCAGTATCGGGAGAAGCATTTTCATGGATAATCGCGAGCACCGGAGCGTACCTGAAAAAGGCCTCCAGCGCGCAAAAAAACAGAGTGTCTTGGGATTTTTTCGTTCCCATGCACTCTGTTTCATTTCTTACCCACAAAAATCCGCCAGATCCTCTTTCAGATAATTCTGCGTCTTCTCCAGATCTTTCTCCCGGATACTCTGCATAATATCGTTATGATGCGCAATGTCCAGCGCCGGGTTTACGTTGGACCAGGTCTGCCAGTAAAACTGGGCGTAAGCGCGTTTTAAAACGTTCATGGTGCGTTCAAGCTCCTGATATGCGTAAGCATTGCCGGAGAAGGAAATCAGCTTCAGATGGAATGCTGTATTTGCCTCCCAGTGATCCCAGACGCTGTCGGTGCTCTGCTTGCATCTCTCGTCGATTTCGGCGAGCTCCGCCAGGTTTTCTTCGGTGATGTTTCCGATCGACTGACGAAGGTATCCGCCTTCAAGAACGAGACGGAAATCCAGGATATTCTGTGCCTCCTCGCGGGATACGCTGACGACCTGATAGCCGAAGCGCGGGAAGCTGCGGAGAATTCCCTCGTTGCAGAGCGTCACCAGTGCTTCACGGATTGGCGTCTTGCTGCAGCCGAATTTCTGCACAAGCTCCTGCTCATTGATAATCTGGTTCGGTTTATATTCATCGGTAAAAATGCCGTTCAAAATGGCCTGGTATACCATGTTTTTGAGACTTTCCTGCTGTTTCTTCATCCGGAAAAACTCCTCACTTTTCATATTCTCGGCGCCGCGGAAATGTGCTTCCGGCGCTGTTTTTTATCATAACAAAATTTTTTTCACTTGTAAATGCCGGATCCCGCGATTTCCCAGCCTTTGCTTTCCAAAGACCTGTTTTAGAAAAAATTCAGAAAAACATTGTGGCAAACATAATACAAATATGATATAGTATTAGAACAAAATCGAATAGGTTTCAGAAGGATTCTTACCTTAAAATTTCCCGGAAGAGTGGATAAGCGGAAAGGACAAGGTAAGGAACAAATGAGTAAAAAAGACACTGTTACAAAAGCATTCATGCGTGAAAACACTGTGTTTGCGGACGCTTTTAATTACCTGATTTTCAATGGAAAAAAGGTGATTCAGCCGGAACGGCTGCAGGAGCTTGACACAACGGAACTGGTGCAGCTGATCGCAAAAGGGAAAAACAACAAAAACGAGTCCGTTCAGAAATACCGGGACATTTTAAAGGCTGCTGTTATTATGGAGGATGAGAATGCGGATTATCTTCTGCTTGGAATCGAAAACCAGACGGAGATACATTATGCAATGCCTGTCCGAAATATGATTTATGATGCTCTGCAATATGGAAATCAGGTTGCAGCAATTGCAGCACAAAATGTAAAAGAAAAGAAAGCACCGACACGCGCAGAATTTCTGTCAGGCTTCTACAAAGCAGACAAACTCCGGCCAGTCATCACTCTTGTGCTTCATTTTGGAGCGGATCCATGGGATGGCGCTACTTCCCTGCATGAAATGATGGATTTTCCGCTGGAAGAAATGCGGACATTCATTCAGGACTACAAAATTCATCTCATCGATCCGGCAGCGCTTGAACCAGACGAACTCGAAAAATTTTCAACCAGTCTGCGGGAAGTGCTCGGCTGTATTAAGTATTCAAAGGATAAAGAAAAACTGTCTTCCTTTATCCGAAATAATACAAGAATGATGTTAGAAATAAACGCCGCCAGAGTAATTCAGGCAATCACAAACATAACCTTAGATCTTTCAGAAGAAGTGGAGGAAGTAGACATGTGTAAAGCAATTGATGACATGATGCAGGACAGCAGAGAGGAAGGTAAAGCAGAGGGCAGAACAGAAGGTATTCTGTTTGCACTTACCGGGCTTGTTCGGGATGGAGTTCTGAGCATAAAGGATGCAGCTTTTCGGGCGAATATGACAGAAAGTGCATTTGAAGCCGCAATGAAAAAAATATAAACCACGCAAAAAGGATGTACTGCAGTAATATTTTTAATCGTTACCGCAATACATCCTTCTCTTTTACTCTGAATCTCAGATCACATATTCATTCGCCTTCTGCATCTGCCAGTCCACGAGGTCTGCCAGGGTGATGTTGTCCACGACGCCGTTGATGGCGTCGTTCAGTTTCTTCCAGAGCAGAACGGTGACGCACTGGTCGGCGCGGCCGCAGTCGGTGCCGTCTTCGACGCAGTCGACCGGGGCAAGGCTGCCTTCGGTCAGACGCAGGATCATGCCTACGGTGTACTCCTCCGGCTTCCGTTTCAGGGAGTAGCCACCTGCCGGGCCACGGACGCTTTTTACAAAACCGGCCTTATTTAAAATCGAGATGATCTGCTCGAGATACTTCTCGGAAATCTCCTGCCGCTTTGCCACATCCTTCAGGCGCACCGGCTCTCCGGTGTTGTTCATCGCCAGATCCAGCATTAAGCGCAGCGCATATCGTCCTCTTGTTGAAACTCTCATTCACATTTCCTCCGAATCTTTATCCTATGATTTATTGTATCCCACATTCTCTACATAATCAATGGGAAATAGGAAATTTCAACGAAGTTTCCTGTAATTCAAAAAATATGCCTCTGACACGAAACCTTGTGCCAGAGGCGTACGTTTTATTTTACTATAACCTGTTTCTTACTTCTTACCGAACTGCCTTAAATGCCTCGTCCAGATCCTCGATGATATCGTCGATATTCTCGGTACCGATGGAAAGACGGATGGTGTTTGGTTTGATTCCCTGATCCAGCAGTTCTTCCTCGGTGCACTGGCTGTGCGTGGTGGTTGCCGGATGGATTACCAGAGATTTTACATCGGCAACGTTAGCCAGCAGGGAGAACAGTTCCAGATTGTCGATGAAATCTTTTGCTTTCTGTGCATCGCCTTTGATTTCGAAGGTGAAGATGGAACCGCCGCCGTTCGGGAAGTATTTTGCGTACAGTGCCTGCTGCTTTGGATCATCGGATACAGACGGATGATGTACTTTCTCAACCTGCGGCTGGCTCTCCAGATATTTTACAACTTTCAGTGCGTTCTCAACGTGACGCTCTACGCGGAGAGACAGAGTCTCAAGTCCCTGCAGAAGCAGGAAGGAGTTGAACGGAGAAAGAGTTGCTCCGGTATCACGAAGAAGGATGGCACGTACTTTTGTAACGAATGCAGCCGGTCCAACTGCTTTTGTGAAGCTGATGCCGTGGTAGCTCGGGTTTGGCTCGGTCAGGGATGCGAATTTTCCGGATCCCTCCCAGTCGAATTTACCGCTGTCTACGATCACACCGCCAAGAGTAGTTCCATGGCCGCCGATGAATTTGGTTGCGGAATGAACAACGATGTCTGCGCCGTACTCGATCGGGCGAACGAGGTATGGAGTTGCGAAGGTGTTGTCAACTACCAGCGGAATCTTGTTCTCATGTGCGATTTTTGCAAGTGCTTCGATATCTACAACATCGGAGTTCGGGTTTCCGAGAGTCTCGATGTAGATGGCTTTTGTGTTCTCCTGAACAGCTGCGCGGACCTCATCCAGATTGAATACATCAACGAATGTGGTGCTGATTCCGTACTGCGGAAGGGTGTGTGCCAGCAGGTTGTAGGAACCACCGTAGATGTTCTTTGCAGATACGATGTGGTCGCCCTTCTGCGCCAGGTTGATGATGGTGTAGTTAATGGCTGCTGCTCCGGAAGCTACTGCAAGTGCTGCAACGCCGCCTTCCAGTGCTGCCATTCTCTGCTCGAAAACGTCCTCGGTCGGGTTGGTCAGACGGCCGTAGATGTTTCCTGCATCCTGGAGTCCGAATCTTGCTGCTGCGTGATCGGAGTTATTGAATACGAAAGAAGATGTCTGATAAATCGGCACTGCTCTTGCTCCGGTTGCCGGATCTGGATTTTCCTGTCCTACATGAAGCTGTAAGGTTTCAAATTTAAGATTTCTTTCTGCTCTTGTTTTTTTGCTCATGATTGTATTCTCCTGTTCTGATTGTCTTTTTTATTTTCGTTTTTCTATTATTTGTCGGAACCGGTCGTCATTCTGTCTGTCCCCTGCTGCGAAGCGGCTCCGTTTTGATTCTGGATTTATCTGCTTACGCTGCAACACATGACATCATAGATCACGATTCGATTCTCTGCGAAAACTGCTCTCATTGACTTCGCTTCCTCTCGCTTTTGTGATATTTCCTATCTGTTTACAAGGGATATTATAGCGGCTGTCTTCTGTTTTGTCTAATACAGAAAAATAATGGCTGGTTATAGGTTTTTCCTATATCATATCTTTACTGCCATTGCACTTTCTTTTGAATTTCCTATACCCGGTTTGCAAACGCAAATCAATTTTTATAGTACAAACTCTTTATACTTCCGAATCTCCTCCAGATACTGCAGTCCCATCGCACTGATCGACATTCCTTTTCTGGAAACGTAGCCGATCATCATATTTTCATCCGCGTGAAGCGGCACCGCACGGTAATCGCTGCCGTTCAGCTCCTCGCAGATGATTCCGGAACAGAGTGTATACCCGTTCAGGCCGACCATCAGGTTCAGCATCGTCGCACGGTCGTTTGCCTTGATAATTCGTTTGTATTCATACGTAGAAAGCACTTCCTCCGCCAGAAAAAACGAGTTATTGCTTCCCTGGTCAAACGACAGACACGGATATTCCTTCAGTTCCTCCATGGTGATCTCAGTCTTGTCCGCCAGCGGATGCTCCTTCCAGAGGTAGACGTATGTTCCGCAGGAAAACAGATCGTGAAATTCCAGGTTATTATCCTTCATCAGCTTGTTCAGCACTTTCGCATTGAAATCATTCCGATACAGGATGCCGAGTTCACTCTTGAAGTTCTTCACATCCATCAGCACATCGTACGTTCTCGTCTCGTAAACGGCAAACTCGTATTCATCCATGCCGAACTGTTTCACCAGCTCCACGAATGCCTTCACGGCAAAGCTGTAATGCTGCATCGACACACTGAATTTTTTCTTGCCTTTCGTGCGGTAAACATAGCGGTTTTCGAGAAGCTGATACTGATCGGTAACCTGGCGCGCGTAGCCTAAAAACTCCTCGCCCTCCGGGGTCAGCACCGTTCCGTGGCTGCTGCGCTTGAACAGTTCAATTCCAATCTCCTTTTCCAGCTCCTTAATCGCGCCCGAGAGGCTTGGCTGTGAAATATAGAGTGCCTTCGCCGCCTCATTCATCGATCTGGAATCCGCGGCCTGGATTACGTAGCGAAGCTGTTGTAGTGTCATAAGTAAAGTTCCCTTTCTGGTATAATTTGATATACGAAACTGCCATTCGCGGAGGGGAGAGTTCCGCGGATGGCAGTTTACACATTTATGCATGATGTCTCGATTCAGAGCATACCGCTCTCAATCTTTATTTTGCAAACAGAGGGGTAGAATAGTATCTGTCTCCATTGTCCGGCAGAAGCACAACAATGGTTTTTCCCTTGTTCTCTTCGCGTTTTGCCAGCTGAATTGCCGCATACAGCGCTGCGCCGGAGGAAATTCCTGCAAGAATAGCTTCCTCGGCTGCCAGATATTTTCCGGTCTCGAAAGCATCCTCATTTTCTACCTTGATAATTTCATCGTAAATGCTGGTATTCAGAGTTTCCGGCACGAAACCTGCGCCGATTCCCTGGATTTTATGCGGTCCGGAAACACCCTCAGACAGTACCGGTGAGGATGCCGGCTCTACTGCTACAATTTTTAC
>OLHE01000912.1_pt1 | contig 21161 bp, 22 predicted proteins | sample 1605821 | NCBI WGS metagenome assembly OLHE01 (sample SAMN03283250) | human gut metagenome | biome: human-associated habitat; material: feces | host: Homo sapiens | place: USA | collected 2013
GGACAATTTCGGGGTGACACTCATTCACAGCCACAAGACCTATGCCCGGCAGATCAACTATCATATGAGAAAACTGCTCCTTGTACTTTTCAATCTGTTCATCGGTAAGTGAACAGCTATCCCACTCGCCATATTCATTTTGATAGTTGCCTGAGATGTAAAAAGTACCGTGGACAAGTGTTGCACCCACAATCCTGTTAGGCTCTGAACCGTTCAGCAGAAATTCGTCATTACACCAGACGATTGCGTCCTGCTTTGGTTCAAAATATATGGGTTCTATGCTGCCGCCCACAATTTTCTGCATAGCGTGAATATTATCTTTAATATCCTTCACATACGGCTTTTTCATCGGTTCAAACACAAGTATTTTCATGAAACCACCTCCGATTCCTCTCCGCAGTAGTCATTAAGCGGACACCCGTCGCAGTCTTCGTACATGGAACAGGTACGCTGTATCTCTTCCTCCGAGATTCCACAGTCACGGAACGGTACTTTGTCCTCTGAGGGGAAAAGTGCTATTTCAAATTTACCCCTCGCTACCGATATTTTCAGCTCGACTTCCGCACCTTCTTCCAAAAATACACCGGGCACTTCTATGTCCCCTGAATTGTTGATAAATCCTTTTGTGTATATCATATTTTTCATAAAATTAAACCTCCAAAATTGTTTCATCGTCAAACAGCGAAAGCTGACAAGCCGCCTTTACTCTTTCGCTTGTATCATAATTTGAAATCAGCAGTTCCGCATACTGACAGCCGCCGTCGTACCGCTGAGCAAGATTATTCAGTCTGCTTATCTCCTCGATATGAATATTCGGCTTATCCCATATCTCCCGTATTTCGGGGCAATCGTTGTATGAAACCAAGAACTTGCCCTTGATATCCAAAAGCGTATCACGCAGTCGAATATGGTCTTTTGTTTTAAATCCCACGTCCTTGTAGTAATTTTCTGTAGCAAAATACGGCGGATCGCAGTAGAAAAAGCTTACAGGTCTGTCATACTGCTTAATCAGCTTTTCAAAATCTTTATTCTCAACTACTACCTTCTGCAACCGCCTTGCGGCAAGGTTGATCATAGGGAAGTCCGACCACATCGAATGCGGCTGACTTCCAAAGCTGTCAAGTCCCGAAGCGTAGCTGTACCTTATGAGCTGATAAAACTTAGCCGCTCGGTCAACGTCATAAAGCCTTGGCAAAATGCCACGCTTATGAAGTAGGGCTAAATACTCAAAATCTTCTCTTGAATCAAGCACATATCTCAGCTTGTATTTGAGTCTGTTCGGTTTATCTCTGACGCATCTGTACAGGTTCGCAAGGTTTGAATTGAAGTCATTGTACACCTCGAAATCCATACCGGGCGGCTTGTGAAAAAGCACCCAGCCTGCACCGCCGAAAACCTCGATATACCTTTCATAGTAAGGCGGAAATCTTGCAAGCACTTCGTCACGAAGATTTTTCTTTCCCCCTACCCATGACATAAAACTGTTCATGTTTTTCCTTTCTGCCGTTAGAACCAATGACAGAAAGAAAGTCGCTTTGCTAAAAACAGAAGTTTTTCTGTCATTGGCAAAACGACCTGACCTTAGTTGTTATTTAATTGTGTTTTCTTCAGCCCTTGATCATTGGATCAACATAGCTGAATATAATGCGTTTCTGTTCAAGGTAGCCGTCGGCTTTGTTTACCTCATTACACAGCTCCTTGTACTGACGTTCAGAAAGCACAGGCTTTGTTGCTCTCAGCATTGCGGGGATACACCCAAGCGTCAAACTGAAATCAGCTTTTGGTTTAATTCTTTTCTCCACGAACATATGCCTCCCTAAGCTCTTTATTCAGTCTTCCGACCTCCTGCTTTGCAGCATAGAGCATTGCACAGTCAGCACCGATGACAAGCCCTGCGATAGCTCCGATAAGCATTCCAATGAACAAATACGTCATTTACATCATCTCCATTTCCATATCCTCATCTTCCGACTGTTCATCATCGGTAGAAGTGATCTCAACATACTCACCGATAACATTTAATGCCTCATAGTAACTGCCCGAAGATGTTATTCTGCTGCACATTTCCTTTGCCTCATCATACATTCCGTTCCTTTTCAGCGTTTTTGAGGCTATGCCCATAAGATTGAATATATTTCCGTCCTGACCTATCAGCGGACATTTTGGCTTTTTGGACATCACGACATCTCCTTTCCGTAATATTTTCTCAGCAGACCTATGATAAAAAGCTGACCCTTACCCGTAACGAACGTCTGCCGATAAGTCTTTTTCATACCCTTGACCTCGAACACCGACTCTTTTACAACAAAATATCTGCGGTCAATATATCTCTGATACGGCAGATTGTTTGACATAAGCACTCCCATTTCTTTCAGCCAGCGAAACAGTCTTGTTCTGCCGATATTGAAATTTTTATCAGCCGCAAGCTTTGCCATAGCATTCATATCTATGAGATCCTCGCTGTCGGCAACGTGCAGAGCGAAATCCACGAGAGGCTTATCATTTCTGATACGCTCGTTCAGCTTTTCGATAGCCGTCATCTGAAGTCTGAACAGGTCACGGTACGGCTCGTCGAGAAACGGGAGGTAGTTTTCTATGAACATATCCTCGTTTGCGACATAGCCTCCTGTTCTGCGTATAGTCGGGAGTATCTCTGATGTTACCCAGTGCTTAAACTCTTTTGCCCTTGGCATCTTGCTTGAAAGTATTAGGCTGTATAGTCCGCTTTCATTGATTATTGTCGGATGCTGCACTCTGCCCATGGGGTCACGAATTGTTACCCCATCGCCTTGATACTTATCTTCCTCATCAACGTGATCAGATAATGCCTTTTTCGTATTTCTGTACTCCAAAATCTTGGCAACATCCTTTCCCACAAACCAAGGCTCGCCGTCCTTTATGACCGTTCTTACTTTGCCGAACTCTTCATTCTCAAATATTTTTATCTTCTGTTCCATTTGCATTCTCCTTATCAATATCTAAAATATACTTTGCCAGAGCCTCGATGACATTAGTTGTCACCGCATTTCCTGCCTGTTTGTAAAGCTGTGCATCGGACATTCCTGTGGCTTTGACCTTGTTGAACTGCTCATCGGTAAAGCCCTGCAGCCGCCAGCACTCCAACGGCATAAGCTTTCTGATATATCCGCAGTACACAACTCCGTGTCTGTCGGTAACGGTCAAAGTAAACATCGGCTCGTTTGGAAGTTTAAATCTTCTGCCTTGCTGACGGACTTTTTCCTTTTCGGGAGTAAGCACGGCTATCGGGTCTGTTATGAGGACTACCCCCGATTTTTCGCCTTTGTGATGACCGATACCGCTGTCCTGCCTTGCGGTTATACATCTTGCAAGCTCTGTGACTTTCGGCTCAGGATTCATATCTATCCCAAATGCGTAATATCCCTGATTACAGCTTGTTGTAAGGGTATGAGCTATCTCCTTGCCAACTCTCCCACGCCTTGAATTCATATTTGGATATGCAAGATCAATACTGTCGCCGGGCAGAGCTATCTGATAGCCTGACTTAGTTTTTGATTTTATCGGCAGGCCGATTATCTCATAAAGACCTGTTTTTCCTCCAAAACCGCCAGCCTGACTTGTAAGGGTTATGCTCAGTCCGTCGGCTGAATATACTCTGTTTCCCTCTCTGCCTGAAATTCTTTTGACAAGAGTTTTTGGATTTGCGTCTGTGAAAGACAATACTTTTCCGGAACACTTTTCTCTATGAAATCCGATAATATACACTCTTTTTCTGGACTGGGCGACATTAAAATCTGCGCTGTTAAGCACTTCCCATACGACATCGTACCCCAGTTCATCCAACGTACCGAGGATGGTCGCAAACGTCCTGCCCCCGTTATGCGATAGCAGTCCGGGAACATTTTCAAGGAGCAGATACTTAGGTTTTTTAATGGCGGCAATCCTGGCGATCTCAAAGAAGAGAGTTCCTCGGGTATCGCTGAATCCTTTTCGTTTTCCAGCGATCGAAAAGCTTTGACAAGGGAATCCTCCGCATATAAGGTCGAGATCAGGAAGCTCTTTGGGGTCGATTTTTCTTGCGTCATCATAAAACACCTCACCTTCTGTATCATACAAAGTTTCATAGGCTTTCTTTGCGTACTTATCTATCTCGCAGTAACCGACGCACTTGAATCCTCCTGCTTTTTCAAGTCCTGAGCGAAATCCGCCGATACCTGCAAAGATATCGAAATATTTTATCATTTACCACGTTCCTTTCTGCAATAAAAAACGGTCAAGTTGTCTTAACTTGACCGTTACATTGACATATTCATTTCTTCTTCCTCAGTTTGTTCCGATTCTTCTCTGATAACGTGGAAATCATCCACACCAGGGATAATTCCGAGCATTCTTCCGTTATCAAAAACGCAATGCACAGTGCCGATATCATCGACGTGATCGACCTTGCCAAGAGTACCCGACTCAACAGGGAACGGGTCATCGTTCATTTGGTCAAGGCAGATACGAGTTCCTTCCGGATATCTCTGTCGCAGCCTTTCAACGTTTTCTTTATTGTAATACATTACACATTCCTCCTTTTTCTACAAATGAAAAAAAGGCTGTTTTATCATCGTCACTTAAATTCGTGACAATAGACAAAACAGCCTTTAAAACTTTGTGAATATTTTTTCATAACAAATCGGCAGGCTCAGAGCAAAATCTGCTCAAAGTCTGCCGTTTTGTTTGACAATGTTTAATTGTTGAGGGTTCAGATCCTTTTTTTACGAAAAAGCATCTACGGTTTTACACCTGAAATTTTTACCCTCAAAACGCAAAAAAAGCTCGTAAATACGAGCTTTTCGAGGTGTGCATCTATTTTATTGCACAATTATGGTGGGAGAAGGTGGATTCGAACCACCGAAGCTAGAAGCAACAGATTTACAGTCTGCCCCCTTTGGCCACTCGGGAATTCTCCCATATGAATGAAAACAAAATAATGGAGCTGGTGGACGGACTCGAACCCCCGACCTGCTGATTACAAATCAGCTGCTCTACCAACTGAGCTACACCAGCTTGTATTGCTTGATCTGTCGAACTGACGATATCTATTATATCATATCTCCAAGCACTTGTCAAGCACTTTTTATTTTGTTTTCATTTTTTTAATAAAGTGGTCGAGGCGACAGGACTTGAACCTGCGGCATCTTGGTCCCAAACCAAGCACTCTACCAAACTGAGTTACGCCTCGTAGTTGACGTTGCACACGGTGGGGAAAAGTCTCCAGCCACGGAAAAGTTCCAAGCTTTGTGTGCCTTGAGCTTCATAGATGTTTCTGTGAAGCATTTGTCTGCGTCATCAGACAGCTTAATTATTATACTCCCCAATGCCTGTTTTGTCAATAGGTTTTTTATCACTTTGTATACTTGCACAATTATACCCTGCCTAAAAGCGACGCAAATGTTATTTCTCAACAAATTATACCGTGATATCATACGAAAACATCAAAAAATAATGTCCATAAAAGAGCCTTTTTTAAAAGAATGGTATAATTTGATGATATTTTGGTGAAACCTGTTGATTTTTAAAATGGTTTGTGTTATCATTATATTTAACAGATAATATTCGGGAGGAAAGTAAAAATGAAAACAAAGGAATGTCCTTTTTGCCATAAGGAAATATCCGAAGAAGCAATACTCTGTAAGTATTGCCATAACCTGCTTATAGACGAAAGCACGCCTGTTACGGAAGACAGCAAGCAGGAGGAGCAGAATTTCACCTCTGCTGACGATGCTGACAGAACAAGAGTGTTCACAAAGCAGGAGGCACAGGAGTATGAAGAGAAAACAAGAGCCTTTACCGTGCCTAAACAGCCGGAAGAGCCTACAGAGTTTTTCTCCACACCAATAGCTGATAGCCATGATAATAATGACGGCTATGAGAATTATCAGGATAATGGCGGTTATTCTGACGATGAAAACGATTATTCCGATGATGATACAGAGGATAACGATGACGCTTCCAGAAAGAAGCTCTTTGCAATTACTGCCACTATCACAGTGGGTATACTTGTGGTGGTCATTCTTGCTATAGTTGCAGGCTATAAGATCTTCGGCTTTGGCGGAACAAATAATAAGACCACTAATACCGCAAAGCCAAAAACAACTGTTTCCGCTGATGACGACAGTAAGGGAGGCGTGTTCGTCGATACCGAGAGCAGTGCAGTTTCTACCGACACAAATACCACTACCTCACAGCCGGCTGACGAAAGCTCAACACCAGCCACCGAAACCTCTGCACCTGATACAGAAACAACGACAACTACCACAACAACTGCCTCAGATACAGAAACTACAACAACTACCACAACTAAAGCAGACTCAAAGCCTGACGAAACAACAACAACTACATCAGCCGAGAGCGGAGATTCTGCAAAGGCTGTCGCCGCTATCACAGCTCAGATAGACGGCAAGGTGTCTTCATATGAATACAGAACTGAGGACGCAGGCTTCATGTACTATTATGTCTTTACAGAAGACGGTCATGGCTACAGCGCCGCATATAATAAGGCAGACGGCTCAGTTGTACTTGTACAGAGCTACTGATTTTAAATAGAATATCACAGATTTTACAAAGTGCGTTTTCCTTGTGAGAACGCACTTTTTTGTTTATACAAACGGGTTTTACATTGTGCATAGCAGCGTAAAGCCCGTTTTTGTGTGTAAATTCCTTTGCAAACATCTTACAATGACTTTACTTTACTTCGGTTACTGATTTTACAATGCTGATGTATCATAAGTATATCACCTGAATAGAAATAACATGAAGACCTGCACACAGGGTGCAGAGAGAAAAGGTGCAAATCAAAAAGCCCAAAGGGCAAGTATAAGAAAGAGGTTTTATATCATGAAAACAAGAACATCAAAACTGGCAGCGATCTTTACATCAGTTGTACTTGCAGCCACAATGCTCGCAAGCTGCGGAGGAAGCTCAGATAAGATCACAGTTATCTCCCGTGAGGACGGCTCAGGAACAAGAGGCGCATTCATCGAGCTGACAGGTATCGAGGAAAAAGACTCTAACGGCAACAAGACCGATAACACAAAGAAAGACGCCCTTATCTGTAAGTCAACAGACGTTGTGCTTACTCAGGTGTCAGGAGATAAGAACGCTATCGGCTATATCTCATTCGGCTCACTGAACGATACAGTAAAGGCTCTTAAAGTAGAGGGCGTTGAGCCTTCAACAGCAACTATCGAAAGCGGTGATTATAAAATAGTAAGACCTTTCAATATCGCTGTTAAAGACGGACTTTCAGACGCCGCTCAGGACTTTGAGAACTATATCCTCAGCTCAGAAGGTCAGGATATCATCGAAAAGGCAGGCTACATAAAGATCGACAAGAGCGCAGCAGCTTACGCTTCAAACAACGCTTCCGGCAAGGTAGTAGTCAGCGGTTCATCATCAGTAACACCGGTTATGGAAAAGCTTGCAGAAGCATATCAGAAGGCAAACACAAACGTAACAGTAGACGTTCAGCAGTCAGACTCCTCAACAGGTATCAAGGATGCTATCAACGGCACATCTGATATCGGTATGGCTTCAAGAGATATCTCAGACGACGAGCTTTCACAGGGTATCAAGTCTGTAACTATCGCTCAGGACGCTATCGCAGTTATCGTAAATAAGGATAACGCAGTTGAAGATATCACAATGGACGAGATAAAGGCTATCTATACAGGCTCAAAGACAACATGGTCTGACGAAAGCAAATAGGCTATCAAGTTAATTCTCCATAAAGATTTGCACAAGACAAAACTTTGGGCGGCACAGCAAATTGTCGCCCCGTTTGTCTGAGCAAAAAACAAGTGAAAAATTTTCAGAGGTGATAATTACGTTGACGGAAAACACAGCGGTGGCAGCGAATACAGCCGCTCAGAAGCCAACAGCAAAACAAAGTTCCCACCTGCTTGAGAAAGCGATGAAAGCATTGTTTTTTCTTTGCGCCTGCGTTTCAGTTGCGGCGGTAATAGTAATATGTATCTTCATGTTCGCTAAAGGCTGTCCTGCGATCGCCGAAATAGGCGTGGGAAACTTCCTCTTCGGAACAGACTGGAGTCCTAGAAACGTCCCTGCTTCATATGGTATCTTTCCTATGATAGTCGGCTCTCTCTACTGCACCGCAGGAGCAATAATAATCGGTGTGCCGATCGGACTTTTAACAGCGATATTTATGGCAAAGTTCTGTCCTAAAAAACTTTTCAAGTGGCTCATGCCTCCAATAAATCTTCTTGCAGGCATACCGTCCATTGTATACGGCTTTTTCGGCATGGTAGTTGTAGTTCCTGTCATAAGAAACCTTTTCGGTGGAACAGGAAACAGCGTGCTTACAGTTTCCATTATCCTCGGTATCATGATACTTCCTACTATCGTGGGCATGAGCGTGAGCGCACTTAAAGCCGTTCCTGACAGTTACTATGAGGGCGCAGTCGCCCTTGGCGCAACACACGAAAGAGCAGTGGCAACAGTCGTTTTCCCTGCCGCAAAGTCAGGCATACTCGCAAGCGTTATCCTCGCAGTGGGCAGAGCAATAGGCGAAACAATGGCAGTTATCATGATAGCAGGAAACTCCACTATCATTCCACACTCCCTCCTGGACAGCGTCCGTACCCTCACAGGCAATATCGTTATCGAAATGAGCTATGCCGAAGGACTTCACTATGACGCTCTTATCGGAACAGGCGTTGTGCTGTTCGTGTTCATTCTTCTTCTGAACCTTTGCTTTAACCTTGTCACAAACAGAAAGGATAAAGGGTGATAAAAATGTCAGACAGAATGAAAACCTATAAAACACACCCCATGTCATTGGTGTTTAATATCCTAACCAAAATAGCAGTTGTGCTTACCATAAGCGTGTTCGTTCTTATCGTGGGCTATGTGGTGATAAAGGGCGTGCCTTATCTGAAACCGTCCCTCTTCGCAAAGACCTATACCACCGAGAACGTGTCAATGCTCCCCGCTATCGTGAACACCTTTGAAATGCTTCTGGTGTCCCTTGCAATAGCCGCACCTCTGGGCATATTCTGCGCAATATATCTCGTTGAGTATGCAAAGAAAGGCAATAAATTTGTCAGAGTCATAAGACTTACTACAGAAACACTTTCAGGTATCCCGTCAATAGTCTACGGACTTTTCGGAAATATGTTCTTTGTGCTTGCCCTTAACTGGAAGCTCTCAATGCTCTCAGGCGCTTGCACATTGGCGATAATGGTGCTTCCGCTCATAATCCGTTCTACCGAGGAAGCGCTGAAATCTGTAGACGACAGCTTCCGTGAGGGCAGCTACGGACTTGGTGCAGGAAAGCTCAGAACTATCTTCGTTATCGTTCTGCCTCCTGCCATAAGCGGTATCCTCTCAGGCGTTATCCTTGCAATGGGAAGAATTTTCGGTGAAACAGCCGCCCTTATCTATACCGCGGGAACTATCGCCAAGTATGCAGGTCTTACAGACTCAGGACGTACCCTTTCTATCCATATGTATTCACTTTCAAACGAGGGACTTTATATGAACGAAGCAAGCGCTACAGCAGTTGTCCTGCTGGCAGTAGTCCTGCTTCTTAACGGACTTGCGTCCCTTGTTGCCAGAAAGCTTTCCAAAGGAGGAAACTAATAAATGACACAGCCAAAACTGCAGGTGAAAAACTGCGATCTCTTTTATGGAGATTTTCAGGCTCTCAAAAATATAAACTTGTCCATAGCCGAAAAGGAGATAACCGCATTCATAGGTCCGTCGGGCTGTGGAAAATCCACTCTTCTTAAATCCCTCAACCGTATGAACGACCTTGTAGAGGGCTGTAAGATAACAGGGGATTTTACCCTTGACGGGGAGAATATCTATAAAGATATGGAAATAACCGAGCTTAGAAAGCGTGTGGGAATGGTTTTCCAGAAACCAAACCTCTTCCCGATGTCCATATATGATAATATCGCATACGGCCCAAGAACTCACGGCATAAAGAAAAAAGCCGACCTTGATGAGATAGTCGAAACAACTCTCCGTCAGGCTTCCGTGTGGGACGAAACAAAGGACAGACTTAAAAAGTCAGCCCTTGGTATGTCAGGCGGACAGCAGCAGCGTATCTGTATCGCAAGAGCCCTCGCCGTAAAGCCGGAGGTGCTTCTTATGGACGAGCCTACATCAGCCCTTGACCCTATCTCCACTATCAAAATAGAGGAGCTTGCCACAGAGCTTAAAAAGAATTACACTATCGTTATCGTCACCCATAATATGCAGCAGGCGACCCGTATATCCGATAAAACAGCCTTTTTCCTCCATGGCGAGATAGTCGAGTTCGACGAAACTCAGCGTATCTTCTCCAATCCTAAGGAACAGAAAACTCTCGAGTATATCACAGGACGTTTCGGATAAACGCTTTGGAAATATAGGTGAAAGGAAGAAATATCTATGCGTGCGAATTTTGATAATAAGCTCAGCGAGCTTAACAAAAAGCTGCTTTCTATGGCAGCAATGACAGAGCAGATAATCGCAATGTCAATAAAATCTCTTGAAGAGCAGGATACAAAGCTTGCCCGTGAAACGGTGGAGTTTGACGCCAAGATAAACGAGGCGGAGCGTGAGGTAGAGAGGATCTGTCTTAACCTGCTCTTGCAGCAGCAGCCTGTTTTTGCCGAGGATCTCAGACGTGTTTCGGCAGCCCTAAAAATGATAACCGATATCGAGCGTGTTGGCGATCAGTCAGCAGATATTGCAGACCTGAATATCCGGCTTATAAAGAAAAAGCAGAAATGGGATCTTAGCGATATCAGTGAAATGGCAAGAGCCGCCACACAAATGGTGAACGACGCTATCGACGCCTATGTGAACGACGACGAGAACCTTGCCCGAAAGGTCATAAGCTCTGACGATAAAATAGACGAGCTTTTTGTAAAGACCAAGGATAAGATAATCGACGAGATAGCAGCCGATAAAGCAAACGGCGAAAAAGCTATAGATACCCTCATGGTGGCAAAATACTTCGAGCGTATCGGTGACCATGCGGTAAATATCGCAGAATGGGTGGTATTCTCCGTAACAGGCGTCCATAAAACAGAAAGGATCATGTAAAATATCATTGTAAAAGGCGGAAATACCGCCTTTTTGCTCTTCTTGTACGATTTTACTCAGATTTTACTCAGCCTGATTTGTTATTTTACAATTATGTTGTATAATGTTCATTGTAAACATTGTAACAATAGTGTAAAATTATTATCAGGGAGTGTCAGTATGACGATTTTTAATGTTCTGACCCTTATAGGCGGTCTTGCAATGTTCCTTTACGGAATGAATGTAATGGGTAACGGGCTGGAAAAACTCGCAGGAGGAAAGCTTGAAAAAATATTTGAAAGGCTCACCTCAAACCCTATCAAGGCAATGTTGCTTGGACTTTCTGTAACAGCGGTCATTCAGTCCTCCTCAGCCACCACAGTAATGCTGGTGGGCTTTGTAAACGCAGGCATCATGAAGCTCCATTCCGCCATAGGCGTTATAATGGGTGCAAATATCGGTACTACCGTAACAGCGTGGATATTGTCTTTGTCAGGACTTAACGGCGACAGCTTTCTTATAAAAATGCTCAAGCCGTCCTCGTTCTCGCCTATCCTTGCGATAATAGGCGTCGCAATGCTGACATTCTCAAAAAACGATAAGAAAAAGGATATCGCATCTATACTCGTAGGCTTTGCAGTGCTCATGTTCGGCATGGACTCAATGAGTGGTGCAGTCGCACCTCTTAAAGACGTTCCTGAGTTCGCAGAAGTGCTTCTCTGGTTCAAAAACCCTATTTTGGGCGTTCTTGCAGGCGCACTTCTTACCGCTGTCATTCAGTCCTCATCTGCTTCCGTTGGTATCCTTCAGGCTCTCTCAGCCACAGGTGCAATAACCTTCGGCTCAGCGCTTCCTATAATTTTAGGACAGAATATAGGTACTTGCGTAACAGCTCTGCTTTCATCAATAGGCACAAGCAAGAACGCAAAGCGTGTGGCAGTTGTCCACCTCTATTTTAATATAATAGGAACAGTGCTTTTCCTTACAGTGTTCTATCTGCTCAATGCCTTTATCGGCTTCTCGTTCGTTGACGGAGTTGTTGGCGCAAAGGAGATAGCTATTGTGCATACTATATTCAACCTGTCAACATCTATCATACTTCTGCCATTTATCAAAGTCCTTGAAAAGCTTGCCTACCTCACTGTCAAAGACAAAGAGGGGGAGGGAAACAAGGACAATATCGAAGAGCAGTTCAAGCTTCTTGACGAGAGATTTCTCCAGTCACCGTCTTTTGCAGTTGAAAAGTGCAGAGAGCTTACAAACCGCATGGGCGAGATAGCAAAAGAAAGCATAGACATGGCAATGAGTATCTGCGTCGATAAGTACGATAAGGAAAAGGCAGAGCAGATAGCCGCAAATGAAGCAGCCGTCGACCTCTATGAGGATAGACTCGGCACATATCTTGTAAAGCTTTCGAGCCGAGATCTTTCTGCAAAGGATTCTCAGTCAGTTTCAACTATACTTCATGTTATAGGCGACTTTGAGCGTATCTCCGACCATGCCATGAATATGGTGTCCGTTGCCGAGGAAAAACAACAGAAGGATCTGAATTTCACATCACAGGCAACAGCCGAAGTAAAAGTCATGTGCAGTGCCGTGAGAGATGTTTTGGATATCGCCATGGAAGCCTTTGAAAAGCACGATCTGGAGCTTGCCACAAGAGTTGAGCCGCTTGAGGAAGTGGTGGATAAGATAAGAACAAAGCTTAAAAACCGCCATGTAAAAAGGCTTCAAACAGGCGAGTGTACCATAGAAATGGGCTTTGTGTTCTCCGATCTGCTCACAAATTTGGAAAGAGTTTCAGACCATTGCTCAAATATAGCGGTCTGTCTTATACAGGAAAACGACGAAAGCTTTGACGTCCACGAGTATGTTCAGATGCTTAAAAATTCAGGCGAAGGCTTTGACGGACAGGTCAAACGCTACAGCGAGAAATACACTCTGCCTGCTAAAGAGTTTTAACGAAAAGGGGTAAGATCTATGGCACTTATATATTGTGTAGAAGACGATGACGGAATAAGAGAGCTTATATCCTGCGCACTTAGATCAGGCGGATATGAGGTGAAAGCATTTCCAAAAGCGAAACCGTTTTATGAAGAGATAAGAAACAAAGAGCCTTCGCTGGTGCTTCTTGACATAATGCTTCCTGACGAGGACGGATATTCTATACTTTCCAAGCTCAAAAAAGGCAGCCACACTCAGGACGTTCCTGTTATAATGCTTACTGCAAAATCAAGCGAGCTTGATAAGGTGTCAGGTCTTGAAATGGGCGCAGACGACTATATAACAAAGCCGTTCGGCGTAATGGAACTGCTTTCAAGAATAAAAGCCGTTTTAAGACGTGCAGGCAAGCAGAATGCCGAAGCCGATGTCATAGAAGAACAGGGCGTTTTCCTTGACGCTTCAAGACGTATCTGTACATATAACGGTCAGGAGGTCGTTTTGACCTATAAGGAATTTGAGCTTTTGATGTATCTTATGCGCCATAAGTCCATAGCCGTGAGCCGTGATAAGCTTATGGAAATGGTCTGGGGCTATGAGTTTGCAGGGGAAACAAGAACTGTTGATATGCACATCAAGACCCTCAGACAAAAGCTTGAAGCCGCAGGCTGTACGGATCTTATCAAAACAGTCCGTGGCATAGGCTACAAAATATAAAAATTTTCAGATAAGGAGGAACAGCATATGCAGAAAAAACTCTATAAAGTCATGACGATACTTGTTTCATGTACAGTGCTGTTTTTCCTTTTAGTAGCAGGCTCTCTTGGATATTCTACCTATCAGCGTTTCACTAAAAATGAGCTTAAATCCGCTGCAAAGCTCGTTGCCGCAGGAAACAATAAACCCTCAGAAATGGCTGATATTTTGGAAAGATCAGTAGAATATGATGTCCGTGTCACCTTCATCGACGCACAGGGCAATGTAAAATATGACTCTGAAGCAGATCCCGCCAAAATGGAAAACCACTCAGACCGTGAAGAGTTCAAAGAGGCTATGGCAAATGGCGAGGGCGAATCCACAAGATTTTCCAAAACCCTTGGATATACTACATATTATTATGCCATAAAGTATAACGGTGGCGTGCTGAGATTTTCCACCGATAAGGAAAACCTTGCAGGGGTGTTCCTTGCAGTGATACCAATGCTGGTGGTGTTCGCAGGAGGAATAATCTTTATCACCACCATAATCTCCATAAAGCTTTCAGAAAGCATGATAAAGCCGATAAATTCTCTCGTAAAACAGCTTGATCTGAGGAACGAGAATATCGGTCAGTTTGAAACGCCTTATGAAGAACTTGAACCTATCATAAAAAATGCAGACGTTCTTATGGGACGAATACATAAGAACATGAATAAAATAAAGGCAGAGAGAGAAAAAATATCACTTATCACTGAAAATATGGTTGAGGGCATGATACTTCTTGACGAGGACATGACAGTGCTTTCGGTAAATAAGAGCGCCTTGAAAATTCTCGGCAACAGCTTTGACCCTACGGAGCATACCAAGATAAACCATATGACCAACGATGAGCAGATAATAGGTCTGCTTGAAGAAGCCAAGGAAAGCGGTGCAGCAAAAGGTATCATCACAGAAAAAAGCCGTTTTTACCGTACCTTTGCAAATAAGGTCTACAGCGAGAATACCCTTGATTTTGGTATCATAATCTTCTTTGTTGACGTAACAGAGGAGATACAAAGCGAGCAGATACGCCGTGACTTCTCAGCCAACGTATCTCATGAGCTTAAAACTCCGCTTACCACTATAAAAGGCTTTGGCGAGCTTCTTGAAAACGGCATTTTCACCAAGGAAGAGGACGTGAAGAAATACGGCGGTATGATATATCGTGAAAGTGAAAGACTTTTGTATCTTATAAACGATATTATCAGGCTTTCCCAGATAGAGGAGCAGGAACACGTTTTAAACGATAAGATAGACCTGCTGAAAACCGCCCATGACGTAGAGGAGATACTCCGTCACAAGGCAGATAATAGAGAGGTCACAATGACCATTGAGGGCGAACCTGTTCAGATATACGGCAATCAGAGCTATATCACAGAGCTGTTTTTAAATCTCATGGACAACGCCATAAAGTACAATCACGAGGGCGGAAGCCTGAAAGTAACGGTCGGCATAGAGGACGGCAAAGCTTTCGCAGTGTTCAGCGACACAGGCATAGGCATATCCGACGAACATCAAAGCCGAATCTTTGAACGTTTTTACCGAGTTGATAAAAGCCGTTCAAAGAAGATAGGCGGCACAGGCTTAGGGCTTTCTATAGTAAAGCATATAGTCGCATATCACAGCGGTGAGATATCCCTTGAAAGCGAGCTTGAAAAGGGAACTACCATAACAGTGAAGCTGCCTTTCAACGAGCCTGAAACACAGCAGGCTGAGGAAACAGCGGTAACAGAATAATAATCATGCCGTTCTGACGAGAAGTCGGAACGGCGTTTTTGTCAGGTACATGGTATAAAAATTATTAAGGGGAAGGGTGATAAAGAAAGGACAAAAAAACAAGCGGGCGACCAAAGGTCGCACCAGTATGTCGCAAAAGTGTTAAATCAACGGGCGAACGCTGTTCGCCCCTACAAAAAATCATCGCCGCAGGCGATACCATAATTCCTCATTCCTCACTCCTCATTCCTCATTTACCTCCCCCCTGTTGCATTTTCTCCCCAAGTGTGCTATAATGACCTCAACAGACTTTATCTTATGGAGGTAACAAAATGTCAGAAGAAAACAAAAACGTTCAGGAAACCAAGGACGATAAAAAGGAAGGCAACGTCCTTGCAGGCTTCGTTCTCTACACAGACGCTAACATGGATTGGCTCAGATTTAAAAAGTTCCTGAAAGACGATTGGAACATCGTTCCGCAGGACGATGTAAAAGACAACGCTATGGTATTCAAGGTTGGCGATATGGTGGTCGCTTGCTCACTTATGCCTAACCCAGTTCCTAACAAGGAAGCTGAAAATGCGGCAAAGTATAATATTCTCTGGAAAGAGGGCGCAAACGAGGTCGCTAAGCATCAGGCGCACGTTATGCTCGCTGTAATGAATAAAACAAGCGCTGTTGAGCAGGCTATCCTCTTTGCAAAGGTGGCAAGCTCTCTGCTCAAGCTCGATAACGCTATCGGCATCTATAAAGACCCGACAGTTTATGAGAAGAATTTCTATGTGAACTTTGCCGAAACTATCAAAGACGGCGAGTATCCGATGCCTATTCTTATCTACACAGGTATGTATCTTGCTAAAACAGGTCTTTGCGCTTTCACATCAGGCATGAGATTTTTCGGATATGAGGAAATGGAGATAGTTGACTCTCCAAAACAGCCTAACGACCTGCTTGGATTTTTGCTTTCTATCTCCGAGTATGTGCTTTCTGAGGGCGTTGAGCTTAAAGACGGCGAAACTATCGGCTTCTCTGAGGAGCAAAAGCTCCCTATCACTCTGTCAGACGGCGTGAGCGTTCCGGGCAAGACCCTGAAAATAAAGTATTAAACAGCGTAAATGCGTGACTTTCTGTAGGGGAGGACATTGTTTGCCCGTTATCGGTCACTTGCACATGATTTTTAGATATTTCTAAGCCGTACAATTTGTGCGGCTTTTTTTGTGCATAACCGAAAAACTTTCCGCAGACCTCTGTTTTAATTGACTTTTAGTGTGTGCAGTGATATACTTAAATGTGTATCGCCTTTTGTCGGAACAAGCCGACTTTGGCTGTTTTATCAATTTTTGTTAGGAGTTTTGTTGTGGTATTTGCGGATCTTTTTTTCTTGTATTTCTTCCTGCCCGTGTGCCTGATATGCTATTTTATCACACGCAGTACAGCCATAAGAAATGCAGTGCTGGTGGTATTTTCACTTATCTTTTACGCATGGGGCGAGCCTGTCTGGGTGAGTATCCTCATAGTTTCCTCCCTTGTGGACTACATAAATGGTCGGGTGATAGAAAAACACCCCGAAGGCTGGCAGGCAAAAGCGGCGCTTGCATGGTCGCTTGTCTTTAACCTTGGAGTGCTGTTCGGTTTCAAGTATACGGCGTTCTTTGTGGAAAATCTCAACAATTGGTTCGGCCTGGGCATACCTGTGCCTAATATCGTTTTGCCTATCGGTATCTCTTTCTATACGTTCCAGACTATTTCCTATACCGTCGATTGCTATTGGGGCAAGGTCAAGCCACAGAAAAACTTCGGCAGATTTCTTTTGTATGTATCCATGTTCCCACAGCTCGTTGCAGGACCTATCGTAAGATACTCCGTTATCGGCGAGGAGATAAACGAAAGAAAGACCACCGCCAAGGATATCTCGGACGGCTTTTCAAGAATAATCCTGGGACTTGGCAAAAAGGTCATAATCGCAAATAATCTCAGCACCATTGTAACAGCCCTTTTCGGCTCTGCTTCAAACGGCTATGAAAATATAAAGACCCTCTCTGTGGCAGGCACATGGCTTGGCGCAATTCTTGTGGGGCTGTGGTATTATTTTGACTTCTCAGGCTATTCAGATATCGCTATCGGTCTTGGCAGGATATTCGGCTTCCACTTTGATGAGAACTTTAAATATCCTTTTATCTGCAAAACTATCTCAGAGTTCTGGCAGAGGTGGCATATCTCCCTTAGCTCATTTTTCAGAGATTATGTGCTTTATCTCCCTATCTTCGGCAAAAGAAGAAAATACGGAGGACTTTTCCTTGTATGGTTCTGCACAGGACTTTGGCACGGCGCAAGCTGGAACTTTGTTTTCTGGGGACTTTACTATGGAATGTTCATATTCTTTGAAATGCTCATAGGCAAAAAGCGCATGAAGAAAATGCCTGTACCCCTTGCACATATCTATACAAAGCTTGTTATTTTCATAGGCTTCGGAATATTCTATTTTGAGAACCTCGGCTCGCTGGGTACGTTCTTCAAGGCACTTGTTGGAGCAAATGGAAACAAGCTGACCGACACAGTTACACAGCACCTTTTCATGAACAATATCTGGCTTTTTGCAGCGGCAGTGCTTTTCACAATGCCTGTTATACCAAAGATCAAAGAAAAGGCGCTCTCTGCAAAGGGTACAGCCTATTTTATGCAGTCAGCAGGTATACTATGCAATGTGGCAATACTTGTTCTCTCAAGCGTTCTGCTTGTGAACACAACAAACAATCCGTTCTTGTATTTCAGATTTTAGGCAGGTGAAAGAGTATGGCAAATAATAAAGATTTTGAAAAGGACTTCAAACTGCCTGATACAAAGGCTCTTTCAGAAGCCTATACAGAGTATCTTGACAGCGTTACTTTCGGTGGAAAGCCTATAGGCGAGGAAAAGAAAAAGCCTGAAGCTGTCAGCATGGCAAAAGTTGACGAAACGGAGAAAAGCTCCACTGTCCATGACGAGATAGTGGAAAAGATAGTCAGAAAAAACAAGGCTCTCAGCCACAGCATTTGGACGGACGAGCCTGTTTTGAAGCCAAAGAAAAGCGTATGGCTAAATACTGATGATGATAATGAAGAAGCATTGAAAAAAGCTGAAAAAGTTGAAAATTCTCAGTCTGTACAAAAAGCTCAGGAGAAAAATGCTGAGGAAAAGGCTTCTGATAATGAGGTCATTATTCCATTTTCCAAAGAGAAAAATCACATAAACGGCACTAAAAAAGAGATCTCTGTGGCAGTTTCAGCAGACGGAACTGTGAAAAAGCTGCCGAATAAAAAGAATTTCGTGCTGAAGATACCTGACAGCTATTATAGGGAATATGACGCAGCGGCACAGGATAAAGGCCCTGTTATCGCAGGAAAAAGGGTCGAGATAATCGACAAGAGAAGCCCTGAGAAAAAGCCTGAGAACGCTCAGAAGCCCAGCAGGGTAGAGGCGACAATAAATGTCAGAGTGCCTGTTCAGAAAGAGCAGGAGCATGTCAGGAAAGCTGAAAAAAAGGCTGAACCTAAATCTGAGCCGAAACCTGATCCTGTGGAAAAAGAAGAAAGCGACGCTAAGGCAGAGGAAGCTTACAGAAAAGGCATCGAAAAGGCAAAAAAACGTCGTGAGGAACGTGAAAAGGCTAAGAAAAACAATATACACGAGCTGGAATTTAATGTCATAAATTCTGTTGTTTGCCTGCTTATTGTTTTCGGCGTGTTTGCGGCACTGCTTGTGATGAAGCGTGAAAGCGGTTTTATACAGTCAGAAAACAGAAACCTTGCGACTTTTCCGAAATTTTCGCTGTCATCATATTTTGACGGTGACTTCACAAGCGGAATAACCGAATATTTTACCGACACTGTTCCAAACAGAGAAAAGCTTAAATCTTTCTGCTCTGATTTTACGAATATGCTTGGAATAAAGCTCAACGATACTGTTATAACTGGCGATTTCAAGACGGTGGAAAAAGAAGAGCTGGATCAGGATAAGATCGCAAAAACAACAACTGTAACGGCTTTTACAGGTTCGAGGACTACCACCACTGCGGATACAAAGACCACCGACACAAGCACAACTACGAAAAAATCAACGGAAAGTGAAAAGGTAGTTGACGTGCCTGACAATCTTGACGACGGTCAGTGGGAGGGTGACGTTATAGTATCCGGCAAGGGTGAAAACGTCCGTGCAATGGGTGCATACTATGGCACGTTCGAGAACGGCGACAAGTATGCGAACACCATAAACAAATGGAAGGCTGACCTTGGGGACAGCGTGAACGTATACAATATGTCTATCCCGACTTCGGCGGCTTATTATATGCCGAACAATCTCAAGGACGCTGTTTCAGATCAGAAAGACAATATCGACAACATTGCCGCAGGTCTTAACGGAATAATCAACACTGATGTTTATGACTCTCTGGCTGAGCATACAAAGGAATATATCTACTCAAGAACGGATCATCACTGGCAGCCTTTGGGAGCATATTATGCGGCGCAGGTTTTTTCCGATCAGTCGGGAATAGATTTTCCGGACCTTGATACCTACGATAAATGGGAGATAGACGGCTTTGTGGGAACGATGTATGCTTACAGCAATTACAACAGTGAGTTGAAAAAATATCCTGACAAGTTCATTTACTATAAGCCTGACAATAATGATGATCTGACGGTAAAGTATTATGATACGGAGTTTAAAAACCCTGTGGAGTCTACGCTGTTTTTTGACTATGCAGAGGGTGTGAACTGCTATTCTGCGATACTCAACGTGGATCAGGAGATAGCTGAGATAGATACGGGCGTGGATAATGGCAGAGTGCTTGTGGTGTTCAAAGACAGCTTTGGAAATGCTCTGATACCATTTTTCACCCATGGCTTCTCAAAAATCTATGTTTGTGATTTCAGATATTTTGATATAAACGCTATTGATTTTTGTAAAGAAGTGGGTTGCACAGACCTGCTGTTTGCAATATCGTTGACGAGCTGTTCAACGCCTAGTAAGGTGGATTGTTTGAATAATATTAGGATACAGTAGGAGCTAAGTGAGGAGTGGATTAAGTGAGGAGTGAGGAGTGAGGAGTGAGGAATGAGGAATGAGGAATGGGCAAAGCAGACCAAAGTTAATTACAAGCATAAAGTGAAAATAAAGCACCGAGCGAAGCGAGAGATAAAGCGCACGCTCAAGCCCGGCGCTAGAGGGCTTGTGGGGTCTAGGGGCAAAGCCCCTAGCGGAGTATGAGGCAGAGCCTCATTCGGCGCAAGCCGACAAGGTGCAGATTTAATGAAAAATAGCATATAGAAGTCAGATATTAGATGAAAGTGATATCGGAGAATTAAATCTGCACCGCCTTTCTAGCCCTAAGCGCAATGTAGATACGCAAAGAGCGGAGCGATTTTGCGGAGGAATAAACTATCAATAAAAATTGTAGGGGATTGGCGAAATTTCTGTTCGCAAGCTCACAGAAATGCGACAGCCCGTTATTTCTTGCCCATTGAATTATCGGGGAATATCACAATAATGTACCTCGAAAATAATTTGGCATCAAAGATACAACAATCACAGCATTACACCTCCGAGCGGGACGTCGAGGGCGCCGTCCCCTACATGGTTTGTGAAAACATAAATGTTGTTGGGAATAACACACATTGTTGACGTATGTTGTACGGATAACGCAAGGTTTGTCGGGCGACCAGAGGTCGCCC
>OLHE01000917.1_pt1 | contig 21083 bp, 26 predicted proteins | sample 1605821 | NCBI WGS metagenome assembly OLHE01 (sample SAMN03283250) | human gut metagenome | biome: human-associated habitat; material: feces | host: Homo sapiens | place: USA | collected 2013
TAGCGAACCCGAGAAGTGCTATCCCGCGAAAAGCACTATCGGTAGCCTGCTATCAATGTAAATTACTAAAACGTTATAATAGAAGTACACTAAAAACAAACTTTTTCCACATACCAAAAAAGCGAGCCGCGCGCACTATCTTTGCGCTTCGACTCACCTTTCCTTTTTCGGGCTGTGTCACAGCTATTCTAATTTGCGTTTAAATTTTCTTCAGATTCTCCGCCCTTACCGCCGCAGTGATCTCTCCGCCCTGACCGATAACAATATAGTCCTCTCTGTCGCCGGAGCCTGCCTGCATAACCTCATACACATTCGTATACACAAACAACGCAAGCGCTCCTCCGTTGTACGTCTTTGCACCGTAATTCACTTTCACCTTATCTCCCACGACAAATTTCTGTGTCTGCGTATCGTCCTCCGCCTTGTAAAGATCCGCCGTATACAGCCACCCTGTCGGTACGCCGTCAAGACCTATCAGCGTTTCCTTACCGTTACCGGATACCTGCAATACAGTATAGACCGTGTAATAAACATAAGAATAAGGCTTGACCCCGTTTGTAAATACAGCGCCCCGCTTTACTCTTACCTTATTACCCTTTGAAAATCCGTTGTGCTTCTCATCATCGGGCTTTTCGGGAGGCTTTTCTATGCAGTGCTCCTCGTACCACCTTGCGGTTATCGCAGGATAATCAACAAAGCAAATATCCCCGTCAACATCTTTACCGCCGATATTGTCAACACCCCACTGCCACATTTTCTGCCCGTAATCGAATCTGCTCGGATAGTCCGGACTTTCCGTCCAGTGAGCAAGCCATATATCATACTTTCCGACTAACCGTTCTTTCTGATAATAGCTTTCAAGCCATGAGGGATTTGCATAAATTCCCGACGGCAGACCCGCTTCATTCAGGCTTTTGCAGAATTTCACCGCCATATCGGTTCTCACTTTGCTTGTAAGATTATCGATCTGCTTCTGCTCTTCCATGTCAAAGAACACGGGATATGACGGCTTTTCATTGTCCAGCACCTTTATACACGCTTTTATCTGACTGTCCAGTTCAGCGTTGTCAACCGCCGTGATATACCAATAACAGCCGTATGCCAACCCGCGTTTTGCACATTCGATTATATTCTGCCGGAAATAGCTGTCCTCGTCTTTCCCTATTCCCGCACGGATTATAACAAATTCGTTTCCTGCCGCCTGCGCCGCGGTAAAATCAAATTTCTCCTGTGCCCTGCTGATATCAATTCCTTTTATTCTCATGGTCGTCCTCCCCACTCTTGTTTTTTATCTGTTCAAGCACATTCTTTATCTTTTGCGGTACAGGCAGACCGAGCGCCGCCGCATTCTCAACTATCGAGATCCCTTCGTTTGCTATATAGAAAAGCATCACAGCCGACATAGCGGCGGGTATTCCGCCGAGCACATAAGTGTCGGTTATGTGACCGAGTGCCACAAATGCTAGAATCAGCACCTTCTTTGCAATGCCTCTGAACCCGACTTTACTGGAAATTTTCTTTTCGCTGACAGCCGCAAACACACCGCTGATATAGTCCAGCACCATAAACGCTATAAGCGCACGGAACAGCCCGTTCACCTCACCGTACATAAATCCCAGCATTGCCCCGACAACACCCGCTGCACTGTCAATCGCTATCTGTATCTTACTCATATTTCCCCTCCTTTGATTTGATCTTTATTTATTTTTTCTCTGACCCTGATTTATCCACCAGAAGCTCTGCGAATGCGGCGGAGTAGCACCTCCGTTTGTTGCATTTTTCATTATCATCTCATCGTCCGACATTCCCGCCTTACTCAATGCGGTCGGCTTAAGCTCCGGATGCATCTTATACAAAAGCTCAAGATAAGTCATTCCCTCTATATCCCCGGGTATCTTCATCTGTTCTATCCAGTCATAGAAACCGTCCTTTTCCCCGTACAACTGGAACAGTGCTTCGGTAAATTCTTCATCGCTGTATATCTTGTCGCTGTACTTTTTTATAAAGTCGTATGCATCGTCAGGTGAGAACTTTCCGCTATCTGCGTTTTCTTCCTCATTCTTTACCGCATCTTTGAGTGATGAATTTAGCTTTATCCGATAGTTACGGTTGCTGTCGTAGACATTCTGTGCATAATCCCTGTCGTTCTCATACACCCCACGGTTGTAATCGCGATCGTTTTCAAGCACATCACGATTATACTTTCTGTCGCTCTCATACACCCCACGGTTGTAATCGCGATCATTTTCAAGCACATCACGATTATACTTTCTGTCGCTTTCAAGTACGCTTCGGTTGTAGTCCCTGTCATTCACATACTTATCTCTGTCGAATTGAGCCTGCCAGTTTCTCTGCGCCTGTGCGTCCTTATTCTTATTATATTCAAACTCCCTGTTTGTGTTATAATCAGCCACGCTGTCACGATATCTGCCGTATTCCGTATCTTCAAGACCGATCAGCGTGTTGAGCTTTTTATACGCGCTGTCCTCCTCATCACGATAGCGCTCATACGCTCTCTGTTCAAGCTCCGGTATCTTATCATTCAGCTTCGACATATAGCTGTCATACGCCTGCTGACCCGCAGTTACCGCATAGCTGTTTGCATATCCTCCGGTAAGCATAGATGCATTTCCTACCGTATCCTCCATAGCCGTCTTCCCGGCTTTCGTATAGCTGTCCTTATACTGTGAAAAAAGCTTGTCGCTCCCGATATCATAATTGAATTTCTTTTTCCCGAGCACACTCGAAAGATTGCTCTTGACCGCATCCGAATAACGACTCCTATATTCGGGAACGGCGGATTTTTTATTACTGTTTTTTACTGTACTCATATCTCCTCCGCATAACACATTTCCTGCTCTGCCTTCATCTCTGCCTCATACTCATCTATCTCCGCGTCAAACCTTACGATATCCTCCGCCGTTATCCTGTCACGGCTGTAATGATTGCCGAGCTGCATAGCCGCCCACGCTCTGTCAAAACTGCCGCTCTTAACGCCGTTTACAGCGACCTCAACGATCCACTTTCCGAAATCAAGCATTATACCTCACCTCCCGATACTGCCGCCGCTTCGAGCGCCGCCACTCTTGCTTCAAGGCTTGTTATTCTGCGTTCCGCGTCCTCAGGAGCGGGACTCCAGTCAGTCGGCTTGTTGCCCGCTTCAAGCTTCATAGCGCAGACCTCTATATAGTTTCCCGCCGCCGTAGGCTGCAGATATATTCTCGCGCCCGAATATGTCCCGGTGCTTTGCGGTGAAAATTTAGCCGTAAAGCTGATATACTGCCATTCGTCCGAGATAATTATATCCTGCGTGTTGCCGCTGTGGTCGGTGGTCGATTTATAGAACGGCTGTAACCTGCACGGAACTCCCTCCGCCGAATTACTGCGTATCCGGCAGGAAAAAGTATATATCACTCCCGAATTAAGCGGTATATCGTCCTGCCCACAAATTATCTGACTGTTTTCATCCGTAGAAGTCAGTCGTATCCCTTTGCTTACACACGATATCGGCGTGTCGGTGATATCAACGGTCTGTATCGTTCCCGCCGTTCCATATTTTCGCCAGTGACCCTTGCTGTGACCGCCGTAACCGATAACCGCTTCAGCCGTTCCTGTGATAATATTCCTGCCGCCTATGCTGACTGCGTTTACAGCCGCCGTGATATCCGCCGCAGTCGCCGCACCGACATCAGCCGCCGTATGCGTATGCTCCGCCACCGCGAAATAATCAATATTCTTTCCCGCCGCCGTTCCCAGCGTTGGAAAATCTGTTATATCCGATTTAGTGTGCGTGTGCTTTTTCGCCGCCGCACCGACCTCCTCGGCGGTATATGACGGCTTTTCATCAGCTTTCGCCCAGTCTGCTATATCAGTTGACAGCAGATAGTCGCACATATCAGGCGATATTGTTTTTAGCATTTTCCATTTATCTATGCCGTTTGCAACCCTGATATCACTTATATATCTACCTGCCTGTGTCGTCAGATCCTGCGACACCAGCAGCATACCGCTTGGATACACTGTATTATCTGCCGCCCAGGCGGACGGAGATTTTGTCAGCTGTCGGACAGGTAATTTCAGCACATTATATTCATCAGTAGCATAGTTATCCGATTTGATTTCGGCAATGGCTGAAAAGTCAGAACCCACACAGATATATTTGCCGGTGCTACTGTCATAGCGATATATAGCAGGCGGGTTAAGCGTTGTATACAGCGTATCAGATGTGCCTATTTGCGGTAAACCAGCAGGAGTATCATAATTTTCGTCTTTTTTCACTGTCTGTGATACAAGTTGCCGCTGTAGCGGTGATCTAGTCAGCCCAACTGCCGCATTATACTCCGCCATCGAAGCAAATGGGACACGCCCGACAGACGGATTTGTAAACTCTGAATACGTGCCGTTTTCATTAACAATATACGCGGCAGGCGATATCAAGACACTTCCATACGGGTAACTATCATCAGGAATATTTATTGCAGAGTACCGATACGCACCTCCCCAATCTGTATTTCGCGTAGTTAACGAATTTCCGCTTACTTCCCATGACGTCCCATCGGTTTTTATCCCATGACCCTCCATATGCACGTAATACAACGTATAGAGGTTGCCGTCTGAGTCTTTTTGCTCTACTGCTTTTACCAGCGTCATCGGATATATGGTAACTGTTTGAAATAGACTTGTATTTGTAAACGTATACACTGAGTATTTAGCAGAGTCGGCAATTGGTTTTCCGTTAGGGCTTAGGACGTATCCCTGTACAATAATATCGTTGCCACTAATTCCATATGTTGCTGTATCACCTGCGTAATATCCGACCACGTCATAATTGTAATCCAGGTATTTTACCGAATTTTCGGTAAGTATTATCTGATCACCTATTCCGTTAGCACGCTTTGCCACATCATCTATACGCTTATCAGTCTTGTTTTTTGTACTGAGCGGTGATTTATTTGCTACAGCTGCTGCAAAAGTTGCCACCTCAGATACACTTGCAGTAGCTTCATCTGTTAGCTCCGCAAAAGCACAGCTGACCTTATGTGCCCCTCTGTATTTCCATACAAGCGAGGTCGGGAAAAATGCTATTGTGCGGTTTACATCTATCTTTCCTCCGTTACCGCATAACGTATCGAAACATTCTATTGCCGGGTTTCCGTTGAAAGAAAACTCCACACGGCGCAGTGCTATATTTATGGCATCGGCACAAGCTTCAAACGCCGCCTTGCGATCGGATACCGACTGCAAAAGCGGGTTTTCCGGCAGAAACATTGTGGCGTTTCTGACAGCGCTATCAGATACATTGTGCAGGTCTTTGTACTCGCTGTGGTCGGGTCGAAAAATGTTACAGAAAACGAATCGGGAGAAATCGCATTTGCTATAGCGGAAAGCTGCGACCTGTTCACCCTCCAAGTTACCTGTATCTTGTACACGCCCGCTCTGATACGGTTGCGGAACATCACGCCTGTTTCGCTTCTACCGCTGTCCTCACTGTCAAGATCGGAACGTTGAACAGCGTATGAGCGTGGCGAAATCGGCGTGAAGCTGCCGAATTTTATAAGTGTCTGCATATTAACTCCTTCCGTTAAGTCTGCGGTTTCTGACAGCATTATAGCGCGCTACGGTTTCACCGACCGTATCTCCGTCTATATCGACCGTGACGTGTATATCTGCCGACTGACCGCCTGTACTGTCAGACATAGGTATCGTTTTCCTTTGCATAGTTTCCTGCCGCATAGTCCGACTTATCAAGGAACATCTGCATAGCGGCATTGACCTTCTGCTGTGTGGTTTCAAGCTTTCCAAGTCCTTTTTCCTGTGCGTATATCTGCAGGTTCGTGTCGTTTATGGCAACACCGAGATTATCCATCATTGTGAAGTTGCCCTTTGCCATACCTGCGATCGCTTCCATAGCGCTGTCAACGGATATACCCATGATACTTGCCACATCTGACGCTCGTTGCATAGACTGCGTTACCATATCGGCAAACTGTGCAACCGAAAAGCCCGAACCCTGAAAGAGCGCACCCATTTTTGTGGCAGTCGCAAGATACTTGCTCTGTGAAAGTCCAAGCGAAGAAGCGGCAGTTTCTGCGGTTCTCTGAATCGTGCCGGCATAATTTTTGAATACCGACTCCGAACCGCCTATGTTCTGCTGGAGGTCACCTGCAAGGCTTATAGCATTCTTTATCATTGCGCCTATACCGAGCGCAGATAATCCCGAAGCGAGTGTCTTAAAAGCACTCAGCGTTCCGGCAGAGGTGTCTTCCGCCTGCTTTTTTACATTCACAAGGTTTTCATTCACCATTCGTATCTTACGGTCAAAATCATCCTGGTTCGCCCTTACTATAACGTTCAGTTCTTCTACTGTCACTTACTGTACCTGCCTTTCGTAGCCGCCGCATATTCAGCCATATTCTGCTTTGATAACTCCCAGTCCGACACGGGTATTCCCTCTGAATTATCACGTCCGTACAGCTTAGGAAATGCCTTTTCTATGCTGTGCGGATATTGTCTTGGTGCGTTGACACCGATGGCAACAAGCTGACCGATGCTATAAGCAAAGGCACACATCAAGCGTTCGTTAAGCTCGGTGTGTGCCTTGTCATATTCGTTTTTCGCCTGTATCGCCTGCGTTATTTCCCGTACCGATAAGTCCCAGAAATCTTTATGTGTTATTCCTGCTGTCAGCGCCGGGCGGTAGAGGTTGGTTATCAGTTCTCCTGCACTGCTCCACTCTCTGCCTTTTCTGCGAGCGCCAGCAGTTTTTCTGCCTGCTGACGCTTGAAAAAACCCGACACCGTAAGCGTCTTGAAGAGTATTTCCGCCATATCCGAAAGGTCGCCGCCTGCGTCTATCTAATCGTCATAGATCTCCTGCGCCTTTCTGATGTCAATGTTCGCCTGGAAGCGGTTCAAAGCGCCCCACAGATACAGCGTGACTGTTTCGAGCTTGTCAAAATCCGCCATACCCGCAACAAGCGACTTGCCTGTTTTCTTCTCGATCTCGATCGCCGATGAAGCCGAGATTTTGAGCTTGTACTCAGTGTCACCGATTTTCAGTGTTTCATAGGGTAATCTGTTTTCTTCCATTTTAATATCCTCCGTTTGATTTTTTGCATAAGAAAAGCACACCCTCTCAGATGTGCTTTATAAATTTAATTTTTTAACACAATTATAGCACTGTGTCGCTTCCGCTCGCCATGTGCTTATTCACATAATTAACGATTTTATCTGCCTCATACTTTCTATCTTCTGTTACAGCAACGGCAATTGTCTTTAACTCACTGCTACTTATGTAATTTATTATAATAACATATTCAGTTATATTCTTAGGACGTGATGCGATAATTGCACCCGGAATACCGAACAACAGCACGCCCGCAACAGTAGACCCCACAGACGCTCCTTTGAGCTCAGAGTTTGATTTCAAAAGTGCAGACGTTATTTTATCCGCATTAAGAATAGAATCGTTTTTATTGACAGTGAAAACCAATTTATCTTTAAACACAGATAATAAACATTCGCTCTCTCCTTGCGGTAATCCGTAAAGCGCTATACCGTAGCATTTTATAAGAGCACGGATTGATGTACCTCTTTTCTTTGCTTTTTTAACTTTTTTCATTCTTAATAAACCGTAAAACAGAAATATCAAAGCCATAACAAGCATTACTGCTCCAACTGCCCCTTGATTGGTAAAAAAAGCATATACAGAAGCAAACAAAAGTATTATTCCGGGGATAAAGCATGCGATAGCTAAAATCATTATATTCCCTCCGTGATACTATATTTGTATCTATAATACCACGAAAGACTATAAATGTCAAGTTATGCCGCAGCAGTTACGTCCTCAAGCTCTGTAAGAGGTGTGCTTCTGAGCGTGAATTTCAGCGCCGCATTGACCTCTGCCGCAGAACGCTTTACCGATACCTTTGAGCTCCACAGAAAGCCTGTACCGTCTGGGTAAAGGAGCTTGAACCATGCAGTAGAATTTGCTTTCTGTAACGTTCTCAGCGTAGAATATGACGTTGACACATCCGCTTCTGACACGGCAGGATTTTCATCTTCATCGTTATAAAAGAACGTGAAGTCCAGATCGCCGTAGTCCTTGACACCGGGTATGTAGCGCTTTGAGCCGTCTGCCAGGTTCGTTACATCGACCTTTTCGGGATCGCCGCCCATATCGGGAGTTGACTGTAAGCCGTAAAGCGTCTTAAATGTGCCTGTCTTTGTGTCGGCGTACTGTAATTTTGTGCCTTTTGATAAAAGTTCCATAATAATTTTCCTTTCTGCTTAAGGGTTATAAACCCTGTGATTTAGTTCATCTATTTTTGCGGAAAACCGCATACATTTACGCTGTAATTCGCCGTCCGGCATCATCTGTCCGAATATACGGCGAAAGCCTTTCGATACCATTACAGCGCTTATCCGTGCCGACATATCAGCTACGACAGCAGGCGTGCCCGCCTTATCCCATATATCGATCTGTACCGTGATAACCGACAGCCGCTCCACACCGTGAAGTACGGTGTCGCTCTGATTTGCTATCTCACTTAACGTAATGACGGGAAAATCGGCTGTGGCATCGGGGAACTGCAATTCCACCGTGCCTATGTCGGCAAGCATATCAGCAATTGTGGGTATAATATCTATCATGCCATTGCGCTCCTTATCGCCCTTGCAAGCTCAACCTTGCAGGACTTGAAAACATACTCCCTGTTACCAAGCAAAGCAGGATAAAGATACGGTTTTGGCGGTGCGCCGTTCGTTGTGTGCCAGTTGCCTTTAGCGTCCTTGTATCTCCACGGTTGCATCGTGTGAGGTACACCCGGTGCGCCGTGCTGACCTGTGCCGAACTCTACAAACATAGCATATTCAACGTTTGTACCGACCGCCCAGACCTTAAGCTCAAGGTGTTCTGTAGAGATACTGCCTTTCAACCTTCCCGTATCATACGGGCAGTTTACCTTTGCATCACTCTTTATCTTCTGAACGCCCTTACCTATGCCCTTGTCTATTGCCTCATCTACGCTTCCGCCGAGCCGTCTGAGCTTTGCCATTAAACTTTCAAGTCCTTCGATTGACATTTCCATATGCTTATGTCCTTTCTGCCGTTGCGCTGTCGTGCATAGTATAATGTGCAACGGAGAGTATCTTATAATCCGATCCGTCACACCTTACTATATCTCCGACTTTAAGCATGTCTTTATCCGTTGTTGCTATCGTCAGCATACCGTGTATTCTCTCGCCGTACAGTTCGACAGAAACGCTGTCGGTTACCGGCTTTATAACAGCGGATATTGTCGCTACCTGTTTAAGCTCCGATACCGTTCCCACATAGTCGCTTTTCTTTGATACCTTGCGATACACCGCAAGCGTTCTTGTATCAACCGTCATCATTCGCACGGATAACACCGACCTTTCGGGGATAATTCTGTAATCGTTTCTGTAAATCGGGCGGCAGATCGGATATAAAGGAACGGGAAATACCGCCCTCGCTGCGAGCGGTTTTTCCCTCTGCTCCCTGTCTGTTATATGCTATAACGGCAAGCTCTGTCTGCACGCTGACAAGCCTTGCAGGCAGTTCATCTCTGCCGATAACATCAAGGATAGTGTCCTCTTCGGCAAATGCCTTGCTGACCGTTTCAATGCTCGTCTTGCATTCATCCGCACCGGTATAGTCAAGCACAGCGGCAAGCCCTACGGGAAGTCCATTATCCGCAAGCTGTACCTTAGCTTCCGCCATAAGCTCACGCCTTGTAACCTCCGCCTCACGCTTTGCAAGCTTTTCCTCAGTCTGCTTACGCTGGTACTCGGCTTTCTGCTCTGCGTTCATTTTTTCGAGCTTCTTCGCCTCCGAGAGTTTCTCGTCTGCGTCCTTCTGCCACTTTGTTTTTGCTGTTTCCAGTGCCTTGCTTACACGCTTGTCAAACTCAGACTGCATATCCTTGTCCTTTAACATATCGTCAAAGGTTGGCTTCTGCGATGCGTTATCCTGAGCGTCACCGCCGTTATCGGCAGTCTGATTGCCGGGAACGTTTGCGCTTGTACCACCGTCCCCCTCGCCCTCTGCGAAGTGCTGCAAGCCGATGAAAATTCTTCTGTTGTTCATGTTTCTGTCCTTTCTCCGCCCACTGCGTTCATTGCCCGCAACGTTCGGAATAAATTGTTTTTGGGTATAAAAATACCGCCCTTTTTAAGAGCGGTAAAATTATCAGTCTTTATTTGTAAAAGTAATCGGTATAATCATTTCCGGCAGAAAATTCATTTCATAATGATATTTATCAACGTAAGCACCGCTTACGTCTTCCACTGTGTACATTGTCCAGTCATTCAAATACACATAATCAATCTTGTACACGTTCGGAGCAACTTCTATCGTTACAACCAGCTCGTTTGCTTCGTTGTTTGAAATAGAAAAAATTACCAATAAGCTCAAGCACTGGTTTGTCGCTCCTTGCATTGATAACCGACAACCGCCTTGTCACATTGAAGTTATCGGCTTCTTTTTGCACATTGTACGTCACTCTGTCAGCTTCTGTGCAACCACACAGAAGAACCGCCGTCAGTATAAATCCGGCTCCGGAAATAATGATTTTCTTAATTTTGTTCATACTAAAAATCCTTTCGTTCGTATTTTAGATATAAAAATACCGCCCATTTCGGGGCGGTAAAATTATTAAGTTTGGTTCTGATCTGCGCCGAACTTCACAAAAACGGCTGTTTTTGTGAAGTTGGTGTTTAAAAACGCATTTAATTTTTAAAAACGCATTTAATTTTTAAAAAAACGGATAGAATAAAACCGCTCACGGCTGTGGGCGGTTTTAAGGCAAAATAAATGCTTTTTTCTCTTCTTTGCTCAAATCTGAAAATTTCTTATTCGTCTTCCGTAAGTATTCTGCCAATCGGCTAAGATTATATTCATTAGGGGGCAAACGCTTTTCGCCTCCTACAAATACCCCATCAAATTCCTTAATATCAGGATCCGGTATTATTTCAGTCATTTTTATATCCTTTCAAAATTATATTTTGAGAGAATTTGCTCTGCCGCTTCCCCGTCTATTATAAACTGATATTCATGAGTGATTGGCAAGTGAACAGCGCCAAAATTCTCTATATAATGATTAAGAACTTCTTGATTAGCCGCATATCCGTATATACATCCGGTCTCATTTCCCGCTTTTACGGACTCCTCTATAGCCGCCGCAAATAAATGTCCTCCGACTCCAATAAACTTCTGTTTTCCATTGTTAAGCAGTTTGTTGTTGATAGGTGCTGTACTTGCATACGACAAGTATACACCGCCTTTATCTTTGCGTATAGCTATAAGCCCCTGTGGTTCTGTATCGTTTTTAAGATATACTCCTAAGACCTGTTCACCATCAGGAATATCTGACCAATCTATATTCCAACCATCAGCCTCCTTGAAGCGTGAATATTCAGATTTCGTGAGTTCTCTAACTTCCGTCTGAAAAATCTCACCGGTTTCTGCATCTTTTAAACACGGTACAAATTCATCAAATTCTATATTAATTATACCATTTTCCTTTGATTTGTCAACACCATCCCCTGCAAACCTCATTGGTTTATCCGCATTGACTTTACCCGCACTTCCTGCAACGTACCGCCACTTGCCGTCCTCGCCCTGCTGTAAGTTCCGCTCCCACTCGTCAAAGTCAACATCTGCGCCTATCTCATCGCCCAGTTCGGCGAGCTCTTTATCAAGATCCTCCTCGCTCGGCAGAACAGGGAGCGTTGTAGAACGGCAGAACGGGTGCATAGGCGGAGGATTTACACCTGCCTGTGCGCTGTTGCGCTTGAACACCTTACCATCAAGCTCACAGCATAGATCGCTTGTGCGGCTGTCAAGGCAGGCGGAAAACTCGTATTCGTCAATGTCAAGCTCCTTGTAGCCATACAGCTCCGCCGTATTCGCAACGCAGGTGGTTTCCGTCTGGACAAGCCTGCGTGCCTCGAAAGCGCCGACACCGCAGCGGTTCATTATATCGTCCGCCATATGCCGCTCGGACTTTCCTGCCATAATGCCCACAAGCATATCGTGCTTTAATCCGTCTGCAAGTGCGTTTGTGTTATCCCAGACACGCTGGGAGAACATCTGGCCGCTCCAGTTGGTCGACAGGATAGCTTTAACACGGCTTTCGGGAATTAAATCAAAAGCCGCGCGGTAATCCGCACCCTTCGTCACATCGAAAACCGTCTGCATATACGCACTCTGAATTATATCGCCCAGATGCTCTGTATCAACGCCTATTTCGGCGTTTGCAAGGCGTGAGCACATATCACTTATCTTGCTGTCAAGATCATTCAACCGCCCTATTCTGTGGGCGTATGCAGGCGATGATAACAGTGTTTCAAGCTGTTGTTTCTTCTGCTCATCGGTGCAGGCAGCAAGAGCGGTCTTCATCTGTTCAAACATAGACTTATTCGGTGCGTTTTTGAGCATTGTTTCGGCTTCGGCAATACTCAGTTCAAACTTATCTGTAAAGGCGTTAAAAACGTCATTCGCTTCCCCTTGCAGATACCGTGCTGTTGCGTAATAAGCCTTACAGAGCATATCGGCGGTGCTTTCCGCTTTTGCCGTGTAGCTTACCATTCGTCCTGCGGCTCTGTCCTCCCAATATTTCTTACTCGGATTCTTCATTGCTTTCGCCCCTTGCAAGCGGTGTGTTCATAAAGATCTGCTGTTGTGCCGCTATAGCGTCCTGCTTCTGCTGTCGGAGTTCTTCTGCGGCACTCTGAGGATCTTTAACAAACGGCAGGAGCGAGAGCAGCGTTTCCTGCGGTACTTTACCGTCAAGCGTTGCCACCACCTGAGATAATTCAAGCTCATTTTGAGGAAGCGAGCGTGTAAAGGTTATGTCTATCAGCTTCGGATCGATATGACCGCCTTTTATGCCGATTATGTTGGAAAGGCACTCAAGGCGGTAACGTAAGCCTTCTGTGAAATACCGCTCTTTCGTCTTGGTAATCTGCTCAAGGTTCAATAGCTTGTACTTCATAGCAACACCCGAAGCATTCCCTGCAAAACTTTCGTCCGACATATCGGGTACGCCCGAAATCTTGTGAATATCGGTAACAATACTCTTTCTCAGCACTTCCACACTTGCTTCATCAAACTGCCGTGTCAGAAAGCCTATTTCACCGTCCTGCGACAACTCTACGACCCTGTTGCGCTGAATATCGCTGTAGGTTTCAGCCTTTTCATCGTCTGTTTCACCGAGTATCTGACCTTTGATGTACATCAGGCTGTCAACGAACTGCTCCTTGTCATTAACCCTGTCTGACTGCAACGTGTTATATGCGTCAATAAGGCTTATGACCTGCTCAAAATCGCCCTGTCGCTGACCGTCATTATAGATCTCATTCAGCGGTACTTTGCCGAAATAGTGCGATATTATCTCGCCCTCGGACTTAATTCCGAAGTTGCTTGTAAGCTCAAAATCCTGCGTTATCATATCGGTCATAAGCTGACACTTGAAGCACTCAGGCGTACTTTTGCCCGGCTCAAAAACGGGATAATAATAAACCGCAAATACGGGATTTTGCTCCACCGTATCATCATAAACGACAAATGCGGACAGCGGAGTGATACGGGCGAACTTCGGGCGGCTGTCAGCGTCCATATAGATAAGTTCGTAGGCTCTGCCGAATATTGCGGCATCGAGCGCAAGATCTGCGTCCTGCGTACTGCTGTCGGCATAAGAAAGGCAGTCGGTTATTGCCGTAATATCCGTATCATCTTTACCGCTGTAAGAAACAGGAGTAGCTATCAGATACGAAGATGTAAACTTTGCGATATATGCGGCGTGGTTTATCATAACACGGTTGTTGCACAGCATATCGTCACTTTTACGTCTGTCGCAGATGTGCTGTCTGCCGCAGTAGTAATTATCCAGCATCGTAAGACGTGGCATTTCGTACTTATCGTGCTTTTCTATATAATCCCGTGCTACTTTCGGCGTTATCATCTCCGCCGTTTTGTCCGTTGTGAAAATCGGTGATGTTATCATATAAAATCTCCTTAATAAATGCCTAATTTCCGCTTACTGAGCGTTGATTTCACTATCTTCCTGCCGATATAGTCCTCAAGGGCATAACGGATAGCGTCTATGGTGTGATTGTTCTTGTCGGGGAAGTCCGCTTTCAGTTCTCCCCTGCTGTCACGATCAAGTTCATATTCGTTGAACTCACGGGCGGCATTCGGACAACGTGTACCGTCAATAATAATCTCTTCAAGGTTCTGAAGCCACGTTATACCGTGCTCGACGCTTCCCGGACCTTTGACCGCCGTCCTTATGCGAAAACCTCTGTCCCGAAGCTCATCGTTTGAGCGGGGCTCGGCAGACTCGGCAATGATTGTACCATTTTGTGTATTCTCCTTGCGGATTGCATTTGCAATAACGTCATACTTTGCGGCGCACCTGAAAAATTCGTAAAAAATAAACAGCCTGTTTCGCTTGCTGTCGAAATGAGCTGTTATATATACAAACGGGTCTGCGCCGTAGCCCCAGTCTATACCACGCTTGATATGATCGAATGACTTTATTTCCTCGTCCGTGATAGGACGGATAGTAATGTTCGTAAATACCTCCGCACCCGTGCCGGTTACCTCTCCGAGATATTCATGCCTGTACTGTTCTGGCTTTGTCTGCTCAAGGTGCTTTGCTTCAATCAGAAACTGTTCTCCGAGCCATTCTGCCGGCACAGAACGATAGTCGCTGTGATGCACTATCTTGTCCGAGCGGGGAACAAGCACCTCGCTGTTTATCCAGTTTCTTTGGCTTTTCGGCGGATTGAACGTGTAAAAAACGGTGTATGTCGCACCGCCTCTGAGCAGGGATTGATTGATGGTGCGTATCTCTTCCATACCGCCGAACTCGTCTGCCTCCTCATACCACACATAGCGGATATAGCCCTTTCTGACTTTGGTAGATTTCAGCTTTTTCGGCTTGTCTGCGCCACGAAATAAAATACGCTGTCCTGTCGGCGTGTATACAAGCTCAAGCGGCGACTGCCTGCACTGCCATAAATGCGACACGCCGAGCCTTTCTATCGCCCACAGGAGCTGTTCATAAACGCTGTCTTTCAGATACAGTCCGACTTTTCGGATAACGACCGCATTCGCCATAGGATCTTTCATCATACCGAGCAGTATCTCTGTTGATGCAAAAGATGATTTTGTCGAGCCTCTGCCGCCTTTGAGCCAGTAATGCGTGTGTCTGTCTGCCTTTATATCCTTGTGCAGATCGTAGAACGAGGGCGCTATAATGTCGCTGAGCTTAACAGTCGTCAACTATCTTCACTCCCACATCTCCGTCAATACTGACCTTCTGCGTGTACTCCCCCGTCATCTTATTCAGCGTGTCTATAGCTCTGATACGGTCCGACAGCTCGTTCTGCGCATCTTTTGCCATATCGGAAAGTATCGCCTGCCGTTCTCTTGCCGTCATTATTCGGGCAGTCTGGGCGGCTTCGGTTAATTCACGGATATAGTCTGCTATGTTAGTATTTTTTAGTAATTTGTCAGCGTTCTGACCTGCGTATTTCTCGCTGTATCCTGCCTGTATTGCACTCTGGGCGGCGTTACCGCACTGAGCGTAGTATTCTGCGAATTTCTTCTGCCTTTCGGTCATTGGCGGTACACCGTCCTTTCTTTTGGGTATAAAAATTGACCGCTCCGGTTAGGGAGCGGTTATATGTTAATTATTCGGGAAGCGTTTCTTGTTTATTATCCTCACCAAAAGTTTAATAAACTTTCTTTATGCTATACTTTGTTGTATCATCAATAGGCTTTCCGTATTCATCTTTTTTGTATTGTAAAGCAACTAACGCTTCTAAGCCAATTCCGGCAAATAATTTAACATTACCTTCATCGAAATTATCTTTCCACGGTTCATCTTCAATTCTTGCCTCTATTGTCTTGTTTTCACTTGTTTTAAAAGTCCACCTGCTGTTACCTTTCAGCACAGGCTTTATAACAATCAAACGCATTCGTTGTTCTGATGTATAGAAACAATCTTCGACAATATGATCATTCGGAGCGGATATGTCTTCAAATTGATCCTTATCCAATTTCACAAACTCTTTTCCGTCTTCTCCGCTTATTGAAAAACAATTTCGATTTGAATTTGAGAGTGAGTTACCAATATTTATCACAGAGTTACGGACAATTGAATTTTCAAAAAATATAGCACCTCTGTTATCTGTCACATAAACATTACCGTTTTCACTTTCTATATGCACACCATCAGCCCTCTCTTCAATAGACTTTGGCGGATTCTGATGCAAATGTGATTTTATTTTAAACCATTCTCCAACAGTTTCAAGAGTTGTTTTTATCATATTAATGCCAACATTAGCATCAAAAGTTTGCAACACTTGAGCTATAGCAAAAAAATCAATAACGAAACTTCCTGTTTTAGCACTAACAACTTTTAAATTACAATCACAATTGCTTCCAGAAGCAATTGTTATCAGGTCATTCAAATTTGACAACTGAATAGCTAAATCTTTTGCACTGATCCCTTCTTCTCCGCCTATGTATAATTGAAATTTATATTCCTGCAAAATCGTATCTATGCTATCCGTATAAACACACCTCCAAAAAATCACCAGTTTTCTACATTATAACCGATTATTTTGGAGGTGTCAACAATTTATTTATATTTTGTCATTTTAAATTATAGCACCCTTAAAACGAACAAAACGAACAACATTAACGCAAATACCGATTTATTCGCATTCTCACACTGTCGGGTGTGTTATCTCCGCCGATTTCTACCGCAGTTCTCACCATTGTATAGCCTTGTATGTATCTGTAGTAGAACATATCCCTTGTCTGATTGTCCGCAATATTGCCGATGAAGCGTTCTACTTCTGCTTTCTGTGCTTTAAGTTCGGACAGTCTTCTTTTCTTGGCAAGGTGTGTATCGTTATCCGGAACGCCGGAAATCGTGACGCTATGTTTGACATAGGGGTACTCGCTCTGCGAACCCTGCGTGCTGTCGGTTGCTGCCGCATCGTTCAGCTCTGATTCAAGCTGCTTGATACACTTGCAGGTGTAACGATAATCTTTGAGTTTCTGTTTTGTCATGTTTCCTCCTCTTCCCGAACCGCCTCATCGCAAAACTCTTTTGCAGAACAGTCTTTGCAATCTTCTGCTATCGGATGTCTACAACAAAAACCGCACTCTTTTACTAAAGCAACTCTGTCTTTCGGATCTGACCAGTCCATTTCTGTTTTGGCATACTTGCTCTGCTGGTTACGGTGATAGTAGGCTTTATCGTAGCATCACAAGGCAATGACAGAGATGCTTAGCATAAAGTAACAGCCCGCAGGAATTTTATCTTCCTGTGGGCTGCTTTTTATTTATGCACTCGCTATTTCTGCTGTAACAGCGGCATTTGCCGTATTTGCCGCGCATACGGGACAGACATTTTCTGTTTCGCCTGCAATGAATTTCATCGCCTTGTCGGTACTCCAGAAGAAGCGCTCCTCGCCGTATGTTTCGATAAGTCCGCAACGGTGGAACATTTCGTCAACGGCAGGCTGTACGCACGAGAAGTATATTTCTATCTTCCTTGCGGAAAGGCTGTCGCAAAGCTCCTTCATAGCCTGTACGCCGGAAATATCCGCTATAGGCACGCCTCGCATTGAGAATATCAGCTTTCCGCCGTCCTCTACATCAAGGTGCGAAAGCTTCTCTGACAGCTTGTTTGATGTTCCGAAATAAAGCGGGCCTGTGACATATACGACCTTTGTGCCACGGAGCTTTCCGTCCTTGTCAACTATATCGATCTTCGCAGGATCAACATCGGCAACATTTACCGTCATATCCGAAACCTTAAGCACGAACATGATGACCGAGAAAAGAATGCCGATTATAATTGCGACTGTAAGGTCGAATATAACCGTTGCCGCCATTGTGATAAGATACTGGAACATTGCAGTCTTTATTTTTCTGCCGAAAATATCCTTTATTACCGCAAACTCGTTCATTCTCCACGCAGTTACGATAAGCACGCCTGCAAGCGCCGCCATAGGTATCTTTGACATTACGCCGCCGAGCAGGAACATTGACGCTAATAGCACCAGCGAATGAATTACACCCGCAATTCTCGTCTGTGCGCCGCTCTTTATGGCAACGCTCGTTCTTGCGATTGCCGCTGTAGCGGGAACGCCGCCGAAGAACGGTATCAGCATATTGCCTATGCCCTGCGCTACAAGCTCCTGATCGCTGTCGAGCTTTTCGTTCTTCATTCTGCCTGCACTCGCGCCGCATAAAAGGCTTTCGATAAGCCCGAGCGCCGCAATGCTTATTGCAGGGAATATAAGATTTTTGACCGTGTCGAAGTCTATAGCCGTAATATCAAGCCTGTCATTAAGTAAAAGCGTCTGCGGTATCTCGCCTACAATGCCGACATCAAAGTTGAATATGAAGTTCAGTGCCGTTGCTATTATAATAGACATAAGTGATGACGGGATGATAGCATTGAGCTTTTTGGGATAAATAAGCATAAACGCTATAACGCATACACCAATTGCTATTGCCTCGAAATCCAATGTCTGGGGCGTGTTGAAGTAGCTTACTATCTTGTCTATAGTAGACGCACCCTCGCACTTAAGTCCCGTAAGATTATTTATCTGTCCGAATGCGATTATTATTGCTATACCCGATGTAAAGCCTGTAATAACAGGTGTCGGTATAAACTGTACCAGTCCGCCGAGCTTGAATATTCCGCACAGCAGAAGTATAGCACCGGACATAAAGCAGGCTATGAACACACCCTGCATATGATATGTAGCCACAAGCGAGCAAAGGATAGCCGCCATAGCGCCCGTAGGTCCTGATATCTGATATGAAGCACCCGAAAGCAGTCCTATTACAACGCCTGCGATAAGTGCCGTGATAAGTCCTGCGGCGGCAGTCGCACCGCTCGATATACCGAATGCAAGCGCAAGCGGAAGTGCCACAGCCGCTACTGTGATACCGGCAAGCACATCTTTTCCGAATTTTCCCGCATTATAGCCTGTAAATTCTGTTTTTAAACGTTTGAAATAACGCTTTATCATTTCTCTCCCTCTTTCTGTTCCTTTGTCCTGCGGACAAACAGCAACCTCTATATTCTATACCCGAAAGAGAAATTTGTATATATCAAAACTCAACAAAGATTTGTTCACATTGTATAAATTTTAAGTGACATATTCAAAATATAAAAGCTCCTTTCCGAACATTTCCTGTCCGGAAAAGAGCCTGTCGTTTTCAATAATATCAGATCTGTCTGTAAATCGGAGCATATTTACTCCTCACGCTCTCAGATACAACCCATATTCATAACTATCCCCCTGATATTCCTCGCTGATTTTACCGATCAACTGCGTAAATCCGAGCTTTGAATATATGTGTACAGCCGTTTCGTTATCATCTTCGACACCGATCGTAAATTCAGAATAACCTTTTTGCGAAAGCGTGGAAATTACCTCATTCAACAAAAATTGTCCGTATCCCCTGCCTTGAAAATCCTTATGAATACGGAAAGCAAAGAGATAAACACGCTTATTTCTTACGGCATGCCTTTCATCGTTATGGACATAAGCGGCGCGTATCTCTCCTATCAGTCTGTCCTCTTGGAACAAGCCGAATATATCGATTTTTCTCTCGTTAATATCTACTGTATTTTCTGCTATCATTTCATCGGGATCGTTATAGTCAAAGAGCTGAAACAGCAGATTTAATTCTCCTGTGTACAAAGTTCTGATATTCACTGTTTTGTTTCCTTTTCAAAGTTTATTATATAATACCATAAAAAACAACATAATTCAACGCAACCGACATAATAAACGGCATTTTCGTGAGCCTGCAATTTCTGCGACCGAAAAAGCTTTCTTGACATCACATAAATACTGTGCTAAAATCAGGAAAACAGTGAAACGGAGGAAAATCACATGGAAAGAAGCTCGTTTGAAATATTCAAAAGCAACATCTGCCACCTTGTAAAAGACAAAGGCGAGCTTTCCTTTATCCGTGATATGCTGTGCAGTGACGAAGTAAGCAAGCTATTCGAGCGCCGGTGGTACGCCGAATGTCTTTACCTGCTTGCTATGATCGATTACCTCAGCCGCAAGAACGATATCCCGCTTTATAACGGATATGATAAGCTGAGAACGGGCAAGCTCGACAAAGTGCTTTATCCCTCGGGAATAATGGCAATGTACAGTCTTTCGGGCGACGAAAGCATATTGATAAAAAGTTTTGATGAATCCATACCGGAGTTCAAGCGCTTCAACATAGTAGAAAACGAAATTGAGAATGTTGTATAGATATAAAAAACAGAAGTATCACAATTTAGCTCCCTTGTGTAAAGGGAGCTAAAATCAGTGCTTGGCAAAGCGTGTAATCTTTTATTAAATTATCAGAGCATAAAAGACATATCCACCACCGCTGAAAACAAAAACGACCTACAGGCTCATCTGTAGGTCATCTTCTTATTCACTTTTTATATCACTATGCTCGTGCGTACTTTCCTTAGCTATCTCACTGAGCTTCTTTCTGTTCTCTTTGGCTATCGTTTCATTATGCAGCCACATCTTTATAAGCGCTATCGAATAAAGAATACCGGAAAGAAGCATTACGCCTATACATATAAGAATGAGTAAGGACGATGCCGGCGATCCCTCGGGGAATACTCCCGGGAAGAACAACAGAGCCAGTACCGCAACATAGATAATAGCGGTGCAGACCTTTCCGTACCAGCGCGCGCCGTCAAGCTTTGTCTGCTTTGTCTTTAAAAGCACAAGTCCCATAATTGCCATAAAGCCGTCCTTTAAAAGCCATATAGCAAGCAGTATCCACATAAGCGGATAATTTATCGCTATGCAAAGGAACAATGTTCCCTGCGTCAGCTTATCGGCAAGCGGGTCAAGGAATTTGCCGAGGTCCGTCACCTGATTGCAGCGGCGCGCGATCTGACCGTCCAGAATATCGGAAAGACTGGCCACGGCAAACACGACGCAGGAGACGATCTGCATCCAGCTCCAGATCTCACTGAGGTACATACAGACCAGAAA